>Ga0335081_10000787_pt1 | contig 51936 bp, 41 predicted proteins | sample Lox_Sample_35_FD_206713 | JGI IMG/M metagenome (GOLD analysis project Ga0335081, IMG submission 206713) | Soil microbial communities from Loxahatchee National Wildlife Refuge, Florida, United States - Lox_Sample_3.5 | ecosystem: Environmental > Terrestrial > Soil > Wetlands | place: USA... | reverse complement strand
TGGCCTGTTTCTAAGGACGTTGTATGGTAACTACATCCTTTCAGGAAACAGGCCATCCTTTATGTAGACACGCCGCCGTTCCGGGTAGAGTTGACATCACGAATAACGCGCGTGAATAACCCTCATTGACTGCCTACCTTTCACGAACTCCAGGTTTGACCATCCAAGATAGGCATTCAGTGCCGACGCAGCGGAGTTGTCGGAGGAGCGCGTTGGTCAGCGTGATCGTGCGAGCCCAAGCTCAGGCGCGACTTTCTCGCTAGCGGCGAAGCCGCATCGTGCTGGTGGGCGTTTGGAGTGGTGGGCATGGACGTGCTGTGGTGATCTTCCAGTTAATCGCTTCCACCGGGCCGTTGAACCAGTGACCGCGCGGGCACCGGACTTTGGCGCATTCCAGCGGTCCCCGGTGGAGCTGACCGAGTACCGGTCCTCCACCTCAGCTGGAAGTCCGCACCGGACCGCGCCGTGCTTGTCCGTGTATGCCGGGCAGTCCAGGAACATCCCGCCGGTTTCCATTAGCCCTGATGATTCACGCGGGCGGATGGCTGGCGCGGGATGGCGGCTGAGCCGCTGAACGGTTCCTGATTTTAGGGTCTGGGTATGACGGTGGCCCGGCTGGCGGGCCGGTGGCCGGGGGTTCCACGGGTCCCGGGGCGGTTGCCTTCCGTGTTCGTGGGGACGGTTTGCTGCTGGTCAGGGCGCTTGCGGCAGGGCGGTGATCCTGGCCCAGGCGGTGGCTATCGCGTCCGCCCAGGGCCAGGTCCGGGAGGTTTTCAGCCGCCGCCGGCGCCCGCCGCGGACCAGCGTCAGCGCTGGTGTGGCCGTGGTGTTGCTGGCTTTCACGGTGGCCGAGTTCACCCGGGCGGAGCCTTCGTCCGGGAGCTTCATCACGTATGTGGAAACCTCATTGGGGCCAGAGCCGGTGTGGTCACGGCCCTGCTGGTCGCGGTGGGCTACACCGTGGCCATCGCGGGGGTGTTTACCATGTCGGGCGGGGTAGTGGCGCTGACCCTGGCGCATTACACCCCGTGGGGCCCGTCGAGCGTCGCGCTGACCGTGGCCGCGATCTGGCTGACGGCGCGGTGTTCGCCGGGTCGACGAGGTCGCAGTCGGTGCGCTGCCGGTTCCATACCTGCCGCCCGGTATACCGCGGGTTGGCCAGGATCGCCGCCACCGTTCTCGGCATCCACGCCGCGCCGCTGCGGTGTCGGTTGCGCGCCGGGTCGGCGGCGGATGGGCACAGGATCCCGGCGTCGTTGAGGGCGCGGGTGATCCGCGCCATGCTGTGCCCGGCCAGCCTCCGGCCGAACATCCACCGCACGACCGGCGCGGTCACAGGGTCGGGTTCCAGCCGGTGCGCGCGCCGGCCCCAGGCGGCGTGGGCCCTGTTCGGGTGCGGCCCGGCGGCGGCGAGGCGGTATCCGTAGGGCGGCCTGCCGCCGAAGTAGCGTCCTTGCTCGCGGGTCTGGGCGGCCATGGCGGTACGGACTCGGATCTTGGTGCGGGTGATCTCCCGCTTGGACTGATAGCCGAGGGCCAGCATCGTCTGCTCGTGATCCTCAGCACCGGCGTCGACCCGCCCGCCTGCTTCCGGTGTCCACAGCTGGATGCCGTAGTGCTCGAACAGCGGCTCCATCTGCGTGTACTGGCCGCCGTAGAACGCCCGCTCGTACTCCCCGATCACGATCGCGTCCCACCTGCGGTCCGGGTCGGCTAGCGCGGCGACCAGGGCGGCGGCTTGCGGGCGGCGTGCCCACGCCAGGGTGCGGCTCTGCCCGATGTCGAAGAACTCGGCCACGATCAGCCCGTGCCCGGCGACCGGCGACCAGGCCTGCTCCCGCTGCCGCGCCAGCGACGTCACCGGATCCTGGTGATCCTCGGTCGACACCCGCCCGTAGAACGCGAACCGCAGCCGGCCGCGGCCCGGCTCACCTGCCCGGCGGCGTCCGGTGCGCTCCGCCCCAAGGCCAGCGCATCCCCGCCGGTTCCCCGCCCGGCGGCATGACCCAGATCACGCGCTGTGGCCACGGCACTCACCTCCTGCCAGCATGGTGGCCTGGGACCTTTCAATCACCCGTCTCAGCAAGCCGGGCTGATGTGGTGGCTTGCTGTCTCCCCTGAGTCTTGCCGGTACAGCTTGCTGGTAGCGCTACTGTGCATTGAGGAAGGTGACCACGGCGAGGACCCGCCGGTGGTCGTCGGGGGATGGCGGCAGGCGCAGCGTGGCGAAGATGTTCTTGACGTGCTTTTCGACGGTGTGCTCGGTGACGAACAGCCGTTCGGCGATCGCCTTGTTGGACCGCCCCTCGGCCATCAGCGCGAGAACGTCCCGTTCCCGGTCGGTGAGCTGCCCCAGCGGGTCGCCGCCCGGCCTGCGCCTGCTGACGAGCTGGCTCACCACCGCCGGGTCCAGCACCGAGCCGCCCTCCCCTATCCGGCGCACGCTGGAGGCGAGCTCGGCCAGGTCCGACACCCGCTCCTTGAGCAGGTACCCGACCCCGTCGGTCCCCTCCGACAGCAGCTCCAGCGCGTAGCGGGCGTGCACGTGCTGCGACAAGACCAGGATGCCGGTTCCGGGGCGGTGCTGCCGGATGGCCTTCGCCGCCTGCAGACCCTCGTCGGTGTGGGTCGGCGGCATCCGGATGTCGACGATCGCGACGTCCGGGCTGAACCGCTCCACCTGCTTCAGCAGCTCATCCCCGTCGGCAGCCAGCCCGGCGACCTCGAAGCCGGCCTCCCGCAGCAGCCGCGCCAGGCCCTCGCGCAAGATGACGGCGTCATCGGCGACAACTACCCGCATGGGAACTCCGCGCACAGCGTTGTGCCCCGGCCGGGCGGGCTGGATACCGTCAGCGTTCCGCCGAGCGCTTCGACGCGGTCCGCGAGCCCTCGCAGCCCCGAGCCTGTCCCCGGTGCCGCGCCGCCGATCCCATCGTCGGCCACTTCGACGGTGAGCAGCTCTCCTGTGCAGGTGGCCTTGACCTGGACCTCGCTGGCGTGTGAGTGCTTCGCCGCGTTCGTGAGTGCCTCGCTGACCACGTAATAGGCGGCGCTTTCCACCTGGCCGGGCAGGCGCCGGTCGAGATCCAGCTGCAGACGGGCCGGAAGGGCGGCCCGGTGGCATAGCTCGTCGAGCGCGACCGGGAGCCCTCGTTCGGCGAGGATCGTCGGGTGGATGCCCTGCGTCAGCTCTCTCAGCTCGTCCAGCGCGGTGGCCAGCGCCTCGCGTGCCTCGCGGACGATCGGCTGCGCCTGGCCCGGCTCGGCCGGCAGTTTGGACTCCACCAGTCCCAGGGACATGGCGATCGAGACCAGCCGCTGCTGTGTCCCGTCATGCAGGTCGCGCTCGATCCGGCGGCGTTCCGTCTCGGTGGCTTCCACCAGGCGCGCCCGCGATGCCTGCAGCTCGGCGAGCCGGGCGCGGAGCTCGGCCTGCAGCCGCTCGTTCTCCAGCGTCAGCCCGGCCGCGGCGCAGACCGAGTCGACGAGCTCAGCATTGTGTTCCAGCGCCGGGTCGTGGATCAACACCGCGACCGGCTGGCCGCCCCTCTCGACCACGGTGGACCGGCGGCCGTCGCCCGGGCCGGGCAGCTTGACGGGTCTGCCGTCGGTGTCGACATAGCGGGACTCGGCCGGGAACCAGTAACCCAGCGACAGCGACGGATCGCCGAGGGCACGCGACAGCGCCTCGGTCAGGCCCACGGCGGCGCTCGGCTCGCCCAGCTCGACCACGAGCCCGGCGACCGCGCCGCGGGCCAGCTGGCGCTGGAGAAACGCGAGCAGCACCGCGACCGGGACGACAGCGAGCGCATAGCCCGCGACACGGCCGAAGGTGTCCCTCTCTGCGGCGCCCAGCACGTCGGCAACGACCGCAGCGGTCAGTGCGGTGAACGCCACCATCCCTGCAAGCAGGACGGGTACAATCGCACGCCGCTGCGGGCGGCTCGCACGGACCAGGCGCACGGCCAGCAGCCCGATCGCGATCACGATCACTGCCAGGCCGGCGATCCGCTGGAACTGCAGCAGCCCGTTCGCCAGCGCATCATTACGGCCGACTTCGAGCAGGTTCGCTGAACAGCGATCGCAGATAGCGCGTCCGTCGGAGAAGAGCAGCGACGCGAGCTGCACGATGGTGACAAGCGCGAACGCCGCAACGACCAGCGCGCGGTCCAGCACTGTCTGCAACCGGCCGGAGGGGAAGGAGAGGATCACATACAGGAAGCCCGCGAGAAAAAGGACCTTGAAGGCTTGCCCGATCGTGAACAGGAGCGGGCCGTTCCCCTCCTGCAGGACACTGGCGAACCAGGCCAGGCCGGTCAGGACCATTGCCGGCCCCAGCCGGTTGTCCGGCCGTGCCCGCCAGGACAGCAACCCGCTGCCGATGAAGGACCAGCCAACCAGGACAGCGACCAGCGGGCTCGCGATCTCGGACTGCTGATCTACCGCAGTGCTGGCGACCCAGAACGCGCCGACTCCGGCCAGCAGCCCCAGCACGCCAAACGCGACCAGTCTCGCGTTCATGTCACGACCCATGGCAACCTCACCTGGAGGCCAGTGGGAGTCGGCAAACACCGTCAGCTCGTCTCCTCGTAGCCGTCGTACCACTTCGCGGCGCGCCGGGGAAGCCGCCGGGGTTAGCGCCGGGCCGTCGTGCCGGTCATGGCCGTGTTCTTCCTTACTGGACCGGCGCCCCGGCCGGGGGTCCCGGGGCGCCGGATCGGTGTACCGCTCCTGCACCGCGGGCTGCGGTATCGGGCCTTGCGCACCTTCCAACCTGCCCGCTGCTTGCGGCCCGCGACAGCCGGGCAGCCGGGGCATCTGGGGTACGGCTAGCCGGTAGCCTCCCCACCCTGACCGCCTGCGGAAGCGGACCGGAACTGGTATCGGCACCCGCCCAGCGCCCCCAGGCACGGTTACGAGGCTGTACCCCGGCAGGCCCGCCAACAGCCCGGTAGTCGGACTCCTGCCGGTACGGCCAGCCGGTAGCGCCCGGCCTGATCGCGCCTATGCGCCGCGGCCGCGCTGCCTTCTGATCCCACGGCCGGCTCAGTCCCCGAAGCGGCCGGCCGGGCGTCTTAGGGCAGGCAGCCGGGAGGTCCCGGTAGGGCCAGCCGTACCGGGAAGACTCCCGCTGCCCGGCTGGGCTGTGCTGCAGGTTCTTGATTCGGTTGGTCATGTGCCTGGAACCGGCCATGGTAGTGAGAATGGGAGGCCGGGTCATGACAGATACCTCCATCGTTGATGTGTCTGGCTATGTCGCTGCGGCGGCCAGGGTCGAGCTTCCCCATCCGCGGCGGCCGGTCTTCTTGCTGGTGGCCGAGGACGGGCCCCGGCTTGAGGCGCTGGCCAGGGATCTCAAGCGGCGCTATTTGGCCGACTACCGGGTCGTCAGCGCGGTTTCGGCCGGCACCGCGCTGACCATGCTGGCTGAACTCGCCGATTCCGGCGCCGTGGTTGCCCTGCTGATCGCGGATGAGCACCTGCTGGAGATGCCCGCGGTCGATTTCCTGGCCCGCGCGCATGACCTGCACCCAGGCGCCCGGCGCGTCCTGCTCGTTGAGCGGGGCGACTGGTCGGCCACGCATCCTGCCGTGTGCGCGATGGCCCTGGGAAAGATCGACTACCACCTGTGGGCCCCGTGGTACCCGCTGGAACGCAGCCTGTACCCGGCGATGAGCGAGTCCCTCGCGGCCTGGGACAAATCACGCGAACCGTCAGCCGCCGCTATCCAGATTGTCGGCGCGGCGCACTCGCCCCACGCACACCGGCTTCGCGACGTCTTGTCCCGCGGCGGTGTGCCGTATCTGGCCTTCGACGATGACTCCGACCAGGGCCGCCAGCTGCTGCGCGAGACCGGCCTGGAAGGCGGCCCCCTGCCGGTGGCGGTGTACTACGACGGCACGGTGCTCGCCAACCCGTCACAGGCCGACCTCATGGCCACGTTTGGCTTCCAGACGAATCTGGAGGTGGGGGCCTGCGATGTGGTCATCATCGGCGCCGGGCCGGCCGGCCTGGCGGCCGCGGTCTACGCGGCGTCGGAAGGGCTCAGCACGGTGGTCCTGGAGCCGGTCATGCCCGGCGGGCAGGCCGGGACAAGCCCGCTGATCCGCAACTACCTCGGGTTCCCGCACGGCCTCACCGGCGAGGAACTCACCAACCGGGCCACCGAGCAGGCGTGGCTGTTCGGGGCGAACATCGTGATCACCCAGGCGGCCGGGCTGGCCGCCCGGGGGCGCGACCGGGTGGTGCGGCTGGCCGATGGCAGCGAGGTCGCCGCCCGCGGCGTCATCATCGCCACCGGCGCCGCCTGGCGGCGCCTGGGCGTGCCGGCCCTGGAGGCCCTGGTCGGCGCGGGTGTGTTCTACGGCGCCGCCAGCGCGGAGGCGCGCGCCACCGCGGGCCAGGACGTGTTTGTGGTCGGCGCCGGTAACTCGGCCGGGCAAGCCGCGATCCACCTGGCCAGGTACGCCGTGTCGGTGACGATGGTGGTGCGCGGCCCGGGCCTGCGCGCCAGCATGTCCGAGTACCTGGTCACCGAGATCAGCAGGACCGCCAACATCGCCGTCCGCCCGCTAACCGAGGTCATCGATGGCGGCGGCCGGGGCAGCCTGGAGACCGTGACCCTGCGGCACCGCCGTAGCGGCGCCACCGAGGTCGTGCCCGCCTCCGCGCTGTTCGTGATGATCGGCACCGAGCCCCACACGAAGTGGCTGGCGGGCAGCGTGACGCGGGACGGCGAGGGGTTCATCCTCACCGGCCAGGACCTGCCCCGGGCCGGCCAGCTGCCGGGCGGCTGGCCGCTTGAGCGCCCGCCGCTGCTGCTCGAAACGAGCACACCGGGTGTCTTCGCGGCCGGGGACGTGCGGCACCGGTCGGTCAAACGGGTGGCGTCGGCCATCGGCGAAGGCGCCATCGCCGTTCAGCTGCTGCACCACTACCTGCAGGCAGGCCAGGAATGACCGTCAGTAACGCCGAGCCACGGACAGCCGCCGCGCAGCCGCTGTCCGGCCGTGCCGCTGGCCGGCGGCCCGAACTGGACGTCATGCGGGCGTTCGTGGTCGCCGGACTGGTGGTCTTCCACTCGGCAGTTGTGTTCGCCCCAGGCGCGTCGTGGTTTGCCAAAGACCCGCATCCCAGCACCGGGGTCACCGTGTTCTTGCTGTGGGGGTCGTTGTGGGGGATGCCGCTGCTGTTCCTGGTGTCAGGGATGGGGGCGCGGTATGCGATGCGCAGCCGCGCGCCAGCGGCGTTCGCCCGGGAACGGCTGGCCCGGCTCGGGATCCCGTTCGCGGCCGGCCTGCTGCTGCTGGCCCCGCCGATGTTCTATCTCGAACGGCTCGCCCAGCCGGGCTTCCACCAGCCATACTGGCGGTTCTGGCTCAGCTTCGTGAACGTCCCCGCCCTGGCCCGGGGGCTGTTGCCGAACGGGTCGTGGACGTCGGGCGGGGCCGAGTTCGACCCCGCTCACCTGTGGTTCCTGTACGTGCTGCTGGTCTTCTCGCTCGCGCTGCTGCCGCTGTTTGCTTACCTGCGGGGCCCGCGCGGCGGGACGCTCACCGCCCGGCTGGCCGGTACCGCCGAGCGGCACGCCACCGTCGTGGTGCTGGCCGCCGCGATCCCCCTGATGGCTGCCGAGGCCACATTCGGCCCGGACGTCAACACCGGCGGCTGGGAACGCACAGCCTATGCGTTCCCGTTCCTGTACGGATTCCTGATCGCCTCCGACCCGCGGTTCGGGGCCGCGCTGCGGCGCTCCCGCTGGCCGGCCCTGGCTGTTGCCGGCGCGGCGACCGCGGCGCTGGTGTCCTGGGCGGGCGCCCGAGGCGGATCGGGCGCCAGCCTGAGCGGCGTCCCGGCCGGATGGAGCGCGCTGCAAGGCCTGGCCGGCTGGGCATGGGTCGCGGCGATCATGGGGTTCGCCCAGTCACTGGCCGCGCGACGCCGCTCCGTGCCGGGCACCGGCACGGGCGTGACCGGCGGGCGGCTGCCCCGCGCGACCCGGTACGCAAACGAGGCCGTGCTGCCGTTCTACCTGCTGCACGAACCGGTCATCGTAGCGGCCGCATGGCTCATCATCCGCTGGCACGCGCCGATCCCCGCAAAGTACGCCGCGCTGGTCATCGTGTCCTTCGCCGCGACCCTCGCCCTGTACGAGACACTGGTCCGGCGGTTCCGCGTCACCCGGCTCCTGTTCGGCATGAAGCCCCGCAGCAAGTCCCGCGTCGCGGGCAAGCCGACCGGTGACGGCCTAGCCGAGCCCGCACTGGCACACCCCAACCACCGCTCCAATATCACAGCCGTCCCCTTACCCCCGGACGCTCACTACGCCATGGGGGTTCAAGTCGGTTCCGCGGGATATCAAGCCGGGTTCCGGGCGCTGAGCGACTCCGAACAGCAACTGCCCTAGACTGCAGTCCCCGTTTCGACACGTCAGAGCACATACGGGCCGTCTGTGTGCTAGAGATCAATCTCGGAACCGTAGCTTATAGAGCAATGTGGGGGTATGGGGTCGATCCCCCCTCGGACACTGTTGATCATGGCCTGACCAGAACTTTTATCATAGGCGGCCCGACACCGGCCTACGTTTCCGCAGGTCGGGAGCATAGGGGTTCGGATCGAGATTGACCGCGAAACTGGCGGTCATCGCCCAGCCCTGCTGGTACTCAAGATGATGTCGCGCTGGGTGGTCCGGTCGATCGGCTCTATCCGCTCACCCCGACCCCGGCGGCCGGTGAGCTGAGCCTTGGCCAGTCCCGGGCGGCCTATTGGCGCCGCTTCCCGCGCTGCGTCCGACGGCAGATCGACGGAATCTATCCCGTTCTGGCATCGCGGGCTGTGGGACCGGCGTTGTCGCTGTGCGTCTGTAGCGAGGCGGTGACGGGCTGGGTTCGGTGGCGCTATGGTCATGCAGAAGGAGAATGCGCGCCGGGGGTGGCAGTGGCCGTTTCCGTCGCGGGCCATCGGCACCATGCTCAGCATATCGGGAGAGGCAGCGAGGCAACGCTACGGCAAGCCCTCGCACAAGTCACACAAAGGCACTTAAGTCAATGCAGCACCGTCGGGTCACCATCGCCGCCGCCTGGCCAATGTGAAACTCGTAGTGCTGATGGTTCGGAACTGCCGGGACGGCTGACGTAGCGTCTGCCGGAGAGTCTGAGGTTGACCACACCGCCGAGGACGAGTCGGTCTTTGGAACCAAGAATCGTCTCTCTCCTGGGGAGCAGTCGCTTTGCGCGCTGGAAGCTTGTCCCGGCCCAGCGCTCCACCGCGGTGCCGTTGCTGCTCCCGAGGTCGATCGCGACCATGCGGCAATTTCGGTCGCTCGCCTCCTCGACGCGAAGGAGGAGGTGCTGTCGACTGACTTGCCTGACGCCCGCGACTTGAGCAGGAGCCAGTTGGGTCGTAATACTGACGCCTTTGAGGGCGGAACCGCGTCCAACAATAACCGGATTGTTCACTTCCAGTGGAAATCGCAAGATCTCGTCATGGGGACCACGGTGCTCGAGGACGGCCTCATAGAGCGAGTCGCGTGGCCCTAGTCCCAGCAACGGATGGCGACAAGACGGGCACACGGCGGCTCCATGCGACGTTACGGCGGGCCAGACGAGCAGTTGACCTTGCCACTGGGATGCTTCGGGGCAAAGCGTGTTCCCGCATTTCCAGCGTGTTCCCAGGATCTTGCGATGCTGCGGATTCCTTGAGTCGAGCCTGCTCCGCTTGAGGTCCTTGGCCTCGACCGCGACGGAGACCGTCTGCAAGCTCCGCGGCACGATTTCCAGTGGCGCTATGAGTACGCGCCCATTCACCGTGTCCCAGCGATGAAACCTTTCCGGTGAGTTTTCGATCCAGGGGTGCAGTGCGCGATAATCGACGTAATGGTCACGAGTTATTACATGGAGGCTGTGCTCGCGCGCGAGCTCCAGAATGAGTGAATCCGCTACCGGGCGGGTCAGCAGTTCATAGCGGAGCGCCCGGTAGCCGGCCATGTCTTCGTCGTTCAGCACGCGGACTAGGGACTCGTCCGCGACCAGGGTGAACCGCGCGCGACTGCCGTGGAGTTCCCGCCAAGCGGCCAACACGAGATTGAGCCTGGGCCACAAGGGCCCCCGGCGGCCCACCGGGGGCAGGTGCGGTGACCAGCACACGTTCGAAACGTCGACGACCGCGTCCCAGCTGGTCATAACCGAACCGGAAACAGCCAAATAGTGGGCTGGACGCTGACTCACCACAGTAGGCCCAGGAAACGCCGCGGGGGCCTCTTCCGCGGCGTCTCCACCTGAAGGACGCCGTCGCGGATCATCCGGGAGCAGTCGCTGACCCGCTGCCCGATAAAGGCGGGCCATTGTGTGCGAGGTGTCCAGATGACACCTTCGATTGGCGGTAGATCAGTGATGTTCAGGTGCCTGAGGTCGGTATCGGAAGCGTCCACCGGGATGGCCATTAGCTCGTGCATAAGCTCCTGGCTGCACTGCAAGCTCGCCTCGGTGACGCCGCGTCCTTCCACTTCGTGCTGCAGTTTCTGGGCCCATCGGTAGGCGCGTCCGCCGACCAGGTCCCCAGCGTCCTGGACGGACCGGAACAGCGATTCCGTGAAACCGCTCAAGCTGCCTCGTTCCAGAGCGCGGTCGGCGTGAGTTGGGTGCCGCACGTCCCGGCGCCGACGTTTCGCGGCCTCCAGCAATCCGGCGAGCTCATAACTTCCTACCCGGAGGTAGACGGTCACGGCCGCGGCGACATGCGCCCGTGCCGCGAGCCACGGCGCGCGTTCCTCAGAAGACAGCCCACAGGCCAGCAGGAGTTCCTGAAGGTGATCGTCCGAGATGACGCTGCGCCCGCTGAACATGTCCGCGATACTCGCGGCATCCCGCAGGAACCGGAAGGTCCCGTGCGACGCCAGGTCCTCGTAGGTCAAGCGCGATTGCTGCATGAGGCTGCGGACCTGAGCCGCCAGGTTCTGGCTCGTGACCACCCAGGCCAGTTCGGCCAACTTTGCCTCGGGGAGCGTGGGAGTGGAGGGGTCTGGCGGTACCACCGTGCCCATGTCCGCCGGAGGAGGGGCGGGCCGGACCAGGTAGGTAGGCGGGTGGCTGCCGCCACCGTCGTCCCGTTCGGAACCTGAGAACTGGTACCTGGCGAAAGCCTCCATGAACGGCTGTGGCAGCCAGTTCGAAGCGGGTTCGATAGCGCCCAGCTCGGCGAGGATTTTCGTGGTGGTGGGGCGTTGCTCGGGCTGCTTGGACAGGCACCTGGCCACGAGGGTCCGCAGCTCAGGCGGGAGCTGACTGAGGTCGGGTTCGTGGTGCACGATGCGGTAGGGCATGGCGGTGTCCGGCCCGTTCCCGAAGGGGCTGCGCCCGGTCGCCGCGAACGTCAGCACGGAACCCAGGCTGAAGATGTCAGTCTCGATATTGACCGGCTCGCCCTCCGCCTGTTCCGGGGACATGAACGCGGGCGTGCCCAGCAGCGTCTTGGACTGGGTGATCGAAGTGCCTTCGACCGCCCGGGAGATGCCGAAGTCGATCACCCGAGGGCCGTCCTGGGCCAGCAGCACGTTGGACGGCTTCAGGTCCCGGTGGATGACCCCAGCCTGGTGAATGGCGGCCAGGCTCTCGGCCAGCGCCGCGGCCAGGCTCAGCACGGACCGGGCCGGCAGCGGGCGGTGCGCGGCCACGGCCTGGGCCAGGTTTGGTCCAGCGACGAAGGCTGTCGCCAGCCACGGGACTGGCCCGTTGGGGTCCGCGGCCACCACCGAGGCCGTGAACAAACCGTTGACCTTGCAGGCGGCTGCCACCTCCCGGGCGAAACGGGTCCGGAAGCCGGGGTTGTCCGCTAGCTCGGGTTTGATCACCTTGATCGCGATCAGCCGCCCGCCAGGCGAGAGGGCCAGGTAAACATTGCCCATTCCGCCTCCGCCGAGTTGTCTCAGCAGGCGGTAACTGCCCAACTGCGCTGGAACCCCGGGCCCCAGTCCCTCCATACGCCGTTCCCCCCTGCAGCCGGTCATGATGTTTCGGCGTGCTAAGCACAAATGCCCTCGCGCCAGCCGGATCAGCTGGCCTCGGTCTCTGGCTCACCGTCCGGCTCCGCGCCGGCCTTCTCCGCCCCCGGCTTGGGCCCCAGGAACCGGTGCCAGCCCGCCCGCTTCTTTACCTGGCGCAGGAGCTGGTCAATAGCTTTCTGGGCCTCTTCGAGCTGCAGCACGGCTGCGCCGGGCAGTTCCGGTGCTGCGCCGCCGGTAGCGATGGCAGCATGCAGAACGTGGAGCTGGTATCCAATCTCCGTCAGCGAACCGGAGATTGCCTGGCTGCGGAACTGTTCGGTCGTTTCCGGAGAGAAGGTGCCACCGGCGAACAGGTCGGCCATCTCGTCCAGCCAGGGGGCGCAGCGCTCCGGCTCGCCCATCTCGGTGCTCAGCCCGTGGCGAAGGTCCCGCAGGATGGCCACCGCCATCTTGCCAGACGCGACAGCCCCCGATCCGGCCAGCGCGTCGGCCGCATGCTGCGGCTCCAGGCCGTTCCGGAACGCCTGCAGGCAGAGCTCGGCCAGCTGAGCCGAGGTCGCGCCGGGCGGTGGATGGCCGACCGAGAAGAGCGTCCCGTCCTGCACTGCCCTGGGCCGGGACTGCTGCATGTGCCCGAGCCACTGGCGGGCGACCTCCCAATTCGACGCACCGGGCGCCGCGGACAGCGCGCCGGCCACCACGGCCTCGAGCCGGGGCGGTTTACCAGCAGCTTCGAGCTGCTGCATCAGGTCCACCACGGCGGCTACCCGGGGCTCATCGGCAGTCCAGTGCGATTGGCTCAGGTAATGAATGAGCGCAGTAGTAATTAGTTCGTCACCGGCCGTCCCATGCTCCTGGACCAGTCCTCGCCAGGCTGCGATGAAACATGCGTTGTAGCTGTGCGGCTCGCCCTGTGCCGCCAGCACCGACCGGGGTGCGTTGCCGGACACCAGCAGGGCCAGGTCGAGCCACGCTCGGGACGTGAGATCAGCGGGGGCCAGCGCCCAGATCAGGTCCTGCCACCCCCGGGCCTCGGCTGGCGCGGGCACCCCCGCCTGCACCGCCCGCCAGGTGAGCCACGAGGTGAAAGCCGGTAGCACTCGGTCCAGCCGTTGTGCGTACGAGGCCGCCTGGAGCAGCATATGGACGCTGGTGAGGTCGAATCCGGCCAGCTCGTCGAGTTGCCGTGGGTCCACCACACCGGGCTGGTCGCCGAGGACGGCGGAGAACGGATGCAACAACCGGCCAAGGACCGGATCCAGCCAGGCTATGGCGGCCCGGGTGGCGTCAGCCGACTCCGCCACCTGGACCAGTAGCCCACAGGCCACCAGCGGGTTGCCGGTCAGCGCAGCCTGGGCCTGCGGGTAGCCGGGGTCGGCGCCGGGCTTAGCTAGGACCCAGTCAGCGAGCAGTTGGGCGGCGCAGCTCAGGCCGCCGGTCAGGTCGGCGCGGGACGTTGGCGGGGGCAGTATCCTGGCCAGCAGCGCGTCCGCGATGCCGTAGTTGGCCGCGAGCGTGAGGTGCTCGCGGACGGCTCGGCCGGGCGCGGGGGTCCACAGCAGCCGGCGGCAGGCGGCGACCAGCTCTGGCAGCATGGCGGCTGGGTTGTCGCTCGCAATGCAGTCCCACCACTGCTGGACCACGGGCCAGTCCTCCGGGTCTCCGAAGGAGATCAGCTGGGCCAGTAGCGTCTCGCGATCCGCCGCAGGAAGCTCCGTGATCCGCGACGTCGCGAAGACCTGCCGGATGTCCGCCCGGTCGACGTGGCCCTGACGTAGTTCGTCGAGGACACGAAACGGCCGGTCGAAATCACGCACCGCACCAATCGCGTACTGTGGCTGCTCGAATCTCCGCGGCTCACCCAACTCGGCGAGGAAACTGATCAGCGCGGCCAGCCCTGCCGGGCTCGGGTCCCGGTGCCGAAGCTGACGCAGTTGCTGAAGGTAGAGCCCGGCTGGACCGCTGACCGGCCCGGGCTCCGGCGCCGATCGCCAGCGGACAACGGCCGCATCCTCGCGCGGCCGGGCGGCGAACGCCAGCCTGATGCGGTGCCGCGCGCCGCTGTCCGACCAGGTCGCTGCCGTGTACCAGGTGCGGTACCCGTACGGCAGCATCGCAGCGACCGCGTCCAGGAATCTCAGCCGTTCCACTACGGCCGAGCCGTCTGAGCCGACAATGCTGACCGGCCCGGACAGAAGCAGGGCCGCGGCCGTGCTCACCTGGGCCTCGCTGAACTCGGACATGATGTCGTCGGCCAATGCTCTCGCATCCAGCGGTGGGACACTGATCCGGATGAGATCGCCGTTCTCGTGCGGGAGCTGCAGTGCGGCCACGGACCGGTAGAGGTCCGCGTAGGAAATGGGCGCCTTGGCCAGCTCGGCGTAGGGCAGGCAGAAGTAGCACGTCCGGGTGATCGGCCGTCCCGCCCCGTCGACCTGGCTGGTCATTTCCTGGATCGCGATGCCCAGGTAGAACTGGTTGCTCGCGCCGACCCGACTGATCGTCACCCAGGGAAGTGAACTGGGCAGGCCACCTTCCGTAGGCGGGGTTCCCGGGGCGAAATGAGCCAGGATCCGGGCGAAATCGGCCGCTCCGAACGGCTGGCTGCTCGACGCCAGGATCGAGTAGTCGTCGTTCGTGCCCGGGTACTTCCCCCAGAGTGCCCAACTGGCGTTGACCTGTACCAGGTCGCTCATGGCCGGTTCCTCGCTGCGACTCGATGGCCGAGCCATAGCATCGGTTCGAGCACGTTGATGGGGTGGACCTGGCCCCGGATCTTGTTGGTGCCGTCTCCTTGCTTCATCAGGTTGTAGGGGTCACCCTCCCGGAACCGGCTGGCCTGACCGAGGTAGAACCCGATAGCTGACGTGGCGAAGTACCTGATCCGGTCCCGGTGGAAGTACTGGGCCAAGGCGTTTGTCACCAGTTCGGCGTCGCTGTGCTCTGACCTACGGCAGAGATCCAGGAAAAAGCGTTCAGCATCACGGTCGTCCACCTGCGGGAAGAACGGGTCGTTCTCGGCATAGGTGCGATATCCACTCCTGCGAGCGAACTGGTATACGTCCGGATGATCGAACTTGCTGATGCACACGGCCACGTGGTGAGGCAGCCGCGAGCCCGGCGGCATGGCGGCGAGGCGGCGCTGTGCGATCCGCAGCAAGGTACCCTGGAAGTACTGGTGAGCATCCCCGGATTCCTGTTCCCGGACTGGGTCGATCAGCAGCAGCACCCCGTCGCACCCGGCTAGATAGTCCATCATGTCGTCGTCGGAGAGGACCGGGACCGGAAGCCTGTTGGGCGTGTCGGTGGGCTCGTCACCGTCGATGTCAAGTCGGGAGCCACCGGCTGACCTTGATACCGCAGGTTGGCTGCCGAAGACCCGGCCAGGAGCGTCACGCAGGTCGATGCTGAATTCAGCCGGGACAGTGATCGTGCTGGAGTTCTGCCGGCCGAACCGGCCCCGCTCAGTCACCTGCATCCTGGTCATCATGCTCATGGTCCAGCTGAGCGACTTCACCTGTGCGGTCGCGGCTGGGAACCTGTGCTCGTTGGCCAGTGTGTCCGTGCTCTCCACCAGAAACTCGGTGGACTCGTCGTCCACCCCGTAGATGCGCAGGTCCAGATTTGAGCGGTTGACGGCAATAAATAGCGCGGCTAGGAACGTGGTCTTGCCGCTTCCCGGTGCCCCCCACAGGCCGATGCTCCTGAGTGCTCGGCGACTGTGCGGCCCGCCGTTGAAGTTTGTCGTCACCAACTGCCTCGTTCCGGGTTGCCAATGGGCCCGCGGCCGCCTAGCGGGGCCACGGGGACGCGGCGCGCGCCGCCGGTAATTTGTCCGTTTTCGGAAGTTTGCGGAGCGGGCACACAACAAAGAAATGGTAAAGCGGCACCAGTCGCCTGCACATCCGTGCGCATCAGGCAGCATCCCCCCACTTAGCAAGCCGCCTACGCTGAGGAGCCGATTTGGTTGCGGAACTCCTCGATGCCCAATTACCTATCACTTACGATGGCGTTAACCGTATCATGACAAGCCGGGGCGGAAGGATCGGTCGACATGGGCCACTCACCTGGCACCAGATGACCGCAGCGGCAGCAGGGTGGCTGCAGCGGTAAGGGGGCCTGCGGCTACGCACCGTAGGGGCAAGGGGGGATTTCGTGAACGACGTGGCTGGCTGCGGCCGCCCGCGATACGTATTTCCTGTTCTTCGATCCGTCTGGCTGCCGTGCACGGGCGCCGGCAGGCCACCTTTCTTACTGACGTGCGATCGCAGCCTTAGCGGACGCGGTCAGTGGTCGGCCATGGACGGAGAAGAACGGGCATGAAACAGCCGCTCACATGGCTTGCCGGCGCACGGCCAGAAATCCTGGCCGAGTGCCCCACGGAGCGCCCGAAATATACGGGTATCGGCGCCGCCATCCTCATTACGGCCAGCATAGCTGCCGTTTCCCTGACCTTCGCCCTGGTGACCGCCTTGAAGGTGGCATGGTGGGCGGCGATTCCGTTCGCTATCGCCTGGGGACTGGCGATCTTCAGCCTGGACCGTTGGCTGGTGGTGTCACTGCAGCGGCAGGAGAAACGGCGCAACTACCTTTTCCTGGCGCTCCCGCGGCTGTTCCTTGCGCTGCTTTTCGGCATGGTCATCTCCACTCCGTTCGTGCTGCAGATCTTCCGGCCGGAGATCGAGCACCAGATCACGATCTTGCAGGACCGCGCGGCTGGGACCTACTACCGACAGTTGCCGCACAGCCCGCTCAGCAAGGAGATAACGGCAGACCAGGCTCGGGTGGCTGCGCTGAACGCCACTATCAGCAACGGCGGTCCAGGGGCGAACCTGGCGGGCAACAAAGCACTGCAGAGTTTGATAGCGCAGCGCAATCAGGCCCAGAAGAAAGAAAACGCCGACTACAACGAGTGGCAGTGCCAGCTCTACGGCGTACCGCCAGCCGGTGGGGCGAAGTGCCCGCCTGGCAACGGCCAGCTCGCCCAGGCTAGCCGTCAGAGCTACGAAGCCGACAAAGCGCAGGTCCAGCAGGACAACGCACAGATCGGGACGATGGAAGCGCGGCTGCTGGGCGCGGGGAAGGCGCAGCAGGCCAGGGCGAAGAGCCAGGCAGCGGCGGAACTGCCCACGGCCGAGCAGAAGCTGCGAGTGGACCGGGCCGAGCAGCAGCAGCAGACCGACGCCTTCACGGCGAACAACCGAAACGACACAGGCTTGCTGATCAGGCTCCAGGCCCTAGATGCCGCCACTGCGGGGAGTTCCACGCTGACGGCGGCGCGGTGGCTGCTTTTCCTGCTGTTCACGACCATCGAGTGCCTGCCGATGCTGGTCAAGGTGCTGCTCAACCTGGGCCCGGAAAACACCTACGAGAAGATGCTGGCTGCCGAGGAGAACCTGCGGTTGCGGATAGCCGCGCACAAGCGGTCGGTCCGGCAGGCGGCGGGCAACTTGCTGGCGGATACCATTCTCGAGGAAACCCAAAGTCGGCTAACCGGGTGGACGACGGAAATCCCGGAGCTGACCCAGGACATCGTTGCCGCCCGGAGACGGGTCGAGAAGAAGCGGCTGAGCACCTGGGAACAGGACCAGGCCAGGCGAATCAAGCAGCGGCTCGACGCTCCCCTCGACGACGTCGGCCTTGGTGTCGAGCCACCAGTCGGGTATTTCCCGGAGTGGCTCTGGGCCGAGACCCTGGCCCAGCGGCGCCGGGGCTCACGATCCGGGAACGGTACGGCCCAGGAGGGGCCTTCTCATGAGCAGCAGCCGTGGGTCCCAGTGCCCGCGCAGCCGGAATTCGAAGACATGCGGCCTACACCGGAGTGGCAGGTCTGGGATATGGACACGGTTTCGATACCAGGGAACACGCCAGTTCCTCCCGGCAACGGCTCGCGTCGAGGCCTGGCCGCACTATGGGAAAGGGCGGCTCGAAACCTCGGCCTGGGCCGGCGAGCGCGAGAGCACCCGGCGGAAGGTGAGGGGTCGTTGTTCGCCGACGACGGATCCGGCCCGGTCCCCTTGGACCCGGACTGAGGACACACTCCGAGTGGGTCGCCCGCTGCTCAGTACGTCCCGGTGCGCGTGTTGCGTCCGTGGCGGAAGGCGGTGATGGCGCTTCACGCCCGAGCATGGGGTCGAACGTTTGCCCGAGACCTGATGTCACTCCGAGCGGCGCACTTGGTCGGGTGCTCCGATTCTGGCAGCGGAACGGGAACAGCAGATTCCCGTAAGGTGCCGTCAGACGCTGTTCCCGGGCCATATGCAGGGTTGCTAATCTGCCCAGACACGCACGAGCAGGGAGCACATACCCATGCGCGCCGTGTTCGGGACGAAGCGACCACCAAAAGCGTTCTGCTGTCGCCATCATGCTGAACCTCGCACGTCCAGCAGGCGTCATCGGGCCGCTCAAAAAGATAGGCGAACGGTTCAAGTCCCCCCTCGGACACGACCCGTATCCCCACATTGCTCCGCATGCTCTACATAGTTCTCCGGGCCGATGGTGACTTCGGCCCGGATTTTTGCTTCTCCGGGCTTGAAGGTGACCTTGAGGCCGAGCTGGTCGTAGATGGCTGCTTTCTCGGCGGGCCCAGCATCGCGGATGACGTCGAGCAGGCTGCCGAGGGCGGTAATAAGAGCGCGGATGTCGTCCTCGGTGAGCCGGCGGCCGGGCTGGTGGCGGCCCTGGTTAACATCGCGGGCGAGTGCTGCGGCGCGTTCGGCTTTGACCTGTCGGGTCCATTCGGCGATGGTCTGGGGGTCGGCTCCGGCGTCCAGGGCAGCCTGGTAGCGGGCGAGGCGGGCGTCGCAGTCGGCGAGGGTGGTCTGGGTGCCCTGGACTGGCGCGGCGGGCTCGGGGGTGGCGGGCGGGGCCTGGGCTGCTTGCATCTCGCGGACGGTCTGGGTGAGCCGGTGGGGCGCGAAGATAACGGCGAGCCATCTGTCGATGGCGGGCAGGACGTCCGCTTCGCGGAGGTAGACGTTGCCAGGGTGGCGGACGTGGCTGGCGAGGGCGTATTCCTTCGGGTAGCGGCACCGGTAGTAGGCATCACCATGGTTGTACTGGCCTTGCATTCGGCGGGCGCAGAACCCGCAGTACAGCCGGCCGCGCAGGGCGTAGGGGTTGCGGACTCGCTGGCCGGTCTCGTGACTGGCCTGCCGGGCGCGCCCGGCGCCGGCCATGATGGCTTGGGCAGCCTCAAAGTCCTCCGCGGAGACCAGCGGCTCTTGGGCGATGGTGTCGGACCAGACCCACTGCCCGGTGTCGTTCCAGCGGAGCCGGGTCTCGTAGCCGCGGGCGACGTCGTTGACGTCGAGGAGGATCTCGTCCTTGCGCTGCTTGTTCCAGACTTGCCGGCCGGTGTAGCGGGGGTTGCGCAGGATGGCGCGGACGGCGCTCTTGGCCCATCCTTCCCCGGTGCGGTGCGGGTTACGGGCCGCGTCGTGCTGCGACGGGGACGGGACCCGGTCGCGGGTCAGCCCCTCGGCGATGGCGAACAGGCCCCGCCCGGCCAGGTACTCCGCGAAGATCCGCCGGATCACCCACGCGGTCCCAGGGTCAGGTTCCAGCTTGTGCAGCCGCTTCCCGTCGGCAGCCTTGGCGGGGTTGGGGTGCGGTCCGGCGTCGGCGATGCGGTAGCCGTAGGGGGGACGGCCGCCGAGGAACCGTCCCTCGATCGCGGCCTGGGCGGACATGGCGGAGCGGACCCGGATCCTGATCCGGGTCCGCTCGCCCTTGGACATGCCGCCGAACACCGACATGATCAGGTCGTGTGCCTCGGAGTCCGGGTCGACGGGGCCGCCGACTTCGGGGACCCACAGCTCGACGCCGTAGTGGTTGAACACGGGCATAGTCAGGCTGTACTGGTTGCCGTAGAACGCTCGCTGTGGCTCGCCGATCACGACGGCGTCGAAGCCCCGGTCCGGGTTGGCGAGGTCGGCCAGTAGCTGCGCGGCGCGGGGTCGGCGCTTCCACGGCAGGGAGCGGGACTGCCCGATGTCGAAGTACTCGGCGACGATGATCCCGCCGACGGGCTCGATCAGGGCGCGGCTGCGGGAGATCTGCCAGTTCCGGGACGCCTCAGGGTCCTGGTTGTCCTCGGTCGAGACCCGGCCGCCGAACGCGAACCGCCGGACCGGCGCGCTGTCTTCCAGGTCGGGGGCCAGCAGGACGGCGCTCACTTGGGCTCGCCCAGACGGCCCGGCAGCCCGGAGGCGGGCTGCCCGGCAAGGTTGCCGCGCGCCCGGTGGTCGCGGACGGACACCCGGGAAGCACTGCCGCCTGGCGGCGCGCCGCCTAGGGGGTCGGTCAGGAGCCTGCCGAGCAGGGCATATTCCCCGGCTGAACTGATCACCATGCTGGTTCCGGCCAGCATGAGCAGTACTTGCCGGAACGCGAGCCGCGCCAGGATGGCGGTACCGCCGGGCACCGGGCGGCGGGGGAGCAGGCGCCACGGGTCTGCGACCGCCACTGCTCCGGCCACGCGGCCGGGCCCCTGCAGCGCGGCCAGCAGGGACCGGCCCTGCGGGCGGCGCTGCCAGGGGTAGCCGGCGCGGCAGTCCTCGTCGAAGAACTCGGCGGTCACCTGCAAGCCGCGGGCAGCGGCGACCGCGTGGCACAGGGCCCGCTGCCGGTGCCGGTCTGCCCGGCTGTCACCGATGCCGCCGGCGCAGGCGGTCCGCCCGTAGAACGCGACAGGCACCGCCTGGGGCGGGCTGTCCGGGCCAGCTGTGCCCGGGCCGCCCGCTGCTCGCGTCATAAAGTCGTCGGCGAGCCGGCCGGCCTGGTGCGGACGGCCGGGAGGGCTCTTTCCTGTCATCGCCTTTCCTTCCCGTGCAACTGCTCGTCTCGCGGGGGGCGTGCCGAGAGGTGCTCCGGCGGGAGCAGGCCGGCACGCAGCGTGCCGGGTCCACGGTGGTACCGGGACTTGGCGGCGGACTTCAAGTCCGCCCGCCTTCGGGACGGTCCCTGGCCTGCGCCGTCTCCCGGGCGCACAGCAGCAGGGCCAGGACAGCCCGGGCCGCGCCCGGGGTCAGCTGCGGCTCGGCCGGGGTGAAGGTCACCTCGATCACCTCCGCCCCGGCCGGTTCCGCGGCGGGCGCGGCCTGCCGGGGGCGGCCGGCCCGCGACGGCTCCGTGGTCATGCCGCGCTCCGGTCCCCTGGAGCCGTACCGCCGCGCCGGCGGCGGACCGGGCGGCCGGGCGGGATGTCGCGGCAAGGTGCGCGGCCGGACTTGACGTCACGCGCGGAGTGGAGCGCTGATCGGGCGTGCCGCGTGTCCCCGCCGGGCGGCGGCCCTGCGCGGACCGCCGTCCGCCGGGGCGTATGCGGCCAGTCCATCAGCGACCCTGGAGGTGAGTGACCGTGGATACCAGTTCCCCGGGCCCCGAAGCAGGCCGGCGGGCCCGCAGCCGCCGGCGCCCGGCGGCCCGGCAGGCCGTGGCGGCGAGATGATCGCCATCCCGCGTGACGCGGACCGCGACGACGATGTGGACGTGCTGTACCTGGCCGGGCAACGCCCGTCTGATGACGGGGAATGGCTGCTGGTCTCGGAGGTGGACGGGCTGCCCGGAGCAGCGTTCACGGTCCGCTGCCTGCCCCGGGACGCCTGGCACGCGCACGGCGGTGACGTCCTGGTCCGCCTGCAGCCCGACACCGGCAGCACGGGGCAGCCGGCCATCCTGGCGGGGGTGTGGGCGGTCGTGGGCGGCCACCTGATCCTGGCCGGGACATGGAACCGCCAGGAACCCGAGGAGTGGCCCGAGCGGATCCGCCCGGCCGTCGCGTTCGCCATGGGAATGCTGACCGAACTGGAGGAGCACGACGCTGACCTGGGGGTCCGCCACCGGGTCCGGCTGGCCGCCGCTGACACGGCCACGGCAGGCGTCCCGCTGGGCCTCACTTCCGGCCGCGTGGCGATCGCGAAGCATCCGGCGGGCTGACGCCGGCACGCCCGCGATCGCGGGGGCAGGCGCCCGGGGCGCCTGCCCCCGCTGCCATCCCACTGCTGAACTTCCTGGGCCGACTGGAAGCCCCCGAGGCCGGGCAGGGACTGGGCTGACCACTGCCCGGCAGACTTTCCCGATGCCCGGACGCGCCCGATTGGCGATCATGACCGCCGGGGAGGACGATGGGCCGGTGCCTGGCTCGGTGACCGGCAATCTACTGGTGATGGACCGAGACTTCCCATGCCCGCGTTGCAGGTATGCGATCTGGGTCCAGTACGTGGAGATCGTGGCCCAGGTCACGGTGCTCTGCCCCTGTTGCCGGACTCGTGTTCTGCTGAGGGACACCACCGGCAGCATGCAGCTGGCCGGTGAGGTTATGCAGCGCGCGCACGAAAGGCTCGTTCGCGCTTTGAAGGGACTGGGCCGGTGAGGTATCAGCAGGATCTCCAGGTCGCGCTCCGCGACAGGTACCGGCGGCTTGTCGTTGCCGGGTACGCGACACTCGGCCAGGAGATCCAGCTCGTGACCAGCTGGATCGGGGATCAGCCTGCGCTGCGCGGGATACTGGAGGAAGCGGAGCGCGTCGAGCCCGGCCTGGACTTCGACACGTGGGAGAAGAGCCTCACGGTCTCGCAGATCTTCAGCTGGGCCAGCCAGACTGAGGCGGGACGGGCGACGCTGGCCTGGAAACTGCTGCGCCGGATCGCTGATAACCCAGCCGACACGGCAAGGGACGCCGTGCTGGGCTACGCGACGAGGATTACCCGCACCAGCTCCGCCGACGATACGGCCCGGGCATTCGCGCAGATGGTGCTCAGCCCTCTGTTCGACTTCCTGATCGAGCAGATCGGCGCCCAGGGCAGTGTCCTTTACGTGCTCGAACGCTACGTCCGCCGGGTGGAGTGGTTCGAGCGGGACGACCTCTACCAGCGCTACCAGGCGGACCGCCAGAACGGCGAAGCCGTCTACGACCTGGACTTGCGGAAGTTCCTGTTCAGCGAGGGCATCAACATGCCCTTCTCGCAGGCGAAGTCCGCGTCGGGGCTCTCCGATGTCCTCACCGATCTTGATACCGGCGATCCGTTCATCGGCGAGGTCAAGCTCTTCGACGCCGACAACCATGGAAAGCGCGAACTCGCCACCGGGGTGAACCAGGCCACCCAGTACGCTCAGGACTGGGGGAAGAGCACCGGGTACCTGGTCATCATCAATCTGTCCGGCCGCCCGCTTGAGCTCCCAACCGACGGCCCGGAAGGTGCCTGGCCATCGTGGGTGGATCTCAGCAGGGTCCGCGTCTACCTGATCGCCGTGCGCGCACTGCCAACTCCAACAGCAAGTCAGCAAGGCAAGCCCCGGCCGGTCTCGGTCACCCGGGAAGACCTCATCAACCCCGACACCTGAACTCCCCAGGGGCAGACACTGCCGGACGTCGTGCGCCGACCAGGGCTTCTCATCCGCAGATCCCCGGGATCGTCCCCGGAATGCGTCACAGCGACTTATGCCCGAAATATCCTGGTGCAGCGAAACGTAGCCGGGTCGAAGGCAGCAAAGGCCCTCAGCGATATGCGTCCACAGGCCACTGCGGGTTCCTTTCCCGATTCCGGCGCCACGGCCGGCGGTGCTGATGTCCTGGCCGGGGAACCCGGCGGTGACCAGGTCCACCGGGGGAACGGCGGCCCAGTCGACCCGGGTCAGGTCGCCCACGTTGGGGACGCCGGGGAACCGGGCGGCCAGGACCGCGCTGGCATCCCGGTCGCTGTCGGCGCACCAGGCCAGGGCGATGTCCAGCACGGCCATCACGGCCAGATCCAGGCCGCCGTAGCGGGGGCACAGGCTCGCGGCCCGCAGCCGCCCGCCAGCAGGCCCCGGGCCGGGACAAGGCAGGGGGCCCTCACGCGGCCAGGCTTCCGGGCCCGGCAGCGGCCTGCCGGACCGGGAGCGGGGAAGGCGCGGCAGGCGCGGCGGGAAAGAGTACGACAACTCTTGAGTTCGATCTTCCTGCCGGTCGGGCCGGGCCGCAGGACGTGCATGTTCTGGTTCGTTGCGCCAGACTTTGCGTGTTGAAGTTGCCTCGGGATTCCTGAAGTGATCTCATCCGCTTCGAACCTTTATCTGGGGAAGTGAAAGCAAGGAGCGTGAGTTGGCCGTCACTGCGGTTGCGGACTTGCGGTCCCTCCGTGCGCCGGCGTCGGCGGATGAGCTGGAGCGGTTCGAGACCGACGTGCTGGCCGGGCTGGTGCTTGCACGATCGGCGGCGGGGCTGGCAGATGGCACGATCCGCGGCGAGCTGTGCCACCTGGACCAGTTGCGGGGATGGTTCGGCCGGCCGTTGTGGGAGATGGAGCCACCCGACGCCGATGCCTACTTCGGCCGTGTGCTGCGCGCCGCACCGAAGGGCACTCGCCTGGCGAAGGCAGCCGCGTTGTGCGTGTATTTCGAGTTCGTCGAGTTGCGGCATAAGGCCGAGCTGCATGCTATGACCGGGCGGGTTGTGGAGTGCCCGGTCGATGAGATGAACCGGCCGCGCGGTGGCAAGGACGCCCGGCTGCGCGTCCCGCCCCTGCAAGCCGAGATCGAGGCGCTGTTCACCGGGTGGGCACAAGAGCTGGCGACCTGCCGGAAGTTCGCATCCTCGGCCCGTAACTACACCGCTGCACGGCTGATGGCCGATACCGGGGTGCGGGTCAACGAGGCCCGCCATCTGGGCTTGGATGACATCCGGTGGGAGCTGGGCCCGCTGGGCAAGCTGCATGTCCAGATGGGCAAGGGCGCGCGGGGCTCGGGGCCGCGGCAGCGGATGGTGCCGCTGCTCAACGGCGCGGGGCGGACTTTGCGCTGGTATATCGAGGACGTGTGGGGCCAGTTCGGTGATGATCACACCCGCCACGGCGCCCCGCCGTTTCCCTCCGAGCGCGTCGCCGCTGACGGGACCCGGGGGCCGGTGGGGTATGACCGGCTGCGCGCCGGCCTGGCCGCCGCGACCGAGGCGCACCTGCCTGCCTGGAAGGACCGGATGTCGCCGCACGTGCTGCGGCACTACTGTGCCTCGCAGCTGTACCTGTCCGGCGTGGACCTGATCTCTATCCAGGAGATGTACGGGCATGCCTGGGTGGCCACCACGATGCGCTACGTTCACGTCCACCGCAGCCGCATCGAGGACGCCTGGCTCGCTGGCCAGCGGCGCGCCGCCGCCCGGCTGGAAGGACTGATCTGAATGCGGTGGAACCTGCGCCTGGCCGCGGCGAACCGCGGCATCTGGAAGGCCTCGGAGCTGCAGCACCAGCTCGCCGAGCGCGGCTTGGTGATCTCCGCGGGCAAGATGTCGGCGCTGTGGTCGGGCCAGCCGATCTCGGTCAAGCTCGCCGACCTGGATGTGATCTGCGCCGTGCTGGGCTGCGAGGTTGGGGAGCTGCTGATCCCCGAGCCCGGCACGGTCTCCCAGCCCGGTGCCGCCGATGATCCGGTCGCGGCCAGCGGCCCGCCGGGCCCGCGGATCGTCCCGCGGCGGCGGGACGGGCGGTCCCTGCCGCCGGTGTGAGTGTGGCCGCGCGAGATGGTGCCGGGCCGAAGATCGCGCGGTCGGTGACCAGCTGCGCCGAATGCCTGGCCTGGGGCCGGGCCTACGCCCAGGGAGTGTGCCTGGCCTGCTACAACTTCGCCGCCCGCAACCGCCTCACCAGCGGCTGCGCCGGGTGCGGCCGGCGGCTGCCGCTGAAGAAGGACTACTGCCGCCTGTGCTGGTGCCAGGCCCGCGCCGACCGCGACGCGCTCGCGGCGGATGCCCGGTCGGCTGTGGTGCTGGCTGCGTGGCTGCCGCAGGTCCGTGATCACCAGCTGTTCTTCGCCGGGATGGACCACCGCCGAGCCCGGGCTCGCGCGATGCCCCCGCGCCGCGGGATGAAGGGCCGGCCCCGCAAGCTGCCCCCTCCCGTCGCGATCCGGCCCTGGCCCGGTGGGGCCAGCTCGCACTGTTTGAAGCCCTCCCCCGCGCCTACGCTTTCGGGCGGATCGACCTGCGCTCGGGACCGGCACCCGCCAGCCCATGGCTGGCCTGGGCGCTGCACCTGGCCCACACGATGGCCGAGACCCGCGGCTTCGACGACCGGGTGCACCGGGAACTGAACCGCAACCTGGTGGCGCTGCTCGCCGGCTACGCCGAGGGCGAGGCCATCCGGGTATCGGACTTCCGTCACATCCTCGCCACCCGGGGCGCCAGCCAGGCCCACACAATCGAGGTCCTGACCGCGATGGGGATCCTGGCCGATGACCGGCCGCCGGCCTTCGACACCTGGCTGGCATCCAGGCTCGGCGGGCTGGCTCCGGCGATCGCGGCCCAGGCACGCCGGTGGGTCCTGGTCTTGCGCGACGCCGGACCGCGCCGTCACCCTCGCAAGCCAGCCACCACCGCGGCCTACCTCAATGCCGTGCGGCCCGCTCTGCTTGCCTGGTCGGCCGGCCATGACCACCTGCGGGAGGTCACCCGCGAGGAGGTGCTGACCTACCTCGACGGGCTGCGCGGCGATGCGCGGATCGCCGCACTGGTGGCGCTGCGGTCGCTGTTCACCTGGGCCAGGCGCGACGGCGTGATCTTCGCCAGCCCATGCACCCGGATCCGGGTCGGGGCCAGGACGCTGCCGGTCTGGCAGCCGCTGACCGCCGGCCAGATCACCAGCGCTGTCCAGGCCGCCACCACCCCGCAGGCCCGGCTGTGCGTCGCGCTGGCCGCCATCCACGCTGCCCGCCCCGGCCAGATCCGCGCCCTGCAGCTGGACGATACCGATCTGGGGAACAGCCGGATCACCATCGCCGGGCGCACCCGGCCGCTGGATGACCTCACCCGCCGGCTGCTGACCGAGTGGCTGGACCACCGGCGCGCCCGCTGGCCGCACACCGCCAACCGGCACCTGCTGGTAAGCAAGCACAGCGCACTCGGCACCGGGCCAGTCAGCGCCCCCTGGACCCGGAACCAGCGCGGGCTGCCCGCGACCCTGGACCGGCTGCGCATCGACCGGCAGCTTGAGGAAGCCCTCGCCTGCGACGCCGACCCGCTGCACCTGGCGGCCGTGTTCGGCATGGACACCTCGACCGCCATCCGCTACGCCACCAACGCCCGGCACCTCCTGGAGCACGGTCACGCGGCCCGCCTCTCGGCTTCCCCGCCAACCCAAGTGCCCGGCCCCGGAATCACCGGTGATGGATACTTGGGTTCACGCTGAGAGGGCTTCAGTTTTCCTGAACTCAAGCAGTTCGCGGGGGCGCGGAAGACCAGGACGTCCTCGTGGACGATGAGGTGCCAGGGCTCGCCGCGGGCGCGGGCCTTGCGGATGTTGTCGAGCTGGAAGAACGAGGGGCGCGGGATCAGCCGCTGGCCCCGCAGGCCGGCGAGCAGGGCGACGCACCGCTCGGCCGGGATCAATCCGGCGGCGGCGCCGGCGGCGAGGATCGCGCCGGGCAGGTCGACCAGCTCGCCGTGCTGCCGCCACGGCCTCGCGGTGACCACCACGGTCCCGCCGGGGCGCAGCAGCACCGTGCAGCCCGCCAGGATGCGGGTGAACCCGGCGAGCAGGTCGTCAATGCCGTGCAGCGCGAGGTTGGCGGGGTCGTCGCTGTAGCGGTTGTCGTACTTGTGCACCCCGCCACCACCGGCGCGATTCTCGGCGCGGACCTGCCCGTGGACGGTGCGGCCGTAGGGGGGTGAGGTGACTACCAGCGCCACCCGTCCCGCCCGGTCGGCGGGCAGCAGGGCGGGGAGCTGGCGGGCGTCACCGCAGACCACCTCCGCGGTGCCTGTCGCGCCGTGGCGGCGGGCGCAGGTGATGTTCGCGGCGGCGAGCTGGGCCCAGCGGGGCTCGTACTCCACGCCGATCGCGTCGCGGCCCAGGTGGATGGCTTCGACCAGGGTGGTGCCGATGCCGCACATCGGGTCGGCGACCAGGTCCCCCGGCTCGCTGTAACGGGTGATCGCGGTGGCGGCGATCGCGGGCAGCATCTTGGCGGGGTGTGCGGTGGCGGCAGGCAGGTACCGGCCCCGGCGCTGCGCGCGGGCGTCGGTCTGGGCGGTCACCCAGACCGACAGCGGCGCCGCCGCGTCCTGCCCGGCCGGGCTGTCGTGCCCGCGGCGCGGGCGGTGCGGGGGGCGGGGGTGGCTCATCGCGGGGTCCCTCCGGGCTTGGTGAACACGAGCAGGTCGCTATGAACGCAGGTGCAGACAGCCGGGGGGCCGGGGGTCTCGTCTGGGCAGGCAGTGCCTGGGGAGACGGGGACGAGGTGGCCGTCGGTGATGGCGGCGTGCAGGGCGACGATGTGCTGGGCGTAGATGAGCCCCGCGGCGCGGGCGCCGGCGATGACCTCGCCCGGGTCATCACGCAGCCCGGCCGGACAGGGAGTGCTGGCGGTGAGGACGGCCAGGACACCGCCGGGCCGCAGCACCCGCTCGCACGCCGTGTACAGCACGCCGCCACCGGGCCCACCGCGGCCGGTGATGGCCAGGGCGGCCCGTCCCGCTTCCGGGCAGCCGGCCTCCAGCAGCAGGGCGGGGCCGCCGGCCCGGGCCTGTGCCAGCGGGCGCGCCACCGGGCCGAGGTCCTGGTCCAGGCGCGCGCTCGCCGCGTGGCAGGCGGCCGGGCTGGAGAACAGCCCGAGGACCCGGCGGCCGGCTGCGGCGGCTGCGGTCAGGAACGCCCCGGTCCCGGCGGGGATGACGACCAGTTCACCCGGCCGGGAGAACGTCGTGATGACGTACCCGGCTTCCGGGCCGGGACCCGGCACCGGGCCGGGCCCGGGCCAGACGCTGACCGGCACGCCGATCCCCTGGCTTGCGGCCGTGCCGGGCTGCTGATCGCCGGTACCCGCAGGCCCGGACGAGACGGGTGGCTCGGGCACCGGGCCCGCGTGAGGTGCTGGATGTGACATGGGCGGCTGGCCCCGCGGCCACCGCAGATCCGCTGACATTAAGGAAATCGGGTTTTCGGGGTCTTTTTTCACGCCGCGCCGCGAAATAACAATGAGACGGCGGGAAATGGAGCGATTATAGGAACCCCTGAAAATGTCGGTTCGACCGCCTACCTGGCCGTGTACCGACCGCATATCGATGCACGCCCGGCTGGCGCGTCCTGCAGGGCGGCTTGAACTCGAACGAGTGCCGCTATCTCAGGAGCAGTCCTGAGCAGGGCCTGCTAGTCGCCCACGTCGGGGATCATGCCGGCATTGCTCATGACATCGTGCGCGATCTCGATCTCGCGCCTGTCGCGGCGGCAGCAGGCTTCCAGCTCATCGAGCACTTCCCACGCACTTCGCTCCCACTCGGACATCGCGTCAGGCGCGGGAACCTGGTCCGCGACCGCGTTCTTCGCGTCAACGACTGCCTCCGTGGCGTCCAGAAACGGCGCGGGGTCCGTCACCTTGACCTGCGCGTCGCTCAGTCTGAGCACGGGCTCGCGAAGGTAGATGTTGGTCACGGAGTCAGGGTCGCGCATTGCGAGCCCCGCCATCCGCTGGGCCAGCTCGGTCGCCGCACGGCGCAGGGGAGTCTGCGCGTCGAAGTTCCGCGTGCCCGCCGAGTGCGCGGCTTGGTGCACGTACACCGGGCCGCCGGCCTGGAGCTGGCGGACGATCGTCTGGTACGGCCTGCCAACGATCGCCGAGATGCTCGCCCAGGACATACCCCTCGCGCGGCAGTCCTCGATGGCCCACCGAAGCGCCCAGCCCGTGTACGGCTGGATGACGCCTGCTAGCACGTCTGCCCGGCCCGCCGGGTCCTGAATCCTGAGCGCCCTCTGCACTTCGTCCAGCAGGTGACGCAGCATCGCGTCGGAGTAGTTGCTCGGCACTATCGCCTCCTGTGCTTCCACGTTGGTTGTTCGCGTATCCCTTACAAGTTACACGTGTACGTATAAGTATGCAAGGGTCGGCCCGGCGGGGAGGCATGGCGCAGTGGCCATCCCCCGTTCCCTGCGACCGGCGTATCGCCAGGCGCGAGGCGCGGCCAGCTGGGCCGGCGCGGGCGCGTACCGCAGCCCGTGTACTTCGCGTGTACCTGCTGTTGGCCTCTCAGGGACCTGGCCACGGAACGGCAGGCCAGCGGCGGAATTGGACCCTGCCCTGGCCGGGCCCGGCCGGCCCGGGCCAGGACCAGGAGGCCATCCGCCCGGGCCAGGTCACTGCCGGGTCCGCGAGTGGTCAGCGGCAGGTATGGGCGAGGTCCGTGGGAGGACGGCCAGGGGGCCATCGCAGGTCTTCGCCAGGTCAAGGACGGCTGGCTGCATGGGCTTGCGCACCCGTCCGCTACCCGTGACCAGGAGCCCTTCATGCGTGATGACACCAGGGTCACCCGCCCGGCCCTCCGGGCAGGAGACCGCCAGCCGGTCCCGCCCGCCGTGCTGCCCGGCGGCGGCATGCTCAGCCCGCTGGATTCCGCAGACGCGTCCTTCCGGGCACTGACCACCGGCCCGCAGCCGCTCGCCCTGAACACCGCCTCCCTCGCCCCCGGGCTGCCCGACCGGCAGGTTCCCCTCGATGAGCTGCGGGCCCTGCTGCTGCACCCGGCGACCGGTCCCCGCGCCCGCAACCAGGTGTGGGCCGAACTGGTCCGCCGCGCCCGCTCCGGGTCCCCGGCCTGGGTCGTCGGCCTCGTCGGTGTCGCCATGCCCGGCCTGCGCCGCGCCGCCGCCAGCCTGTCCGCCAGCTACCGCGGTGATCCCGCCGACCTGCAGACCGAGATCCTCACCGGGTTCCTCGCCGCCCTGCGCGCCCTGGACCCCGACGACCTGGACTGCGTCCCGCTGGCGTCCCGGCTGTGCTGGGCCGCGTGGCGCGCCGGGCAGGCCCTCGCCTACACCGACGCCAGCTACACCACCGCCCGCCGCGACCTGCCCGACGGGTACGACGCCCCGTACATGCCCTGGGGCCACCCCGACTTCGTCCTGGCCGCCGCCGTCACCCGCGGCGTCCTGACCCCCACCCAGGCCCGGCTGATCGGCCGCAACCGCCTCGAAGGCATCCCCCTCGCCCAGATCGCCGCCGAGATGGGCATCAGCCATAGCGCCCTGTGCAACCGGCGGAAAAGAGCCGAGAAAGCCATCACCGCGGCGATCCGCGCTGGCCTTGTTTCCGGTTCCTGAAATGGCCGGCGTGAAAAACACCCACCGAAACCGGATTTCTGTAAGTGCGGGGGATCCCGCCTCCCGGCTTCCCCGCCGGGAGACGGTGGCCCGGGGGCCGGGGCGCCACCGCACCCGCTGACACCGGCCGGCCTTCCCGCCCTGCGAAGGGAGGCAAGGCCCCGCGCCCGCCCCCGGGCCACCCCCGCCCCGCCGCCGCAGTGCACCCGAGGAGACACGCCATGACCATGCCCCGGCCGCCGTGGCGAGAGCGCACCCCGCCCCGCCTGGGCCGGGCGTCCGCGAGCCGTGCCCGGTTCGCCGCCCGCGCCGCTGTCACCGCCCTAGCTGCCGCCGCCCTGACCGCCGCCGCGCAGCCCGCGCTGGCCAGCACCGCGGGCCACGTGCTGGCCGCCGCGTCGATCGGCCAGGTCATCACCAACATCACCACGTGGGTCGTCGGGATCCTGGCCGGCCTGGCGACCCTGTTCCTGACCCTGGGCGGCGTCCGGTACCTGATGGCCGGCGGCGACCCTGGCGAGGTGGAGCGCGCCAAGACCGCCGTGCGCTCCGCCGCCATCGGCTACGGCCTGGCGATCCTGGCGCCCGTCATCGTCACCGTCCTGAAATCCCTGGTCGGCGGATGAGACAGGCCGCCGCCGCGCTCATCCTGGCCACCGCCCTGCCACGCCCTCCGGCCCGGGCGGCCAGCGTCCCCGCCGGGGTGACCACACCCGTCCCGCTGGCCGCGTCCACGTCTCCGTCCCCGGCCACCAGGGGCATCAGCTGCGGGTTCCTGGATGTCAGCTGCCAGATCGGCAACGCGATCACCTCCTGGTTCGCGGCCCTGGCCCGCGACGCGCTCAAGCCGCTGCTGACCCTGGCCGGGCAGACGCTGCTGTCATCCCCGCAGCCCGGCGCCATCCCGGCCGTGCACAGCATGTGGGCGACCTCACTGGCGATCGCCGATTCGGCGTACGTGCTGCTGGTGCTCATCGGCGGGGTCATCGTGATGGGCCACGAGACCCTGCAGACCTCCTATTCAGCCAAGGAGATCGCGCCCCGGCTGGTCACCGGGTTCCTGGCCGCCAACCTGTCCCTGGTCCTGATCTCCCGCGCGACCACCATCGCCAACGCCCTGTCCGCCGCGCTCGCCGGGGACGGCGTCACCCCGGCCACCGCCACCTCCGCGCTGCTGGGCACCCTGACCGCGCCGCTGCCAGGCGGGGGGATCCTCCTGGTCCTGCTCGCCCTCGCCGGCGCCGTGCTCGCCCTGGTGCTGGCCGTGGTCTACGTGCTGCGGCTGATGGCGCTGGTGCTGCTGACCGCCGCCGCGCCGCTCGCCCTCGCCTGCTATGCGCTACCCCAGACCGCGTGGGCGGCCCGCTGGTGGTGGCGGGCCCTGACCGTGTGCCTGGGCATCCAGGCGGCGCAGGCGCTGGTGCTGACCGCGGCGGTGCGGGTGTTCTCCTCCGCCGGGTGGATCCCCCTGCACGGCACTCGCGGCGGCAGCGTGCTGCCGGTGCTGACCGCGCTCTGCCTGCTGTACATCATGATGCGGATCCCCTGGTGGATCAGCCGCCCCGTACTGTCGGCCTTCGGGCCCAGCCCTGTCCGCCGGACCGTCAAGTTCGCGTTCTACGCCGCCGTCTTGTCCCGCGTCAGTCCCCTGCTGCGCGGCACTGCCGGGCCCAGGCGTCCCCCCTCCGCCGGCGGCGGCCGGGGCCGCGGGCCAGCCGGGCCACGCGGAGGCAGACCCGCCGGGCCAGGCGGATCCGCGGCAGCGCCAGGCGGCAGGCCAGGAACCGGCCCCGGCTCCAGTACCAGCACCGGGCCTGGCCGGGGTCAGCCGGGCGGCACCGGGCCGCAGCGCACAGGCGCCGGCGCGGGACCCCGCCGTGGTCCTGGCCGGCCGGGGGCACCATCGCGGGGACCTGGCGGGAAGCCGCGGCCCCGGCCCCCCGCGCCGGGCCGGCCGGCCGCCCGGCCCCGCCCGGCCCCGCAGCAGCGGGCCCGGCCCCCCGCACTTGCTCAGCCGGTCTTCCGCCCGCCCCGGCCTGACCCGCCGCAGCGGCCGGGCACGCCGCAGCCCGCGCAGCCCGCCATGCGCTCCGGGGTGACCCGCGTGCCGCGCAGCGGCGCACCAGCTCCCCGGCCAGGCCCAGCCCAGCCGCAGCGGCCGGCCCGGCCACCCGGCCAGCGTCCCCTGCCCCCTGGCGCGCAGGCCGCGCGGCAGCCCCGGGCCGCGGACAGCCGTCTCCAGCCCCCTGGCCGCCGCCAGGCACCTGCCGCTCCCCGTGCCGCGCGCCCAGGAAGGTGATCACCCGGTGAGTTACGACCCGCCCGCCAGCACCCCGATCCCCGCTGACATCGAGCGCCCGGACAAGATCGTGGCCGGGCTGACCGCCCGCCAGGCCGCCATCCTCACTGTGGCGGCGGTCCTCATCTGGGCCACGTTCGAGGCCACCCGCCACCTGGTCGCGCTGCCGGTGTTCGCCGTCCTGGCCGCACCCGCCGCGGTCGCGGCGGCAGCCCTGGTGACCGGGCAGCGGGACGGGCTGACCCTGGACCGGCTGTTGGTCGCCGGGTGGCGCCACGCCCGGTCCCCGCGCCGGCTCGTCACCGCCCCTGGCGGCGTCCCCGCCCCGCCCGCCTGGGCTAGCCCGCACCTGGCCCGCCCACGTGGCGGCCCGCCCGCCCCGCTGGACCCGCTGTACCGGGCGGTGACCGCTGAGGGGGTGATCGGCCTGGGTGACGGCGGTGCCGCGGTGGCCGCGGCGGTGTCGACGGTCAACCTTGCGCTGCGGACTCCGGCCGAGCAGGACACGCTGACCGCCGCGTACGGCCGGTGGCTGAACTCCCTCACCGGCCCCGTCCAGATCCTCATCCGGGCCGGCCACGCCGACCTGACCCGCGCGGTCGCCGACCTGGAAGACACCGCCCCCGCGCTCCCCGATCCGGACCTGGAAGCCGCTGCCCTCGACCATGCTGCGTTCCTTGCCGATCTCGCCGCCGGGCGGGACCTGCTCACCCGCCAGGTGCTCCTGGTCACCCGCGAGCCCCGCCGCAGCGGCCCCGGCGCTGCCCGCAGCGGGAGCTGCGGCCTGCGGGCCGCGCAGCGCACCGCCGAGGCCGCCCGGCTGCTTTCCGCGGCAGACCTGACCGTCAGCGCGGTGGACGGCGGGCAGGTCACCGCGCTGCTTGCCGCCGCCGCCGACCCCGGCGCTGCCATCCACGCCGCCCGGCTCGCCGTCCCCGGCCAGCCCGTCACCAGCCCAGGGACCCTGCCATGACCCGCATCCTGCGCCGCCGCACCCGGCGCGCCCCGCACGACACCGCCGCGGACCCGGTGCCCGGGCCGCCGGACGTGCAGGTCGGCGCCCGGCACCTGCGGATCGGTGACGACTACACCGCGACCCTCGCGGTCACCGGCTATCCCGCCGAGGTTGCTCCCGGGTGGCTGGAGCCGCTGCTGTCTTATCCCGGCCGTCTCGACGTCGCCCTGCACATCGACCCGGTCCCCCCGGCTGTGGCGGCGGGCCGGCTGCGCCGGCAGCGGGCCCGGCTGGAATCCGGGCGCCGGGCCGGGGCGGACCGCGGGCAGCTCGATGACCCGGACACCGAAGCCGCCGCAGATGACGCACGGGAGCTGGCGTACCGGCTGGCCCGCGGCGAGGGGAAGCTGTTCCGCCTCGGCCTGTACCTCACCGTGCACGCCGGCAGCGAAGACGAGCTGGCGGAGGAGGTCGCGGCGGTCCGCGCGGTCGCCGGGTCGCTGCTGCTGGTCACCGCCCCGGCCACCTTCCGGTCCCTGCAAGGCTGGGTCACTACCCTCCCGGCCGGCACCGACAACCTGAAGCTGACCCGGACGATGGACACCGCGGCTCTGGCGGCGGCGTTCCCGTTCACCTCCCCCGACCTGCCCCGTGACCCCGCCGGCCCTGAACCGCTGCCGGGCATCTTCTACGGAGCGAATACTGCCGGGCCGGGCCTGGTCGCCTGGGACCGCTGGGCGTGCGACAACCACAACTCCGTCACCCTCGCCACCTCCGGTGCGGGGAAGTCCTACCTGGCCAAGCTCGAAGTGCTGCGCAACGCCTACCAGGGCACGCAGTGCTGGATCATCGACCCCGAAGACGAATACGCCCGCCTCGCCGCGGGCACTGGCGGCACCTACCTGCATCTGGGCTCCGACGGGGTGCGGCTCAACCCCTTCGACCTGCCCGCGCCCGTACCGGGCATCCGGCCCCGTGCTGACGCGCTGACCCGCCAGGCCCTGTTCATCCACACCGTCATCGGGGTGCTGCTCGGCGGGCAGCCCGGCCCGGCGGAGCGGGCCGCGCTGGACCGGGCCATCATGGCCGCCTACCACCACGCCGGGATCACCTCCGACCCCCGCACCTGGACCCGGGCCGCCCCCCAGCTCCCGCACCTCGCCGCCGCCCTGCGCTCCGACGCCACCGACGCGGCCATGACCCTGGCGAACCGGCTCGTACCGTTCACCGAAGGCACCCATTCCGGGATGTTCGCCGGGCCGACCACCACCCGTCCCGCCGGGCACCTGGTCGTGTTCTCCCTCCGCGACGTCCCCGACGAACTCAAAGCCGTCGCAACCCTGCTCGCCCTCGACACTCTGTGGCGGCAGGTCTCTGACCCGGGCGACCGCCGGCGCCGCCTTGTCGTCGTGGATGAGGCGTGGCTGCTGATGCGTGAGCCCGAAGGCGCGAAGTTCCTGTTCCGGATGGCCAAGGCCGCCCGCAAGCACTGGGCCGGCCTGGCCGTGGTCACCCAGGACGCCGAAGATGTCCTGAGCTCTGACCTCGGCCGCGCCGTCATCGCTAACGCCGCCACCCAGGTCCTGCTCCGCCAGGCCCCCCAGGCCATCGGCCCCATCGCCGGCGCGTTCCGCCTCTCGGAAGGGGAGAAGGCGCTGCTGCTGGCCGCGGGACGGGGTGAGGGACTGCTGGCCTGCGGACCGTCCGCCCGGGTGTCCTTCCAGGCCCTCGCCTCCCCCGCCGAGCACCTCCTGTGCACGTCCGACCCAGCCGAGCTGGCCATCCTCGACGACGCCGGGCATCCCGGGCCGGAGCAGGATCCGGACGGGCCGGGAGATGACCTGCCTGGCAGTTACCCGGGCCAGGGCAGCGACCCCGGCGAGGACGGCCTGCTATGACGGGCTACAGCACCGCCGCCGCGCTCGGAGCAGCTAGCGGCCCGCCGGGTGCCGCGATCAGCCCGCTGGGCCGGTACCTGACCGACCCGGACACGGTGACTGCGCACGCCATCCGCGTCCTGCTTGAAGTCGCCCGCCAGCAGGGCCCAGTGGCCGGGCCGCTACTGGCCGCCGCCCTGACCGTGTTGCTGCTAGGCCGGAGGTGGCTCCGGCGCCGCCAGCACGCCGCGTTCGCCGCGGATGCCCGGGTGATCACGGTGCTGGCGCCGCCGCTGGCGGACCCGGCCGGCGGAGAAGCGCTGTGGGGGAACCTGGGCGGGCTGCTGCGCCCCCGGTGGGCCCGCATGTGGCACGGGCAGCCGCATCTCGGGTTCGAGTACACCTGGGCGGGCCCGGTGATGACGATCGCAGTGTGGGTCCCCGGGACTGTGCCGCCCGGCATGGTCGAGCGGGCCATCGAGGCCGCCTGGCCCGGCGCCCACGCCGTCACCACCCCCGCCACCCCGCCGCTGCCGCCCGGGGCGCTGGCGACCGGGGGGACGCTGCGGCTGGCCCGCACCGAGATCCTCCCCCTCAAAACCGATCACGGCAGCGATCCGCTGCGGGCCCTCGCCGCCGCCGGCAGCGGCCTGACCGCCGGGGAGCACGCCATCGTTCAGGTCCTCACCCGCCCGGCCACCGGCGCCCGCCTCCGCCGGGCCCGCCGCGCCGCCCGGCGGCTGCGCACCGGTCATCCCGCCCAGCACCCGCACGTGGGCCTGCCGGCCCGCCAGGGCGCCCGGCTGCTCCTGGACGTCCTGACCCCCGGCTCCCGCGGGGCCGCACGGCGGAGCGCAGCCTCTCCCGACCCGGGGCTGACCGCGGAGGTGCGGGCCGCAGTCATCAAGTCGGCGGGCCCGCAGTGGGACACCCAGATCCGCTACGCCACCACCACCACCGCCATCCCCGCCGTCCGGGGCCGGCCGCCGGCCAAGGCGGCGCAGGCGCAGGCCCGGGCGCGGCTCCGCGGACTGGCGCACGGCCTTGCCTCCGCGACCGCCCTGTACGCGGGGCGGAACTGGCTGGCCCGCCGCCCTCTGCGCCACCCCGCCACCCAGATAAACGGCCGCCGGTTCCGCCGCGGCGGGCTGCTATCGGTCCCCGAGCTGGCCGCGATCGCCCGCCTGCCCGCCGACGCGTCGGTGCCGGGCCTTGCCCGCGCCGGGGCCCGCGCCATCGCCCCGCCCCCCGCCGTCCCCGTGCCCGGCCCGGGAGTCCGCCCACTCGGGATCACCGACACCGGAGTGCCCCGCCCGGTCGGCATCGCGGTTGCCGACGCCCGCCATCACCTGCGGGTCATCGGCCCCACCGGCACCGGGAAGACCACCCTGATCACCGGGCAGATCCTCGCCGACGCACAGGCGGGCCGCGGGGTGATGTTCGCCGACCCCAAAGGCGACGCGGTCACCGACCTGCTCGCCCGCCTCCCCGCCGAGGTAGCGGGGAAGGTGGTGCTGTTCGACCCCGCAGACAAGGCGGCGCCGCCGTGCCTGAACGTGCTGCAAGGCGACGGGTCCGGCACCGACCACGACGTGATCACCGACAACGTCACCGGTATCTTCCGGCGCATCTTCAGCCAGTTCTGGGGACCCCGCACCGACGACATCTTCCGCGCCGCCTGCCTCACCCTCCTGCAGTCCGTCCCGCCCGGCTCCGGCCAGGTCACCCTCGCCGACATCCCCGCGCTGCTCACCGGCGAGGCCTACCGCCATCGTCTGACGGCAGGGGTGCGGGACCCGGTGCTGGCCGGGTTCTGGACCTGGTACGAACAGCTGTCCGAAGCCAGCCGCGCGCATACGATCGGGCCGCTGATGAACAAGCTCCGGGCGTTCCTGCTCCGGCGCTTCGCCCGCCAGGCCATCGCCGCCGGCCCGTCCACCTTCACCCTCACCCAGGTGCTCAACCACGGCGGGCTGTGCCTGGCGCGGCTGCCGAAAGGCACCCTCGGCGAGGAAACCGCGCAGCTCGTCGGCTCGTTCCTGGTCGCCGCGACGTGGCAGGCCGCGTCCCGCCGGGCCGGCATCCCCCAGCATCAGCGGGCGGATGCGGGCCTGTACATCGACGAGTGCCAGAACTTCCTCACCCTGCCCTACCCGCTGGAAGACCTCCTCGCCGAAGCCCGCGCCTACCGGCTGTCGATCACCATGGCCCACCAGAACCTGGCCCAGCTCCCCCCAGACCTCGCCGCCGGGATCTCCGCGAACGCCCGCTCCCAGGTCATCTTCACCGCCAGCCCCGAAGACGCCCGCGCCCTCGAACGCCACACCCTCCCCAACCTGGGCGCGCACGACCTGTCACATCTCGGCGCCTACCAGGCCGCCGCCCGCCTCGTCACCGGCGGCGGGGAAACACCCGCCTTCACCTTCCGCACCCAGCCCCTGCCCCCCGCCGTCCCCGGCCGCGCCCGGCTGATCCGCACCGCGGCCCGCGCCGCCTACAGCGGCAGTACGGCCCGCACCACCGTCCCGGGCGGGCCGCGCGGCGGCAGCGACCCCCGCCGGCGCATCTCCCCGCCACCGCCCGCCCCGTGACCCCCTGGAGACCGCCCATGCCCGCAGACCCTGTCCTGGCAACCGGCTTGCGCAGAACGGTGCGCCCTGACCGTCCGGGCGGGCGGCTGACCCGCAGCCCCGGGCTGCTCGCCGCGCTCGCCGCCCGGCTCACCGGCCGGGACCGGTGGCTGCTGCGGATGCTGCACGAGCACCGCGTCCTGACCACCACCCACATCACTCAGCTGGCGTTCGGCACACCCCGCGCCGCCACCGCCCGGCTGCTTGCCCTCTACCAGCTCCGCGCCATCGACCGGTTCCGGCCCCTGGTCCCGTCCGGGTCCGCGCCACTGCATTTCGTCCTCGACGAAGCCGGCGCCTACCTGCTGGCCGCCGAAGACGGCATCACTCCTGGCCAGCTCGGCTACCGCCGCGACCGGGCCCTTGCCATCGCCCTGTCGGTCCAGCTCGCCCATGCGACAGGGACCAACTCAGTCTTCTGCGCGCTGGCTGCGCAGGGCCGCCGGGCCGGGAACGCCGCCCTGACGTGCTGGTGGTCCGAACGGCGGTGCGCCGCGTTGTGGGGTGACCTGGCCCGGCCCGACGGCTACGGCCAGTGGACCGAGCACACCCCCGCCGGGCCAGTCACCACGGACTTTTTCCTCGAGTACGACACCGGCAGCGAGAACCTGCACCGCGTCGCCGCCAAACTCACCGGCTACCGCCATCTGGCCGCCCGCACTGGCATCACCACCCCCGTCTTGTTCTGGCTGCCCACCGCCCGCCGCGAAGCCGCCCTGCGGGCCCTCCTGGGGAGCGCTGCCGGCCACAGCGGCCCGGGCGCGCGGCCAGCTGGCGGGGTCCCCGGCGTGCCCGTCGCCACCACCACCCCACAAGCCGCCGCCAGCGGCGGCGGGCCAGCCGGGCCTATCTGGCTGCCCGCCGGGCAGCCCGGCCCCCGGCTCGCACTGGCCCAGGCGGGCGGCACCACGCCCGCCCCGCCCCCCGCCACGGCCGCAGGCGAGCAGACCGGGAACAGCATCCCGGCTGGCACCGGCCTGCCCTGGCATCCCCCTATCCCTGCGCCACCGCCCGTGCCGGGCGGCCGCGGCACGCGGACCTCCGCCGTCCGGAACGCCGGGGAGGCCGGCCCAGGTGCGCTCTCACCCTGACTGCGGCAGCGTCCAGGTCACGGCCGCCATCGCTGCGGCGCTGGTGCTGCTCGCGGTGGTGTTCCTCGCCGCTGGCGCCGGGATACTTGGCCAGGCCTCCGCGGCCTGCCAGGTCCAGCCGCCCGCGAGCAGCGCGGCAGCCACGATCCCCGCCGCCTACCTCGCCGACTACAAGAAAGCCGGCACCCGGTACGGCATCCCCTGGACTGTCCTGGCCGGCATCGGCGAAGCCGAATCTGGTCAGGGCCGGTCGGATGCGCCGGGGGTGCATTCCGGTGAGAACCCGGCCGGGGCGGCCGGGCCGATGCAGTTCGGCATCGGCGGCCTGGCCGGGAACACCTGGGGCGGCGCCCCGGTCCACCCCGCGTCCGAGCACACCGGCGGGTACGGCATCGACGGCGACCACGACGGGATCGTGGACGTGTACGACCCCGGCGACGCCATCCCCTCCGCCGCCGCCTTCCTCAAAACCCACGGCGCTCCCGCTGACATCCAGGCGGCCCTGTTCGCCTATAACCGCTCCGGCAGCTACGTGACCGACGTCCTGGACCAGGCAGCACGTTATGCCGCCGGCGGCACCCGGGTGCTTGCCGCAGAACAGAGCCCAGCCTGCGAGGAGGCCGACCTCGGGCCGCTGCCCGCCGGGACCGCCGGGAAGGTCATTGCCTACGCCGAAGCCCAGCTCGGCAAGCCCTACCAATGGGGCGCCACCGGCCCCGACGCGTTCGACTGCTCCGGGCTGACCATGATGGCCTACCGCGCCGCCGGGATCACTATTCCCCGCACCAGCCAGCAGCAATGGGCCTACGGCCCCCAGGTGCCCGCCTCCCAGGCCCGGCCTGGCGACCTCGTGTTCTTCACCGGCTCGGACGGCACCATGACCGCCCCTGGCCATGTCGGCATCGTCACCGGCCCCGGCACGATGATCGACGCACCCTACACAGGCCAGATGGTCCGCCAGGAATCCTTCAACGGCAGCACAGACCTCGTGGGTTTCACCCGCCCGTAGATGATCAGCTGGGACTTCCCGCCAAGGACACGGCCTCTCTGACCGAGAGTGGCACGTATTCGGCCACCAGCCACGGCCCGATGCCGTCAATCAGCATGCTGAGCACGGCGAAATCAGCGGCCGATGTGCGGGCCGTTGCGGCGGCGGCGCGCATCCGCCCGGCTCGGCCGGGATAGCAGTGGCCGACCCGCGCGGATGTGCCCAGGTCCGCCGGCCCAGACGTGTCAGCGCGGCATGACCAGCGTGAAACTGGTGCGAACGAGCCGGCGGGCCGCCCCCGGCTTAGGGACTTGCCCTCGGCGCCGGTAGCGGCTTCAGCCGCCCGCTCGGCCCCAGCGCGCCGGCGCGCCAGGCTGACATCGCCGTTGGTCGCACGAGGGGCTCGCGCATCAGCCGCCTTCTCTAGACAGCACGCGCAGACGGCCCTCAGGCGAGCCACCTCTCGCGCTGATCGGCTGCGCGCGCAGATCAGGCCAACCAAGCAGAGCACCCACCCGGTCCCCGAAGTCGACCGGATCTGGCTCCCCTCTGTGTCAAGAGGGGGTCATTCCCGCCTTTGTGAGTGTGCTCCGGTCCTCGCCGCGGTCAAGCAAAGTGCGTTTGACCGCGGCTGCGGGCCGGCGCTTGCTGGGTGCGGCGGGAACGACCTGAAGAACGGATCGGCCTGCCGGGGTAGGGTCGGTGGTTGGCGGGTCCGGGAAGTGACTTCTCCGAAGCGCCGGTGCTGGGGTTGAAGCCGGCCGCGCTGGAGCCAGTAGCCGCCCCCAGGTGTCCTCCCGGGCCCGTTTGCACTGCCTGGTGGTCGAGGATCATCTGGTGGTAGACGATGTCGGAGAGCCGCCGTTTGAGGGCCCGCATCGCTTCCATCGGTGTTTTCCCGGCGGCGACTTTGTGGTCGTAGTAGGCGCGGCCTTCGGTGGGGGTGCGCAGCTGGACGACGGCCATGATGTGCAGGGCGCGGTTGACCTGGCGGTTGCCCGCCCGGGACAGCCGGTGGCGGACCTGGTCACCCGAAGAGGCGTCGATCGGTGCGGTGCCGTCCCAGGAGGCGAAATGCGCTTTGCTGGGGAACCGGGTGATGTCGGCAACTTCGACCAGCAGCCGGGCGGCGCCGGAGGGACCGATGCCGTGCAGGCGGGTCAGTGTGCTACCGGTGGCTTTGAGCAGGTCACGGAGTTCTTTGTTGGCGGCCTTCTTGCGCTGGTAGATGCGTTCCAGGTCGCTGATCAGCTCGGCGGCAACCCGGCGGCGGGCCTTGCCCGCGGCATCGCGGGGGCGGACTTTGGCCAGCAGGGCCTTGGCCTGGGCCGCGGACAGGTCTTTCTTCGCCCCGCCGGGGATGAGTTCGAGCAGCAAATGGTGTAGCTGGCAGACCATGCGGGTGTGATCCTCACCCAGGGACCGCCGCCGGTCGGCCAGGATCCGCAGCACCGCCAGCTGGGCGTTGTCGGCAACTGGCCGCAGCCTGCCCATGCGGGTAGCGGCCAGCGCGACCGAGTGCGCGTCGGTCGCATCGGTCTTGCGGCCCTGCCCGGTGGCAAATACACGTATCCGGGCAGACAGCTTGGGCGGCACATCGACGACTTGTTCGCCATCAGCCAGCAGCCTGTTCGCCAGGTGCCTGCCGATGCCCTGGCATCCCTCAACCGCCCAGATTCGCTCCGGCCATGCCTTCACCGCCGCCAGCATCGCCGCATACCCAGCGGCGTCGGTGCCATACCGGCCGCCGCCCAGGACAGCCTCATCACCGGCCATGACCTCGATCGTGGCAGAGCGCTTGTGCGGGTCCATCCCGATAACTACCAGGCTCATCCCCAGTCCTCCTGCTCGCTCTTGGGACAGTCTTCGAGCAAGGAGGGCACCGCTACTTCGAGCAGAGCAAACCCCTCTTGAGCCTCTCCCCGCTCACCTCGGCACCCGGCCCGCGCAGGCCAGATCAGAGCCACGCGACCAGCGCGGGCAGCCGAATTGAGAGCGACGAGCCGGGCACCTAGACCGAGCCTCGCCAGGCACCGGTCCTGGCACAAGTCAACAAGTAGCCGAAATGAGTACTTCACCCACGCGCATATCTATGTACGAATTGAAATGCTCATTCACGCTTTCGCCACCTTGCCGACAATCATCGCGTCCTTCCCATTGCTCTAGTAGCCGGGGCGGGTCAGCCCAGGGCTCGGTACTCCCGCAAGATCATGGCAAGGTGGCAAGACTGCTCGATCAGCGCAAGCAGAGCGGTCAGTAACGTTCATGATTACGCTGTTCCGCACAAGCCGACGAGAGTTGGCTAGAATGTCACGAAATAATCATCCGGTTCAAGAACCTCGTCTACGTAGCTGTCATTTACTCTGGTAATTCCTCGGACTGCGAAGTGGCGCCAGAACCACCATCCGCGCCTACTCAGCGTGACGATCCGATATGCTAGGATCATACCAGTTGGGTAATCTTGTTTCGACGTGCCGCCCGTCTGTCTCCTGACGTCGAGGTGACCGGCGAGCGATGCGACCGTGCCTTGCGTAATAGCGCCGACTTTGACGTCTCCGCTGACAGTCGCCTTAAGTTCCCCCGATATGTTGCTTGAGACGATGACCATCGCCTGCGACGTAAGCTGCCGCTCAATCACCACGCATTGACCTGTGGGCATTCCGCGCTGGACGGCAGTATTCAGCAGATCTCTCTTTAGTTTGTCATTGTCCGCCACTCTCTCGATAGTCGTACCGTTGGCCGAGAGATAGACGCCTTCCTGATTACCGAAAGTTACCGACAAACCCGCTGATGCGTGACCCATCCACTCCCATCCGGGAACGCTCGCATCAGTTCCTATCTCGACTCTCGTATCGCCGCTGCTTGAGTAGTCCCAGGAACCGCTAACAGGCGAAAGAACAGGATCGAGGTCAAACGAAACACCGTAGTCACCGACATATCCCTGGTGTTGCAACTGGCCCTCGCGCATCACACCACGTTCGCCAAGCGATATTGCCGTTCCGGGCCACCAGTTTGCCGACCAGCCTTTACCGAGCCCGAACTTTTCTTCCCAGGCCCTACGATAGAGATTCGCTAGCGACATACATCCCCCCAAATAAAATGTAACAATGATTATGCCTTACACAGTGAACCGTGTCTAGTGCCCTAGCAGGTCACCGCACGATCGGGCAAGCTCGGGCCCGGCACTCCCTGCCGGGCCGCTGAATTCCCCGGTGGCAGTGGCTCGGTGGTGGCCTGGCAGCGGACACTAATAGTGCTGCTGTCGGCCCAGTACATGGACATTCCCGATCTGAAGCGGCGCTAGAAGAGGTTCATACACTGGCACATGGGATCGTCAGTCAGCTGGATGGCATGGTGGTACAGCCTCAGGAGGTAACACGGGGGAGCTCGGGTCGTGCTCACATGGCTCTGACGCCTCCAGCTGGACCCGCCCGGCCGACTTGAAGTGGCCCACCCTGCGGCCCCCAATGTCCGTCCTAACTACTCACAGGTCCGGTCGGAGGTATGCTGGCTTCCAGCAGGTTCGTCGGCTCAGCTGACGGTTAGCTCGACCGAGCGACCTGGGGATAGGAGTAATCGTGCAGGATCGCTGCGCCGGGAGAAGCCCAATCCGAGGACCGCTCACAGCCTAGAGCTTGTCGAACGGTTCTTGCGCCTGGGACATCAGGCCATGCGATATTGGGGGTGGGCGCCCGTGAGCAGTTCGGCGTACCTAGACCTAGATCTGTTGTTCACGCAGCACGATAGTGAATATCGCGTTCAAGTGCTGCGTTCACCAGCTGGCGATGGCCAGTCGGCCATGTTCACCTTGCCGATTAGCGACCTTGAGCTGGAGAACTTCGTGCTTAAGGTCGGAAGGTTCCGTGCACGAACTAGGGGCGTCAATCCGCCGCCAATAGCTGCGGCCAAGCGAATGCGAAGCCCTCTATTCGATGCGGTATTTAGTGGTACCATCGCCGAGTGCCTGCACCGTAGCGTGGATCGCGCTAAGCAAGAGAATGCGCCGCTGCGGATACGCCTCCGCGTTTCCGACTGCCCCAAGCTTGTCAACCTGCCGTGGGAATTGTTGTACGAGTCAAGCGACGACTCGTTTCTCGCGCTGTCAGCCCGTACGCCGGTGATCCGCTACGTGCAGCTACCAGACCCGCCACGCCCTCTAGGCGTTAGCCTGCCGATCCGCGTCTTGGTAATCAAGTCCGAACCCGACGACTACGACCGCCTCGACCTCGACACGGAATGGGCTCAGGTTGCCAAATCGCTAAGCGAGCTAACCAGCACGGGTTTGATCGTCCTCACTGAGCTTGCCGTTCCCACCCTGAGCGAACTGCGTCGTGCGTTGCTAAGGGACACCTTCCACGTGGTGCACTATATGGGCCATGGCGCGTTTGATGAGCAGAGCGGCGGGACGCTGCTGTTCACCAACCAGGCCGGCCGAGGCGAGCCTGTCACCGGCAGCGATCTAGGAGTGATGCTGCGCGACCATACCAGCCTCCGACTGGCGGTCCTCAACGCTTGCGAGGGGGCACGCGCCGACCCTGTCGATCCCTTTGCTGGAGCCGCCGATAACCTCGTGCGCCGGGGTATTCCGGCAGTCATAGCAATGCAGTTCGAAGTTAGCGATAATGCCGCAATCGAATTCGCGCCTGCGCTTTATACCGGGCTTGTCGTCGGCTTGCCTATTGATGTTGCCGTTACTGAAGCACGAAAGGCGGTCTACGCCGTTAGTAGGCTGGAATGGGCGACTCCAGTCCTCTATCTGCGTGGCGACGACAGTCAGTTGTTCGCTATCGCCGAATCCCCCTCAACCCAGCCCCAGGGCAGGCTCGACGAGGCAACGGTGGACGCCACCGCTCCTTCCCAGCAGGCTAACCAGCACGAGGCCGGGGAGGCGCCCCCAAGTCCCGCTCCAACGCCAACTGCCCCATCTCGCGCTCCGCAAGCTGACGCGATAGAAGAGAGACACGCCCGGCCCATAGACACCATGGACCCGGCAACAGCAGTCAGCTGGGGCCTCTTCATCCAGGCCGCTGCCGATCAGTTCACCATTGATCCCGGTCAGGTCAATCCGGACACCATCGCGAATATGCCAGCCAGCTTCACGCTGGTGCGCACGATACAGGCGTCCGACTTCGTCGGCCACAAGCTATCACGTGTCTTTTGCGGATTCGTCGCTGTGGGCGGTGATCCTACTACCGCGGTGGTCGCGCTGCGCGGCACAACGACGACCATGCAATGGTGGAATGACTTCAAGTGGAATCTAGTGCGGTTCACCCAGGTTCCCGACGGCGGAAAAGTCTCCCGGAGCTTCTTGGATATGTACCGGTCGCTCGGCACCATGACTCCGGGTCGGGCCCAGGGCGCCGGGGCGTCGACCAACTTCGCCGCCGATGTTGCGCAAGCCGTCGCCGACCGTCTTGCCGCTGATCTTAGTCCTGATCTGCCAGTGGTAGTGTGTGGCTACAGCCTAGGCGGCGCGCTGGCGACACTGCTGGTCGCGGATCTGATCGCGAACACACCGCTGAAGCCGCAGGCATGGACATTTGCCTCTCCGCGGGTCGGAGACCGCGCTTTCGCTGCACGCTACGGCGCTCTCAGCACCGTGTCCTGGCGGATCTACAACCAAGTCGACGTCGTCCCTTACTTCCCGGTCGATAGCGCTGGTAAATACCACCTTGTCACTACCGGGTACGCGATCAACTCGCTGGGGAAGGCGAAGTGGGACCTAGGCTGCGCCCACTCGCTGAACACCTACATGCATGTGCTGTCGCCCACTACGGTGCCGCTGGCTTCGGACTGCGGATCACCGACAGCCAAATCACCGCATCCGCCGAGATGATGACCCACCACTCCGAGCACAACCTCGCGAACTTGGCGGTTACGTTTACCAATTGATCCCACACTGAGAAACTGTCAGAGCCCTGTCGGCGGCAATGAACGTGGCCAGGATATCCGCGTGGTCATGGGCGAGCCGTGCCTAGTACTGCAGCAGTAGTTCGTTATATTTTACCGTGATAGTGTTTGAGTGTGCTGGACGACGATGATCTGGCGATGTGGGTCGCAGGGCTTGATGACCTGTTCGCGCTGGTGGCAGACCGGTTTCCGCGGGTTGAGCCGCGGCTGCAGGCCCGGGCGTACGTGCGCGGGCTGCTGGCGCCGCTGGCGGTGAAGAACAGTTGGACGCTGGCCGAGGCGGCCGGGAACAAGACGCCGGACAGGATGCAGCGGTTGCTGAACCGGGCGTCCTGGGACGACGGCGGGGTCCGCGACGACGTGCGCGGCTACGTGGCGCGACACCTGGGCGACGCTAGCGGGGTGCTGATCGTGGACGAGACCGGGTTCGTCAAGAAAGGCGCCAGGTCGGCGGGGGTGCAGCGGCAGTACTCGGGCACCGCCGGGCGGGTGGAGAACTGTCAGCTCGGCGTCTTCCTCGCCTACGCCTCGCCGAAGGGCCGCGCCCTGGTCGACCGGGAGCTGTACCTGCCGAAGTCGTGGACGGACGACCGGGACCGCTGCCGCGAGGTGGGCGTCCCGGACGACGTGCAGTTCGCGTCGAAGCCCGAGCTCGCCCGAGTGATGCTGGAACGGGCGCTGGACGCCGGCGTCCCAGCTGCCTGGGTGACCGCGGACGAGGCCTACGGCAAGGACGGCGGCTTCCGGGGCTGGCTGGAGCAGCGCCGCGCCGGCTACGTCGCCGCCGTCCCGAAGAGCCAGGCCGTAGCCGGCGACGCCGGGAGGTCCCGCGCCGACGTGCTGACCGCACACGCCCCGGACCAGGCATGGAAGCGCCGCAGCTGCGGCAACGGGTCCAAAGGACCCCGGGTCTACGACTGGGCGGCCGCCACCCTCCCCGAAGACGGCACCGAGCCGCCCGGCTGGGCCCGGTTTCTGCTGGTCCGCCGCTCGCTGACCCCGAACGCCAAGGGCGAGCTGGAACTGGCCTACTACCTGTGCGCGGCCCTGGCCGGGACCGAGGACGAGGAGCTGATCCGCGTCGCCGGGGCCCGCTGGGCCGTCGAGGAGTGCTTCCAGACGGCCAAGAACGAGGCCGGCCTCGACCACTACCAGGTCCGCCGCTACGACGCCTGGTACCGCCACGCCACCCTGGCCGTCCTCGCGCACGCCTACCTCGCCGTCACGGCGGCGAACGCCCCAAAAGCCCTGGCAGCGGCCTCATCCCGGTCACGCTCGCGGAGGTCCGCCGTCTACTGGCACACCTGATCACAGCCGTTCCGGGCCGCGCGACCGCGTGGGCCTGGTCCGCCTGGCGAAGACGTCACCAGCACCAGGCCAGAACAAGTCACTACCGGCGAAGGCAGGCAATCTATAACGAACTACTGCTGTAGTACTAGAGGACTTCGACGCCGCATACGCGCGGATGGCATGAGCGGAGTTGCAGCTCCTCACGGCATCGCGCGCCGAACCCTTTGGAAAGGTCGCTGTGCTTGTCGACATCGCAGGGACAAAGGAGACCTTATTGGCCCTGCGGCGTAAGGCTGCCCGCTCGTACCTGCTGGAGGAACGGAATGGCAGGAATGCCGTAGGAACAACCATGAAGCTCGAACGGGGCGCGTGTGCAAGGCCGAGCTCCTCTGACCTGGACAGCGCACTGTCATGCCGCGAAGAGGTATGCCGGTACAGCCGGAGGAACGACGCCCGGCCTGCAGGACCGCGCCGCTCCGGCCAGCCCAGCCGCAGCCGTTGAGTTCGGCTTGATGATCGTCGGGGTGCTGGTGCCTGTCAGTGCCGTGTGCTGGCAGCCTGGTATTGCTCCACGACGCTGGCGGGGATGCGCCCGCGCTCACTGACCGTGATGCCCTGGCCTTTCGCCCAGGCCCGGATATCGCCGCTGCGCTGGCGGCTTGCCGCGGTACGCCCCGCCGGGCGGGCTGATCCCCGCCCTGCTTTGCGGGCGTGTTCAAGGAACGGTGTGATCTTCTTACGGAACGCAGCAGCGTTCTTCTTGCTCAGGTCGATCTCATACTCCGCGCCACCGAACGCGAACCGCACCGTCTCAGCTGCTGGGCCGCCATCCAGGTCATCTTCCAGCGCGACGGTTACTTTCTGAGCCATCCCAGCCTCCCCAGTGCGTGACCTGCCTGCACCGAATCCAAGCACCCCTCGGCCCCCGCAGCCGCAACACCGCAGACCACAGCACAGGTAATCGTCCAGCGGGTGACGGTGTTCCACGAGGCTGGGACAACCGCACTCCCGCCCGTGTGTCACGTTCCGTTATCAACCCCAGCGACGGATTGCGCGCGCCTACCCGCCTAATTGTGCGGCGGACCAGCTCAGACTCGTTGCGGTAATGGCCGCGAATAACGACCAATCTGCTGCCCGGCGTGTGCCGCGGCGTCCAGGTGAGCCCGGGCGGCGGGGATATCCCCGACGGCCAGGGCGACCCAGCCGGCGTCGTTGTGCAGCCAGGGGTTAGTGAGATGGTCGCCGGATCGCTCGGTGCAGGCGATCGCCTCGCCGAACAGTTGCCCGGACGCGGCCGGGCCAATGGCCTGGAGATACAGGAGCAGGCTGGCGGCCAGCAGGAGGTCGTCGCCGAGCGGCCGGGCGCGCTCGACAGACTCCTGGCCGAAAGGGAGTCCCAGATCAGGCTCGCCGGCGAAGAAATGCGCGCTGCACAACTCGGCGAGAGCTTTGATGAACAGCCGGTCATCGCCCAGCCCGCGGGCGGCCCCGACCGCCTGTTCAGCGAATTGCCGTGCCACCGTTGCGTCAACGAATTTAGCGACGACCGTGGCGGTGATCAGTGCCGCCGCGAACAGCCCGGGATCGGCGCGGGCTTCGGGCCGCTGGAGTACCGGCGCCAGCAGCCCGACGGCCTCCTGCCACCGGCAGCGCGCCAGCCAGTAACGGTCGAGCGCGACGCCCAGGCGCAGTACCGTCGCGGTGCCGTCCGGGTCCCCGGCCGTGTGCTCGGCAGCGCGCCGCAGGTTGGCCTTTCAGGTCGGGGATCTTGGCGGGGGCAGGCTGCTGCCCAGGGCGCCAGGCCAGCGCGGCCCTGCGCCCCGGGCAGCCCGGGGGCGGTCAGGTGGTGACCAGGGCGGGGGTGCTGTCCGGGGACTGGTGGCGGTAGCGGCGGGGTTTCTCGCTGGTCAGCTGGGCCTGGCCGAGGGCGGTGAGCCGGTCCAGGGCGTTGGCGGCGGCGCCGGAGGACCGGCCCAGGACCCGGCCGATCTGGTGCGGGCTGAAGTCGGTGTCCGGGTGCCCGGCGAGATGGGCTGCGACGAGGTCGCGCAACTGCCCGGGGCGGGCCGCCGGGCCGGCCGTGCCGCGTGGCTTGCGCCCGGTCGCGGCGGCCTTGACCAGGCGGCGGGCCTGGGCAGCGGCGGCGCAGAGGGCGTCTGCCGCGCTCAGTGCGGCGGCGGCGCCTCCGCTGTCAAGCACACCAGCGGCCTGGGCAGCGGCGGTGGCCAGGTCGCGTAGCAGGACCGCGGCCTCACTGGCCGGCGCAGGCTGTGGCTCCCCGTCCGCCGGCGCCGCAGGCGTGTCATCTCCGGAGGCGGGGCCTCCAGCGCCGCTGCCCTCGGGGGTATCTGCGCCCGGCGCGGCGTCCCCGCCGTCCGCTGCGGCGGGGACGGTCTCGTCCGCGCCAGGAACGCCGGGGGCGGTGCTGCCAGCGGCGGCTGCCTCTGGCGGGCTGCCGGGGGCCTGGTCCGGTCCCGGGCGGGGGCTGCGCGCGGGAACGCTCGCGTCATCGTCTGCGGGGCCGGGGCCGGGGGCTGCGGTGGAGACGTCCGCTGTCGCGGCCGGGCCTGTCTCACCCGGGCCCTCAGGGGCGGCGGCGGGTGCGGCTGGTGTTGCTGGCTGTGGGGCGGGCTGCCAGGTGGCCGGGGCGGTGCCGCGGCCGGTGCGGGTTCCGTGGGTCCGGGTGGCCAGGCCGCTGGTTTCGAGGGCGGCCAGTTCCTGCCCGGCGACGATCCGGCTGGTCCCGGCGGCGGCGGCGATCTGGGCGGCGGTGGCCCCCGGGGTAGCGGTCAGCGCGGCCCAGACGGCCGCTGCGGGCTCATCCGCCGGCGGGGTAGCCGGCGGGGCGGGTGGCGGGGGTGCGGCCGTGTGCGTGGCGCTGCGCGGCCCGCTAGCCGGGGTGGTGTTCTTTTTCCTGGCGGCCATGACGTGGCTCCTTTTCCGGGATCCCGGCCCCGCTTATCCAGGGGTTATTCCGGGGTGTTTTCCTGCGGTCCGGACGACCATTACTCCAGATAGCGCGGCAGGCAAGCGGTGTGCGTGCCTATCTCGGTTACCTCGACGGCTGAACCCGGTTACCTGGCAGAACGGGACACGAATGGCCACCCGGAATGCCCAGCGAATCGACGGTCACTAATTCCCGTGCCGGCTACACGGGCGGCACATTTTGGTGGCCTCCGGGCACCATATGAAAAGGTGTTCCGCGAAAGGCGTTTCACGGCCTCGGCATCAATCCGCTGCTGGGTCTTCGGGCCGCCGGCGGTGGCCGGCGGGGAACCGCGGCGGCGCGGGGATCGCCGTTCCGGGCGCCCGTGTGCCCTCATGCCGCCCCGGGGCCAATCCCTGGCATGACCGGGCGGGGGCCCCCGCAGGGCGCGTCAGCGCGGGTGGCGCGCCGGCGGGTGTGCTGCGGGGAATGGGCCGGGAGCGGGCGGGCCGCCGGGTGCTGTCCTGAGGCGGCTCGCATGGCGGCCGGGAACGTGACAAGGGCCGGGGGCCGTCTGGCGCTCCCGCCCTGTTTCGTGGGTGGTCAGCCGCGGAGCATCACTAGCAGGTCCGGGGTGGGGGATGGCGTGCCCCACCGGGGCTGATGGCGCCGGTGTTACCCAGGTCGGGGTGTTCGCCGCAGGCGGTCAGGGACTGCCGGGCGGAGGTACCTCGGCGAGGCGCTGGTATGCCCGCAGCAGGATCAGCGCGGGTGACTTGTCTAACGGCACAGTCGGGTATTGGAACTGTCGGAATGCGTTCTTGTGGCTGATGTCAGCGGCGTAGGCAGCCCAGTCTCCGGCGGAGATCTTCTGCCATTGGATTGCGACCTGGACATGGATGCCC
>Ga0335081_10000786_pt1 | contig 51954 bp, 67 predicted proteins | sample Lox_Sample_35_FD_206713 | JGI IMG/M metagenome (GOLD analysis project Ga0335081, IMG submission 206713) | Soil microbial communities from Loxahatchee National Wildlife Refuge, Florida, United States - Lox_Sample_3.5 | ecosystem: Environmental > Terrestrial > Soil > Wetlands | place: USA... | reverse complement strand
CGGGGACAACGTCAACCTGACGGTGGAGTTGATTGTGCCGGTGGCCTTGGAGCAGGGCTCGAAGTTCGCCATCCGCGAAGGCGGCCTGACCGTCGGCTCCGGTGTCGTCACGAAAATATTGGAATAAACCATGGCTAAGCAAAAGATACGCATTCGCCTCAAGGCCTATGACCATCGCGTCCTCGACCAATCCGCCAAGCGAATTGTCGAGACCGCTGAACGTTCCGGCGCGCATGTTGTTGGTCCCGTACCCTTGCCAACTAAGATAGAACGTTTTACAATACGTCGCTCGACTTTCATAGATAAAGACTCTCACGAGCACTATGAAATCAGAACGCACAATCGTTTGATTGATGTTCTGGATCCGGACTCTAAGACGATTGACATGCTGATGCGGCTCAATCTGCCTGCGGGTGTGGACATTGAGATCAAGATCTAGCATGTAGTTCGCGGTCCGGGGTGCCGGGCCATGTTTCGGCGGCGCAAGAGCCGGGTTGTAGCGGACCAACACATTTGCTTCGTACCGACCTTGCTTACTGTGCCGCACGGAGATGATGCAGACCAAGCCCGGTCTGACAGTCTCAGAAAACTTCAGAAGGAGAAAAATCGATCATGTTAAAAGGGCTGATTGGTAAGAAGATCGGCATGACCCAGATCTTCGATGATCAAGGTGTCGCGTATCCCGTGACGCTCATCGAAGCTGGGCCATGTTACGTTACGCAGATTCGCAGACCGGAGAAGGAGGGGTATTCTGCCGTGCAGCTGGGATTCTCGGAAGTTCACCCCAAGCGCTTGAGCAACGGGGAGCGTGGACACTTTCTGGTCAACAAGATTCCAACCCTGCGTTTCCTGCGCGAGTTTCGCACAAAAACTCCCGATGTCAATCTCGGCGACAAAGTGACCGTTGATACATTTGCGATCGGCGAGCGCGTCGATGTGGTGGGCGTCAGCAAGGGCAAGGGCTTTGCGGGTGTCGTGAAACGCCACCATTTTCACGGAATGAACGCCACGCACGGAACTTCGGATCGCAACCGCGCGCCGGGTTCGAACTCGTCCGGCACGACTCCTGGCCGCGTCTACCGCGGTTCACGCCGCGCCGGTCACATGGGATCGGATCGCGTCACGGCCCAGAACCTCAAAGTTGTGCTGGTGGACGCGGAGCGCAATCTGATCGGCCTGCATGGCGCGGTGCCGGGCGGCAAGGGCAGCCTCGTGGTATTGAAAGAGACGCGCAAGCAATAGGCGTTGAGGAAATAGATTATGAAAGTAGATGTTCTTAACATGCAAGGCGAAAAGGTAAAGCAAGTGGATTTACCTGCCACGATCTTTGAGGCCAAAGTCAATGTGGACTTGATGCATCAGGCTTATCAACGCCAGATGGCGAATGCGCGCCTGGGCACGCACGAAACAAAGACGCGCCACGAAGTTGCCGGAGGTGGCCGCAAACCGTGGAAGCAAAAAGGAACCGGCCGCGCCCGCCAAGGGTCAACAATCGCCGCTCAGTGGGTCGGCGGTGGACGCATCCATACGCCGCATCCTCGCAAATACACGCAGGCCATGCCCAAGAAGATGCGTCTGGCTGCGCTGCGTTCGGCCCTTTCCGCGAAGGCTGCCGAGTCAGGCATTGTAGTCGTGGATGAAATCAAGGCCGATGAACTGAAAACCAAGGCCATGGCGGCTGCCTTGAATCAGTTGGTCGGTAGTGCCAGGGCGCTGTTGCTGATGCCTGTCAAAGACACAGTGTATGATCATGTAACGCGCGTGGCCAACAATATCCCGGATGCCAAAGTGATGCTGGTCAATTACCTGAATATTCGCGATCTGCTCGGCTTCGACAAAGTCGTTCTGCCGCTGAAGTCTCTTGAGGCGCTGACGGCGCACTTGGGGAAGGAGTAAGCCATGACCACGATTTATGACGTGCTGCATCGCCCATTAGTGACCGAGAAGTCCAGCTATCTTTCCGGGAAAATGAACAAATATTCGTTTGAAGTCGCGGAAGATGCAACGCGTACGTTAGTGAAGGACGCGGTCGAAACCATATTCGATGTGGAAGTGACTCGCGTGAACATTATTAATACCACTGCCAAGCGAGGCCGCCGCGCAAAATCGCGTCGCCTTTTGGTCCGCAAGTCTGGATTCAAGAAGGCAGTCGTAACGCTTGCGGAGGGGCAGTCCCTTCCAATCTTTGAAGGGGTGAAGTAATGGCTGTAAAAAAATATAAACCCACGACTCCCGGCCAACGCGGGATGACGGGCAATACCTTTGAAGAAATCACCAAGTCCACGCCGGAGCGCTCCTTGACCGTCTCCCTCGGTCGTCACGGCGGACGCAACACCTATGGACGGGTCACGGTGCGGCATCGCGGTGGCGGCAACTATCGCCTTGTGCGCCTCGTGGACTTCCAACGCGAGAAGCACGGCATCCCTGCCAAGGTGGCCGCGATCGAATACGATCCGAATCGCACAGCACGTCTGGCCCTGCTTCATTATGCAGACGGCGAAAAACGCTACATCATCGCGCCGCTCGATCTGAAGGTCGGTGACATGTTGATGTCCGGCCCCAACGCGGAAATTCGGCCCGGCAACTATCTGCCCATTTCGAACATTCCAATCGGAACCTTAATTCATAATATCGAGTTGAAGGAAGGCAAAGGCGGACAAATCGTCCGCACGGCCGGTGGCGCGGCACAGCTTTTAGGCAAGGAAGGCGATTTTGCACAGATCCGGCTGCCCTCCGGCGAGGTGCGCTTGGTGCGCCAGGTTTGCTACGCAACCATAGGCACCGTCGGCAACCTCGATCATAGTAACATCAAACTTGGCAAGGCTGGACGCAAGCGCCACATGGGTGTCCGTCCGACCGTGCGCGGCTCTGCCATGAGTCCGCGCGACCATCCGCATGGAGGCGGCGAAGGTCGCCAACCCATCGGTCTTCCCGGTCCGAAGAGCCCGTGGGGCAAGCCGACGCTCGGCAAGAAAACCCGCCGCAACAAGAAGACGAATCAATATATCCTGCGCCGCCGCAGCAAGACCAATCGCTAGGCGCTGAGAGTAAAAGGTAACTATGTCTCGTTCTCTTAAAAAAGGTCCCTATATTCAGCCCAAACTGCTCAAGCGCATCGAGGCCATGAATCAAAAAGGCGAGAAGAAAGTGATTCGCACCTGGAGCCGCGCCAGCGTGATTTTCCCGCAGATGGTGGGGCATACGATTGCCGTCCACGATGGACGCCGCCACGTCCCGATCTACGTCACGGAGAATATGGTGGGGCATCGCCTGGGTGAATTCGCCCCCACCCGAACCTTCCGCAGCCATGCCGCCGCGGCTGAAAAAGCGACTGCCGCTCCGGCAGCGGCACCGGCAACCGGAGGTTAGCATGGCGCACGATATTCGCGCAGAGCTTAACTTCTTGCCTCAATCGGCCCAGAAGGTTCGACTTGTGATCGACACGGTGCGCGGCATGGACGCGAATGAGGCGCTCGAGTCGCTCCGCTTTGCAAATAAGCGGGCTGGGGCCGAGGTGCTGAAATTGATTGAATCGGCGGTAGCCGACGCAGAAGAAAACTTCGGCGTCAGCCGTGATGATTTGTATGTGGCGCAGATCTATGCAAATGAAGCACCGACTCGCAAATGGCGCCGTTTTGGTGCGCGCGGCCGCTTCAAGCCGATTTTGCGCCGCCAGTCGCATATCACTGTGGTCCTGCGCGAGCGCGGGTCTTAAGAAAGGATTAAAGAGCTTATGGGTCGCAAAGTACATCCGATCGGAATGCGCCTTGGAATTAATCAACCGTGGCAGGGACGCTGGTTTGCCGAAGGCAAGATGTATCGTGAGCAATTGCATCAGGATTTTGCCATCCGTTATTTGTTGGTTGGCGGCACATCCAAGGGCGGCGCGGCGGCGAACGCGCGCGTTCGCCAGCTGAGGGGCGAATTGCCTGAAATGGTCACCAGCGGCAAGGCTGGCATTTCGCGCGTGGATATTGAACGATTCCCGGGCAAGATTCGCGTTGCAATTCATACGGCAAAGCCTGGCATTCTGATCGGCCGAAAGGGCGAAGGAATTAAGAAGATCCGCGTGGCGCTGGAAGCGTTGGTCGGCAAGAAGATTGATCTCGATGTGAAAGAGGTCTCTTCGCCGGATACCGATGCGGAGCTGGTCGCCCGTAATATTGCAGACCAGCTGGAGCGCCGTATCGCCTATCGCCGAGCCATGAAGCGGGCGATTCAGCAAGCGATGCGTCAGGGAGCGCAAGGCATCAAGATCATGGTGGGGGGGCGTTTGGGCGGTGCGGAAATGTCGCGCGACGTTTGGCTGCGTGAAGGACGCGTGCCTCTGCAGACCCTGCGAGCCAACCTTGATTTTGCCAAGACCGAAGCACTGACCACGTATGGTCAGATCGGCGTGAAAGTTTGGATTTATAAAGGCGAAGCGGTACCGGAAGATGTCCAGGAAAAAGCGGAGACGGCGACGGAAGGTGTATACGTCAGCGAATAAGTCCGTCTTTTTGGAATGAGGTTATTACTATGTTGATGCCAAAACGTGTCAAGTGGCGAAAGCAGATGCGCGGCCGCATGAAGGGCAAGGCTTTGCGCGGCGCGGAAGTTTCTTTCGGGGAATTCGGTCTGATGGCTCTCGAGCCGGGCTGGATTACCGCGCGGCAGATCGAAGCCGCGCGGCGCGTCATCGTGCGCGAAATGAAGCGGCGCGGCAAGGTCTGGATCCGAATCTTTCCAGCCAAGCCCTATACACATCGTCCGCCCGAAACCCGCATGGGTTCCGGCAAAGGCGCCGTGGAGTATTATGTCGCAGTGGTGAAACCGGGCCGCATCATGTTTGAAGTCGGTGGTCTGCCCGCCGATCAAGCGATGGCGGCATTGAAAGGCGCGCAGTACAAGTTCTCCATTAAAACCAAAGTCGTGCGCAGCCATGAATCAGGAGCGTAGGCGATGAAACCTGAAGAAATCCGAGCGATGTCGCCGGAACAAATCCGCTCGAAGCTCTCCGATACGCGCCACGAGCTGATGAACTTGCGCTTTCAGCAGGTGACCGGTCAATTGACAGACACCAGCCGATTGCGAATCTTGCGCCAGGATATTGCACGCATGGAAAGCATTCTCCATGAGATGCCGGCCAACACGGCCACGGAAGGGAAAGCATGAACAATCGTCGTCGAATCGTTGGCAAGGTCACCAGCAATAAAATGACCAAGACTGTGGTTGTGGAATTTGTCCGCAAATTCCGCCACCCGCTTTATAAGAAAGTCGTGTATTCCAGCAAGCGCGTCAAGGCACATGACGAGATCGGTTGTCAGATTGGCGACGAAGTTCAGATCGTAGAGTCCCGCCCGTTGTCCCGCGACAAACGCTGGGTGGTTGAGGCCGTCCTCAAGCGCGAGACGCGCACGGCGGATGCGGGCGTCGAGTCCGTGGCGAAGGCCGATGTCGCGGCTGAGACAGAGCCGGAGGCATGACATGATTCAGCATGAGTCTCGGCTAAAGGTTGCCGACAACAGCGGGGCACGCGAGTTGCTCGTCATCCATGTTATGGGCGGCTCGACTCGCAGGTACGGACATATCGGCGACGTGGTGGTGGCCAGCGTCAAATCCGCCTCCCCGCAGGGCGCGGTCAAAAAGGGCGAGGTGGTTCATGCCGTCATCGTCCGCCTGACGAAAGAATGGCGGCGCGAGGATGGCTCATATATCCGTTTTGATGACAATGCCGCGGTGCTTTTGGACGCGGACGGTCAGAACCCGAAAGGCACGCGCATCTTTGGACCTGTGGCGCGCGAATTGCGCGACAAGCAGTTCATGAAGATCGTATCGCTTGCACCGGAAGTGCTGTAGGAGTATTGGAATGAGAGTGAAAATCCGTAAAGGCGACACGGTGGAAGTCATCAGCGGACGCCTCGAAGACAAGGGCAAGCGCGGCGAAGTCATCAATGTGATGACGAAAGAGAACCGCGTCGTCGTGCAGGGCATCAGCATCCGGACCAAACATCAACGGCAGGTTCAGACGCAAGCCGGCCGCAACGTCAACCCGGGCCGCATTCAATTTGAGGGCCCCATCGACATTTCAAATGTGATGCTGGTTTGCCCCAAATGTAGTAAGGCGGTACGCGTGGGTATTCAACGCGACGAAGCCGGCGCACATCGGATCTGCAAGAACTGTCAGCAGTTGATCGATTAGCTGTGGAGCATGGATCATGAATAGGATGCAGGAACGTTATCAAAAGGAAGTAGCCCCGGCATTGTTTAAAGCGTTCAGTTTCAAGAACGTGATGCAGGTCCCGCGCGTGGAAAAGGTCGTGGTCAACATCGGCTTGGGCGAGGCCATGGATAATCCCAAGGCGCTGGAGGCGGCAGTCGGTGATCTGACCACCATTACCGGCCAGAAGCCTGTCACGACCAAGGCTCGCAGAGCTATTGCCAATTTCAAGTTGCGCGAAGGCCGTCTCATCGGCACCAAAGTCACTCTGCGCGGCGACCGGATGTGGGCTTTCCTCGATCGATTGCTAAACATCGCCCTGCCGCGCGTCCGCGACTTCCGCGGTGTCTCGGCCAATGCCTTCGATGGACGCGGGAACTACACACTGGGCCTCAAGGACCAGCTGGTGTTCCCTGAGATCGAGTATGACAAAATTGATAAACTGCGCGGTATGGAGGTCACTATTGTCACCTCCGCCAAAACTGACGAGCACGCGCGTGCTCTATTGCAGATGCTGGGTATGCCGTTCAGCAGGAAGGAAGCGTAAGGATATTATGGCAAAGAAATGCATGCAATATCGTGAGCTCCGTCGGCGAAATGCTGTTCAGGTGCGTAACCGCTGTCAGCGCTGCGGACGCCCGCGCGGTTACATTCGCCGCTTCGGCCTGTGTCGCATCTGCTTCCGTGAATTGGCTTTGCAGGGCAAAGTGCCCGGCGTGGTCAAGGCATCCTGGTAGGCTGGAGGATTAGGTCATGAGTGTCAATGATCCGATTGCCGATATGCTGACTCGCGTTCGCAATGCCGTGCTGGCCGGTCAGGCTCAGGTTGCAATGCCCAGCTCAAAGGTCAAGGCCGAGATTGCCAAGATTTTGAAAGATGAAGGCTTCCTGGACAGCTTTGAGGTGGTGGATGGTGAGAAGGCTGCCTTTAAGGTTCTGCGTCTGAAGATCAAATACATCGGCGAACGCCGCGAACGCCGACCCGTTTTGAGCGGAATTGAGCGTGTCAGTTCCCCGGGACGGCGCGTCTATACCAATAAAAAGGAAATTCCTTGGGTGTTATCAGGTCTGGGAGTTGCGATTCTATCCACGCCGAAAGGCGTGATGACCGGCGCGCGTGCCCGACAATTGGGCGTGGGCGGCGAGATTCTTTGCAAGGTATGGTAGGAGGTAGAAAGTGTCTCGTATTGGACGATTGCCGGTGGAGATTCCGAGCGGTGTTCAGGTGGATGTCAAAGGATCGCACGTTCGGGTCAAAGGACCGAAGGGAGAGCTTCAACGGGTGTTCTCTCCGATGATTGAGATCAAGATGGAAAACAATCATCTGGTCATCACCCGCAAGTCGGATGAGGCTTTGGAACGCGCCCTGCACGGCACGACGCGCGCCTTGCTGGCCAACATGGTCCATGGAGTCAGCAAGGGCTTCCAGACTGTATTGGAGGTGGAAGGCGTCGGTTATCGCGCTGAAATGGAAGGCAAGAACCTGGCATTGTATGTTGGCTATTCCCATCCGGTTAAAATCGAACCGCCGGCGGGCATATCCTTTGAAGCCGATCAGAAGAGTCGCCAGATTCGGATTTCGGGTTTTGACAAGGAGTTGGTGGGGCAGGTCGCGGCCAATATTCGCAAAGTCCGACCGCCCGAACCATATCATGGGAAGGGCCTGCATTATCTGGGCGAGCATATTCGCCGCAAGGCAGGAAAAGCCGGGAAGGGAGCCGCTGCGAAATAACTATGGCAAATCAGAATCGTTCCATTGCGCGCGAGCGACGCCATGTGCGCGTGCGTTTGAATTTGGCTGGTACCGCTCAGCGTCCGCGGCTGGCCGTTTTTCGCAGCGTAGCTGAGATCTATGCTCAGATTATTGACGATGCCGCAGGTAATACTCTGGTCTCGGCGTCATCGGTGGACAAGGAATTGCGCGCACAGATGAAGGATAAAAAGAAATCCGAACAGGCCAAGCTGGTTGGCAAAGCGGTGGCTGAGCGCGCCAAGAATAAGGGGATCGCGGCGGTTGTATTCGATCGCGGCGGCTTTAAATACACTGGCCGCGTCAAAGCGCTGGCGGATGGTGCGCGGGAAGGCGGCCTTCAATTCTAGGCCGATGTGGAGTGGATTATGGCAGATGTAGAAGTGGCTTCTGAACAGCAACAACAATTTGAACAACAGGACGCCTTTGAAGAGCGTGTGATCGAAATAGCCCGCGTCGCCAAAGTGGTCAAGGGTGGACGACGCTTCCGCTTTCGCGTCACGGTGGTCGTTGGCGACAAGAAGGGCACGGTTGGCATGGGAATCGGCAAAGCCAACGCCGTACCGGATGCGATGCGCAAGGCTTCGGAACGCGCCCGCAAGAGTCTGCGACCCGTAAACTTATCAGGAACGACGATTCCGCACGAATCGACCGGGCTCGTGGGCGGGGCGCGCGTTTTCTTGAAACCCGCCTCCCCCGGTACCGGTGTGATTGCAGCCGGTGGCGTGCGTGCAGTTCTGGAAGTTGCCGGTGTCCGCGACATTCTCACCAAGTCCATGGGATCGGCCAATGTCCTGAACGTGGTCATGGCGACCTTTGCTGCTCTAAACAGTTTGAAGTCTGTTCAGACGGAAGCGGCGCATCGCGGCAAGAAGGTAGAAGAACTGTTGCCGTTCTGGGAACGGAGGAAACAGAATGCCTAGAAAAGAGAGTCCGGCCAAGACGATTCGCGTGACGCTGGTCCGTAGTCCGATTGGATACACCAAGGATCAAAAGGAAACCGTTCTCGCTTTGGGTTTGCGCCGTTTGCATCAAACGATAGAGCATAAAGATACGCCCGCTCTACGCGGCATGCTGAATAAAGTCATTCATCTTCTGAAGATCGAAGAGTAGGTTGCCATGAAACTTCATGAACTTGTGCCCAATCCGGGCTCGAAGAAAAATCGCAAACGCGTCGGACGCGGCCCGTCGGCCGGCCAGGGCAAGACGGCCGGGCGCGGTACCAAAGGTCAGGGTGCGCGCTCCGGCGAGGGCGGTCGCATTTATGCCCAAGGTGGTAACCTGCCTTTCTATCGCCGACTTCCGTTCATCCGTGGCGAAGGCTTCACGCCTCCGACTCAGGTGACCTACAATGAAGTTAATCTGGACCAACTCGCCGGCGCGTTCAAAGCCGATGCAGATGTAAATAGGGAATCGCTCGAGGCCGCGCACCTGCTTCGTGACCCGCGCAACCCGGTGGTGGTCCTGGGGCGCGGCGATGTGAAGGTCGCGCTCAAGGTCAGAGTTCAGCGCGTCAGCGCCAGCGCCAGATCCAAGATCGAGAAAGCCGGCGGTTCCGTGGAATTGGTCCAGTAATCCAGCGAGGAGATTTCCTATGAAATCATCGTTTTCGGGTTGGCGTTATCTCTGGAAATCAGAGGACATCCGGCGCAAGCTGCTAATCACGTTTTTAATTCTCGCCATCTATCGTCTCGCCGCCGATGTGCCTGTGCCCGGCATAAACTTTACAGCCCTGGCTGCATTTCGGGCCAGCGCCGCGGCGAATGCTGGTTTCCTGGGCTTCCTCGACTTGCTGTCGGGCGGCACGGTGACGAACTTCTCCTTGCTTTCTATGGGAGTTTATCCATACATCACGGCGCAGATCATTTTGCAGCTGCTCATCCCGATCATACCTGCTCTCCAGCGACGGATGCAGGAAGACCCTCGGGAGGGACAGAAGTGGATGGAGCGCTGGACGTATTTCCTGGCTGTGCCGATGGCCGCGCTCTCTGCCGTGGGGCAGATCAATATCTTCAATTCGTTGTCCGTTCAAGCGCAACAGGGAACCATTGTGCCCTTTGGCTTTAGTGCGGATCTATGGTTACCTTCGTTAACTATTCTGTTGGTGATGACGGCTGGCACGATGTTCGCCATCTGGCTCGGTGAATTGATTTCGGAATATGGCATTCGCGGACAGGGACTTTCGCTGGTGATTTTTGCCGGCATCGTGGCGCGTATGCCTTCCAGTCTTTATGGCATGATGAGCGACCAACAGAACCGCTGGTTCTTGTTAGCTTTTACGATCGTTATAATCATTGCGACGATTTACGCAATCGTGTACATCCAGCAGGGGCGCCGCAATGTGCCGGTCATGTATCCGACACGAAGGATGGGTAATCGCATGTCCATGCCGGTGAAGGGCACTTTGCCGCTCATGGTTAACCTGGCTGGAATGATTCCGTTGATCTTCGCCAGCGCCATCCTGCAGTTTCCAGCCATCATCGCCAGCTATTTTACGCAATCCTCAACGGCATGGATTAAGCAATTTGCCCTCGGCGTGCAAAGCACCTTGGGTGGCGGAACGGGTTCCAGCAACTGGGTGTATTGGCTGCTATACTTCCTCATGGTCGTTTCGTTTACGTTCTTCTACACGTCGGTACTTTTTGACCAGCAAAACTACGGCGACAACTTGAAGAAGTCGGGCGCACAAATCCCAGGTGTTCATCCCGGTGAGATCACACAGAAATATCTGAACAAGGTCCAACAGCGCATTACTCTACCTGGGGCCCTCTTCCTCGGATTGGTGGCTGCCTTGCCCTTCCTGCTCAGCCTTTTGTTGAAAGCATTTGGAATCGGCGCTGCCTCCACTTCGACCGGCTTGTTCCTGATTTCTTCGGCGGGTTTGTTGATCGTGGTAGGCGTCGTTCGCGACGTTTTCTTGAATATTGATGCCGAGATGAGATTGCATGGCTACCAGGACTCGCTGCTGGTGCGCTAACAAAACGGAAGAAGGAGATGAACGTGGCTGCAACCTACATCGTTCTGCTTGGACCTCCGGGCGTGGGCAAAGGTACGCAGGCAAAGATCCTGGCCGAACAAACTGGCTTGATCCACGTTTCTTCCGGAGATTTGTTCCGCGAGAACATTAAGAATCAAACGGAGCTTGGCAGGCTCGCCAAATCTTTTATGGATCAAGGCGAGCTGGTGCCGGACGATGTGACGGTCGCCATGATCAAAGACCGCCTCGTCCGGCCGGATTGTGCCGCGGGTGCCATCTTGGACGGCTTCCCCCGCACGCCGGTCCAGGCTGAGGCACTGCATACCATGCTGGCTGGTTTCAAAGGCGATACTAATCTCGTCCCGTTCATCAACGCTGATCCAAAAATGTTGGTGGAACGCATCTGCGGCAGATGGACCTGCAAAGCCAAGGGCCACATTTACCATGAGAAGTTCAATCCGCCGAAAGTGGCAGGCATATGCGACCTGGATGGTTCTGAACTTTACCAACGCGAGGATGATAAGGCCGAGACCGTGACCAATCGCATCAAAGTCTATATGGACCAGACTGCGCCTTTGATTGACCACTATCGCAAGCAAAAGAAATTGGTCGAAGTGGATGGAGCACAGCCCATCGAGAAAGTTTCAGATGAGCTTCTTGCTGCGATCAAGAAAGTAGTGAAGTGAAAGATGAGCGCCTGGGATCGCCAAATCCATATCAAAAGCCCTGACGAGATCAAGATCATGCGCCAGGCGGGCCGCATTAACGCCGAGATTTTGGCGACCATGAAAAACACGATACAGCCCGGTGTTTCGACAGCTGACCTCAACGCGGCTGCTGAGCAAGTGCTGAAGGAACACGGATGTTATTCGCCCTTCAAGGGCTATAGCCAACCTCCGTATCCGGCTTCAATCTGCACCAGCGTCAACGAAGAACTGGTACACGGGATCCCGAGCAAGAAGCGGATTCTCCGCGAAGGTGACATCATTTCCGTGGATTGCGGAACGGTATACCAAGGCTTTGTGGCTGACTCGGCCATGACCTTTGCGGTCGGAAGGATTTCCGCCGAGGCAAGGCGGCTGATGGAAGTCACAGAAGCTGCCCTGACGGCGGCGATTGATAAGATGCGCGTCGGCAATCGTACGGGCGACATTTCCGCAGCGATCCAGAATTATGTGGAAAGTCGCGGCCTGCATGTGACGCGCGAATATACCAGTCATGGGGTCGGGCGGCAGATGCACGAAGGTCCGCAGGTTCCCAATTATGGAACGGCGGGAACGGGCATGCCGCTTCGCCCCGGGATGACCATCGCGATCGAACCGATGGTCTTGGTCGGTACACATGAAACCCGTACCTTGCGTGACCAGTGGACGGTGGTCTCGGCAGACAAGTCATTAACGGCCCACTTTGAGCATTCGGTGGCCGTCACCGAAGGAGATCCTCTGATCCTCACTGTCCCATGATTGTCCGTGAGGCCCAATACTGGACAGAAGAAGTAGTCACTTGTATAATCACGTCTTTGGCTCTTAAGAAGTAAGGAGTTATCATGAAAGTTTCACCATCGGTTCGCAAGCGTTGTGCTAAGTGCCGCATCGTGCGGCGCAAGGGACACGTATATGTGATTTGCGAAAATCCTAAACACAAGCAGCGACAGGGTTGATTATGGCGAGAATTGAAGGTGTTGACTTGCCCCGCAACAAGCGGGTTGAAGTTGGACTGACGTACCTTTTCGGCGTTGGCCCTACACGTGCGCGCGCGATTTTGGCGGCGACCAGGGTGAATCCAGATACGCGGATCAAGGATTTGACTGAAGCCGAGGTTACGGCCATGCGCGAGTTCATATCGAAGAACTATAAAGTCGAAGGCGACCTGCGCCGCGAGCAGCAAATGAACATCAAGCGCTTGATCGAGATCGGCTCGTATCGCGGCTTGCGCCACCGCCGTAATCTGCCTGTGCGCGGACAACGCACCCGAACCAATTCCCGAACCCGAAAAGGTTCCAAGAAGACCGTTGCTGGGCGCGGACGCAAACGCGGCGCGACCAAGAAGTAAAACAGGAGTTAATGACCTATGCCTCAGAATGTCCGCTCCACACGGCGCGCCTCGGGCGGTGCCAAAAAAGGGAAGCGTAATCTTTCTTCGGGACAGGTGCATATTTTTGCATCGTTCAATAATACAATTGTAACGGTCACCGACTCCGAAGGGAACGCGGTGGCCTGGGGGTCCGCTGGTTCGGCGGGATTCAAGGGTTCGCGCAAGAGTACGCCCTTTGCCGCGCGTCTCGCCGCTGAACAGGCCATCAAGGCGGCACAGCAGCTTGGTATTCAGGAAGTGGATCTGTTTGTCAAGGGACCTGGTCCCGGACGCGAGAACGCAATCCGTGCTGTTCAATCCATGGGATTGAAAGTCCGCTCGATGTCCGACATTACGCCGGTTCCGCATAATGGCTGTCGGCCTCCAAAAAAGCGCCGCGTTTAATTTAGTTGAGGTAGTGAGAATATGGCAAAAACATTGAGTCCGGTTTGCAAGCTTTGCCGGCGCGAAGGCGAAAAACTCTATTTGAAGGGTGAGCGGTGCTTCACGCCAAAGTGCGCGTTCGAGAAGCGCAGCTTTGCTCCTGGCCAGCATGGGAAAACTTCTGGACGCGGCGGGAGCGCCACTCGCACAGGTCAGTCCGATTTCTCTCGCCAGCTGCGTGCGAAGCAAAAAGCTCGTCGCGTATATGGCGTATTGGAACGGCAATTCCGCCGTTATTATGAGACGGCGCTCCATCGTCGTGGTCTGACGGGCTTGAACCTTTTGCAAATCCTTGAGTCCCGCCTGGATAACGTAATCTTTCGCTTGGGATTCGCATCCAGCCGTTCGCAGGCCCGCATGTTGGTGACACACGGACACTTCACAGTGAATGGCCGGCGCACGGATGTCCCCTCCATGCTTTTGAATGCAGGGGATGAAATCACCGTTCGCCAAGGATCGCAGGCGTTGACTTATTTCCAGGCTTTGCCCGATCTTGCCGAGAAGCGCACTTCGCCGGCTTGGCTGAACCGTGATGCCAAAAAAATGCTGGGAACGATTTCACGGCTTCCTGAACGCATGGAAATTGATGGTAGTCTGAGTGAACAGCTTATTGTTGAATATTACTCGCGCCGTTAGTGTTTGGCGTGTGGGAGTGAATGAATCTGATTATTCACTCATTGGCTTTCTTCTACTGTACGTGTAAGGGAGAGGTGAACCGTGACGGGTATCTCGAACATGGTTATGCCGAAGATCGAGCGCGAAGCTGAAGCTCGAAATTATGGCAAATTTGTAATCAGCCCGCTGGAGCGCGGATACGGTGCCACATTGGGCAACGCGTTGCGGCGCGTTTTGCTTTCATCGTTGGACGGCGCCGCGATCACGTCCATCCGCATCGGCGATGTGTTGCATGAGTTCAGCGACATCCCCGGCGTCCGCGAAGACGTGATTCAGGTGACTTTGCAGATTAAGCAAATTCGCCTCAAGCTGGATGGCGTGGATAGCACGCGCATGAATTTGCAGGTGCGTGGCGAAGGTACGGTGACCGCCGCTGATATCGTTGCCCCATCGGAAATTGAGATTGTCAATCCGGACCTTTATCTATTTACCGTCGACAATCCCAAAACCAAACTGGATATTGAATTTACGGTCGAACGCGGTCGCGGTTATTCGCCCGCCAACGAGCGCAGTGAGCATTTGCCGATCGGCGAACTGCCGGTGGACGCGATCTACAGCCCGGTCAAGCGCGTCAACTGGGAAGTGACATCCGCCCGCGTGGGTCAGAGCACGAATTATGACAAGTTGGTGCTTGAAATCTGGACCGACGGCACGCTCTCACCGGAACGCGCCTTGGGCACGTCCGCAAAATTAATCATTGATCATCTGCGCATGATTGCCGGCATCAATGAAGAAATGCTGGCCGTTGTGACGGAAAGAGAAGTGGGCGGAAGCCGCCTTTCCAGTGAACTGGCGGAGACGCCCGTGGAGGCGCTTGACCTTTCGGTGCGCGTCTTCAACTCGCTCAAACGCACGGGCATCACAACAGTCGGCGATGTGCTTGAATTGCTGGATAAAGGCGAGTCGGCTGTGATGTCCATCCGCAACTTTGGCGAAAAGAGTTTGGATGAATTGCGCCAGAAAATGCATGAGAAGGGCTTCTTAAAGGATGATCAAACTTCGGAGTAATGAGAGATGCGACACAATGTAGCAGGTTATAAATTAGATCGGACCAGCGGTTCACGGATCGCGTTGCGCCGAAATTTGATGAAGCAATTCTTCGAGCACGAACGCATTCGCACCACCCGGGCCAAAGCCGCCGCCATTCGCGGCGAAGCGGAACATATCATCACCATTGCGCGCAACAGCGCCAATGCCAGCGATGCAGAGAAAGTGGCGGCACGCCGTCTCGTGGCTTCGAAGCTAGGTGATCATCGCGTCATCAAGCGCGTGTTCGATGAAATCGCGCCGCGCTTTGCAAACCGAAACGGCGGTTATACGCGCGTCATGAAGCTGGGTCCGCGTCTCGGCGATTCGGCCGAGATGGTAATCCTGGAATTGGTTGAAGAGTAGGCGGCAATAACTGTTTAGCTGAGGGCCGCTGGCTGGGAGCTAAACATGGGACGTTACAAATTGATCCTTGCCTATGACGGCGCTGCTTTCTCGGGAAGCCAGCGGCAGGCAAAACATCGGACGGTGCAAGGCGAACTCGAGAAGGCTCTGCGCAAGCTCGGCTGGCCGGGTCGCTCCGTGGCTTTGGCTGGACGCACCGATACCGGAGTTCACGCCTCGGGACAGGTGGCTGCGTTCGACTTTGACTGGAATCACGACGTGGAAAGGCTGCGTGATGCGCTCAATGCAAACTTGCCCCTTGATGTTGCTGTGAAAAATGCCGAAGTCTCCGGTGCAGAGTTTCATCCGCGTTTCGATGCGAAGTCACGGCTTTATCGCTATCGCCTGTTTTGCCAAAGTGTTCGCGACCCGTTGCGGGACAAGGTGGCGTGGCGGGTGTGGCCCGTCTTGGAGCAGAATCCGCTTGCGGAGATCGCAGCTGTCTGGTTAGGGCGCCATGATTTTTCGGCGTTCGGGTCACCTTCAGGCAAAGAGAACTCCACAACGCGCACCGTCATATCGTCTGCGTGGAAAAGACTTGAGGATGAGTGGCAGTACGAGGTCCGAGCCGATGCGTTCTTGTATCGCATGGTGAGGCGGCTGGTTTTTGTTCAGGTAGCGGTCGCGCAAGGAAAATGTTCAAAAGAGATCGTGGTCAACGCTTTGGAAAATCCGCGATCTAAGGCTGTGGTTGCAGGCCCTGCCAAGAACGAAATCCCCGCGGGACTGGCGCCCGCACATGGACTGACTTTGGTTGAAGTAACCTATTGAGTCGGCCGAGCAAAGAATACGGAGATTGAAAGTGTACAAATCGTATTATCCAAAAGAGAGCGAGATCGAGCGCAAATGGTTCGTCGCAGATGCCAACGGACAAAACCTGGGTCGCTTTGCGGCGAAGGTGGCGCGCGTTTTATTGGGCAAGCATAAGCCGAGCTTCACGCCCGGCGTGGAGATGGGCGATTACGTGGTGGTGATCAACGCCGAGCGCGTCACGACCACGGGCACGCGCACTCATCCGAAGCTGGATACCAAGACTTATCGCCGCGTTTCAGGCTATCCTGGTGGCATGAAGACCACCACCTTGCGAACGCAACTGCGCGAACATCCGGATCGCGTATTGCGTGAAGCGATTTGGGGCATGTTGCCTCATAATAAAATGGGGCATTCGGTGATGAAACGCCTGAAGATCTATGCAGGTCCGAATCATCCACACCATTTGCAAAGCCCGGAAGCGCTGAAGTAGAAAGGACATCGTACTCATGGCTGTTCAATATTATGAAGGTGTCGGTCGCCGCAAGGAAAGCATTGCCCGTGTGCGCTTGATGAGCGGAAGCGGGAAGTTCGTGGTCAATCAGAAGGAAGCCGCAACCTACTTCCCACGTCTTGGCGATCTCGCCGAGATTCTGCAAGCCTTCAGGGCGTGCGGACAGGAGGCCAATCATTATGACGTGACCGTGACGGTCAACGGCGGTGGCGTCACCGGTCAGACCGACGCGGTCAAGCTTGGATTGGCGCGCGCGCTGGTCAAGATCAACGGCGATTGGATTTCATCCTTGCGCAAGTTCGGTTTGCTGACGCGCGATGCCCGCATCAAGGAACGCAAGAAGCCTGGCCTCAAGCGCGCTCGCAAGGCGCCCACCTACACCAAGCGCTAGACTTCTTTACAAAAATTGCAAATTGGTTTGTAATTGGTAATTCGCAAATCACGAATTACCAATTACGGTTTAATGGAGACTTTCATGGATTTCTCACGAATTGCCGCTGCTTTTGAGATCTTGCGCCTCTCACCGCCGTCGCAGTTGGTCCTGCTCGAGGCGGCGACTTTTTCATCTGCGCACGTTCCCCCTTTTCCGCCCGACACGCCGGCATTCGTTACCGGATTGGATTCGCGTGAATTGGGCGTGCAGGTAAGAGATGTGCTGCTTGCAGTTTATCCGATGGCACATAGGGTTTCCTTGGTTGACCTCGTGAATCGCACTACAGAAACACAAAGCCTTGTCGACCTGGCGGCCGATCAAGGCCAAGTCCATTTTTCCTCCGCCACCTGTTTATATCTTGCCGCCATGCCGGAAGGCACGTCCTTTGAATCGTTCCAGGAAATTGTTGCCCATTTGCGCGCCCCGAATGGCTGTCCGTGGGACAGGGAGCAGACGCATGAGTCGCTCCGAAAACATTTGCTGGAAGAATCCTATGAAGCCATCGCCGCGCTTGACTCGGGCGATTTTAATTCGATGCGCGAAGAGTTGGGTGACTTGCTCTTGCAGATCATGTTGCATTCCCAGATAGCAAATGAAAAGGATGAGTTTACCGCCAACGAAGTGGTCAAGGGAATCTACGATAAGATCGTCCGCCGGCATCCCCATGTGTTTGGTGATGTGAAAGTCGGTGGAGTGGACGGTGTTTTGCAAAATTGGGAGAAATTGAAAGAACAGGAGCGCAGGAGCAACGGGGAAATGGAAAAGGGAATGTTGGATGGCGTACCCCGGACGTTGCCGGCGCTCAGTCAGGCTCAGGAATACCAGGACCGCGCCGCGCGCGTCGGCTTCGACTGGCCGGTAATCGATGAAGTGTTGGATAAATTGATCGAGGAGGCTCGGGAAGTGGAGCGGGCCGAAACGGACTTTGAATTGGCGGATGAGATCGGCGATTTGTTTTTTGTGCTGGTCAATTTCGCGCGCTGGAAAAAAGTGGATGCCGAGTCCGCACTGCGTGGGACGAATAAGAAATTCAAGAAGCGATTTGCTTATATCGAAGCCAATGCGAAAAAGCAGGGGCGGAATTTGTCGGATATGACGTTGGAAGAGATGGACGCGCTGTGGAATGAGGCAAAAAACCGGGGAGATAGCTAGGCCGTCTGGTCTCCTCGGCCGATCAATGAACTTCAAGCCGTATGGTTACTTGGTCGCCCACATCCAGATTTTCTGCGATGCGGACACTAGCTTTGATGGGCACAAGATAACGGCCGTCTTTGGGGAAAAGGGAGGTCTTGAATTCGGTTCTGCGGATCCGAACATGGACTGGAATTACGCCCCACCCGTATGTTACTAATTTTGATATTTCTTTTATGTCGCGGCTCTGCTTTGCCGGAATGGTCACGAAGAACCATGGAGCAGGCCCGCGCCAGAACCGAATTGTTCCGTTAAACTCGATTACCATTGGTATAGTATATCAAACGCTCCAGGGCCAGCGCAAGCAGCGGACAAACCTCATCCGTGGGCATCGGTCTCGGCCCCTCTTCTCTGTTCACTTTCGGGCACGCAGAGAGAAGGCCATGGGCAGCGTCCCTTCGCATCCTGCCAATGTCCACCAGCCATCCGAGGTTTGGGTCATGCCAGGCAGGCCCTGGAAAAAGCATTGGTCGTGTTCATTTAAGAACTCGATCGTCAATCCCTGCTGGATCAGCGCGTTGACCACGTCCGAGAGGGACCATTGCCACTCATAGGTCTTATTCTTGGGGATATACGAGGTGTCAGCATAATCGGGATGATCGTCATCGAAGTGGATGGGTGCATTTCGGTGGAAATATGGGTATCGCACTTCAAAGCTTCTCGATTTCGTGTCGTCGAACATCAGGAGGGTCGGATGTGTTTCGAAAATATAAAAGGTCCCTCCTGACTTGAGATGGGAAGAAATTGACCATGCCCATTTATCTATGTCGTTGATCCAACACAGTACGCCCATCGAAGTGTAGACGATATCATATGTGCCGAGGACCCCCTTGGGCAGGTTGAGAACGTCTGCCACGATGAACTTCGCCGGGAGATTCATTTTTTGCGCGAGTTCCGTGGCGATCTGGATGGATCGTGGTGAGAAGTCGACCCCGGTGACCTTTGCTCCGTCCAATGCCAGGGACAGGGTATCCGTTCCAATATGACACTGTAGGTGAAGCAGCTGTTTTCCTTGGACCGGATAAAGCTCGCGTTTTTGAATTGTGTCAATCAGAGACACACCCGAGAGCAACGTAGCGACCCGGTACGCTTTCAGATGGACGGGAGCAACTTCATCCCAATGTGCGCGATTGATATCCATAGACTTCATAGCGAATTAGCCTTATCCTAAGTGATTGATTAATCATCTTTCTTGTAGCAATACCGTCGGCTCGATTCCAGCAGGCTGAGGCTTGTCGTAGTGATGAAATGCCAGGGTGTAGGCGACGTTTACCGGCAAAGTCCACCATAACCCTACCGGCGAACGAGACAATCGCCGGTAAATGCTTTCAGCGGAATAGAACCGTCGGTTGGCGCGCCGGTATCCGTCCAGCAAAGCGGCAGGACTCATCCGTTGCGGTTGAAAGACAACATCTGCGCGGCCGTTGTACCTGCTCCAATCGCGCGTTAAGATTCGTCCCTCCGCCTCCAGCCGCTGATACAACTTTGTTCCGGGATATGGCGTCAGCACATTGAACGTCGCATTTTGCACGCCTGCGTTTTCCAGAAAGGCCAGCGTCTCATCGAAGATCGAAGCCGTGTCGTTGTCGAAGCCGAATACGATTCCCGCCTGAACCGCGATCCCATGCCGATGAATGCGCTCGATGATGCGCGCATAGCCTTCGACGCGGTTGAAACCCTTATGGACTTCGTTCATGCTGGACTGGGATACGGATTCCAAACCGATGAATAATTGCTTGCACCCACTGCGTGCCGCCAATTCCAAGAACTCTTCGTCTTCGCCGGCGTGAATACTGACCTGGCTGCTCCACCATTTTTTATACGGTGTGATCGCCTGGAATAATGTTTTGGCGTATTCCCGATCATTTGCCAGATTGTCATCCCAAAAGATAATCACTTTTCCCGGAAACGAAGCATACTCTGCCGCCACTGCATCCACCGGCCGTTTGCGGACTTTACGTTGATAGATCACTGCCAGGGCGCAGAAGTCGCAATCATAGGCGCAACCGCGCGTGGCGAATAACCGACCGGCTGTGTAATCATGACGGTGATATAAATCTTTGCGCGCCATCGGCGCATCATCCAGCATGGGTGGAACGTCACAAGCATAGCGGCGAGCGTAATGCCCCGTTTCAAAATCTTTCAAGAACCGGGGCCAACTCAGCTCCGCTGCACCCACAAAGATGACATCTGCATGAGCCTGGGCCTCATCAGGTACCAAGGTCACGTGCGGACCGCCGAGCACCACCGGGATTCCGCGTTGTCTGAATTGTGCGGCGAGTTCATACACGTGAGGTGCGCTGGGTGTATGGAATGTGATTCCGACGAGATCGGCTGGTGACATGACATCGACCGGCGTTATGGCTTCGTCAACGTGGATCACTTCCCAGCTGGCCGGCACGAACGAAGCCAAGTAAGGCATGGTGATCTGTTGAAAGTTTAAAACGCGGGCCCGCCGTATTTTTTGGATTTCTGCAGAGGAAGCCGTGATTAAGAGAATCCTTCGGCGAGCGCGGTTCGTCGGGCCGTTCTTTCTTGAGGCAAGGTGTGCTGTTATTTTGGGTTGCAACGAAATCTTTCCAGCGCTTCATTGAGCAGATTGACGGCAATTTCCGCTTCAGGCGTGTAGGCTTTCCAGGCAAAGGCGCGCCCGCCGCACAGCCAGGCCGCCGCGCCGCCGTAGGGGAGAGAAGGGCTCGCGGCGGTCATGATCGGGATGTAGTCAATATCCATGCCGTCCATCTGAAACGCCTGTAGGTCTCCGCTTCGGGAATCCAGTTTACTGTCAATAAGGGTATTGAACAGAAACGACGCGTCAGTGGCCCCGGTCGCATCCTGCCAGATGAGCTGAATGATCAGGCTCGGATCATAGGCGGCCAACTTTCCTTCCGATACACTGCTCAGCGCGGCCGGGTTGTATTGCACATTGACTGCATTGGCGTCAAAGAAAACAATGTCAACAGGATGCCCAATGCAGAACTGATATTCGCAAAACAAGCCGCTGAGACTCATCGGTGTTAGCGTAGGGGCGATGCGCGGCGTGGGAAAGGGTGTGTACGTTGGGATGGCGGCAACGGTTTGCGCGACGTCCAATTGAAGTTGCACGTCAGGGTTTGGCTTGGGAGCGCAGGAAGCAAAAATGCAAGACAGGATAATGAAAACGAAGCTGCGTTTCATGGGCATCCTTGGACGATGGCCGGTGCGATCATCTTGGCGAGCTTCGCTTCAGCCTCAGGAATCAGATGCAAAGGGGTGTCGGTGTAGTAATTCGGTGGAAAGACGTCCCAAAAATCAAGATAATCCCAATGGTTCTCTGCGGCGGAGCTGCTCATATATTGGCGATATTGGTCATATACCCAGCGTGGATAATAATCGTTATAGCGGATATTGCTGTTTGGGACATCGGTCAACACCAGCATCGGTTCATTGATGAGGACAACGGGAGTGCTGCCCGCAATTTGATAGAAGTCCCGGACTTGGTCAAGCGACACATCGGCCTTATCAAGCGTCGGAGGCCTCATACCTTCGAAGGTTGCATCGCTGCTCAATTGGCTCGGCAGTTCCTCTGGAGGGCCGGGAATCTGGTCGAGGCCGGTTGCGATATTGACCAGGCTGTAGAGTTGATAACGCAGAACGCGAAACAATGTCCGATGCTGGTCAGTGATTTGCGTGGGCAGGCTTGGCGTTTTATAATTCTTCGGGAGAAAATCATACCGTTGGGCCAGTTTATAGAATTCCTCCGGGTTTTGAGTGATCAGCGGATGATCGTTGCGCGTCTTGGGCATCAGCGTGTACCATGTGATCAACCAGATGATTTTGTCGGGCTGATAGCTCATCGCTTTATCGAGGATCATCAAATCTTTGGTGGCGGATGAGCGCGGGAAACTTAGGTTGTATACCCGGATATCCTTGTTTCCACAAGTCAAGCCCAGCTCGTCCATCTGACCCGGGAGCGTCTGCTGCGGTGTGAGGCCGATACCCCAAACCGCTGAATCGCCAAGCACCAGGACGCGGTACTCGTTCAGCGCCTTGGGTTCGGATACAATATGCGAGGCGAACATCGCGTCCAGATCGCCCACGTCCAGAGCGTCATCCTCCGGTGCGGCTGTGCTGATCGGGAAGCGTTGCCGTTTTAGAGACGAGTTGTAGACATTCAGCCGTTGAAGGTTTGGAGGCAGCACGTAAAAAGCGAATTCGACCATCAGGAAAAGAGCAACGCCTTTTGCGATTATCCGCCAGGTATGAATGGTCGGTGACATGGTTGGATTATACAATGCCAGGAACATTTTTGTTGTCCGCTTCGTCCTGTCTTGGACAAAGGAGAAAGAATGAATAAGGTGGCTTTCTGGGTCTCTTTGGTTGCACTGATTCTCGCGGCCTGCTCGCCGGAGTACGTACCTACCCCGCCAACGTTGCTACCGGCTGGCACGAACCCTCCTTTGCCGACGAACATGCCACTGCCAACCAATCTTCCACAGGCGACTCGCGCGCCTGTCGGTTTGAGTACCGCGCAGCAAGCGGCGATTACCTTACTTTCCTCGACTTTGAATCTGGCGCCCGATCAAATTAGGGTGATCTCGTCTCAGACCGTGATCTGGCCCGATGGCTGCCTGGGCGTTCAGCGCATGGGGGTGATGTGCAACAATCAGCAAGTGCCCGGCTTTGTGATCATCGTGGGCTCGAACGGCAAACAGTATGAATTTCATACGAACCGCGATGGTAGTGAGATCCTGCCAGCGGCGGCAGAGCAGCCAGCGGATGCCGCGCAAGCTGCCGCGAAGAGATACTTGGCGTCCGCGTTAGGCATCAACATAGATCAAATCACTGTGCTCGGTGATGCTGAAGTCGAATGGCCGGATTCTTGTTTGGGTGTCGCACAAGAAGGGATTATGTGCGCGATGATCGTGATGCCTGGTCACCTGGTCCGGCTTCAAGCAAATAACCTGCCGTATGAATTTAACACCAACGAGGACGGCAGCGAAATCCAACCGGCTACGCTGGCGTTGACTTGGAAACGAAGTGGCGGTATAGCCGGGTTTTGCGACAGCCTGACCGTTTATTTATCTGGAGAAGTGAGCGGGGATAACTGCAAGGCAAACCCGCGTAATGGCAAATTACTGCCCGCCGAGATGGCGCAGCTGGCAACATGGGTAGTGCAATATGGGCAAGCGAATCTCGATGCGTCCGACCCGGTTGGTGCCTCGGACCGCATGACACGCCAGCTTTCACTATTTGGCAATGGTAATGCCCAACCGAACGGCCAAGACCAGAAGGCACTATTCAACTGGGCGCAAGATCTGCATCAGCGCCTGTATCAATAAAATGAAACAGCCCGCGATTGAGCGGGCTGTTTCATTTGCCAGAAGAATTAATGTCCGCTACCGGGCATGGGTGTGCCGTTGAAAATATCAGGGGCGGGCGGGCCGTCCACGATGATCCAGCCCATCAGGCCGCGTTCCATTCGGGCAATGGCATGGTCGAGGAACGTATATTTGCCGGGAACTTGGAATTGCAGTTCGATCATCGCAGCGCCGCCGGCAGGGACAAGTGTGGTCTGCACGTTGGTGAGCGGCGGCGAAGTGAGCGATCCCTGATCGTACACGCGGTCCATGATCTCTCCGATGATATGGAAGGACGAGATCTTGTTCGGCCCGGCGTTGCCGAGGAAAATGCGGATTGTTTGACCGACACTTGCCTTGAGCGGGTGTTCCGTCGTCAGGGCACCGACGGCACCGTTGAATACATAATACTCGGGAGTTTCATTGAGTAGTTTGCTGACATCAATCGTTTGGGCGCCTTTCTCACCGTATTGGCCGGTGGTGTAGATCTCTCCCTGATCCACATAGAATTCGTGATCCACTTTTGGCAGGCCGCCTTCCGGCTCGACCAAGATCAATCCATACATGCCATTGGCAATGTGTTCCGCGACCATCGGCGTGGCGCAATGGTACATATACAGTCCTGGGTTGAGCGCTTTGAAGGTAAAAACAGTTTCCTTGCCGGGGGCGGTGGTTGTGAAGACTGCACCGCCGCCTGGGCCGGTCACCGCATGAAAGTCGACCGAATGCGGCATGATGCTGTTCGCATCGTTCTTGAGGTGAACTTCCACTGTGTCGCCGACACGTACTCGAAAGAACGGACCGGGCACCTTGCCGTTGAAAGTCCAATAGGGATAGGTTGTACCATCTGCCAGCTGGCCCACGACCTCCTCCGCCTCAAGGTCAATGCGGACAGCGGTGGGACCGCGATCTCCAAGGGGACCGGGCAGATCACTGGGATCGCGCACGATGTCCTCACCAGTGGCGGGAACCGCAGCAGATGTGCTGGCTGGGGCGCTGGTCATATCCATCGCAGGCATCGAATCTGGATTATTTGGCGCGACCGGGGAAGCTTCTGCAGCTGCACTTGCACCTCCGCCGGCGACCACAAACCGTCCCTCCATGCCGGCTTCGCGGTGGCCGGGCATGCTGCAGTAGTATACAAAAGAACCGCCTTTGTCAGCCAGAAAACTGACTGCGATGCTGTTGCCTTGCCCTGAAACATGCGGCGAGTCAACATTGAAATCAGGAAAGGCGATGTTGTGTTCCGCACCATCTCCGCTGGTCAATTTGATATTGACCGTATCTCCAACGTCCGCCTTCAGTGTTGGATTCACCATGCCGTCGATATCACCGCCCACGCCGATGAATACCATTTTTCCATCTTGCAAGTCGGTTCTCAAGGAATAGGAAACGGCTTGAGACCCGGTAGCAGCTTGCTGACCTCCGCAGGCAACCAACATAAGTGCCGTCGCGAGACCAATAGAGCAAATCTTAAACCAGTCCTTCATGCTGAATCTCCTTCTTGGTTTTAATGGAGTTTGACTGGACGGCTCGTTCGAGTTGCTCGATGAAATTGTCCAGTTCGAGATCATACGCCGCCGCCACATCCTGCAGCGTACAGAAGCGTGCCATATAACAGCCAACGCAGGCCGTCTTGTTGTGTATAAAGATCCTGCGAAGGTGCGCGTGTTGTTGGAGCACAATGGCCACTGTAAGTTTTGCATGAAACAACGGCGTTTCCATACCCGTAGCATAGCCGCTTTCCCCGTATTTGTCTTTGCGCTAGCGCAAATAACAAGCCTGCGGAGGTTCCAGGTTTTTGCAAGCTTGAACGACGTAGAGCTGCTATCTTTCCGTTCCTTCAGCGATCTTGACCAGTTCGTGGGGCTTTATGATCTGGATCTGCTCGCGTCCCAACCGGACCCAGCCCCGGCGTTCCCATTCGGTCATCACCCGGCTCACCGTGTACAGCGTGGTCCCGGACATTTCGGCCACATCTTGCCGCGAGAAAGATAATTCAACCCCTTTGTCCGTCTTTTGCCCTGATTGTGCCGTCAGACGGAGGAGGGCGCCGGCAATCCGTTGGTCCACACGCTCGGTGGCAAGCTCGCGGTAGCGCACCTGCATTTCTTGAACATAGTCTGTCATGAGGTGCATCAAATCATTGGAAAGATATGGACGGGTTCTCAGCATATCTTTCAGAAAGAGGCTCTTGATTGCCAGGGCGGCGCAGTTCTCCATTGCCATGGCCGAAGCCGGGTAATTGATCTTGTCGCGGACGGCTCCCAGGGCGCCGAACATTTGCCAGGGATAGATGGTGCGCAAATTAACCTGCTGTCCCCGCAGATTGGTTTGCAAAAGTTTCACCTGTCCATGAAGTAGGACATAAAGATAATTGGCGGGGTCGCCTTGAAGGAAAAAATATTCACCTTCTTCAACGGAGCGCGGGAAACTATTCTCAAGGATTTGTCGGAGGTCCGCCTCGGTTGCGTTTTGGAAGACGACGACCTGGCGTAAGTCCTTTGGCGACACATTCATATGCTGATTTTACACTGTATAAATCATGACAATCTTCCTTGACGGCGCGGTGTGACGACGGGTATGATTTGTTTACCCTATCCCCCTGGGGGGGGTAAGGCGGCCAGATCAGGCAACGTCTCTGGAATCGAGGTGCTATGAAAAACGACGTAACTTCTCTCAGGCGTTTGAAAACGATCGAGGGCCACCTGCGAGGCGTGATTCGCATGGTGGAGGAGGATGCCTATTGCATCGATGTCATCCGCCAAATTCAGGCCGTCGAGGCGGCTTTGAACAAAGTCAGTTCGCAGATCTTGGAAAACCATCTGAACTCATGCGTCATCACCGCCGTTCAGGGGAATGACAGGAGAGAGCGCGAACGTGTTCTGAAAGAGATTACCGAAGTGTTCGATACAGCCAATCGAGTCTGATCATTCGCTGGCCACGAGACGGCGGCCAGGTTTTACTACGAAGGCAACAAAACCCGCCGGCTGCCTGACCGGCAATCGCAAAATTCAAAGGAGAACCAAAATGACCACTGTAATTTATTCTGTTCCCGCAATTAGTTGCACGCATTGCACGCACACGATTGAGACCGAGGTTGCTGAGCTTCAAGGAGTTAAGTCAGTCAAAGCCGACTTGAATACCAAGAAGGTTGAAATTGCTTTCGACGCGCCTGCGGATGAAGCAAAGATCAAGGCTTTGCTGGCGGAAATCAATTATCCCGTTGCCGCGTAAATCGTAATGTCATTGCGCGCGCCGAGGGCGCGTGGCAATCTCCTGTTTTCATCTATTGTAGGTTTGCGGTTCACACCGGATTGCCATTCGCCGCAAAGCGGCTGCTCGAAATAACATGCTATTGAGAGCTTTATGTCCGAAACGAAACAAGTGACTTTGCCGATCACCGGCATGTATTGTGCCAATTGCGTCTCGACCATTGAGCGCAATTTAAAGAAAGTCAACGGCGTGCAGGCTGCCGTTGTAAATCTGTCGTCAGAACGTGCGGTCGTGCAGTTTGATCCGTCCACCACCGGACTTCAGGACATGATCGCGCGCGTGCAGCGGGCGGGATATGGTATTGCAACCGGCGAAGCGGATCTCATCATTAAACGTCTCGCCGACGACAGCGATGCGCATCGGCTGGAAAAGGCCCTGCAAAGGGCCGAGGGCGTGATCGAAGCGCAAGTCAGCATCACGACCGAACGGGCGCGCGTCAAATATGTTCCCACAGTGGTGAGTCAGGCCGAGATACGAGAAGTCGTTTCCAGGTCCGGGTTTGAAGCGTTGGAACTGGGCGGCGAAGCGGAAGATGCGGAAGCACAAGCGCGTCAGCATGAGATCAGCACACAACGTCGCCTGCTCACGACTGGTCTGATCTTCACCATTCCCTTGTTCTTATTTTCAATGGGTATGGACTTTGGCCTGCTTCCGATGCAATGGATGGAATCCGATTGGGCGATTTGGCTGATGTTTGCGTTGGCTACGCCGGTGCAATTTTATGTGGGCTGGCAATATTATATGGGCGCGTTCAAGGCGTTGCGCAGCGGCTCGACCAACATGGACGTGTTGATCGCGATGGGCTCGTCGGTTGCCTATGTGTATTCACTGGCAATCCTGTTTCATCTGACGAGCGGCCATGTCTATTTTGAGACCTCGGCAATGATCATCACGTTGATTCACATCGGAAAATTCTTGGAGGCGCGTGCCAAAGGCCGCACCTCCGATGCAATAAGAAAGCTGATGGGATTACGCGTCAAGACCGCGCATGTCGTTCGTTCGGACGTGGAAGCGGATGTGTCAGTAGACGAAGTTCGCGTCGGCGACATCGTTCTTGTTAAGCCCGGCGAAAAGATTCCGGTGGACGGCGTGGTCATGGATGGCCGTTCCTCTGTTGATGAATCGATGTTGACGGGCGAGTCATTGCCAGTCGAGAAGAAGGCTGGCGATGCAGTTATTGGCGCGACGCTAAACAAACTGGGTCTGCTGAAATTCGAAGCCACGAAGGTAGGCAAGGAAACTGCGCTGGCACAGATCATCAAATTAGTCGAAGATGCGCAGGGAAGCAAAGCACCAATCCAAAAGCTGGCAGATCAAGTTTCAGCGATCTTTGTTCCATCAGTCGTTGTCGCGGCATTGATCACCTTTACGATTTGGTATTTTGTGGTTCCATCGAGTCTTGGTGGACACAACTTCACCACATCGTTGATCAATATGGTCGCGGTGTTGGTGATCGCCTGTCCGTGCGCGATGGGACTGGCCACACCGACTGCGGTCATGGTCGGAACAGGCAAAGGTGCAGAGATAGGTATTTTGTTTAGAAACAGCGAGGCATTGGAACGCGCGGGAAAAGTCAATGTGATTGTGTTGGATAAAACCGGAACAATTACAAAAGGTCAGCCGGCAGTTACTGATGTAGCAATCCGTAAGCAGTCGTCAGTCAGTGGTGATGAGTTGCTGCAACTTGCGGCGTCTGTTGAAAAGGGGAGTGAGCACCCACTGGGCGAAGCGATTTGGGCGGAAGCAACGAAGCGCGGACTGACATTGAGCGAGCCGTCCGGTTTCAAAGCCGAAGCCGGCCACGGAGTCGAAGCGGAAGTTGAAGGACGAAGCGTTGCGGTTGGAAACATCCGTATGATGGAGTCGCATCATTATGCGTTGAATGGCCTCGAGTCCGAGGTGAGGCTGCTGCAATCCCAGGCGAAGACGGCGATGCTGGTCGCGATTGACGGAAAAGTTGAGGGTGTGATCGCGGTGGCGGATACACTCAAAGACAGCTCAAGGGATTCGATCGCTGAATTGCATCGCATGGGCTTGAAGGTCGCCATGATCACCGGCGATAACCGCAAAACAGCCGAAGCGATTGCAATGCAGGTTGGCGTGGATAATGTTCTGGCAGAGGTTTTGCCTGAAGGAAAAAGTGCTGAAGTCAAGAAGCTCCAATCATCACTCAATCAAAAATCTAGAATCGCGAATGTGGTCGCCATGGTTGGCGACGGAGTCAACGATGCACCTGCGCTGGCTCAAGCGGATGTCGGCATTGCGATTGGCACTGGCACCGATGTTGCCATGGCTGCCGCGCCTGTGACGTTGATGAGTGGCGATCTGCGTGGTGTGGCGCGTGCGATTTTGCTCTCGCGCGAAACGCTTGGCACGATCAAACAAAACTTGTTCTGGGCGTTCTTCTATAATGTGATATTGATTCCCGCTGCGGCCCTAGGATTCTTGAACCCAATGTTAGCCGCGGGGGCGATGGCATTCAGCAGTGTGTTTGTGGTCAGCAACAGTTTGAGACTGCGAGGAATTAAAGTGTAGTGGGTATATCGCATTATGAAAAAATGGATCTTCCTTTCCGTCGCTTGCGTTCTCTTGCTTGGTGCATGTGGTTTTATTGGTCTGCCCAACACATCGTCGGGCGAGCCCATGAATAATCGTTATAATTCTCAACGACAAGGAGGCCACGCTTCCAACGGAAGCAGATTTACTTCGCCGCCATTGATCAAAGTGGTCAGCGCATTTCCTATACAGGTGGCCCTGCATTTGGCGGAATGATGATGGGAAGTGATCTCACCTGTGCCGCTTGTCACGGCGCGGACGCACATGGCGGTAGGCACGATATCCACATGCAGCCCATCGATACGCCAGCCCTCAACTGTGAAGCGCTGATCCAGATGAAGCAGAAAGACTCAGGCGGCAATCCCACAGAATACTCGCGCGACGATTTTCGCGGGGCCGTGGTGGAGGGTCACCATACTGCTGGAAATCAACTCGATCAAAACATGCCGCGCGGGCAGATGACTGATTAAGATTTGCAAGACCTGCTCGATTATCTCAAAACACTGCGCTAATAAGCCTGACAGGCTTTGAGAAACCTGTCTGCTGCAATTTGCCTTTAAGGCGGGCTAAATATAGTATCATTAAATGATGCCACGTTATTTTACTCTGGAAGAAGCCAACATGACTCTGGATATGATTCGTCCACTAATGGATGAAATCCAATCCATTCGTAACCATATCCTCGCACATCAACCCGACGCGTGGCCGGCGATTGAAAAGTCGGCGGGCAATGGCGGTAATCCTATGCTGAGCAAACTGGTCGGCGATTTTGACCGGCTCGACAAGTTGCTGCATCGCATCCTGGTTACTGGTGCCCAGGTCAAAGATATCAATAGCGGCTTGCTGGATTTTCCAGCCTTGCGCAACGGACGCGAGGTTTATCTGTGCTGGAAATATGGCGAGGGTCAAATCGCATTCTGGCACGAAATCGATGCAGGCTTTGCAGGACGACAGCCGATAGAGACGTTATGAATTAAAGCACAGGGGGAGGAGTATACTTACTGAACTCGCAGGAGGATCATGGAAAAGAATAAAGGCATTCTTTACGCCATCGGCGCTTATGTGATGTGGGGCCTTTTTCCGATCTATTGGAAACAACTTGAAACGATCGATGCATTGCAATTGATCGGCCACCGGATCGCTTGGTCGTTTGTTCTGCTCTTTGTGTTCGTGCTGATCACTCGCCAGTGGAGGACGTTTCGGGGCGTTGCATTCAACCCAAAGACGATTAGGATCTATTTAATGGCTGCCGTATTGATCTGTATCAATTGGTTTACATACGTGTGGGCCGTCAATCACGATTTTGTGGTCGAGACCAGTCTCGGTTACTACATCAATCCCTTGTTCAGCGTCCTGCTGGGCGTGTTTTTCTTTCGCGAACACCTTCGCCCTGTTCAATGGATTCCGATTGCACTGGCCGCCACCGGCGTGACTTATCTGGCGGTGTCGTACGGCTCACTGCCTTGGATTGCACTGACACTGGCATTCAGTTTTGGCCTGTATGGGATGGTCAAGAAGATGGCGCCGCTCAATTCACTCTATGGCTTGACTCTCGAGACCGGCCTCCTGTTAATGCCTGCCCTTGCCTATCTGATCTTTTGCGAAACTGCGGGGCAGGGCGCGTTCCTGCATAGCGGTCCACTCAAGGATTGGATGATGGTGGGCGCGGGTCTGGTCACCACCGTGCCACTTCTCTTGTTTTCGGCTGCCGTGCCACGTGTCCCGCTCACGACGATTGGCATTCTACAATACATCAATCCAACCATGCAGTTTCTGTTGGGTGTGTTGGTATATAAGGAACCATTCACGCGCCAAAGCCTGATCGGCTTTGGCATTGTTTGGGCTGGCTTGATACTATTTTGGGCAGAAGGGCTGTTTGCCCGCCGCAACATCGCGCCTGAGCCTGCCCCCGAGATGGGAGAAGGATAAATGAAAATACTGTTCATCGGCGGAACGGGATTGATTAGCTCCGCCTGTTCGGAATTGGCTGCGGCACGCGGCCACGAGCTCTTCATTTTGAATCGTTCGCTCTCGACGAAATTTCCAATTCCTCGGGGCGTGACTTTGCTAAAAGGCGATGTTCACGCCGATGTTTCGGATCTTTCCGGACTCTTGTCAGGTCATCATTTCGACGCGGTGGTGGATTACATTGCGTTCACCCTGGAAGATGTGGAGCGGGACATTCTTCTTTTCCGCGACAGGACGGATCAATTCGTTTTTATCAGTTCGGCCTCCGCGTATCAAAAGCCGCTGAGGAACTATCTGATCAAGGAAGAAACGCCGCTTGTGAATCCATACTGGCAATACTCGCGCGATAAGATCGCTTGCGAGGAACGCTTGATGAAATCTTGTCGTGAAGACGGCTTCCCCGTGACAATTATTCGGCCATCGCATACGTACGGTCCATCGCAGATTCCTCTTGCTGTGGATAGCTGGATGCATCCATGGACGATCGTGGATCGTATGAGGCGCGGAAAAAAACTGATTGTGCCGGGCGATGGCACTTCGCTCTGGGTCCTGACCTGGAATGCAGACTTTGCCAAAGGTTTGGTCGGCCTGCTGGGTAATCCTCGAGCTCTCGGTCAGGCCTTTCACATTACCTCGGATGAGGTCCTGTCGTGGAATCAGATCTACCTCGAGGTGTATCAAGCCCTCGGCCTGGAACCAAACCTGATTCATATCCCGTCCGATCTGATCGCGGCCCATTGGGAGCAAGCTGTCGGCGGCTTGATTGGTGACAAGGCCAACAGCGTTGTTTTTGATAATTCCAAGATCCGGCGTTTCGTTCCCGGCTTCCGCTGCGAAGTGGCGTGGTCCGAGGGGGTACGTCTTTCGATTCAGTGGCATGAGGATCATCCGCAATTTCATACGATTGACCGTCAAACCAATGCGATCTGGGACAGAATCATCGCGGCCTACGAAAAGGCGCTTCCCGCATCTTTTGCGAGCACAATTTGATATAATGGCCCGAATTTCCGGAACAAGGTAACTTATAACGAACGACAGGGTTATATGTTCTGAATTCAAAACCAGAGGAAAACATGGCTCAAGAATCGTTTAACGATCGTCTCGCTCTGATCACCGGTGGTTCCAGTGGGATTGGCTTGGCCTTGGCACAATTATTGGTGCAGGAAGGCGCGCGTGTCTGGCTGGTGGCGCGCAGAAAAGATGTGCTGGAGGCGGCTCAGAAAACTCTTCTTTCCCTGTCAGCCGATCATCGCGCCGAGATATTTGCTGCCGATGTTACCGATGCCAAGCAAGTCCAAGCCGCGGTGGATCATGTGGTAGGCGCAGCTGGCGTGCCAGACTTGCTGGTGAATGTCGCGGGCGCTTCTCATCCCGGCTATGTTCAGGAAACGGCGCTCGGGACGTATCACGACATGATGAACCTCAATTACTTTGGTATTGTCAATATGGTACAGGCCGTGCTGCCGGGCATGCTCAAGCGCGGCAGTGGTTACATTGTAAATTTCTCCTCGGTGGCTGGTTTTATGGCGCCGTTTGGTTATTCCGCGTATGTTCCGTCGAAGTACGCGGTGCGCGGCTTTTCTGATTCGTTGCGGCTCGAGCTCAAACCCTTAGGGATACGCGTCTCCGTGGTGTTTCCACCGGATACGGATACGCCCGGCATGGCGAATGAGAATAAGACCAAACCCTACGAGACGCGGGAGGCGTTCAGCAGTAAATTGGTGTCACCCCAGGAAGTCGCAAAGCAAACTCTGCGCGGCATGAAGCGCGGTCGCTATGTTATTTTGCCCGGTTCGGATCCCGCACTATACTATAGCTTGATGCATCTGGTTGGAAATGGTATTTACCCGATCTTCGATCTATTGCTGGCGCAAGCGCGCCGGAAGAAACCCTCATCGTAGATTTGTTCGTTGCGTGAGCATGAAAACATTGGAGTACCGAAGATTTCTTATCAATCTTCAGGATGTTCTAACGTTGGTGCTTGAAGGCCAATGAAATTTATCCCAATGGGAGAGACAAGATGGACCTATTTGAAAAGTGTTACGGCTATACGGAAGCGAAGGATGCCATGCGCAGCGGTGTCTATCCGTACTTTATCCCGATGACGGAAAACGAGGGAACGGAATCCGTCTTTCACGGCCATCGGCTGATCATGTGCGGCTCCAATAATTATCTGGGATTGACCACGGATCGGCGTGTGCAGCAGGCGGCCATCGAGGCGGTTCATCGCTTTGGGACGTCGTGCACCGGCTCCCGGTTTCTCAATGGGACCCTCGAACTGCACGAGCAATTGGAACACGAACTCGCCGAATTTCTTGGGAAGGAGGCGACTCTAGTCTTTTCCACCGGAATGCAGACCAACTTGGGGACGATCAGTGCCTTGGTCATGCGCGGCGACATTGTGGTTCTTGACAAAGACGACCATGCCAGTATTGTGGACGGTGCCCGTCTGGCCTGGGGCGAGACGCGTCGTTTTCGTCATAATGATATGCTGGATCTGGAGCGCGTCCTGGCAAGCATTTCGAATGACAAGGGCAGGCTCGTCGTCGTCGACGGCTTGTTCAGCATGGGAGGCGATTTGGCACCTTTGCCTGAGATCGTGACGCTCTGCAAAAAATATGGTGCGCGTTTGATGGTAGATGATGCCCATTCCATCGGCGTGATGGGAGGCGGACGGGGCACGGCGGCCCATTACGGTGTTACCGAACAAGTCGACCTGATCATGTCCACTTTCAGCAAGTCTTTTGCGTCGCTCGGCGGATTTATAGCCGGTGATGAACCCATCATTCATTTTATAAAGCACCATGCACGCTCGCTGATCTTCAGCGCCAGTATCCCGGCTGGAAATGCGGCAGCCGCACTGGCGGCGCTGCGGATTATGCGGGAAGAGCCGGAACATAGTGCGCGCGTCAATGCCATTGGGGATCGTGTTCGCCGGGAATTGAGCGCAATGGGCTTCAACATTGGTCACTCGGTCTCGCCGATTGTTCCGATCTTCGTCGGTGATACGCCGCGAACCATCCTGACTTGGAAAACCTTGTTTGACGCGGGTGTATTTGTTAATCCTGTTTTGTCGCCTGCCGTTCCTGCCGGTCAGGAAATCCTGCGCACGAGTTACATGGCCAGTCACACTGACGAGCAAATAGATCATGCCCTCGAAATCTATCGCAAAGTCGGCAAGCAGGTGGGATTGATTTCGTAGTATAAAAACGCTTTTAGCTGCGGCGCCCGGTATTCATTTTTACGCTCGTGTTAATATGGGCGTATAATTTCTCCGAGGTTAATTTCTTCAAATCGGAGGAACGCATGGGAACGAAAAAAGGCGTAATTGCCATTCTTACGGGCGGGGGCGATGTGCCCGGACTTAATCCGGCCATCCGCGCGGTCACGATTCGCGCGCTGCGGGAGGGATATCGCGTGGTTGGCATTCGGCGGGGCTGGGCAGGGCTCGTGGATATCATTCGCGAAAAGAATGCGGATAACTCGAACAATTTTCAGGAACTGACCGAGGAAATTGTCAACCGCGCTGGGCGGACGGGTGGGACTTTTCTTCACACCTCGCGAACCAATCCTGCAAAAATGAAAAAACCAGATGTCCCCGAACATCTGCGCGACAAGTTCAATGCCGAACGGAATGATCTCACGTCGGAGGTATTGAAGAATCTGGATTTTCTCGGCGTGAGCTATTTGGTCCCGATCGGGGGCGACGATACCTTGAGCTATGGCGTGCGTCTCTATCAGGAGGGCGTGAAGACGGTTGCCATTCCAAAGACCATGGATAACGATGTACCCGGTACGGACTACTGTATCGGATTCAGCACCTGCGTGACACGTACCATCGCACTGACCAATAACCTGCGGACCATTGCCGGTTCTCACGAACGTTTCCTCGTTCTGGAAGTGTTTGGGCGTTACGCGGGTTTTACGGCGATGCTTCCGACGATGGCGGGCGCCGCCAACCGGTGCGCGATTCCGGAGTTCCAGTTCAACATCGAGCATTTGACGGAATTGCTTAGCAGGGACCGCGTGAATAACCCCAGTCGTTATTCCATTGTGTTGGTTTCGGAAGGTGCGATGTTCGAAGGCGGCGATATGATATTCGAAGGTGTCACCACCGATGCGTACGGCCATGCCAAGCTGGGCGGTATCGGCGATCTGGTGGCGGCCAAGATTAAGGAAATCTCACCGAAGTTCAATGACGGCAAAATCGTAGATGTTGTTGACCAGAAACTCGGTTACATGGTGCGCGGCGGCGATCCGGATGCCATCGACTCGATCGTTCCGATGGCGTTCGGCAATTTGGCGCTCGATCTGATTCTCAAAGGCGTCCATGGCAGACTGGTCGTATTGAAGAATGGCCGCTACGATAATATGCCATTGGATGTGATCACCGCCACCAAAAAGGTTGTCAATGTTAAAGAGTTCTATGACACGGATCGTTACCGCCCCATTTATGAGAACTTTGAAATGAAGCCGCTCTTCCTCATGACCAGCGAAGGCTGACGGGGTGCAAGGATGTGAGAGCCGAGGCTGTGTTTGCCCCGGCTCTCATTACAGAATGCAATTCTGCGGAACCATTTTTCTTATTTGTCCAGCAATTTCAATACCTCTTTGGCAGCGAGTGATACCGCCTGCTCGACCGGAGGCGAAAGGCTCACGGAGAAATCGTAGACGTTTTGAGCTTCGATGGATACGACCTCCACGCGCGAAGGGATCTCGGCACCGATCGACCGCGCCGCTTGCAGTGCCGTACTCAGGGAAGCATCATGGGCGGACGCGGAGTGGCCTGCGTACGGATTTTCCAAATCGGCAAGCGGAAATACCTTAACGCATCCCTGCGGATCTTGACCGGTATCCATCGAATCGATCAGGATCACGTGCTGATAGCCGAGCATCCGTTCCATCAAGCTGAGACCGCCTAATGAGGCACAATCAATCTCGACGGCCGAGTGACGGTCGATCAGGCCGCCTAACTGTTGTGCCACCTTCCAGCCCACGCCATCGTCGCCCAAGATTGGATTGCCCAGGCCGATCACGAGTGTCTTCATACGAATGTCCTCACGCTCAGCCACAATTCGTAAAGCCCAAAGCCACCCAACGCAATCCCAGATATGCCTATCAAGGCATGATTTATTCTTGCACCCAGGTTCCTAAAAGCCGAAAACAGCATGATGGTGCCAAGGAGGCTCAGCACCATGGTCGCGTAGAAGCCGATTAAAAGGAGGACTCCGTTAACTGGTGCCTCTCGCCATACTTTTAGGAGCAAGGGCCCCATCACGAGACTCCATCCGAGATAGGGGTTTGGATTTAGCAGGTTCACCAGGACAGCCTTGAACAAAGTATTTGAGCCAGTGGTTTGCAAGACTTTTTCTGCGCTGTAATTGCGATAGGTTTTGAAAGCCTCGATGGCCAGGTAAAGAAGATATATGCCTCCGATGATCTGCAAAGACTGGACCAAGAAGGGAGGCATTCGACTCAATACAAGAACAGTCAGGGTGATGATCGGCGCGTCGCTGAGCAGCGGAGCGAAAGAGGCCAGGATCGTGTTGCGCCACCCTAACGCCAAGCTCCGTGAGACCAGATAAGCCTGAAGCGGGCCAGGCTCAATCGCCGCGGCGAAGGCGAAGGTGACTGCGAAGATCAAGTACGATGGTATTTGAGCCTGGCCATTTCCTGGTGATACGAGATCTAACAATTTTGTTTCAGCACTTCTACCGGTTCACCTTTGGCATCGCGGATCGTGACTTCCAGCGGCATCTGGCCGGGAAGCGAGTGGGTGGCGCAGCCAAAGCAGGGATCGTAAGCGCGGAATGCCATCTCGACCATGTTCAGCATTCCTTCCGTGACCACGGTGCCTTTCTTAATCAGGCTTGAGGCGGCTTTATTGATGGACATGCTGATGGGCGCGTAATTGTTGGTCGTGCCAACAATGAGATTCACTCTAGTAACCACACCGCGTTCATCGGTCCAGTAATGATGCGTGAGCGTGCCGCGCGGCGCTTCCACAATTCCCACCCCTTCTGTTGGTTTTTCCGTTGGAATGGTGTGAAAGTTCGGCGAGGTAATCTCGGGATCGGTGGCGAGTTCGACCCAGCGCTCGGCGGCATACAGCAGTTCGATCAGGCGCGCCCAATGTGTGGCGAGCCGCTGATGAACGGGCTTGCCGCCCAGGGTTTTATAGAACCTGTCAAATTCTTCCTGGGCGAGCGGTGTTGCCATGCCGTCCGATGCATTGAGTCGCGAAAGCGGCGTGGCGCAATAAATGCCGGAGTCCTTGCCGTCCACGAAACCTTTCCAGCCGATCTTTTTGAGATAGGGGAACTTGAGATAGGTCCATGGCTCGACGTGTTCAGCGATATTCTCGGCATAATCCTTCGGCTCGTACCTCACAAACTCTTTGCCGTCTGGATCAACCACGCGTACTTTGCCATTGTAGAAATTGACCCTGTTGTTCTCGTCCACAGTACCCATGTAATACGTGTGATGGGTGTAGATATCGCCCAGGATCAGATCCACATATTGTTGGTTGCCAAGCACGATATCATTGAAGAGTTTCAAGCTGAACTGTGCGAAGTCAATCGCCCAGCGTCCCATCTCCTCGATTTGCTTTCGATCGTCTTCGGTGATGCCCTTGGTGAGGCCGCCGGGGATGGACGTGCAGGGATGAACCTTTCGTCCTCCGATCATCTCGACCACGGTGTGACCCGCTTTACGCGCCTGGATCACCTTGCCGCCAATCTCGAGTCCCACTTTGTGGATCACGCCGAGGATATTGCGTTCGGCGACCGGCGCCTCGGGACCTATGATGAAATCGGGCCCGCCCAACGCGTAGAAATGCGTGGTGTGGTCGGTGAAGTAAAACGCGCTATAGAGCAGCTCGCGGAGCATTTTGGCCGTGTGCGGTGGATCGACGTGATACACTGCGTCCGCGGCTTTGGCGGCGGCCATATGATGGGCTTCAGGACAGACACCGCAAATGCGGTTCGTGAGCAGCGGCATTTCTTCCACCGGACGGCCCACGCAGAATCGTTCGAAGCCGCGCAGCTCCGGAATCTGGAAATACGTGTTGGCGACCTCGCCCTCATCGTTCAGGAAAATTTCGATCTTACCGTGACCTTCCAGACGAGTGATTGGATCAACTGTAATTCGTTGCGTCATTTACGCCTTCTCTTTCTCGTGCGTGCTTTCCGCCTTCCACGCCGGGGCGGCAGCTCTCAGTAAGGAGCCGGCCAAATTGAACCGGTAAAACTGACCGGTTGGGTCAACCAATCCGTCTAGGATGGCATCGATTTCTTCCGGTTCCTTGGCATCGATCACCGAGGCAAAAGCGGAGACTAAGCGCGCACCGTAATCCACGACGCCCTCGGCGGGACCGTAACATCCAATGCATTGTGCACCCGCAGTAGGGCAGCGCGCATTGCAACCGCTGCGCGTCGCGGGGCCATTGCATGGGATGCCCTGCTCGAGCAGACACAGAGCGGGGTCCGGCGCCACACCCCAGATGCGCTCAAAGGATTTGATGGTTTTGACATTGCGGGCTCGCTGGCACTCATCGCAAACGGTGGAATTGCCTGCGCCGATCACGCTTCCTTTGGGAGGTAATTGCGCTTTGCCTTGCAGAACTTTTACAACCAAATCAACCACCGCCTCGATTTGATGACTCTCCGGAGGGCAGCCGGGCATGTAGTAATCCACGTCCACAACCTGGTCGAGCGTCTTCAACACCGGCAGAATCGTTGGAATATGGATCTCACCCTCCGGCATACTGTAGGAAGCCATCGGGTAAACTTTATTCGGGTTATCCGTTGAAATGGTGTTGAACGCGGTTTCCACGATCTCATGGGAGTTGCTCAAATTGGCCAATCCCGGAATGCAGCCTTCGTTGGCGCACGAGCCGAATGCCACCAATATCTTCGATTTCTTGCGAAGCAATTTGGCGATGTGCTCATTCTCGTCGTTGCGGATACCGCCGTTGAAAAGCGTCAGCAGGATCGAACCGTCTTCCATCGCCTCGACATCTTTGTATTTCGCATCCATCGCCACGGGCCAGAAGACCACGTCGAAATTGGCGTCCACATCCAGGATTTTCTCGTGGATGTTCAAGACAGCGATTTCGCATCCGCCACAGGATGCCGCCCAGTACATTGCGAATTTTGGTTTCGCGGTCATGCCGGCACCTCCTCTTTTTCCATTGCTGCTTCTGCGGCTCTCGCAGGAACACTTCCGTTCTTTCCCCAATTTAGCGGACCGAGGGCGCGCACCTCTTCGACAAAGGAGGCGACTTCACTGGCGAACCTGGCACCCTCCGCCGCGGAAGCCCAGACTAGTCGAATGCGCGCCGGATCAATTCCAAAGCCTTGAAGCGTGCGTCTCATCAGCTGGAAGCGGCGCAACGCCTTGTAGTTTTGTTCGATGTAGTGACATTCCCCTGGGTGGCATCCGGTGATCATCACACCATCGGCGCCATTGGCGAGTGCCTTGAAAACGAAGGTCGGGTCGAGCCGTCCCGAGCACATCAAACGGATCAAGCGCACGTTCGGCGGATATTTGATGCGCGCCGTTCCAGCTAGATCCGCGGCACGATACGAGCACCAGTTGCAGGTGAAGCCGATAATGACAGGTTCAAAGGATTGGGTCATAACACATCTCCTAAGCCGTTACCGCTTCCGGTTCTATGTTCATCATAAGTAATCCTTCGATCTGCGCCATGATTTGATCGTTGCTGAAGCCAGTTCCAGTGATCGCTCCCGCCGGGCAGGCGGCCACACACGTGCCGCAGCCCTGACACAGCGCCGGATTGATCTCCGTGACCATGCGATCCTCATGGAACGTGATGGCGTTGAACGGGCACAAGCCGTTGCAGATGCGGCAGCCGGAGCACTTCTCCTCGATGACGCTGGCGCGCACCGGTTCGAGCGCCATTTCCTTCTGTTCAATTCTTCCCAGTACGCGCGCCGCGGCGGCCGCACCCTGGGCAACGCTGGCCGGGATGTCCTTCGGTCCTTGGGCGCAGCCGGCGATGAAGATGCCTTCGGTCATCGTCGCAATCGGATCGAGCTTTGGGTGCTTCTCGATGAACCAGCCGTTGACGGAGCAGGAAATGCCGAACGTCTTGGCGACCTCTTTGGAATCTTTGCGCGGCTCAAGGCCTGCGGAGAGAATGACCATATCCACCGGGATGCGACGCTGCTTGCCGACCAGCGTATCTTCCACCTGGATAATGAGCTTGCCCCTTTCATTTTCGTTGCGCGGCACATCCGTGACTTCTGCGACCTTGCCGCGCACGAACATCGTTCCTTCATCGAGCACGCGTTGATAAAACTCGTCGTAATCTTTGAAGGCGGCGCGGATGTCAATGTAAAAGTTGTAAACCTGCGCGCCGGTCCGTTCGTGTACGAGATGTGCAAACTTCAAACTCTGCATACAGCAAATGACGGAGCAGTAATTGTTGTAGTTCTTATCCCGTGAACCGACGCAGTGGATGATGCCTACGGTTTTCGGTGTGGTCTTTCCATCCCGCATCACGACATTACCATTGGTCGGCCCGGCCGCGTTCGTCAAGCGTTCGATTTCGAGCGACGTGAAGACATTCGGCAATCGTCCGTATCCGTAGTTCGGTATGCGACGCGCATCGAAGAGTTCATAGCCCGTTGCAAGGATGATATTGCCCACGTTGAGCGTCAGGATTTGATCTTCCTGATCAAATCGTATGGCTTTCGGCGCGCAGAATATGTCACATGCTTTGCAGGTGCCTTTTTCGTAATACGTACAGTTGGGAACGTCAATCACCGGACGATTGGGAACGGATTGAGGCGACGGGGTATAGATGGCTTTGCGGTAACCCAGTCCGGCCTCGAAGACATTATCAATAACTTTCTTCGGGCACTTCTCCTGGCAGATTCCACAGCCCGTGCAAAGCTCTTCATCCACCTTACGTGCCTTTTTGCGAACCGTCACGCTGAAGTTGCCAACATATCCATCGACTTTTTCAACTTCGCTCCATGTTAGCAGAGTGATGTTGGGATGCGTACCAACCGAATTCATCTTGGGTGTCAAGATGCACGCGGAGCAATCCAAGGTTGGGAATGTCTTATCGAATTGTGCCATGTGTCCGCCGATGGACGGTTCGCGTTCCACGAGATAAACATGGAAGCCGGCATCGGCGATTTCCAACGCGCTTTGAATTCCAGCGATGCCACCGCCGACGATCAAGGTCGCAGGGTTGATCGGAACTATGATCGGTTGCAGCGGAACATGATGGCGGACGCGTTCGACGCCGCCGGAGATCGCAGCTTTGGCTTTTTCGGTCGCGGCAACTTTATCTGTGTGCACCCAGGAAACCTGTTCGCGGATCGAAACCATCTCGCATAGGTATGGATTGAGTCCGGCGTTGGCGCATGCAGTCCGGAATGTCTTTTCATGTAAATGTGGAGAACAAGCCGCAACGATCACACGATTTAATCCCAGCTCTTTGATGTCCTTCTCGATCAAGTCCTGACCGGGGCTGGAGCACATGAACTTGTATTCACGCGCGATGACCACGCCGCGATGCTTCAAAGATTGCGCAGCCCAATTTGCGACTTGCACAACATCCACCACGCCAGCGATGTTCGTGCCGCAGTGGCAGACGTAAACACCGATCTTTTCTTGAGCGTCACTCGGGGAGGTGTTTTCGATATTGTCGGTCATTTGACCACCTCTTTCTTCAATGCTTCGATTTGGGGCTTCGTCAGCGGTGTCGGCATCGGCAAGCCCTCTGGTTTGCGCGGCCGCCTGGGCGGTGCGGGTGGAGTCTCAGGCGGAGCCTTGACGCCAAGCGTATCCAAAACGTTTCTGGCGCTGACCAATTCAAGCCCGAATCCCAACTCTTTTGGCTCGATTCCAAAGGCCAGTCCCATCAATTGTGTGAAGAACAAAATGGGCATGTGGTAATTGGTTCCGAAGAATTGATTCATTTCGCCTTGATACCCGTCAATGTTCAATTGGCACATCGGGCAGATCGTGACCATGACATCTCCGTCACGTTCATCCGCGGTTGAGATCAATCTGCGGAGCATTTCGAAAGCCGTGGAGGGGCTGATCTGTGGCATGTGCCCGCCGCAGCATTCGGTCTTGAGCGGATAATCCACCACATCGGCTCCCAGAACTTTAAGCAGGAAATCCAGCTCGACCGGGAACTCGTGATCCGACCAGTGATGATCGTAGTCAGGACGGGGGACCATGCAGCCTAGATAGGGAACGACGCGCAGACCCGTCAATGGCTGGACCACCTTCTTCTCAACGGAATCCAAGCCGATATCGTAAACAATGACGTCCAACAAATGTCGGATATCAAGTGAACCCGGCACATAATGGAGGTTGCCTGCCGCTAAAGCTTCGTTGACCGTCTTGCCAAGCTTGGGTTGTTCGCGCATGTAGTAATCGGCTTTTGCCAAATTGAGATAACAAGCCGAGCAAGGCGCAACCACGCTGTGCGTTTCGTTGGCCTGGTTCGAGGCGAGCGCCAGATTGCGCGCGATCAACGCGTACGCAGGCGTTTTGCTGACGCTCAAATATTCTGTCGCCCCGCAGCAATTCCAATCTTCGATTTCTCTCAAGTTGAGACCGAGCGGTTTGCTGATGGCCTTGAGTGAATCGTAATAGGCCCGCGCGCTAGCCTCCATGGAGCAACCGGGATAAAGTATGTAATCACTCATTGCTTCGCCTCCAGTTCCTTGGCGCGCTTCAGAATTGCCTTAAGTTGCTTCATGTTCTTGATGCGCGTTGGCGCAAGGTTCATGCGCTTCCTTGCCAACATGCCCATTCCCATCGGCATCATGTTTGCAAGACGCAGCGGGAAATGCTTCATATAGTGGCGGGACGCCAGCCCCATTTCAAAGCTGCGTCCGTATTCTTCCACCATATCCACAAAGGTTTGAGAGAAATCGGGTGCGGTTGAATCTTGAACTAACTTGGCTTGTACCGCCATATCCTTGAGCGTATACATCACATCCGGGATGTGAATGTTCTGCGGACAGCGCACAACGCAGTGATAACAGGAAACACAAATCCATGGTGTGTTGCTTTTGAGCGCTTCCTCGCGCATGCCTGCTCGCAATAGAGCGAAAAGCCTGCGCGGAGTGTGATCCATGTCGGCGGCGGAAGGGCAGGAGCCGCCGCACGTCCCGCACTGGATGCACATTTCAAGGTTTGAAATACCTGCCGTGCGCGACGCGACTTCCTTAAGCAATGTTGGATCCTCGGTCTGTGGAGGAGTGAAAACAGGTGTCGATGAAATTAGTGGAGCCTCGGTCATAGGACCTCTCTTCATCAGGAATAGACGCGCCGCCATTTCCCCAGGTGCTTCGATCGTTTAAACGGCTCGTTGCCCTTAGTATGTTGCCTTTCCCATAACCACACCAGATATAAATATCCTCCTTTAATTATGATGATTATCCTTGTCGCTGCGCGATGGAAAACGTCCCGCTTTTTACTGGCGGAAAGCATAGGTACAAGTTCGGAAACGTTGTATAATGCCCAAAACTCATTTAGGAGCGTCTCTGATGAAAGTCAATTTCGCAATGTGGCAAAAGGCTTTAAATGTTATCCCTGAGGTTTCCAAGGAGGAATGGGAACAGCTCGATTTGGTTTCGCGCTGGCTGATATCCACGCGCGCCGCGGTTCTGATCATGACTTTTCTTTCAGCCGCGCTAGCAGGGATTTTTGCTTTTCGAGATCATGCTTTTCATCTCCTGCCATGGCTGGCTTTAGCCTTCGGCTTGATCATGGCCCATGCCAGCAACAATATCTTCAACGATTATACGGATTTTGTGCGCGGGGTGGACAAGGATAATTACTTCCGCACGATCTACGGCGCCCAGCCGATCGCCAGCGGCCTGATGACAAAACGTCAGCACCTGACCTATTTCGCGGTCACGGCTCTGCTTGCTCTTCTTGCCGGTATCTATCTCGTCGCAATCAACGGCTGGGATTTGACCATTTGGATTCTGCTGGGTCTGGGCGTATTCTTTGTGTTGTTTTATACCTGGCCGTTGAAATACATTGCCCTCGGCGAAGCGGCAGTGCTGATCGTATGGGGCCCGCTGATGATTGGCGGCGGCTATTATGTGCTGGCTCATCAGTGGAATTGGAATGTGGTGATCGCCAGTATTCCCTATGTCTTGGGCGTCACGACCGTGATCTTTGGCAAGCACATTGACAAACAAAAGATCGATCAGGAAAAGAAGATACACACCGTTCCGGTCCTGATCGGAGAAAAAGCCTCGCGGTATATCGTTCTGGCCATGATGATCTTGCCCTACCTGATCACTGCCTATTTGATTGTGACGAGATTCTTTACACCGCTCATGCTGCTGGTGTTGCTGGCCGTTCCAACTTTTCTGCAGACCTATCCGGCGTTACTGAAATCGAAGCCCGATACCCGGCCGGAAGGGTTCCCCGATGGGCAGGGGGGGTGGCCCTTGTATTTTGCGCCGCTGGCGTTCCGCAATAACCGCGCATTCGGAATCTGGTTCATGCTTGGATTGATCCTTGACGTGATCTTGAGACTTCTTCCCGCCACGTCAACATTCTGGCGCTGATTTTCGCCTCACCCACTACAGAGCGGATCATCTCCGTTCTGTTGTTTTAATCCGCCGCCGCGCTAACCGGTCGGTCGAATAATCCAGTGGTCGTGAACGATCCAAAGGAGCATTAGATGAAAATAGATTTTGCCATGTGGCGTACCGCCATTTGGCAACTTGTCAAAATGGATGACAAAAAGCGCTGGGACGCGCTGGATGTGATTTCCAAGTGGCTGATTGCCACGCGGTCTGCTGTTACGCTGGTGACCGTTTACTCATGCGTCATCGCAGGCATCCTGGCCTGGCGAGACGGTTATTTCTCATGGTTGCCATGGATTATTTTGACACTCGGCCTCTTCATCGCACACGGCACCAACAACCTTTTGAACGATTACACTGATTTCAGCCGCGGCGTCGATAAGGATAACTACTTTCGAACGCAATATGGCGTTCATCCTCTGGTGCAGGGTTTTTGGACGAAGCACCAGCAAATTCAGTGGTTCGTGAGCAGCGGAGTGCTTGCAACGTTGGCCGGGATGTATGCGTTGTTGTACACCAGCTTCAACCCGGTTGTGATCGGTCTGTTTGCGTTCGGCGCACTGACCTTGCTCTTTTACACCTGGCCACTTAAATACTGGGCATTGGGCGAGCTTGCCATCTTTCTGATCTGGGGTCCCATCATGATCGCGGGAGTTTACTTCGTTTTGGCGAAGGGCCCGACGCCAACGATTTGGAACGTCGCGCTTGCGGGGATTCCATTTGGCTTGAGTGTGGCTAGCATCAATATTGGCAAGCATATTGACAAAATGGAAGATGACAGGAGAAAAGGCGTCGGCACTTTTCCGGTCCGCGCCGGAGAACGATTCGCGCGCTTGATTGACCAGGCTGCGCTTTTGCTCATCTACCTCGTCATTGTATATCTTGTGTTCGTGACGCGCTACTTTACTCCCGTGATGCTCGTTGTATTCTTCGCATTCAAGGATGCCGTTCGAGCGATTCAGGTTTTGGCTAAGCCACGTCCCGCACGGGCCCCTGAAGGTTATCCGGCCTGGCCGACATGGTTCTCCGCCGTCTGTTTTGTGCACAACCGCAATTTCGGCGGCTTATTGATTTTGGGCCTGATCGTGGATGCCCTGTTGAGGATCTCCTTTCCGCATTTCTGGCCGATGGTTTAGGCCGGACGGGCGGGATGATCTCGCCTCTATATCTCTATCGTCACGTCTTCAATTTCCAGCCAGGCCTCGGTAGGATTCTTTTCGAGTCCCCATTTCAATTTTCCGTCAGGCATAAAGGCCGCATATTGGTTATCGATCCAGAGGACCAGCCCCAACGGCGGACGCGGGCTCACCGGTGTATCCAACACTAAATTCCCGTCGACCCAAAACGAGGACCGGTCCGGCCGCCACTCGAGGCGATAATGATGCCACAGGGTCCTATCCACACTCATGATTGCCGCATCCTCCGCAACGACGCGCGCCAGCAATTGGCGCGCCCTCCGCCTTGAAAAAGGAAACATCAGGCCAATGGGCAGTAGCAACGGATGAAGGCGCGGACTGCTGAATGCCTGCGCAAGGAACCCTTGTGCGGGCTTGTCATTGCGGAAAGATAAATGGTTCTGCGGCGAGGCATGGAAAAACCAGACGGCGTTTGGCAAGGCGGGCAGGCTGAGCAGATTCTCTCCAAAGCCGAACGAGAGCCCAAACGGATCATTCCATAGACCGAAGCCCCATGTTCCTGGGAGCGATTGGGATGAGGCGCGTGCGCGCAGGCTGAACCTCGAAGGCGGCTGTGCCGTAAAGCTGCGACGCGGCAGGCGGCCATAACCATCCAATTGCGCGAGACGATATTTCTCTTGAGATGAGGCGGGAATAGTTAATCGGAATCCGTTTTCGGCCGCGGAAACCGAGGCGCCAGCGCTGGAACGCGGATAAAGGTTCATCTATCGATTCACAAAATATATGCCTGTGATAATGGTTACACCGCCCAGCAGAATGATCAGGGTTATGGATTCGCTGAGCAGGAACGCCGCAAGCAATGTGGTGACCAGTGGCTCGACATTAAGGAAGACGCCGAGCTGCGAAGCAGGCAGCATTTTTAGTGCATCATAATAGGCAATGTAGGCCAAACCCGAACCGAAAATACCAAGCATCAGAACTGCGGCCCAGCCTTTGATTGTGATATGGGCGATCTCGCCTAATCCAGGGCCAAAACCAAAAATCCAAACATTGGTAAATGGCCAACCGGAAAGCATCACATAAAACATCAAGCGGGCGGCTGGATGGCGAGCCAACACGCGCCGCGATGGTACCGTATAAACGGCCCAATTCGGCGCACTGATAAAAACAAGTACATCGCCGGCGGTTCCCTCTCTGCCCGTGAAAAGCATGCTGGGATTTCCCTTGCTAACGATCAGCAAAACGCCGAACGCTGCCAGGGTGATCCCGCCAAGGCGTAGCCATCCGAGCTTTTCTTTATAATACCAGCCAACCCAACAGTGCGATGAAAATCGGGGTTGTGGCCACGATCCAGGCGGTGGTTGTAGCCTGTGCGGTGACCAGGCCGTTGGCTTGCAGCCATTGGTGAAAAGCCACGCCGATGAAACCAAGCGGTGCGATATACAGCCATTCGGTTCGCTCGGGGACGGCAAATTGTCGCCTCAGCGCGACGGCTGTGCCAAGGATGACGACACCCATTCCAAACCTCAACCATACCACGGTGGCCGGCGAGACTTCCTGCAATGCGATCTTGGTGGAGATGAATGTTCCGCCCCAGACAACCACCGTGAAAATCGCTTCAAGAATAGGAAAGAGGCGTTTCCTGTACACGACCTCAGAGTTTACCATGCCGAGTAAAATAGATGAAAGCGAATCATATGCCGGTTATCAATAACGTAACTCGAATTCTGGACTCGCGCGGAATTAGATACACGGCGCGTGAGTTGCCTGCCGAAAAACTCGGCGCGCTGGAAACCGCGCGTCTTCTTGACGTGGATGCGGCTGTTGTTTTCAAAACGATTGTGATCACCCGGGAGAAGCCGAAAAAACCCTTGCTGGCCGTTGTTCCCGGAAACTCGACGGTGGATTTGAAATTACTGGCCGCTGCCCTGGATGAAAAGAAGGTGCATCTTCCATCTGAACGAGAAGCAGAGCAACTGACCGGACTGCGGGCGGGTGGTATTTCACCGCTGGCTTTGATCAATAAGGGGTTTCAGGTCGTGATCGATTCATCGGCACAAAATTATGACGCCATTCATGTCTCAGGCGGGCAGCGGGGACTGAATATCAAACTGGCGGTGGCCGATCTGGCCAAGTTGACCAACGCGCGTCTTGCCAATATCAGCCGACCCGATCTCGATCAAGATGAGGCTGATTGAAAGCCTATTCTTTGTGAGTCGAGGAGGTCATTTCGAACAATTGGGGCGCTACCACATAAATGCCGCGTCCGCTCACGGCAGTAGCCCCGTCTCGTAATTTGATCTCACCTGAGCTGAAGATCTTGCGTTCTTCCTTTTGGACGACGCGCGCTACAACTTTCAACGGCTGGTGGAGAGGTACAGGCTTGAGGTAATTGACTTCCAGGTTGACCGCTGCCACTTTCAGGCCGGTTGCCCAAACAACCAGCCCCATGGCCTCATCCAAAATGGCTGCCGAGGCGCCACCATGCGCAAGCCTGGGCGGCCCTTGCTGTGCGTCGTTCAGCGTGAACTCCGATGTGAGAATGCCATCCTCGTCGACCCACCATGTCAATCCAATGCTGTGCGGATTTTTCGAGCCGCAAACAAAACACCAGCCATGTTCAGGAAGTTTTCGTTTCATCATTCGATTGTAATTTAGAACTGAAAAAGCGATTTCGGATCAGCGCGCCTAAAGTGATGGCGGTAGGCCGCGGTTTCGTCAAGCGAGGCTTTGACCGCGACATAGAACTCGCGCTGCAAATATTGATTTGCAAGTCCATCGCCATGCGCGAGATCAAGTTCACCGTTCTCCTCCTCTTGCTTCGACTGGCTCAGAGCATCAACTTTGATATGTCCTCCCGCCGCGAGCCACTCCAACCCGAGTCGAACCGTCGCTTCGCGTTGCGCAGTTGCCACAGCCATCTCCCTCACGCTCACTTTGCCTCCGCGCTGATTGATTGCGAATTTTGCCATGCCCGCCAGCCGCGATACAAACTCATCAGTCTTTTCTGATGCCGGTAAAACGCCCAAGAGATAAATTGTTCTGGGCTTGACCGTTTCCAAGGCAGCGCGCAATTCCATCGGAGATGGGGGAGCGGTGTAAACCGCAAATTCATCGGCCGGGCGCAGGTCGAAACGGCTGACCCCTTTGGATTTGTCAGCACCTTCCGCCCAGACCAAAATCGAAGCCTGGGCGCTGAAAGCTGAAAGCCTTTGCCGCAAATCTTTAATTTCCAAGGCAGATTGGCGAATCTCAACCGGTTTTTCTTCGATGACGCGCAACTCTTGAAGTTGAAGTGTCAACTCTTTTTGCCCACGGTACGTGCCGGCTCGTAGAGAATATGCAACATCGATCTTAGCTTCCATTTCGGGGATTTCTTCTTCCGCGCCGTTCCACCACAACAAATCTTGCTGTACACCGGCCTCATCTGCGACAACGATCCGGCGATGTTCCTTTGTCCTCCCGATTCCTTTCACGGATTTCAACCTTAGATTTCGAGTCGCTAAAATCAGTTCCGGGTTTCCTGCTCCGAACGGAGCCAACACTTCCAATGAATCTGCCAAAGCAGAATCGACCTCGTTCAGCGCCAGCCACGCATCTATTTGCAAAGCTGGTTCTTCGGTCAGGATTTCTCCGAGTTGCCGCTCAATCTCCCTGCCGAGGCCTCGTTTGAAGGCATTGAATTGATCTGCCTGCAAGGATAGTCCCGCCGCCATGGGATGGCCGCCGAAGCTGATCAACAAATCCTTGTTCGCCGCGATCGCGTCGGTGATATGCAGTCCTTCGATGGAACGCGCCGAGCCGCGCAAGATGCCATCATCCGATTCGGTTAGCAAGATCGCTGGCTTGTGGTAACGCTCGACAAGTTTATTGGCGACAATTCCCACTACACCGCCGGGCCAATCGCGGTGGGACAGAACGATTGCCGGCGCCGTGAGCAGCGATGGATTTTCCCGCAGTTGCAACTCGGCAGCCTCATAAACCTGACTCGTAAGCAAGCGCCGTTGCGTGTTCAGACCTTCGATTTGGGCGGCGAGGACTCTGGCTCTCACGGCATCCCGTGTCAGTAAGAGCTCCACAGCCAAGTTCGCATCACTCAATCGTCCGAGCGCATTGAGGCGCGGCGCAAACGTAAAGCCGATGGTTTCTTCGGTCAGCGTTTCGAGATTCGTTGCAGATAGCTCAGCCATGACTCTTAGCCCGAGACGGTTCGTATTGCGAAACGCCTCAATCCCCTTTTGTGCCAGCGAACGGGTCTCACCCTTGAGCAGGGCAACATCCGCGATGAGGCCGAGGGCGACGAGGTCCAACAGATTTTCGATTTCAGATTTTCGCTTCTCGGTGAGAAGCGCTTCGGCAAGTTTATAAGCAACACCCACACCGGCCAGATTGGCAAGCCGGTGATCCTTGGGCAACAGCTTTGGATTGATGGTTGCCTTTGCCTTTGGAAGCATCTGGCCGGGATCGTGATGATCGGTGACGATCACATTCACCCCGCGCGAGTCGGCATAATCAATGGCTTCGTGCGCGGTCGTGCCGGTATCACAGGTGATGATCAGTCTTGCGCCGCTATCAAGGATTGGCTTAAGACTGTCGATGTGCATACCATGACTTTCCTTGCCGCGAATTGGAACGTAGTACGTTACATTTGCCCTCAGAGCGAGAAGCGCTTGAACTAAAAGAGTCGTGGATGTTTGACCGTCCACATCGAAGTCACCCCAAACGCAAATCGGTTCATTCGAGCGCATAGCCATAACAGCATAGTCAGCCGCTTTTTCGATCCCCGGAAATGGAACCGACGAAATTGAATCGGGATGAAGGAATGAACGCGCCGAGGTAGAATCACGGATGCCGCGCCGGATGAGAGTTTGCGCGATTAGCGGTGGCAGGTTGAGTTCCGAGAATGAGGCGGGGATTTCTACCGGATGAGGATCCAGCCAGCGTGTCATTGGCGTGATTATAATATCTTACATATCATGCCTCCGTCATGCTGTCAGAGCATACGTTCAAAATTGGCGCTTCCCCAAACCGAGTCTCGTGTCGGTTTGCAGGTGGCACCCTTGGGATCAACTGGGGCCATGGACTCTATCGCAGACTGACCTATTCAGGAAGCGGACCAGTTACCGCACTTGAATTGCGCCATTGTCCTTCACAATTTGGGGCTTCAGCTGGAGCACATGGATGTCAGGAGGACCCGTTGAGGTCCTAGGATGGGGTGGAAATCGTTACGAGGCGAAGCCGTCTTCTCAAGCAAATAGGCTGATAACTCATATTGTGGAACTTTATCCCCGCTAGGCGCGGCGGGGATAAAGGGAGCCGAACTCTTGATGTCACTGCGTGGTGAAGGATGCGCTGGACCAAGGGCTGGGTCCGTTAGAGCCTGTGGTTTGGACGCGCCAATAGAGCGTCGTGCCGGACGGGAGATTGGTCGCGGGAGCAAAGCTGGTCGTGGTGACATTGCCCGTCATCAGAACGGGCGAGAAGCTGCTGCTTTTCGAGATCTGAACGGTGTAACCCGTCACTCCAATTGTGTTCGGGTTCGTCCAGGTCAACTGCGGCCGCAGTGCGACCCCTGTGGCATTCTCGGCGGGCAACGTCAGGGCGGGTGGCGCGAGCAGGGTGCGGAACGACCAGGTGGCGG
>Ga0335081_10000785_pt1 | contig 51985 bp, 42 predicted proteins | sample Lox_Sample_35_FD_206713 | JGI IMG/M metagenome (GOLD analysis project Ga0335081, IMG submission 206713) | Soil microbial communities from Loxahatchee National Wildlife Refuge, Florida, United States - Lox_Sample_3.5 | ecosystem: Environmental > Terrestrial > Soil > Wetlands | place: USA... | reverse complement strand
GCTGAGCCAGCAGCGCGGTCCCCGCGAAGGCGCCGCGCACCGTCGTCGGCATGCCGATGTCGGCCTCCGCCTCGGCGATTTCGCGCCCGGCGTCGTCCAGCGTCGCGCCCTCGGCGAGGTTGAAGGTGATCGTCGTCGCGAGTTCGCCGTCCTGATGGTTGACCGAGCTCGCCGTCGGCCCCTCGACGAAGCGCGCGACCGCCGCCAGCGGGACGAGGTTCGCGCGGATGTTGCTCAGCACGTTGCCGGTGGACGCGCTGCGGAGGGCCGGGTTCGGCGAAACGGGCACGACCGCAGCGGCACTGCCGCCGCTGGTCGATGGCGTCGCCGACGCCGACGCCGCAACGCTGCCGCCGGCGGACGAGGTCGTCGTCGCAGCCGCCGACCCGGCACTCTCGATCGCGACCACCTGTCCGCCGTTGTTCACCAACGAGGTTCCCGGCACGTAGACCCCGGAGAGTGCGTTCGGGCTCTGGGTGTATTCCGGCGCCCATTCCATCACGACGTGATATTGATTCAGCTCGCTGTAGATGGTCGCCACCTGGCGCTGGCCGAACGCGTCGTACAGCGCCGCGTCGACGGCGTTCGCTCGGATTCCGAGCCGGCCAGCGGCGTCATAGTCGACTTTGACGTTGGTCTGGACACCGTTTTCCTGATCGTCGCTGTCGAGGTCGGTCATCACGGTGGACGTCTTCAGCCGGTCGAGGAGCTTACGCGACCACTCGTGCAGAACGCCGCTGTCCTCACCCTTGAGTGTGTACTGGTACGTCGCGTTGGCGGAACGACCTCCCGAGCGTACGTCCTGCACCGGCTGCAGGAACAGCCGCAGCCCGGCAACCTTAGCGAGCTGCGGGCGCAGGCGCGCGATCACCGCGAGGCCGTGCTCGCTGCGTTCGGATACGGGTTTCAGCTCGACGAACATGAAGCCGCCGCCCGCGCGCGAACCGCCGATGAAGCCGACCACCGACGCGACCGCCGGATCGTGCCGCACGATGTCGACGACCTGGCGCAGCTTCTCGCCCATTGCCTTGGTCGAAATGCTCTGGTCGGCGCTCATGCCGCCGATGAGCTGACCGGTGTCCTGCTGCGGGAACAGGCTCTTCGGCACCGCCACGAACAGGTACGCGTTCAGGGCGATCACGCCGAGCAGGATGAGCATCACCAGGGCCTTGTTTGCGAGCGCCCAGTCCAGACTGTGCGCATAGCGCGCGAGCACCCAGTCCGAGCAGCGCCTGGCTTTGCGCGCAAGCCAGCCGGGCTTGCGATCGGCTGCGCCCGGCCCGCCCGCCTCCAGCAGCCATGCGCACATCATCGGCGTGGTGGTGAGCGAGAGGACGAGCGAGATCAGCACGGCAACCGACAGGGTTACCGCGAATTCGCGAAACAGCCTCCCCGGGAGCCCGCCCATGAACAGGAGGGGAATGAATACCGCCACCAGCGACAAGCTGATCGACACGACCGTGAAGCCGACTTCGCGCGCGCCGAGCAGCGCCGCCTGCATGCGCGACATCCCGGCCTCGAGATGGCGGCTCGTGTTCTCCAGGACGACGATCGCATCGTCGATGACAAAGCCGGTGGCGACCGCCAGGGCCATCAGGCTCAGGTTGTCGAGGCTGAATCCGAGCAGGTACATCACGCCGAAGGTGCCGAGCAAGGCGGTGACGGTCGCCGCCGCCGGCACAAGCGTCGCGCGGACGCTGCGCAGGAAGAAGCTGACCACGAGCACCACCAGGATGACCGCGACGATCAGCGTGATCTCGACCTCATGCAGCGAAGCGCGGATCGAATGGGTGCGGTCGGAAGCGACGTGCAGCTCGACGTCGGCGGGCAGCTCGGCCTGCAATGCGGGCAACAGCGCACGCACCGAATCCACGGTCTCGATTACGTTCGCCGAGGGCTGACTGCGGATCAGGACGATGACCGCCTTCTCCCCGTTGTAGAGCCCCAGCGTGCGCGTGTCCTCGACGCTGTCGATCACGTCGGCGACATCCCGCAGCCGCACTGCGGCGCCGTTGCGCCACGCAATCACCATCGGTGCGTAGTCGCTGGCGCGCAGCCCCGGAGTCTGCGTGTAGATCTGCAGGCGGCGGCCCTGGCCCTGGACGATGCCCTTGGGCCGGTTGGCGTTGCTCGCCTGGATCGCGGCGCGAACGTCCTCGGTGCTGATGCCGTACTGGCTGAGCGGGAAAGGCTTGAGCTCGATCCGCACGGCGGGCAGCGAGCCGCCTCCGATCTGCACATCGCCGACGCCGCTGATCTGCAGCAGCTGCTGGTTGAGGATGTTGGTGGCCTCGTCGTAGATCTGGCCCGGTGTCTTCGTCTTCGAGGTCAGGGCCAGGATCATCACCGGCGCCGCCGACGGGTTCACCAATCGATAGGTCGGGTTGGTGCGGAGCGTCGTCGGCAGGTCGACGCGGGTGGCGTTGATCGCCGCCTGCACGTCGCGCGCGGCACCGTTGATGTCGCGGCTCAGGTCGAACTGCAGCGTCACTCGCGTCGCGCCGATCGAGCTGACCGAGGTGATCTCGTTGACGCCAGAGATCGTGCCCAGGTGGCGTTCCAGCGGTGTGGCGACGCTGCTCGCCATCGTCTCCGGGCTGGCGCCGGGAATGTTGGCGTTGACCGAAATCACCGGCAACTCGATCGACGGCAGCGACGCCACCGGCAGCGCGAAGAAGCCGGCGATGCCCGCGAGCGCGATCCCCACCGTCAGCAGCGCCGTGCCGATCGGCCGGCGCACGAACGGGCGCGACAGGTTCACGCCGGGCTTTCCGAGGGCTCGTGCGGCGGAGCGCCCGTGTCTTCGGCGACGGCGCGGCGGGTGCGCCCGCCGCCGAGACGGTCAAAGGCGAGGTAGATCACCGGCGTGGTGAACAGCGTCAGCATCTGGCTGACAATCAGGCCACCGAAGATCGCCAGGCCCAGAGGCCGGCGCAGTTCCGCGCCGACGCCCCAGGCAAGCATCAGCGGCACCGCCGCGAACAGCGCCGCGAAGGTCGTCATCAGAATCGGCCGCAGGCGCAGCATCGCGGCCTGGTGGATCGCGTCGCGCGCGCTCAGGCCCTGCTGGCGTTCGGCATCGATGGCGAAGTCGATCATCATGATCGCGTTCTTCTTGACGATGCCGATCAGCAGGATGATCCCGATGATGCCGATCACACCCAGGTCGTTGCCAGTGACGATCAGCGCCAGCAAAGCCCCCACGCCCGCCGACGGCAGCGTCGAGAGGATCGTGAGCGGGTGTACGTAGCTCTCGTAGAGCACGCCCAGCACGATGTAGACGCAGACCACCGCGGCCAGAATCAACCACAGCTCGTTCGCCAGCGACTTCTCGTAGGCGCCCGCGGCGCCGAGAAAAGTTAGCGTGATCGTCTTCGGCAGCCTGACGTCGTTCGCTGCCCTGCGGATCGCGTCGACCGCCTCGCCCAGAGCGACGCCGGGGGCGGTGTCGAAGTTGAGCGTGCTCGCCGGGTACTGGCCGACGTGCGTGATCTGCAGCGGCGCGTACTTCTCGGTGATTCTCGCGAACGCCGCGAGCGGCGTCGGCTGGCCGCTGGTCGAGATGAGGTTCAGCTTGCCGATACTCTCGGCGTCCGTCGCCAGGCCGGGCTGCGCCTGCAGGATCACCCGGTACTGGTTGGTCGCGGTGAAGATCGTCGAGACGATGCGCTGGCCGAACGCGCTGTACAGCGCGTCGTCGACCGCGCTCGCGGTAATCCCGAGGCGCGAAGCGGTGTCGCGATCGACGTCGACGCTGCTCGCAAGGCCCTGCGCGCCAGCGTCGCTGCTGACGTTGCGCACCTGCGGCACCTCGCGCAGCCGGGCGACGAGCTTGCCCATCCATTCGGTAATCTGCGCGCTGCTGACGCCCTCGAGGGAGGTGCGGTACTCCGTCGGGCCGGTCTCGGCGTCGATCGTCAAGTCCTGCGTGGGCTGCAGGTAGAGTGTCGCGCCGGGCACCGCGCCCACCCGCTCGCGCAGCCGGTTCATGACGAGTTGCTGATCGCCGTGCGAGGGCTTGAGATTGATCAGCATGCTGCCGGTCTGCAGCATCGTGTTGTTGGCTCCGTCGACGCCGACGATGGAGCTCAGGTTCTCGACCGCCGGGTCGGCGAGGATCGCACGCGCGACCTGGCCCTGCAGCTGGGCCATGCGCGCGTACGAGACGTCCTGTGGCGCATCGACCCGCGCCTGGAGCTGGCCGGTATCCTGGGTCGGAAACAAGCCCTTCGGGATCACGACGTAGAGCAGCACCGTGAGCACGAAGGTCGCGAGCGCGACCAAGAGGGTCGCTCGCTGACGGTCGAGGACCCAGGTGAGCGAGCGGTCGTACGCGCGCGTCAAGCGGGCAAACAGCGCCTGGCTGCGCTCGGCGAACCGCTCAGCGCCGCGCTTGTCGCCGGGGGTCCTCAACCAGCGCGCCGACATCGTCGGCACTAACGTCAGCGAGACGGCCGCCGAAATCAGGATCGTGATCGCCAGCGTCACCGCGAACTCGCGGAACAGGCGACCGACCACGTCGCTCATGAACAGCAGCGGGATCAGCACCGCGACCAGCGAGATCGTCAGCGAGATGATGGTGAAGCCGATCTGCGTCGCGCCCTTCACCGCGGCGCGCATCGGCGGCTCCCCGGCTTCGATGTGGCGCGCGATGTTCTCGATCATCACGATCGCGTCGTCGACGACGAAACCGGTCGCGATCGTCAGCGCCATCAGGCTAAGGTTGTTCAGGCTGTAGCCGAGCAGGTACATCAAGCCGAAGCTGCCGATGAGCGAGATCGGCACCGCGATGCTCGCGATCACGGTCGCGCGCAGGCTGCCGAGAAAGGCGAAGATCACCAGCACGACCAGCACGACCGCCAGCAGAAGCTCCTTCTCGACATCGTCGACGGACGCTCGGATGCCGCTCGTGCGATCGGCCAGCACCTCGACCCTGAGCGAAGCCGGCAGCCCGGCCTGCAACGCCGGCAGCTGCCTTTTGATCGCGTCGACAGTGGCGATCACGTTGGCGCCCGGCTGGCGCTGCACATTCACGATGATCGCCGGAATCAGCGCCGTGGCGGCGCCAGCGCGGCAATCGGCGGCGGGTGTGGCCGCACCGCACGGCACGCCGGCCCAGGCGCCGAGCTGGCTGTTCTCGGCGCTCTCGACCACGCTGGCGACGTCGTCCAGGCGCACCGGCGCCCCGTTCTTGTATGCGACGATCAGGCGCCGGTAGTCGCCGGCGGTCAGGAGCTGACCGTTCGTGTTGATCGAGTAGGCGCGCTGCGGGCCGTCGAAGCTTCCTTTGGCGGCGTTCGAGTTGGCGGCGCTGATCGCCGTGCGCAGCGTGTCCAGTCCTATGCCGTAGGAGGCGAGCGCCTGGGTGTTGGCCTGAATGCGCACTGCCGGTCGTTGCCCGCCGGACAGCGACACGAGGCCCACCCCGGAGACCTGGCTGATCTTCTGCGCGAGCCGGGTGTTGACCAGGTTCTGCACGTCGGGCAGCGGCATGCTGTCGGAGCTGACCGCGAGGGTGAGCACGGGTGCATCGGCCGGATTCACCTTGGCGTACACGGGCGGCGCCGGCAGGTCGGCGGGCAGCAACGAGCCACTGGCGTTGATCGCCGCCTGCACCTCCTGCTCGGCGACGTCGAGCGAAAGGTTGAGCGAGAACTGCAGCGTGATCACGGAAACGCCGGCGGCGCTGGTGGAGCTCATCCGGTCGAGCCCGGACATCTGCCCGAACTGGCCTTCGAGTGGCGCGGTCACGGTGTTGCCCATCACTTCGGGGCTGGCGCCCGGGTACAGCGTCTGAACCTGGATGGTCGGATAGTCGACTTGCGGCAGCGCGGACAGCGGCAGGAACCGGAAGCCCACGAGCCCGGACAGCACGATCGCCAGCATCAGCAGCGATGTCGCGACCGGGCGCTCGATGAACGGGCGGGACGGGCTCATGGTGGCCCCCTCCTCATCGGAGCCGACATCACTTGGCCTTGCGCGCGCGCCCGGCGCCTTCGCCGGCATTCGCCCCACCACCGGCATTGGCCACGCCGCCGGCTCTCGCGCCACTATGGCGGGGCGCGGCACCCTGCGCGGCGTTGGCAGGCTGGTCGGCGCTCGTGCGCACGCTGGCGCCGTCCTTGAGCCGGTCGCCACCCTCGGTGACCACCTGCTCGCCGAGCGCCAGGCCCTTTGTGATCTCGACGTCATTGACCCCGGAAATGCCGGCGGTCACGTTGCGCAGCGTCACGGTATGGTCGGCGTTGACGACGTAGACGAAGTCGCCGCTCGGGCCGTGGCGCAGCGCGATCACCGGGACGACGACCGCGCCGTCGACCGTGCGCAGCAGCATCCGCACGTTGACGAACTGGTTCGGAAACAGCGTGCCGCTCGTGTTCTCGAAGCGCGCCTTGGCCTTGATGGTTCCGGTCTGGGTGTCGATCTGGTTGTCCAGGGTGAGGAAAACGCCGGCCTCGAGCTGCCGCGTGCGCCCGCTGTCCCAGGCCGTCACGGGCAGCTTCGCCCCGGCCGCAATGCGCTCCTTCACGTCGGGGATGCGCTCCTGGGGGATGGAGAACTGGACGTCGATCGGCGAAACGCGGGTAATCGTTGCGACCCCGGTCGCGTTGCCCGCCGCGATGTAATTGCCGGCATCAATGGGTCGCAGGCCCACGCGGCCGGCTACCGGCGCCACGATGCGTGACCACTGCAGGTTGAGGCGCGCGCTGTTCTCGTTGGCACGGTCAAGCGCCACCGTGCCGACCAGCTGCTTGACCAACGCGTCCTGCGTATCGACGACCTGCCGCGCAACCGAGTCCTGTGCGAGCAGTACCTTGTAACGCTCGAGCAACACGCGCGCCGCGTCGAGCTGCGCCTCGTCGCGCAGGCGCGCTCCTACCGCCTGGTCGAGCGCAATCTGGAACGGCTTCGGATCGATCTCCGCAAGGACCTGGCCCTTTTGCACGATCTGGCCTTCCTTGTAGAGCACTTCGGTGACCACGCCCGAGACTTGCGGCGTGACCGTCACGCTGGCCGGCGAGATCACCGTGCCCAGCGCTTCGATGGTCACCGGGATGTCGGCGTGCCGCGCGGTCGCGACGCCGACCGTGCTCGGCGGCGCGCCCCGGGCACCGGATCGGCCCTCCGCGGCGGGCAACGCCCGATGCGTCAAGTACCAAGCCAAGCCCGCGAGAGCGGCCAGAAGGCTGACGGCCACGACGCTGCCCGACCACCGTCGGCGTCGCGATCCGATGTCCGGCGCGCCGCTCGCAGGCGTGGCGGGAGAGGACGAGGGAGGATCTTCCATGGATGAAATCCTGCTGGCTCGCCGATGCGGGCCGAAGCGACAGCGCGGAGCTACCTCAAGGAGTCACAAGACTGGCGGCGCATCGATGCTGCGTGGCGGGAAATCATTCGCGATTGATCGGGCTAAAGCCGCGAATTATGACCCGAAGGCTTCCGTCCACGAAACGGATCGAGCCATAGCCAGGGGCTCTGTCCATCGTTCCAAGACGCCAGCCACGGCAGCGCCGACAACGGCGGGCCCACGATGGGCGTTTCGGCCAGCGCCCAGGCGCGTAGAGCGGCCGCTCCCGAGCGGGCGCTGTGGCAGGGGCGGGCGAATTGAAATCATGAAACGCGGGGCATTCTTCTTCGGTTGTGATTCCGGGGGCAGCGTTCGCAGGCAAGTTGTAAGGACGTGTTACGCGCTCCTGGCGCGACCTCCTGGCACGGGACCGCAACGCGCCCGCGTGGCTCCACCCCGCGCCGAATGCCCGCCTACTTCCCGATGCAGAACCGTCCGAAGATCTCGCCCAGCAGGTCGTCCGCCGTGAATTCCCCGGTGATCGCGGAGAGCGCTCCCTGCGCAAGGCGCAGCTCCTCGGCGAACAGTTCCAGCGGTGGCGCGCGTTGCCCTAGGTGCACTGCAGCAGTATCCAGCCGAGCGCGCGCCTCGTCGAGGGCCCGCAGGTGCCGCTCACGCGCGAGGAATGTTCCCTCCATGTCTTCGTTCGCGCCGACCAGCCCGCGGATCGCATGGCGCAGCAGCTCGATCCCGGCGCCTGTCTTCGCCGAGAGGGCTACCGTAATCGCGCCATCGGTCGCGGTCGACCCAGCTTCGAGCCCGCCGAGGTCGATCTTGTTCCGCACCAGGATCCGGACGAGCCTGGGCGGAAGCTCCGAGGCTATGGTGCCGTCATCCGGATGAGCCGGCTCGCGTGCGTCGGTGACGATGAGCGCGAGGTCCGCGCGCTCGATCGCGGCGCGGGTGCGCTCGATGCCGATCTTCTCCACCGCATCGGTCGTGGGTCGCAGCCCTGCCGTATCAACCAGGTGCAGCGGAATGCCGTCGATCTCGATGGTGCCGCGAATAGCGTCGCGCGTGGTGCCGGGAACCGGGGTGACGATCGCAAGCTCGTCGCCCACGAGCTGGTTCAAGAGGCTCGATTTGCCGACGTTGGGTCGGCCGATGAGAACGACGCTCAAGCCTTCGCGCAGGAGGGCCCCCTGCCTCGCACGCGCGACGATCGCGGCCAGGCGCCCACGCAAGGCGGCGAGCTTACCGGCGGCGTCGGCGGCCCGCAGGAACTCGATGTCCTCCTCGGGGAAATCGAGCGTGGCCTCGGTGAAGGCGCGCAACTCGGTCAACTCGTCGCCGGCAGCTCGGAGCTCGTGCGAGAAGGCGCCCGAGAGGCTGCGCGCCGCCGCTCGAACGGCGGTCGCGGTCGCCGCCTCGATCAAGTCCGCGACCCCTTCCGCTTGCGCGAGATCGAGTTTGCCGTTGAGAAACGCCCGCTTGGTGAACTCGCCCGGCTCGGCGAGCCGCGCGCCCAGATCGAGACAACGGCCGAGCAGGAGCGCGAGCACCGCCGGGCCGCCGTGCGCGTGCAGCTCCAGGACTGTCTCTCCGGTGTACGACGCCGGTGCCGGGAACAGCAGCGCCAGGCCCTGATCGAGCGCCTCGCCGCGTGAGCCATGGAAGGTCGCGAACGTGGCGCGACGAGGCTCGAGATCTCGGGCCAGGACGCCGGCGACGATCCGGCTCAAATCCGGCCCCGAGACGCGAACGACGCCGATCCCGGCTCGGCCCGCCGCCGTGGCGATGGCGGCGATCGCGTCGCCTACAGGACCCCCGACCGTCTCTCGCGGCGCGCTCTCGGGAACGCTCAGCGCCGCTTGGCTGCGGCGGCTGCCGCTTCGCGCGTCAGCAACCGGTTCATGTGCCATTGCTGGAAGATCTGGATGGCGTTGTTCACGAGCCAGTAGAGCACGAGTCCCGCGGGGAAGAACAGGAACAGCACCGAAAAGGCGATCGGCATGATCTGCATGACCTTCGCCTGCACGGGGTCCTGGATCGGCGTCGGGGAGAGCCGCACCTGCAGGTAAGCGGTGACGGCGTATACGACTGGCAGCACGAAATACGGATCCGGCGCCGAGAGATCGTGGATCCAGCCGAACCACGGCGCGTGTCGCAGCTCCACCGCGCCCAGAAGCACCCAGTAGAGTGCGATGAACACGGGAATCTGCACCAGGATCGGCAGGCAGCCGCCGAGCGGATTGATCTTCTCCTGCTTGTAGAGCTCCATCATCTTCATCTGGAGCTGCTGCTTGTCGTTGGCGTACTGCTCCTGCAGCGCTTTCATCTTGGGCGCGACCAGCCGCATCTTGGCCATCGAGCGCGCGCTCGCGTGGTTGAGCGGATAGAAGGCGCTCTTGATGATCACCGTCATGGCGATGATCGCCCAGCCCCAGTTGCCGATGATCGAGTGCAGCCACTTGAGCAGCACGAAAAGCGGCGCCGCGATGACGGTGAATATGCCGTAGTCGACCACCAGATCGAGCCCGGGCGCGAGCTTCTTGAGCACGTCCTGCTCCTGCGGCCCGGCGTAGAACGGCACGTCGATCCGGCCGGTCGCTCCCGGGGCGATCGTGCCCATCGGCAGCTTCACCCCGTCGTAGTACAGGCTGTCGAACTTGTTGACGTAGAAGTCGCGCTGGACCTTGTCGGGCGGCAGCCACGCGGCAACGAAGTAATGCTCGACCATGCCGACCCAGCCGTTGTCGGCCTTCTCGGTGAACTTCGCCTTCCCCTTGTCGATCTCGCCGAAGTCGATCTTTTTGTACTTGTCGGCGTCGTTGTAGAGCACGGGGCCGGTGTAGGCGGTGGGTGCGCCCCAGGCGTGGGTCCCCGTCGATTTGTTGTCACGAGCGAGCTGGAAGTACGCCGTCGGCGCGAGGGGTGCGTTGCCCGTGTTGGTGACCGCGTAGGCGACGTCGATCACGTAGCTGCCGCGGTGGAAGGTGATCGTTTGCTTGGCGCTGCCCGAGGAGAGCACGAGCTCGAGGGAGTCCTTGCCGGCTTGAAGCTCGCGCGGACCGGGCTCTGCCTGCCACAGCGTGTGGTGGTTCGGCAGACCGTCGCCGATCAGCCCGCTCTGGGCGACAAAGGTCCGCTCCGCGTTCTTCTGCAGCAGCAGATAGGGCTTGTTGGAGTTGTCGGCCTCGCGGTGCTCGTTGAGCGCGACCTCGTCGATCACGCCGCCGAGGGTGTCGACTTGGGCGACGTAGCGATCGGTGGTGACGGTGATGATTTCGCCCTTTTGCGCCGGCGCGTTCATTTCGGCGGGCGGCAGGCTTGCGGCGGGTGCGGCGGCGGACGGCCCTGGTGCCTCGCCGCGGGCGGGCGCGGCCGATTGCGGCGGAGCGCTCGGGGGGGGACGATTCTGCCCCTGCCAGCGCTCCCACAGAAACAGCGCCGAGAAGGAGAAAATGACGAACAGAATGAGGCGTCGAGTGTCCATGAATGCCGCGCCGGCCCGCGCTCTAGGGGACCGGATCGTAGCCGCCCGGATGGTAGGGATGGCAGCGCGCGAGACGCCGCATTGCCAGCCACGAGCCGCGCCCCGCACCGTGGCGCTCGAGCGCCTCGCGCGCGTACTCCGAGCAGCTCGGATAAAACCGGCAGTTCGCGCCCAGCAGCGGACGCAGCGCGTACTGGTAGACGCGGATCGCCAGGAGCAGCACGCGCTTCATGGCTCCCATCGCCGCGCCGAAACCAGGACATCGAGCAGCGCAGCGGCTTCGGCGGTGGTTGCTGCGAGCTCGGCGCGTGCCGACGGGGCGCGCAGGCGCAGCACCACGTCGAAGGCGTTCATGGCCGGGCGGCGCGCCCGAATCGCTTCGCGCAACATGCGTTTGAGCCGATTGCGGTCGATGGCGCGCTTGAGCTGCTTGCTGGGAATCACGTAACCGACGCGACCTACCGGTCCGGATGCCGGGGCCGCGATGAGCTGAAGCCGTTTGCCTTCGAGGCGCCGACCCCGGCGGAACACCGCCGCGAATTGCGCCGGACCGCGCAGGCGATAGCGGCCGGTCGAGCCGATGCGCGCGCTCGAAAGCTTAGACCGCGAGTCGGGCGCGACCTTTGGCGCGACGGGCACTCAAGACCTTGCGTCCGCCCACGGATTTCATCCGGGCCCGGAAGCCGTGCGTCCGCTTGCGCCGGACGACCGAGGGTTGGTAAGTGCGTTTCATGGCGCCACCTTGCCGAAAAAAGCTTTGTATTAGAGCGTTTAGCGCACCTTGCTGTCAAGGCAAATTGCGCCCCGACCCGTTCAGTCAACGGCCGCTCCGCGAACTTCCGCCGCTGTGGATAACTCCTGCGCTGACGAGTAGAATTTGCCCTCTGGCGGGCTCCTTCGCGGGCCCGCGTCTGTTCTGGGCTGCCCCTTCCCTCACGATGCCGAGCGCCTCCTTCTGGCCGAGCTGTCTCGAAGCCTTCCAGCGGGAGCTCACCCCGCAACAGTTCAACACCTGGATCCGCCCGTTGCGGCTTGAGACAAGCGGCGCAGACCTCGTCCTGATCGCCCCGAACCGGTTCGTGCTCCAGTGGGTGAAGGAGCGTTTCGCCTCGCGGATCGAAGAGCTCGCGACCGTGGCGCTGGGCCGGGCGCCGCGTCTTGCCTTCGTGCTGGCCGAGGGAGGAACCGACCGCGCCGGTGCCCCGCCCGCGAAAGCAGAAGCGCCGCCGGCCGCGCCGGGCGCTCGACGCGGGGAGCAGGCCAGCCTCAATCCGACTTTCTCCTTCGACGCCTTCGTCGCGGGAAAGGCGAATCAGCTTGCCCGCGCAGCGGGGCTGAAAGTGGCCGAGCACCCGACTTCGTACAACCCGCTGTTCGTCTACGGAGGTGTCGGCCTCGGCAAGACCCATCTTATCCAGGCGATCGGCAACCACATCCTCGACGCCAACGCCAGCGCGCGCATCCGCTACATCCACGCCGAGACCTATGTCTCCGACGTCGTGCGCGCCTACCAGCACAAGGCTTTCGACGAGTTCAAACGCTACTACCGTTCCCTGGACCTGCTGCTCATCGACGACATCCAGTTCTTCGGCAACAAGTCGCGCACGCAGGAGGAGTTCTTCTACCTGTTCAACACGCTCATCGAGGCGCACAAGCAGGTGGTCATCACCTGCGACACCTACCCCAAGGAGATCGCCGGCATCGAGGAGCGGCTCATTTCGCGCTTCGGCTGGGGGCTCACCGTGGCCCTCGAGCCTCCGGAGCTCGAGATGCGGGTCGCGATCCTGCTGTCCAAGGCGGCCGGCAGCGGCATCAGGCTGGACGAGGAAGTCGCGTTTTTCATCGCCAAGCATATCCGCTCCAACGTGCGGGAGCTCGAAGGCGCGCTGAAGCGCGTGCTCGCCTATTCGAGCTTCCACGGTCAGGAGATCACTCTCGCGGTGGTCAAGGAAGCGCTGCGCGATCTGCTGGCCGTGCAGAATCGGCAGATTTCGATCGAAAACATTCAGAAGACGGTCGCGGATTACTACAAGATCCGGGTCTCCGACATGCATTCCAAGAAACGCTCCCGCGCAGTGGCACGGCCGCGCCAGGTTGCGATGGCGCTCGCCAAGGAGCTCACCCAGCTCTCGCTTCCGGAAATCGGCAGCAACTTCGGCGGCCGCGACCATACGACGGTGCTGCACGCCTGCCGGCAGATCTCCAAGCTGCGCGATACCGTTCCCGAGATCGGGCGCGACGTCACCTTTCTGTTGCAGGTGCTCAGAAATTGAACCCCCCGCGCCCGCCGGACGGTATGAATCGAGGGTAAAGAAGTCTATAATTTGTGGGATCGGTCAGGCTTCAAGTGAATCCCCGGATTTCGTCCCCAATCGCTCCACAGGCAGTACCGCTTTTGCCAGCGCAGTTGCCCTTTCGCCAACCGTCGGACGGGATTGACCTTTCCCGATTTGTCCCGCCGTTCCGGGCACCCTTATTAGCTCTTTCCAGGTTTAACTAATGCAATTAAAACAAATCTCCAGGGACGCGCTGCTCAAGCCGCTGCAGTCGGTATCGGGAATCGTCGAGCGGCGGCAGACCCTTCCCATCCTGGCCAACGTACTGCTCGAGCAGAAAGACGGAAGGCTGTTCGTCACCGCCACCGATCTCGAGATGCAGATCACGGCCAACAGCGAGCTTGCCGGGAAACAGGATCAGTCCGTCACCGTGGGGGCGCGCAAGCTCCAGGATCTCCTGCGAGCGCTTCCGGAAGGTTCCGCGCTCAACGTTGACACGGCGGCGGGGAAGATGACGGTGCGCGCCGGCCGATCGCGCTTCAATCTGCAGACCCTTCCGGCGGCCGACTATCCGCGAATCGGCCTCTCGCAGGAGCAGCTGCAGAGCATCAGCCTGTCGCAGCGTGAATTCAGAGGCTTGCTCAAGCTCGCCGAGTTCGCCATGGCGCAGCAGGATATTCGCTACTACCTGAACGGCATGCTGCTGGTGATCGACAAGGGATCGCTGCAGGCGGTGGCGACCGACGGTCACCGCTTGTCGTACGCGAGCATCTCGGTACCCGGAAGCTATTCTCGCCAAGAGGTGATCCTGCCGCGCAAGACCGTGCTCGAGCTCGGCAAGCTCTTGGAGGATACCGAGGCGCCGGTGATGATCGACATCCTCGCCAATCAGGTGCGCTTTCGCTTCTCCAACGTGGAGCTCGTGAGCAAGGTCGTCGACGGCAAGTTTCCCGACTACAACCGCGTCATTCCGACCGGCCATCCGAAGCAGATTCAGCTGTCGCGCTCCGAGCTGCTGCAAGCGCTGCAGCGCGCCGCCATCCTGTCGAACGAGAAATTCCGCGGCGTGCGTCTGGTCCTGGGGACTGACCAGCTGAAGATCATCTGCACCAACAGCGAACAGGAGGAGGCCGAAGAGGACTTGGAGATCGCCTACAAGGGCGATCCCCTCGATATCGGCTTCAACATCACCTATCTGCTCGACGTCCTGCACAACCTCTCGACTGAGCAAGTCGTGCTAGCGCTCGGCGACGCGAACTCCAGCGCGCTCGTCACGATGCCGGAGCGCAGCGACTACAAGTACGTCGTGATGCCGATGCGGATCTGACCCTCTATTTGACATCGCATTCGCCACAACTCGATGTTGCAACTCGGCCCAGGCATCGGCCCGCTGTCCGCGATCCGCAGCGTGCGCGGCCGTGCGCTCGGCGCAACCTCGCCCTAGGAGCGCCGTCCGACGCCTCCGGCGAATCCGCGGCGCCGACTCACGAGTCGGCGTCGGTGTTTTTAATGGGCTCGTGAAAGACGGGAAGCCAAGCGTATGAACGAACCTCATCCGAAGGCCGCCGACGGCACCACCAACGGCAACGGCGGCTACGATTCCACCAGCATCAAGGTCCTCAAGGGCCTCGAGGCGGTGCGCAAGCGCCCCGGCATGTACATCGGCGACACCTCCGACGGAACGGGGCTGCATCACATGGTCTTCGAGGTGCTCGACAACTCGATCGACGAGGCACTGGCAGGGTGCTGCGACGAAATCAGGGTCGTCATTCACGCCGACAATTCGATCTCCGTGCTCGACAACGGACGCGGCATTCCCACCGACATCAAGGAGGACGACGAACAGAAGCGCTCGGCCGCCGAGATCGTGATGACCGAGCTGCACGCGGGAGGCAAGTTCGATCAGAACTCGTACAAGGTATCCGGCGGCCTGCACGGCGTCGGCGTATCGGTCGTCAACGCGCTCTCGGAATGGCTCAAGCTCCGGATCTGGCGCGACGGCAAGATCCACCAAATGGAGTTCCGCGACGGCGTTCCCGTGGCGCCGCTCGCGGTCGCGGGAACGACCGAGCGGCGCGGCACGGAGGTTCATTTCAAGGCCTCGCCGGAGACCTTTTCCAACATCGAGTTCCACTACGAGATCCTGGCGCGGCGCATCCGCGAGCTTTCCTTCCTCAACAACGGCGTGAAAATCGAGCTCTTCGACCAGCGTGACGGCAAGAGCGAAAGCTTCGCCTTCAGCGGCGGCATCAAGGGCTTCGTCGAGTACATGAATCGCACGAAGACGGTGCTGCACCCGCGGATCTTCTACGCGACCGGGGAGAAGGAAGGCGTCTCGGTCGAGGTGGCAATGCAGTGGAACGATTCGTACGCCGAATCGGTGCAGTGCTTCACCAACAACATTCCGCAGCGCGACGGCGGGACGCATCTGACCGGCCTGCGCCAGGCCATGACCCGCACGCTCAACAGCTACATCGAGAAGGAGGAGCTCGCGAAGAAGGCCAAGGTCGAGACGACCGGCGACGACATGCGCGAAGGGCTGACGTGCGTGCTGTCGGTGAAGGTTCCCGAGCCCAAGTTCAGCTCGCAGACCAAGGACAAGCTCGTCTCCTCGGAAGTCCAGCCGATCGTCCAGGAAATCGTCGGCCAGAAGCTCGGTGAGTTTCTGCTCGAGAATCCTTCCGATGCGCGGATCATCTGCAGCAAGATCATCGAAGCGGCGCGCGCCCGTGAGGCGGCGCGCAAGGCGCGGGAGCTCACGCGGCGCAAGGGCGTTCTCGACGGGATGGGTCTGCCAGGCAAGCTCGCCGACTGTCAGGAGCGCGATCCGGCGCTCTCCGAGCTCTATCTCGTCGAAGGCGATTCCGCCGGCGGGTCCGCCAAGCAGGGGCGCGACCGGCGCTTCCAGGCGATCCTGCCGCTGCGGGGCAAGATCCTCAACGTCGAGCGCGCGCGCTTCGACAAGCTGGTGAGCTCGCAGGAGATCGTGACCCTCATCACCGCCCTCGGCACGGGGTTCGGCAAGCCCGGCGTCGACAAGGAGGACAAGGACGCTTTCGACATCACCAAGCTAAGGTACCACCGCATCATCATCATGACCGACGCCGACGTCGACGGCTCGCATATCCGCACGCTGCTGCTCACCTTCTTCTACCGGCAGATGCCGGAGCTCGTCGAGCGCGGCCACATCTACATCGCGCAGCCGCCGCTGTACAAGGCCAAGATCGGCAAGCAGGAGAGCTATCTCAAGGATGACCACGAGCTCAAGCAGCATCTGCTCAAGGTGGCGCTGAACGGCGCCGAGCTCACGCCGGGCACGGGTGCGCCGCCCCTGCCGGCAAAGACCTTCGAGAGCGTGGCACGGCAGTATTTGCTCGCGGAGGCCGTGATTGAGCGCGTCGCCCGGGTGATCGAGCCGGCGGCGCTGTACGCGATGCTGAGCGGGGCTCGCGTGGACCTTGACAGCGAGGCGTCGGCGACGCGCAGCGCGCAAGCCGTGCAGGACGCGATCGCCGATCCGGAGGTACGGGTCGAAGCCCGTTACGACGCGGCGTCGGAAACGCGCCGGCTCGTGATCGTGCGCACCCACCACGGCACGCCGCACGTGACTTCGCTCGACGCGGATTTCCTCGCCAGCGGCGACGGCGCTCAGATCCGCGCTGCTGCCGACGTCCTGCAGGGGCTGATCCAGCCCGGCGCCGTGATCAAGCGCGGCGAGAAGCAGCAGGCGGTGAAGTCGTTCAAGGAAGCGCTCGATTGGCTGATCGCCGAAGCGCGCACGAGCGTGGCGATCCAGCGCTACAAGGGACTGGGTGAGATGAACCCCGAGCAGCTCTGGGAGACGACGATGAATCCGGAGGTTCGCCGGCTGCTCAAGGTGCGCATCGAGGACGCCGTCACCTCGGAGGAGATCTTCTCGACGCTCATGGGCGACGAGGTCGAGCCGCGCAGAGCGTTCATCGAATCGAATGCTCTGGGCGTGCGCAACCTCGACGTGTAGTGCCCGCAAGACGGCTCCGCTGTCCGCGCCGTACATTCGCACTGCAAGACTGCCCAGACCATGCGCCCGGATCGCTCCGCGTTGCTTGCCCACGTCGGCCTGAGGGGGGCGAATCCCGGTGCCTGCGCTGGACCGGAGGACTGGCGAGGCAGCGGCGCCGTGTTCTCATCGAGCAACCCCGCGACCGGATCGGCGATCGCTGACGTCGCCGCCGCGGACTCTCAGGACTACGATGCGGTGCTCGCAAGCGCCGCGGCGGCGGCGCAGGCATGGCGCGTTGTCCCCGCGCCGAAGCGCGGCGAAGCGGTGCGGCGACTGGGTCTTCTGCTGCGCGAATACAAGGACGCGCTCGGCACGCTGGTCTCCCTCGAGAACGGAAAGATCAAGGCCGAGGGCGACGGCGAAGTCCAGGAGATGATCGACATCGCCGACTTCGCCGTGGGCCAGTCGCGCATGCTCTACGGCAAGACGATGCACTCCGAGCGTCCGGGTCACCGCATGTACGAGCAGTGGCACCCGCTCGGCCTGGTCGGCGTCATCACGGCGTTCAACTTCCCCGTCGCCGTATGGGCCTGGAACGCCATGCTCTCTGCGGTCTGCGGCAACGCGACCGTGTGGAAGCCGTCGCCGAAGACCCCGCTCGCCGCGATCGCGGTTCAGCACCTTTGCAATCGCGTCATCGCCGAGCTCGGCTTGCCGCCGATCTTCACGCTCATCGTCGACTCGGGCCGGGAGGCCGGAGCTCGGCTTGCCGCAGATCCGCGAGTTGGGCTCGTGTCGTTCACCGGCTCCTCTGCGGTGGGTTGCCTGATCGCCGAGAGCGTCGCCCGTCGATTCGGACGGACGCTGCTCGAATGCTCGGGCAACAACGCGATCATCGTCGCCGAGGACGCGGACCTCGATCTGGTGGTTCCGGCAGTGCTCTTCGGCGCGGTGGGAACGGCCGGCCAGCGTTGCACGACCACGCGCCGGCTGGTCGTGCACGAGTCGATCGAGCCGACCGTCGTCGAGCGGCTCAAGAAGGCCTACGCGCAAGTGCGCATTGGCGATCCCCTCGACCCCTCGACGCTGATGGGCCCTCTCATCGACGCCGCCGCGGTGGCGAACTTCCGCAAGGCCGTTGAGGAGGCGGCTGCATGCGGCGGAGACATCGTGTGTGGCGGCAATGTGCTCGACCGGCCCGGGTTCTTCGTCCAGCCGACGATCGTTCGCAACGCGCACAACGAATGGCCCGTCGTGCAGCGCGAGACCTTTGCGCCGATCCTCTACATCCTGTCGTACCGCGAGCTTCCGGAGGCCATTGCGATCCATAACGGCGTACCACAGGGGCTCTCGTCCGCTATCTTTACCGGCAGCGTCCGCAACGCCGAAGCGTTCCTGTCCGCGTCGGGCAGCGACTGCGGCATCGCCAACGTGAACATCGGCACCTCCGGCGCCGAGATCGGCGGTGCATTCGGAGGGGAGAAGGAAACTGGCGGCGGACGCGAAGCCGGCTCCGACGCCTGGCAGGCCTACATGCGGCGGCAGACGAATACGATCAATTGGAGTCGCGAGCTGCCGCTCGCGCAAGGTATCAAGTTCGGCGGGACCTGACACGGTCCCGCCGCTTTCGCCGCTACGCCGCGCGCTTGCGCTGCGTGGTCTTCGCCGCGACCTTGCTCTTCGGAGCGGCGCCCGCCGGCTTCGCGGTCTTCGCTCTGCCGCGCTTGGCAGCGAGCAGCTCGACCGCCTCACCGAGGGTGACCGCCTCGACGCGATGCTTGTCGGGCAGCGTCGCATTGACGCCGCCATGCTTTACGTAAGGCCCGTAGCGCCCGGCGTGCAGCTCCACCGGTTGCTTGTCCTTGGGATGCGGCCCCAGTACGCGCAATACCGCGGCGCTCCGGGCGCCTCTGGCCCCCGCGCCCTTGGCGCGGTCCTTGGCTTCGAATTCGAATCCGACCTTGCCGTCGGGCTGCCGGACCAGGAACGCCGCGAATGGCCGGCGCGTTCGCGCCGAGACGAACTGCAGCAGGTCGGTCTTGCCCGACGAGAGCAGCTTCTTCATGTGCTCGCGCTCGATCGGCCGCTGGAGGATGACGCGACCCGACCGGAAGTCGCAGGTGCGCTCCGGCCCGACGGCGCGCTCGCAGACGTACGCCGCAGGCAGTTCGAAGACGTGGCCGCCGCACTTGGGGCAGGCGCCGAGAGGCTCCTGGCCGGTGAAGTCGGGCGCCTCCGCCGCCGAGGCGCCGTCGCCGCCGTCGCCGAAGTCGAACTGCACTTCGTTGGCCTCAGTGAGCTTGAGCCGGGCCGCGAACGGACGGCCCTGCTTGCTCCGGAAGCCCTCGAGCGGGCCGACGGCACGGTCGGTCAGCAGCGCTTCGGCCTCCGCCACCTCGAGCTGGCGTCCGGCGATGATCTTCCAGAATCCGAAATCGCACGCCTGGCACTGGAACTTCTTGTAATTCTCGTGCACCTCGCCGCCGCACCTCGGACAGCGCGCCGCCAGCGTCGCGAAGTCGCCGGGTATGGTGTCGCTTTCGTGGCTCTTCGCCTGCTTCACGATGTGCCTGGTCATGCGCACGATATCGCGCATGAACTGCTCGCGCTTGAGCTTGCCGTGCTCCATCTGCGCGAGGTTGAACTCCCATTCTGCGGTCAGCTCGGGAGAAAAGAGCTCCGGCACGCCAAGCCCGTGCAGCAGCGTCATGAGCGAGAACGCCTTGGCGGTCGGCGTGAGCTCGCGCCCCTCGCGCAGCACGTACTTTTCCTGGATCAGCCCTTCGATGATCTGCGCCCGCGTGGCCGGCGTTCCCAGGCCCTTGTCCCGCATCGCCTCGCGCAGCTCGTCGTCCTCGATCGTCTTGCCGGCGCCTTCCATCGCCGAGAGCAGCGTGGCTTCGGTGAACCGCGGCGGCGGCTTCGTCTGGCTCGCCACCACACGGACTTCCTCGGTGGCGACCTTTTCGTCGGGCCGGACCTTGGCAAGCATCGGCTCGTCGCCCGACGGCACGTCCTTGCCGTACACGGCAAGCCACCCGGGATTGACGAGCACCCTGCCCTCGGTCTTGAACGGTTCCCCGGCCACCCGCGTGATGCGCGTGGTGACGAGGTATTCGGCCGCCGGATAGAACACCGCGATGAAGCGCTTCACCACCAGGTCGTAGAGCTTCGCCTCCGCTTCGGTGAGGCTCTTCGGCTTCTGCAGCGTCGGGATGATCGCGAAGTGGTCCGAGATCTTCGCGTTGTCGAAGATGCGCTTGTTCGGCTTGATCCACTTCGCCTTCAAGACCTGGGCGGCGAGCCGCCCGTAGGCGCTCGCTTCCTTCAGGGCCTCCAGGGTTGCCCGGACCGTCGACAGGTAGTCCTCGGGCAGGGCGCGGGAGTCGGTCCGCGGATAGGTGAGGACCTTGTGCCGCTCGTAGAGCGCCTGGGCCAGCGAGAGCGTGGTCCGCGCCGAGAAGCCGAACCGGCCGTTGGCCTCGCGCTGGAGGCTGGTGAGATCGTAGAGCAGCGGCGGGCTCTGGGTGGAAGGCTTCGATTCCTCCGTGACCGTGCCGGGCTGCCCCTGGCACTTGGCCGCGACGGCGCGCGCCCTGGCCTCCTCCCACAGGCGTTCGGCGCGCGCGTCCGCGTCGTCGTCCGACTTGCGGAATCTCTCGTCGAACCAACGGCCTTGGTACTCGCCGCCTTTGGCGCGAAACCGAGCGAGCACCTCCCAGTAGTCGCGCGGCATGAAGCCGCGGATCTTCTCCTCGCGGTCGACCAGGATCGCCAGCGTGGGCGTCTGCACCCGGCCGACCGTCGTGAGCTGGAATCCGCCCGACTTGGAATTGAACGCGGTCATCGCCCGCGTGCCGTTGATGCCGACCAGCCAGTCGGATTCCGACCGGCACACGGCCGCATCGGCAAGCGGCCGCATGGCCTCGTCGCTGCGCAGCGATTCGAAACCTTCGCGTATCGCGGCCGGGGTCATCGATTGCAGCCACAGCCGCCGGATCGGCTTGTTCGCGCGCGCGTACTGGATGATGTGACGGAAGATCAGCTCACCCTCGCGCCCCGCGTCGCAGGCGTTGATGAGCTCTGCGACATCCTTGCGTTTGATGAGCCGGAGCAGCAGCTTCAGGCGCGCTTCGGTCTTTTCGAGCGGGCGCAGGGCGAACTTCGATGGGATGGCGGGCAGATGCGTGAACGTCCACTTGCCGCGCTTGACCTCTTCTTCATCGGGCGGCCCGATCTCGAGAAGGTGTCCGATGGCCGAAGAGAGCACATACTTCGGGCCCTCGAAATAATCGCCGTGGCGGGTGAGCCCGCCGAGGGCGCGAGCGATATCATTCGCCACGGAGGGCTTCTCGGCAATGATCAGGCGTTTGCCCATGGTTCGAAAGGTGGGGGTACCGCGCCTCCCTGCAAGGAGGCGGCAATGATAAGCAAGGACCCGGGGCGCAACAAGAAAGCGTTTCGCGCCAGGCCGAACGCCGCGGTCAGGCTCCCGAGCGCTGGTACCTTCCGCCGGGCAGCAGTGCGACCCGGCCGCCCAGCTCGAGTTCAACGAGCGTGGCGGTCACCACGTCGGCGGGCAAGCCGGTGCGTGCCGCCACGACATCGACTCCCGCCGGATCGTGGCCGAGGGCCGCAAGCACGCGACCGGCGGGATCGTTGGCATCCGCACCGGCATGCGGCAGCGCCGTTCGCTTCGGCTCCGCGCTGCCCAGGCCCAGCTCTTCCAGAACGTCGGCGGCGGTTTCCACGAGCTTCGCGCCGTCGCGGATCAGGCGGTGGCAGCCCTTGGAAAAGGGCGAATCGATCGATCCCGGAATCGCGAACACTTCCCGGCCCTGGTCGGCGGCGAAGCGCGCGGTGATCAGCGATCCGCTCGCGAGCGTGGCTTCGACGACCAGCACGCCCCGCGAAAGACCGCTCAAGATGCGGTTGCGGCGCGGAAAGTTGGCTTTGACGGGAGGCGTGCCGAGCGGAAACTCGGACAGAACGCCGCCGTCGCTCGCCAGCCTCTTGACGAGCGGCCGATTTGAGGGCGGATAGACCTGGTCCAGCCCGGTACCGACCACGGCGATGCTCCCCGCCGACCCGGCCAGCCCGCCGCGGTGCGCGCCGGAGTCGATGCCCAGCGCAAGTCCGCTGAGGATGGTCAATCCCGCGTCGGAAAGAGCGGTGGCGAAAGCCTCCGCGTGCTCGATGCCGCGTGGCGTTGCATTGCGGCTTCCGACGATGGCGATCGCGTGCTGGTTGAGCAGCTCGCGGCGGCCCGCGTAGCAGAACACCGGCGGCGGGTCCGGGAGCGCGAGCAGCGCCGCGGGGTAATGCGCATCGTCCCAGGCCACGAGCCAGTGACCGTCCGCGGCGAGCCACTTCAGCGTCCGCTCGAGCGCCGCAGGCTCCGCTCCCCGGCGGATCGCGTCGGCGGTCTCCGCCGGGATGACTCGGGCGAGGCTCGTCCGGGACGCGGTGCGAATTTCGACCGGGCCGCCGAATGCCTTCAGCAAGTCGACAAAGGCCCGCGGCCGCAAGCCCTCGACGCGCTGCAGCGACGCCCAGGCTTCGACGCGGGCGTCGACGTCCATGAGCGCCGCTCGGGCTAGGGCTTGCGCACTACATCGCCCACGACGACAGGCTCGGTCGTATTGAGCACGATCGCGTAGGAGAGCTTGTCGAACACCCGGAAGACGAACAGCAGTCCGGAGCGCTCCGCCGGCAGGTTGAGATAACGCGACGGCGGCACGATCGCCCGGGTCTGGTCCATGAACTTGGAAAGTATGTCGGGACCTTCGTAGGCACGCGGATCGGGCACCACCGGCGCGGGATGGTAGATCGCAAGCACGTGACCGACCTCAATGCCGTCGCGGCTGCCGCGGTCGAGCGTCACCAGGTAGCCGCGGCCCGTTTCGACCGAATCGTTGGCGAGCGCGATGATGCGCCCATCGACCGCCCGGTCGGGCGCATGCGGCACGTAGTTCACCAGTTCCTCGCGGGGTGCGGGAAGGACGAGATCCCCGAACACGATTTCCTCGCGGGCCGAAGTGATGCGCAGCGTGCTCACCTCGCCGAAGCGCTCGACATGCGCGGTTCCGAGATAATGCAGCTCGTTGCCGAGGAACTCGTTGCTGTCGTAGGAGCGCAGGACCTTGCCGGGCCGATAGACGAGCCACTCCGTGCCCGCGCTCTCCGCAACGTTGACCGCGTACACCGCGTCGCCCGCGCCGCGCACGACGCGATGATCGCGCGCCGCGATGATCTTGCCGGCGTCCGCTGGCCCATCGGGACCGGTGACCACCGGCCGGCTCAAATACGGCTCGATATCGGCGGCCGGGATGCTGGGGATCGCTTGCTCGGCGAGCGGGGCGACACGGATCGTTGGCGAAAGACGAGTCGCGTCCGACGCGGCGTCCCGCTCGAGGCTGAGTCGAGGTTGGCCGTCGCTGCGATCCAGAACCACGACGTCGCCGGGATAAATCCAGTGCGGGTTGCGGATCTGATCGCGATTCATGCGCCAGACGTCGGGCCAGCGCCACGGTTGCTTCAGAAATCGGCCGGCGATGCCCCAAAGGGTATCGCCCTTCTGGACCGTGTAGCGGTCGGGGGGATTGTCTTGAAGCTGGATCGGCTGCGCCCCAACGAACCGGGACGCAAGCAGTAGCATGAGCAAGGCGGCCGAAAGCAGCGACGACGCTATGCTAGACTTCGCGCGCATGGGTGACTCTCCGGAACGGAAAGCTCATCGTATCTTGCTAACGTCCTAAACTACCGCAAAATAAGGGTTTAGGCGAGATTCTGCATCCGGTACATGCATTTGGCAAGCTATTTATGGTCCTGGACATCCTCGAGTACCCCGATCCCCGGCTGCGCAAGACAGCGGCGCCGGTGGGCGTAGTGAACGCCGAGATCCGACGGCTCGTTCGAGACCTGACGGAAACGATGTACTCCGCGCCCGGCGTCGGCCTCGCGGCGACCCAGGTGGACGTGCACAAGCGGGTGATCGTCATCGACGTGACCGCGGTGCGCAATGATTTGAAGGTTTTCATCAACCCCGAAATCTTCGCCGCGGAGGGCGAGTCCGACTGCGAAGAGGGTTGCCTGTCGCTGCCCGGCTACTACGACAAGGTTCGGCGAGCGGCGCGGGTGAGCGTCCGGGCGCTGGACGAGCACGGCGCGCCGTTCCACCTCGCGGCGGAAGGCATGCTCGCCGTATGCATCCAGCATGAGATGGATCACCTCGTGGGCAAAGTCTTCGTCGATTACCTCTCGCCCCTCAAGCGGGCGCGGCTCGCGGCGAAGATGAGGAAAAGGCAGCGGATCGCGGTCTGACCACCGGCCCCTTGAGGGTCGGATTCGCAGGTACCCCGGGCTTCGCCGCCCAGGCGCTGGAGGCAATTCTGGCGGCCGGCTTCCGTGTGGAGTGGGTGCTGACTCAGCCGGATCGCCCGCACGGACGAGGCCTGAGCAGCTCACCTGGTGTGGTCAAGAGCCTCGCGCTCGAGCGTGGCTTGAGGCTTCTTCAGCCCGCATCCCTCAACAGCGACGCCTGCGCCCCCCTCGTGACGCAGCCCTTGGATGTGCTCGTCGTGGCGGCGTACGGACTCATCCTCCCGCCTCCGATGCTCGCCTGGCCGCGACAAGGCTGCCTCAACATCCACGCCTCGCTCCTCCCGCGCTGGCGGGGTGCGGCGCCCATCGTGCGGGCCATTCTCGCCGGCGATTGCGAAACCGGCATCTCGATCATGCGCATGGAAGAAGGGCTCGACAGCGGACCCGTGCTGTGGCGGCACGCAGTCGCCATCGATCCCCGGGAAACGTCGGGGACCCTGCACGACAAGCTTGCCCGCCTCGGGGCCCGTGCCATCGTGGAGGCGCTTCGGGCGGTGGAGCGGGGGGACGTGCCGGAAGGCGAAGCGCAGAGCGCCGCCGAGGCGACCTACGCAAGGAAGATCGCGCGCCGCGAAACGGTCATCGACTGGACAGCGGAAGCGCGCGCCGTTGATCGTATGGTGCGCGCTTTCGACCCGGCGCCGGGCGCCCAGACGAGCCTGGAAGGCGCGACGATCAAGATCTGGAAGGCCGCGCCGCTCTCCGGCCGCTTTGGCGCGCCGGGGACGGTCCTCCGCGCCGATGACTCCGACATCGTGGTCGCCTGCGGCGATGGTGCGCTGGTGGTCGCCGAGCTGCAACGCGAGGGACGGCGGCGCATGGACGCACGCGCCTTTCTGGCCGGTCGCGCGCTGGCGGCAGGCACGCGCCTGGGCGGTTGAATCGACTGCCGCGGCCGCAATCTAAGGAGCGGGAAGCCTCGACCTAGAGGCTGGAGAGCACCTCGATGTTTGGCAATTGGCTGAAAACGGGTTTGCTGATGGCGGCGATCGTCGCGCTGTTCGGCACGGTGGGCATGCTCCTTGGCGGCGGTCGCGGAATGGCGCTCGCGCTCGTTTTGGGCGTCGGCATCAACTTCTGGGCGTACTGGTTCTCCGACAAGATGGTGCTTCGCCTCTATCGCGCGCAGGAAGTGGACGAGCGCGGCGCGCCGCAGCTCTACCACACGGTGAAGGAGCTCGCGCAGGCCGCCAGGCTGCCGATGCCGCGCGTGTACCTCATCGACGAAGCGCAACCGAACGCCTTCGCGACGGGACGCGGCCCCGAGCATGCAGCCGTGGCGGCGACCACGGGGATCCTCCAGCTCTTGAGCGCGCGCGAGCTCAGAGGGGTGCTCGCGCACGAGCTCACCCACGTGAAGCACCGCGATACGCTCACCTCCACGATCACGGCTTCGATCGCCGGTGCGATATCCACCCTGGCGCAATTCGGCTTGTTCTTCGGCGGTCGCGACAACGACAACCGCAATCCCGTGCTCGCCCTGCTGGTGCTGATCCTCGCCCCGATCGCCGCGATGTTGATTCAGCTCGCCATATCGCGCGCCCGCGAGTTCGAGGCCGACCGCGGCGGCGCGGAGGTCTCCGGCGATCCGCGCGCGCTCGCCGATGCGCTCGCCAAGATCGATCGCTACGCCAAGGGCTTGCCTCTCGAGACGGCTGAAGCGCATCCCGCCACGGCGCAGATGATGATCATCAATCCGCTGTCCGGCGAAGGACTGTCGGGTCTGTTCTCCACCCATCCGCCGACCGAGGAGCGCATCCGCCGCCTCCTGGCGATGGCCGCGTAGAGCGGCCGCCCCGAGGGCCGCGATGGAGCGCGCGCAGCACCTCGCGGCCCGGGCGGTGAGGCAGGTTCTCGCCGGCGTCACGCTGGCGAATGCGCTCCCGGGCGTCGAGGCCGGCGACGATCGCGCGCTGGTTCAGGAGCTCGCCTATGGGACGGTGCGCTTCCTCGGCGGGCTGCGCGCGATCGTAAGCGCGCTCGCGCATCGTGCCCTGGAGCCGGAGGTCGAGACACTGCTCTGGGTGGCGCTCTATCAGCTCCTTCACACGCGTGCGCCCGTCCATGCCGTCGTCGACTGTGCCGTCCGCGCGACCGCGCGCGCGCGAAGGCCCGCCGCGAAGGGCGTAGTCAACGGCGTCCTTCGCAACTTCCTTCGCCGACGGCGCGCCGTCCTCTCGGCGATCGAGCGCGACCCGGAGGCGCGTTTTTCCTATCCGCAATGGTGGATCGAACGGCTGCGTTCCGAACATCCGGGCGCATTCGCGCGCGTGCTCGACGCCGGCAATGCCAGGCCGCCACTGTGCCTGCGCGTCAACGCGCGCAGAACCGACCCGGAAGCCTTCATCGCTCTGCTCCTCCGCCACGGCATCGCCGCCTCGCGCGCGGGCGCGTCCGCGGTCGCCGTGGACTCGCCACGGCCCGTCAGCACGCTGCCGGGCTACGACGAAGGTCACTTCTCGGTTCAGGACGCCGCCGCTCAAACTGCCGCCCCGCTGCTCGGCATCGAGCCCGGGATGCGCGTGCTCGATGCCTGTGCCGCGCCGGGAGGCAAGACGACCCATCTCGCGGAGTTGGCCGATCTCGATCTGACGGCGCTGGATGCCGATGGCGCGCGCATGAAAAGGGTGGGCGAAAATCTGTCTCGCCTGGGCCTCGCGGCGAGCACGATCGTCGGCGACGCGGGCGATCCCGGCCCGTGGTGGGACGGCCGCTCGTACGATCGCGTTCTCGCCGACGTACCGTGCAGCGCATCGGGTGTCGTGCGTCGGCATCCGGACGTGAAATGGCTGCGCCGTAACAGCGATGTCGCGAGCTTCGCCGCCCAGCAGCGGCGGATCCTCGATGCGCTCTGGCCGCTCGTCGCCGGCGGAGGCCGGCTGCTGTATTCGACGTGCTCCGTCTTTCGCGCCGAGAACGCGGATCAGATCGATGCGTTCACCGCGCGTCACGACGATGCGGTGCGCGTTCGCATCGAATTGCCGGCTTCCTTCGCGGCATCGGACGGTCAAATCTTGCCAGTGGAGGGCGACGCAGAGCACAATCACGACGGGTTTTTCTACGCCCTACTCCAGAAGAGCTAAGGACCGACCGGATCGCGCGGCTCGCCGCCGCACGGGGCATGTCGCCAACGAACCGCTTTCTCGGCCCGCTGTGCCTGGCCGCGTCGCTGTGCCTGTGGCAGGGCATCTGGATGTCTCCGACGCTGGCGGACACGATCCCGGTCAAGTCGGCGGAGCTGCGGCCCGAGGACGACAGTTACGCGCTGGAGGCGCAATTCGACGTCAGCTTCAACCCCACGCTCGAGGAAGCGCTGCAGAAGGGCGTATCGCTGTACTTCGTGCTCGACTTCGAGCTCACGCGCCCGCGCAAGTATTGGCTCGATGAGAAGGTGGCCGCCCAGTCGATCCAGTACCGCATCAGCTATTCGCCGCTCACGCAGCAATACCGTGTGACGAGCGGGCTCTTGTCGCAGCAGTTGTCCTCGCTCGATGAGGTCGAGCATCTGCTCTCTCGTGTCGTCTCGCGGCCGGTGGTCGCGGCGGATGCGCTCGCCAAGGGCGCGCACTACGAAGCCGCGGTGCGGCTGCGCCTCGACGTCACGCAATTGCCGAAGCCCTTCCAGGTGAACGCGCTCGCTTCGAAGGAGTGGTCGCTCTCTTCGGAGTGGTACCGCTGGAGCTTCACGCCATGAACGGCCTGCGCGCGCCGCGCGCCGTCCGCTACGTCCTGCTTGCGCTCGCCTGCCTGGGCGTCGTCTTCCTGTTCCTTCTGGCGACCGCTAGCGCGAACACCGCGCTCTTCGCGCGCAACTACGATCTTCTGCTGGTGATCAACGGGGCGATGGTCGTCCTGCTGATGGGTCTCGTCGCCTACCAGCTGCTGAGGCTGCGGCGCAACCTCAAGGCTGGCGTCTTCGGCTCCCGGCTGGCGGCGCGACTGGTGCTGCTGTTCGCGCTCGTCGCCGTGCTGCCGGGCGCGCTGCTCTATGGCGTGTCGGTGCAGTTCCTCGGCAAGAGCATCGAATCCTGGTTCGATGTGCGCGTCGATCGCGCTCTGGAGGGCGGGCTCAACCTGGGGCGCAGCGCGCTCGATTATCTGCTCAAGGAGACGACCAACAAGGCGACCCAGCTCGCGCTCACGCTGCAGGAGGGCGAGATCGCCGGGATGACGGTGCGGCTCGCCCGCGCGAGCGAGCAGGCCGGCATCTACGAAGCATCGCTGTTCTCGGCGTCCGGAGGCGTGCTGGCAGTGGCCGGCGTATCGGGAACCACGCTCACGCCCGAGCCGCCGCCGGCGCAGGCGCTGCGCCGCGCGCGCCTGCAGCAACCCTACTCGGCGATCGACCAGATGGGCGATCAGGGCCTGATGCTGCGCGTGGTCGTGCCGGTGAACAGCGCCGATCCGACCGAGCCGCTGCGCGTGCTGCAGGTTATCGAGCCCGTGCCCAAGCAACTGCAGCAGGACGCCGAGAAGGTCCAGTCGGGCTACCGCGATTATCAGGAGGTCTCCTTTTCGCGCACGGCGCTCAAGAGGCTCTATGCGCTGACGCTGACGCTGACGCTGCTCCTGGCGCTGTTCTCCGCGCTTGGGCTCGCGGTGGTGCTCTCCGAGCACTTCAGCCGTCCGCTGGGACTGCTCGCGGAGGGCACGCGCGCGGTCGCGCAGGGCGACTTCAGCCGCCGCCATCCGGTGCAGAGCCGCGACGAGCTGGGCGTTCTCACCGAATCGTTCAACACGATGACTGCCCAGCTCGCCGAGGCGAAGGCGAGGGAAGAGGAGCAGAGGCGCGCGATCGAAACCACGCGTGCGTACCTCGAGAGCGTGCTCGCCAACCTCTCCGCGGGCGTGCTCGCCTTCGACAACGCCTTCCGGCTTCGCACCGCGAATCCGAGCGCCGCGGTGATCCTGCAGCAGCCTCTGGTAGAGCTGATCGGTGTGCCGCTCGCCGACTGGTCGCGGAGGATGCCCGCGCTCGCCGCCTTCGCCGAGCTCGTCGCCGAGGGCTTTCGCAACAGCCGCGACGGGCATTGGCAGCGCCAGGCCGAGCTTTCCGTCAGCAATCACACGCGGGCCCTGCTCATGCGCGGCTCGGGGCTCCCGGGCGAGCCGGCGCCCGGATGCGTAGTCGTGTTCGACGACGTCTCGGAGCTCGTCCAGGCGCAGCGCGACGCCGCCTGGGCCGAGGTCGCGCGCCGCCTCGCGCACGAGATCAAGAATCCGCTCACGCCGATCCAGCTCTCGGCTGAGCGGCTCGTCAGCAAGCTCGCGGGCAAGCTCGAGGGAGCGGACCAGGAGGCTCTCGTGCGCGGGACTCAGACGATCGTCGCGCAGGTGACGGCGATGAAGCACATGGTCGACGATTTCGCGATCTACGCGCGGCAGCCTCGCGCGGGTGCGATGCAGAGGGTCGACCTGAACGCCCTCTTGCTTGATGTGCTCGCCTTGTACGAAAATCTGCGGCCCCATGTGACTCTCAAGCTCTCCGAGCACGAAGCGCTCGTCCAGGGCGAACCGACGCGGCTGCGCCAGGTGTTCCACAATCTGATCCAGAATGCGCTGGACGCGCAGACCGACACGGCGGAGCCCGCCTACGAATTCGCCATCGAGGCGAGCGGCGACGAGGTCCGGCTGTCCTTCGCCGACGCCGGCTGCGGCTTCTCCGAGGACGTGATGCGCCGGGCGTTCGAGCCGTACGTCACCACGAAGGCCAAGGGAACGGGACTCGGGCTGGCGATCGTCAAGAAGATCGTCGACGAGCACGGGGGACGCATCACGATCGAGAACGGCGCGACGCGCGGCGCCCGCGTGACTCTGCATTTTCCCAGAGAAGGGACGAGGTCGTGATGGCACCACCGAAGGAGATTCTGATCGTCGACGACGAGGTGGGCATACGGGAGCTGCTCTCCGAGATCCTCCAGGACGAAGGCTACCGCGTCAGTCTCGCCGAGAACGCCGGTCAGGCGAGGAGCTATCGCGCGCGCTCCGAGCCGGCGCTGGTGCTGCTCGACATCTGGATGCCGGACACCGACGGTGTGACGCTGTTGCGCGAGTGGGCCGCGGGAGGGCAGCTCACCATGCCCGTGGTGATGATGTCGGGGCACGGAACGATCGAGACCGCGGTGGAAGCCACGAAGATCGGCGCTTTCGATTTTCTGGAAAAGCCGGTGGGCCTGCAGAAGCTCCTCGCCGCCGTGACCCGGGCGCTCAAGACAGGGGCCGGACAGGCGCCGCGTCATATCTCGCTGGCGCAGCTCGGGACCAGTACGGCGGTGATCGAGGCGGAGCGGGCGATTGAGCAGCTGGTGCGCGCGGCGCGGCCGATCCTGCTCATCGGCGAGGCGGGCACCGGTCACGACGTCGCCGCCCGGGCCGTGCACGTTCCCGACACGCCTTTCGTCGCGCTCCAGGGCGGCGCGCGGCTGGTGAGCAATCCCTCGCAGGTGCTCGAGGAGACCCGCGACGGCGTGCTGTATTGCAGCGAGATCGGCGCGTATTCGCGCGCCGAGCAGAGGGGCCTGTCGTTCCTGCTCACCAAGCTGGAGCGCCACAACACCCTGCTCGTGTGCAGCAGCAGCGAGCAACTCGGCAATCTCGCGGCCGAGGGCCGCTTCGATCCGACGCTCCTGGCGTCTCTCTCCGCCGGGGCGGTCATGCTGCCGCCGCTGCGCGAGCGGCGCGAGGACATCCCCGCGCTGGTCGAGCGCTTCTGGCGCGAGATCACGGCGAGCCAGCGCACCCAGGCCGCGCTCGCCCCGGGCGCGGTCGCCGCCCTCGCGGCGGGATACTGGCCCGCCAACCTGGATCAGCTCCACAGCGTGATCGCCAATCTGGCGCTGACCGTCAACAGCGAGATCTCGGCCGAACACGTGCGGCGGCTCCTGGGCGACGCGGCGTTGATCTCGCCCGCCGCGCTCGCTCCCGAGGTGACGGCGCGCTTCTTCGACCTTCCGCTGCGCGAGGCGCGGGAAGCCTTCGAGCGCGTCTACTTCGAGCACCTCCTCGGCAAGGAGCAGAGCAACATGAGCCGGGTGGCCGAACGTGCCGGCCTGGAGCGCACGCACCTCTATCGCAAGCTAAAGCAGCTCAACATCCGATTCTCGCGGCGCTCCGACGAGGGAGCCCTGTAGCCGCCGCCCGATGGCGCGATACGCCGGCGCAGACAGCGAATCGGCGCGCCCCGATCGCAAACGGCTGACGCCGCTTGTCGTCGGCGCGATCGGCGTCGTCTTCGGCGACATCGGCACCAGCCCGCTGTACACGCTGCGCGAGTGCTTCATCGGCGCGCATGGCCTGCCGCTCACCGCTCCCAACGTCTATGGCATCCTCTCGGTCATCTTCTGGGCGATCACCCTCGTCGTCACCCTGAAGTACGTGACCCTCATCATGCGCGCCGACAATCGCGGCGAGGGCGGGATCATGGCCCTCACGGCGCTCGTGTCCCGGGGCTTGAGTGAGCGTCGTTCGCGCTGGTGGCTGGTGGGGCTCGGCATCTTCGGCGCGGCGATGTTCTACGGCGACGGCATGATCACGCCGGCGATCTCGGTGCTCTCCGCCGTCGAGGGGCTCGAGGTGATGGCGCCCACGCTCGCGACGTACGTCGTTCCACTGACGATACTGATCCTGATCGGCCTCTTTTCCATACAGCGCCATGGTACGGCGAGCGTCGGCGGGCTCTTCGGACCCGTTGTTTGCGTCTGGTTCGCGGTGCTGGCGCTCCTCGGCGGGATCGAGATCGCCCGAGACCCGGCCGTCCTGCTGGCGCTGAATCCGGCGTACGCGTTCGTGTTCTTCAGGGACAACCCGCTCGCCGCCTTCCTCGCCTTGGGCGCCGTGGTGCTCGCCGTAACGGGCACCGAGGCGCTCTACGCCGACATGGGGCATTTCGGCGCGACGCCGATCCGACGGGCGTGGCTGTTCTTCGTGCTTCCCGCGCTCGTGCTCAACTACTTCGGCCAGGGCGCTCGCATCATTCAAGATCCGGCGACGATCAAGAATCCGTTCTACCTGCTCGCGCCGGGATGGGCACTGCTGCCGCTGGTCGTGCTCGCGACCTGCGCCACGGTGATCGCCTCGCAGGCCGTGATCTCCGGCGCCTTTTCGCTCACGCGGCAGGCGATCCAGATGGGCTATTGCCCCCGGCTCACCATCACCCACACGTCCGAGGGGCACATCGGCCAGATCTACATTCCGTTCGTCAACTGGACGCTGTTCGGCGCGGTGATGCTGCTCGTCATCGGCTTCCAGAGCTCGAGCAACCTGGCGGCCGCCTACGGCATCGCGGTGACCATGGCCCTGGCGATCGATTCCCTGCTCATTTACGTCGTGCTCACGCGGCTGTGGCGATGGAACCGCTTCCTGGCTCTCGCGATCGTAGCTCCGCTTCTCACCGTGGACCTGCTGTTCCTGGCGTCCAACGCGCTGAAGATCCCGGAAGGCGGATGGTTCCCGATCGCGATCGGCGTCGCGGCGTTCACTCTGCTCACGACCTGGAAGCGCGGCCGGGCGATCCTGCACGAGCGGCTGATGCAGGAGACGATGTCGATCGACCTTTTCATCACCAGCGTCGCCGAGAGCCCGCCGCCGCGCGTTCCGGGCACCGCGGTGTTCCTCACCAGCACGGAAGGCCGGGTGCCGCACGCCCTGCTGCACAACTTGAAGCACAACAAGGTCCTGCACGAGCGCGTCGTGCTGCTGACGCTCAAGACCCGGGACATTCCCCGCGTCGCGCGCGCCGATCGGCTGAAGATCCAGGCGCTGGCCTGCAACTTTCACCAGATCGAGGCCGATTATGGCTTCATGGAGGATCAGGACATTCCCGCGCTGCTCGAAGAATGCGGGCGCCGCGGGATGCGGTTCGACATGCTGGATACGTCGTTCTTCGCGTCGCGGGAGACGCTCATCCCGAGCGTCGCGCCGGGGATGGCGCTGTGGCGCGAAAAGCTCTTCGTGTCGATGTCGAAGAACGCCACCAAGGCCACCGAGTACTTCCGGATCCCCACCAACCGCGTCGTCGAGCTGGGCACCCAGGTCGAGCTTTAGCGGCGCCCATCGGGCAAAAAAAAACCGGCCTTCTCAGCCGGCACGCGTCCGTGGACGACTTGGCTACTCGAGCCCGCTCATCTGCCCGCGCATGGTCTTGAGCGCCTTGCTCTCGATCTGGCGGATGCGCTCCGCCGATACGCCATACTGATCGGCGAGATCCTGCAGCGTGGCTTTGTCGTCTTCGCGCAGCCACCGCGCTTCGATGACCTCGCGGCTGCGCGGGTCGAGCCTGGTGAGCGCCCGGCGCAACCCGTCGCTGCGGTTGTGGGCGATTTCCGCCCGCTCCAGGATCTGCGCGGGCTCGGCCTCGACGTCCGTGAGATAACCGATCGGGGCCAGCGTCTCGCCTTCCTCGCCCGGCTGCGGCTCGAGGGCAATGTCCTGGCCGGACAGGCGGGTCTCCATCTCGAAGACGTCCTCGGTCCTCACGCCCAGGTCCCGGGCGATCCCGGAAGCCTCTTTCCGGGTCAGCGCACCGGGACCCGCCTTGAGGCCGCGCAGGTTGAAGAACAGCTTCCGCTGCGCCTTGGTCGTCGCGATCTTGACCAGGCGCCAGTTGCGCAGGATGTGCTCGTGGATCTCGGCGCGGATCCAATGCAGCGCGAACGAGACAAGCCGCACGCCGCGCTCGGGATCGAAGCGCCGCACCGCCTTCATCAGGCCGATGTTGCCTTCCTGGATCAGGTCGGCCTGCGGCAAGCCGTAGCCCAGGTAGTTGCGGCTTACCGCGACGACCAGGCGCAGGTGCGACAGCACGAGCTGCCGCGCCGCGTCCAGATCGTTATCGTCGCGCAGCCGCCGGCCGAGCGAGACTTCCTGCTCCGCGGTCAGGAGCGGAAACCGGTTCACGGCCTGAATATAGTGATCGATGCTTCCCAGCGAGGCTGGGGTTGGAAAAGCCAGACTGGCAGTCGCCATCAACTCTCTCTCCTCGGATTTCTCCACTAATCCTAGCACTCGATGACTAAGAGTGCTAATCTTAGCCCGGGTTCCCGGCCTAGGCAAGAATTCGGGTGATCGAGAACACCCGCGCACGGTTTCAGAGTAAGCGCTAACCCACGACTGCCTCGGCGTACTCGGAGGCGGCGAAGGGTCGGAGATCATCCACCCCCTCTCCTATACCTATGAACTTCACCGGTATGGGGTGCGCTCCGGCAATCGCGGCGACTACACCACCCTTTGCGGTCCCGTCCAGCTTGGTCACGATCAGCCCGGAGAGGCCGATCGCCGCGTCGAACGCAGCCACTTGCGCCAGCGCGTTTTGCCCCGTATTGGCGTCGAGCACGAGCAGGGTCTCGTGCGGCGCTCCCGGCTGCGCCTTGTCGATGACTCGGCGGATCTTCCTGAGCTCCTCCATGAGATGGCTCTGCGTCGGGAGGCGTCCGGCCGTGTCCGCGAGGACGACGTCGATGCCACGCGCCCGAGCCGCAGCGATCGCGTCGAACATGACCGCCCCAGGGTCGCCTCCGCCCCGCTGGGCGATGATCTGGATGCCGTTGCGCTCGCCCCAGGCCTGGAGTTGCTCGCGCGCCGCTGCCCGGAAGGTGTCGCCCGCCGCGAGCAGTACCGACAGGCCCTGATCCTGCAACCAGCGAGCGAGCTTGCCGATGGACGTGGTCTTTCCGGCGCCGTTCACCCCCGCCAGCATGATCACGAAGGGCCGCTCGTCGCCGACGACGAGCGGCTTCTCCAGCGGCGCAAGCAGGGCTGCAAGCGAGGCGACCAGCAGGGCGCGGGGGTCGGCTTGGGCGCCGGCGCGCTGCCAGCGCGCCCGCAGGTCGGCGAGAAGCCTCTCGGCCGCCGGCACGCCGACGTCGGCCGATACCAGAGCCGTCTCAAGCTCCTCCAACGCCTCGTCGCTGAGCGCCTTGCGGCCAGCCAGCGCGGCGAGCGGACGCGCGAAACGCTGGCGCGTGGCGTCGAGCCCCGCACGCAGCCGCTCGCCCCAGGAGCGCTGTTCGGCACCGCTCCGCTTGAACAGATCGAACATCGGGAGAGCCTTGCAGGGGTGGAGGCTATAATTCTACCGTTTGCGCGTCGCGAGCTTCCCGCGCCCGATGTCGGCCAATGCGCTTCGCATCATCGGCGGTCGCTGGCGCGGCCGCCGCCTGAGCTTCCCGCCCACGCCGGAGCTCCGACCGACACCGGACCGGGTCCGCGAAACGCTGTTCAACTGGCTCGGCCAGGACTTGACCGGCCGGAGGACTCTCGATGCCTTTGCCGGCAGCGGCGCCCTCTCGCTCGAGGCTCTCTCGCGTGGAGCGTCGCTCGCCGTGGCGGTGGACCGCGAGCCCGCCTTGGTGCGCGCGCTGCAGGCGACTGCGGCGAAGCTGGGCACCGGCGCACTGGAAGCGCATTGCGACGACGCCTTGTCGTTCCTTTTGCGCGACCGACGACGCTACGACGTCGTGTTCCTGGATCCGCCGTTCGGCGTCGACGACTGGTTGCGCCTGCTGCCGGCTGCCGCTGCACGCCTCGACGAGGACGGAATGCTCTACGTCGAGACGGGTACACCCATCGAAGTCCCCGCGGAGCTTCGCGTCTGGCGCCGCGACAAGGCAGGACGCGTGCATTATCATCTGCTGCGCCGCGCAGCGTGACCGCCATCGTGCTCAAGGTCGTGTACCCCGGAACGTTCGATCCCTTCACCAGGGGGCACGAGGACCTCGTGCGCCGCGCGTCGCGCCTGTTCGACTCGATCATCGTCGGCGTGGCGGACAGCGCGCGGAAAGGCCCCCTATTCACCGCAGCCGAGCGGGTAGCCATGGCGCGTGACGTACTCGTCGGCTACCCCAACGTGCGGGTTATGGGATTTTCGGGGCTCCTCATGGACTTCGTGCATTCGGTGGGCGCGACGGTGATCGTTCGCGGATTGCGCGCGGTCTCCGATTTCGAGTACGAGTTCCAGATGGCGGGCATGAACCGCAACCTCTACCCCGAGGTCGAAACGCTGTTCCTGACTCCGGCCGAGCAATATCTCTTCATGTCGGCCACGATCGTGCGGGAGATTGCCAGCCTCGGCGGCGACGTCGCGAGCTTCGTGAGCCCGCCGGTAGCCGCCCGGCTCGCCGCGAAATTTGGGGCCCGATCGGGCGCCCGACGGGGCCGGGCGGGCCCCTGAACGATGGCGCTCATCATCACTGACGAATGCATCAACTGCGACGTCTGCGAGCCCGAGTGCCCGAACAGCGCCATCTCGCAGGGCGTCGAGATCTATGTCATCGATCCGGCGAGGTGCACCGAGTGCGTGGGGCACTTCGATAAGCCGCAGTGCGTGGAGGTCTGTCCGGTCGACTGCATTCACGTCGACCCGGCCCACGGCGAGACGGCTTCGGAGCTGCGCGCGAAGTACGAGGGCCTGATGGCCAGGCAGAAGGGCACGGAGCGCTCGGAAACCTAAGGGATCCGGTCCCGCGATCTTCGCCTAGGCGTTCGCGGCGAGCGGCACCGGATCCGGCTGGTCGATCACCGCGTCGATCGCCGCGACTTCGCGCGTGAGCGCGTCGCTCTGCGCCCGGATCGCGCTCTCGGCCTGTTCCAGCTCGGCGAGACGCTCCTCCAGCTCCTCGCTCGCCCGGTGGATGCGCTTGACGCTCTCCAGGCGGCGGCGCAGCTGCAGATGATGCTCGCGCACCTGCGTTTCGAGCGGCGCCATCAGCGCCTTGAGCCAGCTCTCGAGGTCCCGATTGGCGATGTCGTAGACGTGCTTCACCCGGATCGCGATCGTCTCGAAGAAGCGCTTCATCAGCGCGAACTTCGCCTTGCTCACCATGTTCCACAGCGTGTTGAGATGGGCGTTGTACGCACGCTCGAGCCGGTCGACCTCCTTCTGGTACTTGAGCATCGAGAACGCGGGCGGCGTGAACGGCTCCAGGCCGTGCTCCTTGGCGAAGCGCCCGTACATGCCCGACATCATGTCGTGGATCTCCTGCGTCTTCACGCCGGCCCGTTCCAGGCTCGCGCGAATCGCCTCGAAGAAATCGCCCATCGCCCCGCGGACGCCCCTGGTGAACGGGCTGTCCGCGATGCGCCGGCGGGTTTGCCCCGCCGTCGCGCGCAGGGTTTCCAGCCCGATCGCCTCGTAGAGCTCCGCGGTCTGCTGGGCGAAAACGGTGCGCAGCGCCGTGTAGCGCTGCATCCCGCGCTCGAAGGAATCCTTCTCCTGCCGGATGCGGTCCATCATGTGCTCGACCACGTCCTGGTTCTTGCCCCGCAGTCCGCGCAGTTCCCCGAGCTGCTCGCGGATGCCTGCCATGCGCGCCTCGAGGATCGGGCGTACCGAGGCGGCCAGCGCGCGGACCTCGCTGCGCGTGGCCGAGCCGACGATGTCCCGCTTGGCGGGAATAAGCTCCTTGGAGAGCGCCTGCTCGAGCTGCGGAATGCGGCTCTTCGCAAGCAGCGCGTCGTCGCCGTTGACCTTGGCAAGCAGGGCCTTCTGCGCCGATACCGCGAACACCTGGACCGGTGGGATGCCCAAGAGCTGTGCCGAGCTTCGCATCTGGCGCGCGATCTCCGCGTCGATCTCCTCGGGACTCTTCAGCTCGTCCCAAAGCCCGTCGATCTTGTTGAGCACGACGAGCCGCCCCTCCCGCGTCGCCGGATCCGCGCCGACCAGATGGTTCTGCCAGACCTCGATATCGGTGCGCGTCACGCCGGCGTCCGCGGCGAGAATGAACAGGACCGCGTGGGCGTTCGGCAGCAGGTTGAGCGTCAACTCGGGCTCCGTGCCGATGGCGTTGAGGCCCGGGGTGTCGAGGATCACCAGCCCCTGCTGCAGCAGCGGATGCGGAAAATTGATGACCGCGTGGCGCCAGCACGGGATATCGACTGCCGCTTGGTCGGCGGGCGTGAGCGGAGCGAGCATGTCGCGCTCTTCCTCGTACAGGCCGTACTTCCGCGCGAGCGCCATCGGCACGCGCTTGGTCTGCGAGACCTGCGACAGAGCCTGGCTCATTTTCTCGGCGGACGACAGGTCGAGTGGGAGCGTGACCCATTCGTCGGCGTAATTCTTGAACTCGGCGACCGAGGCATCGCGCGCCCGGGTCTCGATGGGCAGGAGCCGGATCGACGGCGGCCGGGTGGGCTCGTAGAGCAGCTCGGTCGGGCACATGGTGGTGCGCCCCGCCGATGAGGGCAGGAGCCGCTGGCCGAAGTCGGCGAAGAAGATCGCGTTGATGAGCTCCGACTTGCCGCGGGAGAACTCGGCGACGAACGCGATCACCAGCTTGTCCTGGTGCAGCCGCTCGAGGAGCTGCTGGATCTTCAGATCGACCTGTGCGTCGGCGAGCTCCTGCTGCGACAGCCATTCGTGGAGCCCGGAAACGCCGGTCGAAAGGCGTCGTCGCCAGTCGCTGTAGGCTTCGAAGCGCGCGGCCAGTTCTCTTCCATGAGCCATGCCGGCAACCCCCTTTGCCATCCCCGGCGGGGAATCTATCACAGGGCGAAGCACGAATCGCGCCAAAACAAGGCGCTAGCGCTGACAACGGATGCAGTAATACGTCGCCCGGCCGCCCAGCCTGCGCATACGGATCGGGGAGCCGCAGATCCGGCACGGCTCGTCCGTTCGTCCATAGACGTAGTAGTCGAGCTGAAAATAGCCCGGCTCGCCGCGGCTGTCGACGTAGTCCCGAAGCGTGCTCCCGCCCTTGGCGATCGCCTCGGTGAGCGTCTGGCGGACGGCGGCGGCGAGCCTGTCCAGGCGGTCGCGTCCGATGCGCCGCGCGGCCCGTTCCGGCCGGATCCCGGCCCGGAACAGCGACTCGTTCGCATAGATGTTGCCCACGCCGACCACGACGTGGCTGTCCATCAGGACGAGCTTGATCGCGGCGCGGCGTGCGCGCGTCGCCCGGTACAGATAGCTGCCGTCGAACGCGCGGGCGAAGGGCTCCACGCCGAGTCGCACCAGCAGCCGGTGCTCGGCCGCAGCGCCGTCCGACCACAGCATCGCTCCGAAGCGCCGGGGATCGCGGTAGCGCAGCACGATGCCGTTCGCGAATTCGAGATCGACATGGTCGTGCGTTTCCTTGGGCGGCGCGTCGGTGAAAATCCTCAGGCTGCCGGTCATGCCCAGGTGGACCAGAAGCGTGTCGGGGCCGATCCGGAACAGCAGGTACTTGCTTCGCCGATCCACCCGATCGACCTTGCGGCCCACGAGCCTCCGGGCGAGGTCGCGCGGAACCGGCCAGCGCAAGCGGCGGTCGTAGATCCGCACCGCGGTCACTTTCTGCCGTTCCACGTGCGGGGCCACGCCGCGCCGTGTCGTTTCCACTTCGGGAAGCTCGGGCATGCAGATGCTTGCGGCGGTGCAACGGATTGTGGCATCGCCGACTATACCCTAAGATGGCAGGTTCGCCGGGCTGCGGTCAGGGGCCCTGCCAGAAAGCGAATCAAAGCATGCCCGTCTCCGGCCTCGTCGCCCCGTGCCTTGCCGCACTTGTCTTCGCCGCCTCCGCGGCCGCCAGCCCGAGCAGTCTCGCGCAGTCCGACACCGATGCGGGGTCCGCGACGCCGCCGTCGCCCTCGACCCCCGCTCCGACGCTCAGCGCCGATACCATGTATCGGATTCTGGTCGGCGAGATCGCACTGCAGCGCGGCGAGCCGGCCCTGGCCGCGCGCGCCTACTACGAGGCCGCCCGGGATGCCGAGGATGCCTCGCTGGCGCAACGCGCGACCGAGATCGCGCTGTTCGCGCGGCAGCGCAGCCTGGCGGCGGATGCCGCGGCGCTGTGGCAGAAGCTCGATCCGAGCTCCGAGCGCGCGCGGCAGATGGTCATCATGCTCGGCCAGTCCGGCGGCACCGGCGACCTCAAGAGCGACCTCGAGCGCGTACTGGCCGACGCCGCTAGCAACGGCAAGACGCTCGGCGAGGCGTTCATGCAGCTCAATCGCGCTCTGTCCGGCCAGACCGACAAGACCGCCGTCTACAAGCTCGTCTCCGAGCTGGCCAAGCCTTATCCGGGGGTGGCGGAAGCGCATTTCGCCGTCGCGCTGGCCGGATACAACACGGGGCTGACCGACCTCGCGATCACCGCCGACGCGACGCGGGAGATCGATCGGGCGCTCGAGCTCAAGCCCGGATGGGACCGCGCCGCGCTGGTCAAGGCCGACATCCTGGCGAAGAGCTCGCCGGACAACGCCATCAAGTATCTCGTCGGGTTCATTGGCGAGGCGCCCGCGTCACGCGCGGTGGGCGGCGCACTGGCGCAGCTCTACGTCGAGCAGAAGCGCTATGCAGACGCTCGGGCGGTGTTCCTGCGCCTGCTCGACGCCGAACCCGCGGATCGCGAACTGCAGTATGCCGTCGCGGCCATCTCCGTTCAGATGAAGGACTATGCGACGGCGGAGCGGCTGTTCACCGAGCTCAAGAGCGCTGGTTTCGGCGAGCCCGGCGTCGTGGCGTTCTACCTCGGGGAAATCGCCGAGGAGACGCGGCGCTACGACGAGGCTATCGCGCGGTATCGCGAAGTCACCGAGGGCGAACGGGCTTGGGCGGCGAAGCTGCGCATCGGCGCGGTGATGGGCAAGCAGGGGAAGATCGACGAGGCGCGCCGCTTTCTGGCCGGGCTGGAGCCCGACGGCCGCGAGGAGCAGGTGGAGGCGAAGCAGGCCGAGGCGCAGCTGCTGCAGGACGCGCACGATTATCAGGGCGCCTACAACGTGCTCTCCGCCGAACTCGCCACCGATCCGGATTCCATCGAGCTTCTCTACGACGTGGCGATGGCCGCGGAAAAGCTCGACCGGCTCGACGAAGTCGAATCCCGCCTGAAGCGACTAATCGAGCTCAAGCCCGACAATGCGCAGGCGCTGAACGCGCTCGGCTACACGCTGGTCGACCGCACGTCGCGGGCAGCCGAAGGCATGAAGCTGATCGAGAAGGCGCACGAGCTTTCTCCCGAGGATCCCTTCATCCTCGACAGCATGGGCTGGGCGCATTTCCGGCTCGGCAACCTGGACGAGTCCGAGAAGTACCTGCGGCGTGCACTGGCGGAACGCCCCGATCCGGAGATCGCCGCGCACCTGGGAGAAGTGCTGTGGGCCAAGGGCGAGCGAGGACCGGCGCGCGAGATCTGGCAGTCCCAGCTCAAGGAAACGCCGGATAACCCGGTGCTTCTCAAGACCGTTCGCCGCTTCACTCCCTGAACGCGCCGCCGGCCGATGCGCCGCGTCGCCTGCCGACGGATGCACGCGGCATTCGGCGCGCTCTCCGTCGCGCTCGCCGCCGCGATTCTCGCGGCGTGCGTTCCTGCGACCGTGCAGCGGCCGAATGCCGTGCTGCCGTCCGCGCTCGAAGCGTTCACGGTTTCGGGGCGGATGAGCGTGCGCCACGGAACCGAGGGCGTCACGGCCAATTTCGAGTGGCGCCACCACGGCGCCCAAGACGACCTCGAGCTCGTCTCGCCGCTCGGCCAGACGATCGCTGTCCTCACTGCGGACGACGCGGGCGCGCGATTGCAGACGTCCGATGGACGCATCCACACGGCCGAGAGCTGGACGAAGCTCACCGCGGAGGGTCTCGGCTGGCCGCTCCCGGTCGACGGGCTCACGTACTGGATCCAGGGCCTGCCGCGGCCCGACGCGCCCTACCGCACGGAACCGGACGAAGCGGGGCGGCCAGGTGTGCTTCGCCAGGACGGCTGGACGATCCTCTATCCGTCATACGTCCCGGTCGGTAGCGCGCTCCGGCCCGCGCGGATCATCGCCACCTACCCCGACGTGGAGCTTCGGCTCGCAATCGATCGCTGGCAATGAGCAAGCTTTCCCTCAAGCTTCCTGCGCCGGCGAAGATCAACCTGTTTCTCCACGTGACCGGCCGCCGGCCCGACGGCTATCACACGCTCGAGAGCCTGTTGGTGCCGATCGGCTGCTGCGATTGGATCACGCTGAGCGTCCGGCCCGATGCCGAGGTCGTGCGCAGCCGAGGCAACGAGGGAGTCTCTGCCCAGGACGATCTCGCGGTGCGTGCCGCACGGCTGCTGCAGCGCCGTTGCGACGCGGCCCAGGGTGTAGACATCGAGCTGGACAAGCGCATCCCTGCGGGTGCCGGTCTTGGCGGCGGCAGCTCCGACGCGGCGACCGTGCTGCTCGGATTGAACCGTCTATGGGATCTGAGACTGAGCCGGAGCGCCCTCATGGAGCTCGCGCTCGAGCTCGGCGCCGATGTGCCGTTCTTCATCTTCGGCGCTCCGGCCGTCGCACGCGGCATGGGCGACGCGTTGGAGAGCTACAGCGTCCCGCCGATCTGGTTCGTTGTGCTGACCGCGCGCACGCAGGTGTCCACCGCGTTCGTCTTCGCCGCGCCTGAATTGACACGCCACACCCCGTCCGCGAAAATACGCGCGTTCTCCGAGGCATACGGCGGCAATGATCTGCAGGCGGTCGCCGTCTCGCGGTTCCCGGAAATATCGGCGAACCTCGCGGCGCTTTCGCGCGAGGCGCGCCAAGGCATTCGAGTGGCGATGTCGGGGTCCGGCGGCAGCGTGTTCGCCGCGTTCGCGGACGAAGGTCGCGCGGTGCAGGCTCTGTCGCATGTGGCGCGGAAGAGCGGTGCCGCGGGATTCGTGGCCCGCGCGCTCGATCGGCATCCGCTGCAGCATTTCGCCGCGCCCTGAAGGCGCGAGCGCGGTTCCCTTGGGGAGTCGCCAAGTGGTAAGGCACCGGATTTTGATTCCGGCATTCGTAGGTTCGATCCCTACCTCCCCAGCCCGTCATAGCCGCCGCTGGGTCGCGCTGCATCGATCCGGCGGCGGCTCGCTGATCCAACCGGACTCCCGCGATGGCGTTTGAGCGGATGCGCGTCTTCACCGGCAACGCGAACCCCAAGCTCGCCGAAGCGGTCGTCAGGCACCTGAACATCAGCCTCGGACGCTGCATCGTCGGCCGCTTCTCCGACGGAGAGGTTATGGTGGAGCTGCTCGAGAACGTACGCGGTCGCGACGCGTTCATCCTGCAGTCGACGTGCGCGCCCACCAACGACAACCTGATGGAGATCCTGGTGATGGTCGATGCGCTCAAGCGCGCGTCGGCCGGGCGGATCACCGCGGCGATCCCCTACTTCGGCTACGCGCGTCAGGACCGCAGGCCGCGCTCGGCCCGCGTGCCCATCACGGCCAAGGTCGTGGCCGACATGCTGATCTCGGTGGGCGTCAATCGCGTAATGACCATGGACCTGCACGCCGACCAGATCCAGGGTTTTTTCAACATTCCGGTCGACAACGTCTACGCCACGCCCGTGCTCCTCGGCGATCTGTGGAAGCAGAACTACGAGAACCTCCTCGTCGTCTCTCCCGACGTGGGCGGCGTGGTGCGCGCTCGCGCGATCGCCAAGCGCCTGGACTCCGATCTCGCGATCATCGACAAGCGCCGTCCCAAGGCGAACGTCGCCGAGGTCGTGAACATCATCGGCGACGTGGATGGGCGTACCTGCGTCATCATGGACGACATCGTCGACACGGCGAATACGCTGGTGAAGGCGGCCGCGGCGCTGAAGGAAAACGGTGCCCGCAGGGTTCTCGCCTATTGCACGCACCCGGTGCTCTCCGGCGGCGCCGTGGAGAGGATCGCCGATTCGGAGCTCGACGAGATCGTCGTGACCGACACCATCCCGCTGTCCGGGGAAGCGAAGGGTTGCTCGCGCATCCGCGTGCTTTCGTGCGCGCAGCTCCTGGCCGAGACGATGACGCGGATATCCAACGAGGAGTCCGTGAGCTCGCTCTTCACCGATTAGCGCATACGCAGCCGTCTCCCCGCTTGCGGGCGCATTGGCTTTTCGCATATAATTCAAAGCTTTCGCCGGCGCCGGTCGCGGCTTCCAGCCACCTTTCGAGCGCCGATCGTCGCCACCGCGGACGACCGCCGCCCACACCGGAGAAGGCCGCAGACAACGGAGTCACTGGCATGGCCAACGAATTCACCGCTTTCCCGCGCGCCACGGAAGGCCGCGGTGCCAGCCGCAGGCTGCGCCGCTCCGGGCGCGCTCCGGGCATCGTTTACGGAGGCACCGCCGCGCCGCAGCCGATCGAGCTCGACCACAACGCGCTCACCCACGCGCTCAGGACGGAGGCGTTCCACTCCTCGATCCTGACGATGACGCTCGCCGGCCAGACGCAGCAGGTGCTGTTGCGCGACGTACAGATGCACCCTTTCCGGCGCGAGATCCTGCACGTCGACTTTCAGCGCGTGGACCCGAACCGCCGGATCCGCATGAAAGTACCGCTGCACTTCATCAACGGCGAGAACGCTGCGGCGGTGAAGCTTTCGGGCGCGATCATCAGCCACGTGATCAACGAGCTCGACGTCTCCTGCCTGCCCAAGGACCTGCCGAGCTTCATCGAGGTCGATCTTTCGGAGCTCACGCTCAATCAGTCGATTCACGTGAGCGATCTCAAGCTGCCGGCTGGCGTGTCCGCCGCGGTTCACGCCGGCATGGATCCGGTCGTGGCGACCGCGGTCATCCCGAAGATGGTCGTCGAAGAGGTGGCCGAAGTCCCGGCCGAAGCGGCGGTTGGCGAAGCGGCGCCGGCCGAAGGCGAAGCCGCCGCGGCGCCGGCGGCCGGGGCGGAGAAGCCCGGCGAGAAGGGCGCGGAGAAGGCACCGGAAAAAGGAGCCGAGAAGGGCTCGGAGCGCGGCGGCAGGAAGGAAGAGAAGAAGTAGCCGCGTAGCGCTCGAGCGAAGCCCGCCGCTCGACTTCGGCGGGCTTTTTTGTTCGGGCGGCGCAATCGACGCGTCTTCGCCATGGCACTCCCTTTGCGCCTGTTGATCGGGCTCGGCAATCCCGGTCGTCGCTATGCCGCGACGCGCCACAACGCCGGCGCGTGGTTCGTCGACCGGCTCGCCGGTGCGCTTCGGCTGGAACTGCGCTCGGAAGCGCGGTTCCACAGCATGCTCGCGCGCGGCCGCGCACCCGACGGCGGTGACTTCCGGCTCGCGTTGCCGCAGAGCTACATGAACGAAAGCGGCCACGCCGTCGCAGCACTCGCGCGCTACTACCGCGTCTCGCCGGCGGAAATCCTGGTCGCGCACGACGAACTCGATCTCAAGCCCGGAAGCGTGAAGCTCAAGCTCGGCGGAGGCAGCGCCGGACACAACGGTCTCAAGGACATCGTCGCGCAGCTGGGGAGCGGGCAGTTCTGGCGGCTGCGCATCGGCATCGGGCACCCGCGCGACGCTGAGCATCCGGAAGCAGAGGTGGTGGACTATGTCCTGTATCGTCCTCGGCCCGAGGAGAAGGAGCGCATCGACGAAGCCATCGCCCGCGCCCTCTCCGTGTGGTCGGATCTCGTAGTGGGCAACACCGAGCGCGCCATGCTCGCGTTGCACACGCGTCCCGCCGCGGCGCAGGGACCCGGCGAAGGGAAGCCCGCCGCATGAGCCTGCGCTGCGGGATCGTCGGATTGCCGAATGTCGGCAAGTCGACGCTGTTCAACGCGCTCACCAGGGCCGGGATCGCCGCGGAGAATTATCCCTTCTGCACCATCGAGCCGAACGTGGGCGTGGTGCCGGTCCCGGATCGGCGCCTCGATGCGCTCGCGGCGATCGCCCGACCGGCGCGAGTGGTTCCCGCGACGGTGGAATTCGTCGACATCGCCGGACTGGTGGCGGGCGCCTCGAAGGGTGAAGGGCTGGGCAACCAGTTCCTCGCCAATATCCGCGAGACCGACGCCATCGCCCATGTCGTGCGCTGCTTCGTCGACGACAACGTGGTCCACGTCGCCGGCAAGATCGATCCGGTGTCGGACATCGAAACGATCAACACCGAGCTCGCGCTCGCCGATCTTGCGAGCGTCGACAAGCAGCTCGCGAAGAACGTCAAGGTGGCGCGCGCGGGCGGTGACAAGGAGGCGCAGCGCCTCGTGGCGGTGCTCGAAAAGATCGCTCCGGCGCTGAACGAAGCACGGCCGGCCCGATCGGTCGCGCTCTCCAGCGAGGAGCGCGCGCTCCTCGCGCCGCTGTTTCTGCTCACGATGAAGCCCGCGATGTACGTCGTCAACGTGGCCGAGCACGGCTTCAAGGACAATCCCCTGCTCGCTGCGGTCGAAGCGTATGGCGCGCGTGAAGGCGCGCCCGTCGTCCCGATCTCCGCCGCGCTGGAGGCGCAGATCGCCGATCTCGACCCCGAGGACAAGCAGGTATTCCTCGCCGACATGGGTTTCAGCGAGGCGGGCCTGGACCGGCTCATCCATGCCGGCTATCGGCTCCTCGGCCTGGAGACGTTCTTCACGGCCGGGCCGAAGGAAGTGCGCGCGTGGACCGTGCGCCGCGGCAGCACGGCGGCGCAGGCAGCAGGCGTCATCCACACCGACTTCGAAAAGGGCTTCATCCGAGCGGAAGTGATTTCCTGCGATGATTTCATCGCCTGCAACGGAGAGCACGGGGCCAAGGAAGCCGGTAAGATGCGCCTCGAGGGACGTGAGTACGTCGTGCGAGACGGTGACGTCATGCATTTCCGCTTCAACGTCTGACGTGGCGACGGGCGCGGGCGCACCCCTTTGCAGCTCGGCCACGTCGAATCGACGCCGATTTCTCGCCGTCTGCGGCGCGCTGCTCGCGAGCGCCTGCGCCGGAACGCGTCCGAAGATCGAGCCACCGACGATCACGCTCGACTCGGTCCGCGTGGCGCGGATCGCCGAAGCGAAGGCGGATGTCTCGCTCAAGCTCACACTCGCGAACCACAATGACGTCGAGCTTCCGGTCGAGCGCATCGAATTCGATGTCGCGCTCGACGGGCACCCCGCGGTCAGCGGACGCAGCGTGCACGTCGATCCGCTGCCGCCCGGCGGCGAAGCCAAGGTGGATCTCGCGGGCAAGGTCGACGTCGCGGCGGTCGCCACCGCGCTCATGACGCTCGCATCGCAGCTTCCCGTTCCCTACGTTCTGAGCGGCACGCTCACCCTGCGGAACGGCACCGCGCTCTCGTTCTCGCGCAAGGGCGAGATCCCGGTCGTGCGCTTCGAGGGCGCCATGGGCGGTCGACCCTGATGGCGCGGCGTCTGCCCTTCACCAAGATGCAGGGCCTCGGCAACGACTTCGTCGTGCTGGACGCGACCCGCGAGCGCATCGATCTCGACGCCGACACGATCCGGCGGCTGGCCGACCGGCACTTCGGCGTGGGATGCGACCAGGTGCTGGTGGTGGAGAAGCCGACGGTGGCGGGTGTCGATTTCCGCTATCGCATCTTCAACGCCGACGGCGCAGAAGTCGAACAGTGCGGCAACGGCGCGCGCTGTATCGTCCAGTTCGTGCGTGCGCGGGGCTTGAGCGCCAAGCGCAGCCTTCGGCTCGAGACCGCCGGCGGCACCATTGAGCCCAGCATGGGGGACGACGGAGAAGTCACCGTCGACATGGGGCGGCCGTCCTTTCGGCCTGCGGAGGTTCCATTCATCGGCGGAACGGGCGCGGCGGTCGAGCGCCTCGAAGTCGACGGCGTGAGCGTCATGGTGTCCGTGCTCTCGCTCGGCAATCCGCACGCGGTGCAGCAGGTCGAAGATGTCGATGCGGCGCCGGTGACGAGTCAGGGACCGCGCATCGAGACCCACTCGCGATTCCCGAAGCGGGTCAACGCCGGCTACATGCAGGTGATCGATCGCGCTAACATTCGCCTGCGCGTCTGGGAGCGCGGCGCGGGCGAGACGCTTGCCTGTGGCACCGGAGCCTGCGCCGCGACGGTGGCGGGCATCCGACGCGGGCTGGTCGATTCGCCGGTGCGCGTGGCCACGCGCGGCGGCGCACTGCGCGTCGCGTGGGCGGGGGAGGGCGCGCCGGTGCTGATGACCGGTCCGGCGGAGACCGTGTTCGAGGGCGAATGGAACGTCCCGGAGCGATGACCATATGGACAACGACGAGGCGATGGAAGCGAGCGCGGTAGCGGCGTATCTCAAGGAGCATCCGACGTTCTTCGAGGAGTACGCCGATCTGCTCGCCGAGATCTTCGTCCCCCATCCGCACGGCGGCCGCGCCATTCCCATCGCCGAGCGGCAGATCGTCACGCTGCGCGAGAAGAACGCACTGCTCGAGACCAAGCTCCAGGAGCTGGTGCAGCTCGGCGCCGAGAACGACGCCATCAGCGAGAAGCTGCACCGCTCGACGCTGGCTCTGATCGCCGCGCCCGACCTCGAGACCACGTTGGGCGTGCTCTACCACAGCCTTCAGGACGACTTTCGCGTGCCGCAGGTCGCGCTGCGGCTTTGGGGCAAGGTCCCCGAGCAGTCGTATCTCCCGGAGCTCGCGGCGACCAGTCAGGAGCTGCGCGAGTACGCCGCGGCCCTCGGCGAGCCGTATTGCGGATCGCAGGCGCCGTTCGAATCGCGCGACTGGTTCGATCCCCACGCGGTCCTGCGATCGTTCGCCTTTCTGCCGCTGCGAACGGTCCATACCTTCGGGTTGCTCGGACTTGGAAGCGACACGCCGGGGCGCTTCTACGCGGGCATGGGCACCATGTATCTGACGCGCCTCTCGGAGCTCGCGAGCGTGGCCATCGCGCGCTTCCTGCCGCAACCCTGACCGTGGCCGCGGAGAGCGTCGCGTCGCAGGCGTCCGCAGGCGATGGGGCGCTGCTCGAGGCCTACGCCCGGCATCTCGCGACACGGCCCGCGCGCACCCGCGCGGCGTACCTCCGCGACCTCGCGATGCTCAAGGATCTGGCGGGCGAAGCCGCGCTCGCCACGCTGCCGTCGGCCGCGCTGCGGCGATTTCTCGCCACCCTGCACGCTCGAGGGCTCTCCGGTCGCAGCATCGGCCGCGTCCTTTCGGGCTGGCGCGCGTTCTATCGCTTCGCGCTCGAGCGCGAGCTCGGCCCCAAGGACAATCCCTGCGCCGGCCTCAAGGCGCCCAAGGCGCCGCGGCGGCTTCCCGAGGCGCTGTCGCCGGACGAGGCGAGCCGCCTCGTCGCGATCGAAGGCGGCGATCCGCTGGCGCTGCGCGACCGGGCGCTGTTCGAACTGGCGTACTCGTCAGGGTTGCGGGTGTCGGAGCTCGCGGGACTCGACGCGGCCGCGCTCGACCTCGCGGCGGGAGAAGTGCGCGTCTGGGGCAAAGGCGCCAAGGAGCGGATCGTTCCTGTGGGCCGCGCGGCGCGCGATGCGCTCCACGCCTGGCTCTCCGCACGCGCGGGCCTGCCGAGCCTCGACGGCGAAGCGCTCTTCGTGGGCCGCTCGGGACGGCGCATTTCGGTCCGAACGATCGAATCGCGCCTCGCCACGTGGGCGCTGCGGCGCGGGATGACGCGTCACGTCCATCCGCACATGCTGCGTCACTCCTTCGCTTCGCATGTCCTGCAGTCTTCCGGCGACCTGCGCGCCGTGCAGGAAATGCTCGGCCACGCGAGCATCGCCAGCACGCAGGTCTACACCCATCTCGACTTTCAGTATCTGGCCAAGGCCTACGACGAGGCGCATCCTCGCGCCAGGGCGAAGACGGCGCACAAAGACGCGAAGCGCTCGAAGTAGTCGCCGGGCACCGTGCCGCCCCTGTTTTGGATCGGCTCAAGAAAAAAAAGGGGGCGCGGTTTACGCGCCCCATAGCCGCGAGGAGAAACGAGATCCGAGCCTGACAGCCGCGCCTGGCGCCGCTACTCCACCCGTTCGCCGTGGAGGCTCACGTCGAGACCCTCGCGCTCCTCTTCCTCGGAGACGCGCAGGCCGATGACCATGTCGATCACCTTCAGGATGATGAAGCTCCCGATGCCGCTCACCAGCAGCGTGGTGAGCACCGCGCCACCCTGGGTGAGCACGCTGCCGTCAGTTCCGCTGATCTCCTTGACGTTGAACACGCCGGTGAGCAGCGCGCCGACGATGCCGCCGATGCAGTGCACGCCGAACGCGTCGAGCGAATCGTCGTAGCCGAAGGCCCGCTTGACCGTGGTCGCCGCGAAGAAGCACAGCACCCCCGCGGCGATGCCGATCACGAGCGCTCCGAGCGCGCCCACGAAGCCCGAGGCGGGCGTGATCGCGACGAGACCCGCGACCGCGCCCGAGGCGATGCCGAGCACGGAAGGCTTGCCCTTGACGATCCACTCGGTGAACATCCAGGACAACGCGGCGACGGCGGTGGCGAACTGCGTGACGAACATCGCCATGCCGGCGCGGCCGTCGGCGGCGACCGCGGAGCCCGCGTTGAAGCCGAACCAGCCCACCCACAGCAGCGATGCGCCGGTCAGCGTCAGCGTGAGGTTGTGCGGCATCATGACTTCCCTGCCGTAGCCCACACGCTTGCCGAGCACGAGCGCGCATACCAGGCCGGCGATGCCCGCGTTGATGTGCACTACCGTGCCGCCCGCGAAGTCGAGCACGCCCGCGCTCGCCCAGTAGCCCGAAGGCTCCCACATCATGTGCGCGATCGGCGAGTAGATCAGAATGGACCAGAGGCCCATGAACCAGAGCATCGCCGAGAACTTCATCCGGTCGGCGAACGCCCCGCAGATGAGCGCCGGCGTGATGATCGCGAAGGTCATCTGGAAGGTCATGTAGACCGATTCGGGGACCGTGAGGCCCAGGTGCGACACGGACACCTTTCCCGCTTCCTTCATGAACACCATTCCGTTCAGGAAAAAGCGGTCAAGGCTCCCGATGATGATTCCGCCTTTGGTAAAGGCGAGGCTGTAACCGACGACGACCCACAGCACGGTGACGAGGCAGGTGATCGCGAAGCTCTGCATGAGTGTCGCGAGCACGTTCTTCTTGCGCACCATGCCGCCGTAGAACAGCGCCAGCCCCGGGATGGTCATGAGCAGGACGAGCGCCGTGGACGCGAGCATCCACGCGGTGTCGCCGCTGTTGATCTTGTCCGCCGCGACGAGCTGCGGCGTATCGGGGGCAGGCGGTGCGGCGGCGGGAGCGGCGGCTGGGGCGGCGGTCTCCGCCTTTGCGGGCTCATTCGCCTTTCCCTCGGGGGTTGGAGCAGCCGGTGCCGCCGTGGGCGCGGGTCCAGCGGCTTTCTGGTCCGCGGCCTTTTCCTGCGCCGCGGCGCCGCCGCAGGCGCCAAGTACGCCGACGAGCGCGATCAATGCCAGCAATCGCTTCATGATGTTCCCCTTAGAGAGCATCGGCGCCGGTCTCGCCGGTGCGGATGCGCACGACCTGCTCGAGGTCGAAAACGAAGATCTTGCCGTCGCCGATCTTCCCGGTGTTCGCCGCCTTCTCGATCGCCTCGATGACACGATCGAGCAGATCGTCCCTGATCGCCGCCTCGATCTTGACCTTGGGCAGGAAGTCGACGACGTACTCCGCTCCACGATAGAGCTCGGTGTGCCCCTTCTGCCGCCCGAAGCCCTTGACCTCGGTGACGGTGATGCCCTGCACGCCGATCGTCGACAGGGCTTCTCTTACCTCGTCGAGCTTGAACGGCTTGATGATTGCGGTGACCAGTTTCATTTTTCGCCCCTCGATGATTGACGCGAGCCTCTAGAACCCGTCCGCGCGGACCTAGAACGTCTTCTGCACGAACACCGTTCCCGTGGCTTTGCTGATGTCCCTGCCGGCGAGCGTGTACACCGAGCTGTTGGCGTCGGTGTCGGTGTAATACGC
>Ga0335081_10000783_pt1 | contig 51993 bp, 44 predicted proteins | sample Lox_Sample_35_FD_206713 | JGI IMG/M metagenome (GOLD analysis project Ga0335081, IMG submission 206713) | Soil microbial communities from Loxahatchee National Wildlife Refuge, Florida, United States - Lox_Sample_3.5 | ecosystem: Environmental > Terrestrial > Soil > Wetlands | place: USA... | reverse complement strand
CAGCGTGCAGCGGCTCGCCCCGGTCGAAAGCCACCTGCCCGAGCGCGCCGAGACGGCGCGCGCGGCCGGCGCCGAAGGCGTCGCCTGGCCGATGCCCGACGCTGCGCGCCCGCGCCCGCTGCTCCTGTTCGCGCACGCCGAGCCCGCCGAGGTGATGGCGCAGGTGCCCGAAGGCCCGCCGCGGCGTTTTCGCTGGCGCGGCGTGCTGCACGCCGTCGCCAAGGCTCAAGGGCCGGAGCGTATCGCCGCCGAATGGTGGCGCAGCGGCGCCGAGGCGCCGACGCGCGACTATTACCTCGTCGAGGACGATGCGGGCCGCCGCTTCTGGCTCTTTCGCGAGGGCCTTTTCGCCCGCGAGACCGCCGCGCCGCGCTGGTTCGTGCACGGCCTGTTTGCGTGAGGAGGAGAGATGTCATTGCGAGCGAAGCGAAGCAATCTCGATCCGCAGACGCATGAGTCCGTTGATCGAGATTGCTTCGTCGCCTTCGGCTCCTCGCAATGACGAAACGAAGGTGCGAACGCCGTCATGCCCCGCTACGCCGAGCTCGCCGTCACCACCAACTTCTCCTTCCTGCGCGGGGCCTCGCATCCCGCCGAGCTGGTGGCGGCCGCCGCGGCGCTCGGCCTTGCCGCCATCGGCATCGCCGACCGCAACACATTCGCGGGCGTCGTGCGCGGCTACGACGAGGCGAAGAAGCGGCCGGGCATCAAGTTCCTCGCCGGCACCCGCCTCGTCGCCACCGACGGCTTCGAGGTCATCGCCTATCCGACCGACCGCGCCGCCTATGGCCGGCTCTGCCGCCTGCTCAGCGCGGGAAACCTCAAGGCGAAGAAGGGCGAATGCCATATCGGATTCACCGACATCCTCGCCGTCGCCGCGGGGCAGATGCTGATCGCGCTGCCGCCTGATGAGCTCGCGCCTGCCTTCACCGAGCGCCTCGCCGCGCTCGCGCGCGCGGCGCCGGGCCGCGCGTTCCTCGCCGGCATCCACCGCTATCGCGGCGACGAGCCGCGCCGGCTCGGCCGGCTCGATCAGCTGGGCGAGCGCGTCGGCGCGCCGCTCGTCGCCGTCAACGACGTGCACTATCACGTCCCCGAGCGGCGCCCGCTCGCCGACGTCGTCACCTGCATCCGCGAGAAATGCACCATCCACGCCGCCGGCCGGCGGCTCGCCGTCAATGCCGAACGTCATCTCAAGTCGCCCGCCGAGATGGCGCGGCTTTTTGCCGATTTCCCCGCCGCGATCGCGCGCAGCGTCAAGATCGCCGACGCCTGCGATTTCTCGCTCGGCCAGCTGCGATACGAATACCCCGACGAGCCGGTGCCGCCCGGCAAGTCGCCGCAGCAGCATCTCGTCGATCTCACCCTGGCGGGCGCGCGCGAGCGCTATCCGGACGGCGTTCCGGCAAACGTGCAAAAGCGGCTCGCCGAGGAATTCGCCGTCATCGCCAAGCTCGGCTACGCGCGCTACTTCCTCACCGTGCACGACGTGGTCGCGTTCGCGCGCAGCCGGCCGCAAGAGATTCTCTGCCAGGGCCGCGGCTCGGCCGCGAACAGCGCGGTCTGCTACTGCCTCGGCATCACGTCGGTCAATCCGGACAAGAGCAACCTGCTGTTCGCCCGCTTCATCTCGGAGAACCGCAACGAGCCGCCCGACATCGACGTCGACTTCGAGCACGAGCGGCGCGAGGAGGTCATCCAGTACATCTACGCGCGCTACGGCCGCGCGCGCGCCGCGATCTGCGCGACCGTCATCCACTATCGCGCGCGCCGCGCGATCGGCGAGGTCGGCAAGGTGTTCGGCCTCACACCCGACGTGACGGCCGCATTGGCAAAAACCATCTGGGGCATCAGCGACGCGGATGTGGCGGACGACAACATCCGCCAGGCCGGGCTCGATCCGGAAAACCCGGCGATCCGCCAGGCGGTCGCGCTCGCGAACGAGCTGATCGGCTTTCCCCGCCATCTCTCGCAGCACGTCGGCGGCTTCGTGCTCACGCGCGCGCGGCTGGACGAGACCGTGCCGGTCGGCAACGCCGCCATGGACGAGCGCACCTTCATCGAATGGGACAAGGACGACATCGACACCCTCGGCCTGATGAAGGTCGACGTGCTCGCCCTCGGCATGCTGAGCTGCCTGCGCCGCAGCCTCGATCTCATCCGCCAGCACTACGGCCGCGATCTTTCGCTCGCCACCATCCCGCAGGACGATCCCGCAGTCTACGACATGCTGTGCCGGGCCGACTCGGTCGGCGTCTTTCAGGTCGAGAGCCGCGCCCAGATGTCGATGCTGCCGCGGCTCAAGCCCCGCAAGTTCTACGATCTCGTCATCGAGGTCGCGATCGTGCGGCCGGGCCCGATCCAGGGCGACATGGTGCATCCCTATCTGCGTCGGCGCGACGGCACCGATCCGGTGCACTACCCCTCCCCCGATCCCGCCCATGGCCCGGCGGACGAGCTCGAAAGCGTGCTGCGCCGCACCCTCGGCGTGCCGCTCTTCCAGGAGCAGGCGATGCAGATCGCGATCACGGCCGCGCGCTTCACCCCCGACGAGGCCGACGGCCTGCGCCGCGCCATGGCGACCTTCCGTCACAACGGCAGCGTCCATCTGTTTCGCGACAAGTTCATCGCCGGCATGACGCGGCGCGGCTACGACCGCACGTTTGCGGAAAACTGCTTCGGCCAGATCGAGGGTTTTGGCGAGTACGGCTTTCCCGAAAGCCATGCCGCGAGCTTCGCGCTGCTCGTCTACGTCTCGTCCTGGATCAAGTGCCACTATCCGGACGTCTTCTGCGCCGCGATCCTCAACAGCCAGCCGATGGGCTTCTACCAGCCCGCCCAGCTCGTGCGCGATGCCCGCCAGCACGCCGTCGAAGTGCGGCCGGTGGATGTGAATTTCAGCGACTGGGACTGCACGCTGGAGCCCTCTTCTCCCTCTCCCCCTTTAGGGGGAGAGGGTCGGGGTGAGGGGGCGCCTCCGCGAGTCGTTGCCAATGACGTTCTTCGCAGCGAGTCAGCGCCCCTCACCCCGACCCTCTCCCCGCAAGAGCGGGGAGAGGGAGAAGAAAGAAGAGGGGGAGAGGGAGCGCAGGCGCTGTGCGCCGTGCGCCTCGGCTTCCGCCAAATCCAAGGCCTCAGCGAAACCGAGCTCAACCAGCTCGTCGCCGCCCGCCACAACGGCTTCACCAGCATCGAGCAGCTCGCCGCGGTCTCCGGCGTCTCCCGCTTCGCCATCGAGCGCCTCGCGGAAGCCGACGCGTTCCGCTCGCTCGGCCTCGACCGCCGCGCCGCGCTCTGGGCGGCGCGCCGCCTCGACGCGATCGGCATCGCGCGCGCCACGCCGAAGCAGGCCCTGGCGCATCCGCGCTCGCTGCTCACGACCCGGCGCGGCGACGAGCTCTTCCCCGAGCCGGCGGTCGCGCTGCCGGCGATGACGCTCGCCGAGCACGTCGCCGAGGACTATGCGGCGACGAGCCTGTCGCTGAAGGCGCATCCGATCAAGTTCTTCCGCGACGATCTCACCCGCCTCGGCGCCATGCCCAACGCGGAGCATCGCGGCGAGCGCCTGCGCAACGACCAGACGGTGACGGTCGCGGGCCTCGTGCTCATCCGCCAGCAGCCCGGCACCGCCAAGGGCGTCATCTTCATGACGCTCGAGGACGAGACCGACATCGCCAACATCATCGTGTGGCCGAAAGTGTTCAAGCAGAACCGCCGCATCGTGATGACGTCGCGCTTCGTCGCGGTGCGCGGCCGCCTGCAGAAGGCCGGCCTCGTCGTGCACGTGGTGGCGCAGCGCTTCGTCGATCTCACCGCCGAGCTGCGCCGGCTCGCCGACGGCGACCTCGCCGTGGCGGACGCGCAAGGCGAGCTGCCGTTCGGCAAGAGCCGGGATTTTCATTGAAAGCGAATGGCGAATAGCGAGTGGCGAATAGAACAAGGTGGATTACTGTCCAACTATTCGCTATTCGCCATTCACTACTCGCCGCGCCCTGCGTCTCCGCTTCCCCGGTGACAAGAACAAGCATGCCCACCGACAAGCACACCGTCGCGCTGACCTCGATCGCCGCCTCGGCGGGCCTCACGGCCGCCAAGGCGACGGTCGGTCTCGCCACCGGTTCGCTCGCGATCCTGTCGGAAGCCGCCCACTCGCTGATCGATCTCGCCGCGACCGTGATGACCTATTTCGCGCTGCGCGTCGCCGACATGCCGGCCGACGCCGAGCATCACTACGGCCACGGCAAGGTCGAAAGCCTCTCGGCGCTCGCCGAGACCGCGCTCCTGTTCGTGCTCTCCGGCGTGGTGATCTGGGAGGCGGGCCGCCGCCTGCTCGGCTTCGAGGGCGCCTCCGTCGCGGCCACGCCCGCCGCCTTCGCGGTGATGGCCGTCTCCATCGTCGTCGACTTCGTGCGCTCGCGCGCGCTCTATCGCGCCGCCGCCGCGCACCGCAGCGAGGCGCTCGAAGCCGATGCGCTGCATTTCGGCTCCGACATGTGGTCGTCGGCCGCCGTGCTCATCGGCCTCGGCGGCCTGCGGCTCGGCTACGCCTGGGCGGACGCGGCGGCCGCCGTCGTCGTCGCGCTGTTCGTCTGTCTTGCCGGCTGGCGGCTCGGCCGGCGCACCATCGACACGCTGACCGACACGGCGCCGGCCGGCGCGGCCGAGCGCATCGCGGCGCTCGCCCGTAAGGTCAAGGGCGTGGTCGACGTCGAGCGCGTGCGCGCCCGCCAGGTCGGGCCGAAGCTGTTCGTCGATCTCGAGGTCGACGCGAGCCGCACCCTGCCGCTCGACCGCGTGGTCGCGCTCAAATCCGACATCGCGCGCGAGATCGCCGCCGCCATGCCCGAGGTCGAGCTCAACGCCGTCGTCAGCCCGCGCGCGCTCGACGACGAGACCGTGCTCGAGCGCGTCATGGTGATCGCGCGCAACCGCGGGCTCGCGGTGCATCACGTGACGGTGCAGGCGATCGGCGGCAAGCTCGCTGTCTCGCTCGATCTCGAGGTCGACGGCGCGCTCACGCTTGCGGCCGCGCACGAGATCGCCTCCGGGCTCGAGGCCGCGGTGCGCGACGAGCTCGGCCCGGACGTCGAGGTCGAAAGCCATATCGAGCCAATGCAGGTGCACCGCCTCGCCGGCCGCGACGCCGCGCCGGCGCGCGTCGAGGCGGTGCGCGCCGCGCTGGCCGCGCTTGCCGCCGCGGACGGCGCGTTGCGCGACATCCACGACGTGCGCGTGCGCGAGACCAGCGACGGCGAGATCGTCAATTTCCATTGCGACGTCGATCCCGCGATGCGGATCAGCGCGGCGCACGAGCGTGTCGATGATCTCGAACGCAGACTGCGCGAGCGCTTTCCCGAGATCAAGCGGGTGATCGGGCACGCCGAGCCGCGGTAGCAAGCGGATTTTCCCGGCAACGTGCGTGCCGGCATCGTACCCCGTCGCAGCACTATCCGCAGAGTGTCGCCGTTGGCCGGCCTATTTCTCATCAAGCGCGATCAGGTCCGGCAGGCGCCGCAGCGCAAAATCGAAAACGCGCTGGTTGAAGTCGGCATGCCCTGGACCGTCCGAATACCACCAATCCATCGACGCGCTGCGGATCGGGTCGCGCCCCAGCCGTCGCTGCTTCCACTTGGTGGTCGCGTGGGCGGTGTCCGGGCTCGCCGCAAAGGCAGCCGCAAGCACATCGGGGTCGCCGCCGCTCATGCAGATAAGGTGCTCGATATATTCGCCGGTCTTGCCGATATCGGCGAAGCGTCCGGCCCATACGATCAAGGGGAGATTGCCTCTCCCGTCGAGCAACAGGCTGAGCCACTCAAACGGCGGCACGGAGTCCACGATCTCGTAGAAGGCATACACGGCACGCTGAGCCTCGTTGAGCTCGCTCAACGGGCAGGTGGGCCAGTTCGGGAAGTTCTCTGCGGTCGGAATCCTGGGATTGCGAAAGATCAGCTCTTCATAGAGGTTCGCGGCCGCTCCCATGATGTCATTGCGGATGGCCGGCAGGTCGGGCAGGAGCCCGGCCTCGCGCGCTCTTGCGAGAGGGAGTCTGCGGTCGGGCATCTTAGGGCATCCTGGCGAGAGCCTGAGGTATCCTTGAGGTCCGTTTGTTCCGTGACTTCAGCGAATCCGCCTCCGTCCACCGCGTCCAAGGGCGGTGCGGCGCTCTTCCGGCGTCTTCGCATGGGCGAGATCGTAGTAATCGAGGGAGTCCACGCTGTCGCAATCCGTCTACCCGAACGAAGAACCAGGATCGCTTTCCGGCGCGGGGCGCGGCCGCCTCGATCCGGCCCAGAGTGTGGCGATAGATCCGCCCCGGGAAGTTCTTGTTGAGAATGACAATGAGCGCCGCACAATCGGCTTCGAGGTGATCGCCGGCCAATTGGCGAAACAGCGGAAACGGCATCGACACGCCGTCGCCTTCCTGGACCGTGACGTCATAGTGCATTTCCCGCCGGAAATGATCGGCAATTTCCTTGACCAACCGCACGTCGGCGCTGCGGTGACGCAAGTACAACCGTCGCTCTTTCCCATCAACGCTTCCATCCTGTTGACTGCTCAAGTTTCCTCCCCGCGATAGCCGAGACGCTCCGCGATAAATGCTCTTGCCGGATTCGTAACGCGAAAAAGTGAGCTCTTTCAATGATGGCGCGCCGAGCGCATCATTCGCCTCGACGGCCGCAGCATTGGCTCACCTCACAGAATGAGGACCGCCGCGCCCTGCAGCCGTCCGCTGCGCAGGTCGGCGAGCGCCTCGTTGGCGCGCGCGAGCGGATAGCGCAACACCTCGGTCTTCACGCCGGCTGCGGGTGCGACGCCCAAGAATTCGTGCGCGTCGGCGCGCGTCAGGTTGGCGACCGACATGAGATGCCGCTCCTCCCACAGGATGCGATACGGAAAGCTCGGAATGTCCGACATGTGGATGCCGCCGCACACCACGCGCCCGCCCTTCTTCACGGCGGCGAGCGCGAGCGGCACCAGCGCGCCGACCGGCGCGAAGATGATCGCGGCATCGAGCGGCTCGGGCGGCGCCTGCTCCGAACCGCCCGCCCATACGGCGCCGAGCGAGCGGGCAAAATCCTGCGCCGCCGTGTCGCCCGCGCGCGTGAACGCGAAGACGCGTCGGCCCTGCCAGGCCGCGACCTGGCACAGGATGTGCGCCGCCGCGCCGAAGCCGTAGATGCCGAGCGTCGCGCCCATGCCGGCCATGCGGTAGCTGCGCCAGCCGATCAGGCCGGCGCACAGGAGCGGCGCGAGCGCCGCTGCGTCGTCGTGCGGCGGCAGCGGAAAGCAGAAGCGCGCATCGGCGACCGTGTGCGTCGCGTAGCCGCCGTCGCGCGTATACCCCGTGAACTGCGGCCGATCGCACAGGTTCTCGCGGCCGTCGCGGCAGTAGGGACAGGTGCCGCAGGTCGCGCCGAGCCACGGCACGCCGACCCGCGTCCCCAGGGCAAAGCCGCTGACGCCGGCGCCGACCGCCGCCACGCGGCCGACGATCTCGTGCCCGGGCACGATCGGGCAACGGACGTCGGGCAGCTCGTTGTCGACCACGTGCAGGTCGGTGCGGCACACCCCGCACGCCGCGATCTCGATCAGGAGTTCGCCCGGCCCGGGCGCCGGCAGCGGCCGCTCGCGCAGCACCAGCGGCGCATTCGGCCGCTCCAGCACCATGGCCCGCATCGTCGACATGGGCGGATTATGCGGCGCGCGAGAAGAGCCGGCAACGGCGCGAAGCGTCGCTTTCGTCGCCTGGACCTTGGCGTCTTGTCGCGAAACGCGTAGACCATTGTCCGTCCCCGCCATCAGGAACCGCAATGCGCACCGATCAGGATCAGCCCGTCCGCCTCGCCGACTATCGGCCGCCCGATTGGCTGGTCGAGACCGTCGAGCTCGACGTGTCGCTGCATCCGACCGCGACGCGCGTGCGCGCGACGCTCAAGCTCAAGCCCAATCCGGATGCGCCCGCCGCCGCGCCGCTTGCGCTCGACGGCGACGGGCTCACCCTGCAATCGATCAAGCTCGACGGCGCGCCGCTCGCGGCCGACAGCTTCACCGCGACGCCCGACAAGCTCAGCATCGCCCAGCCGCCGCAGCGCGCCTTCACGCTCGAGATCGAGACGCTGGTCGATCCGACCGCCAACACGCAGCTTTCCGGCCTCTATCGCGCGGGCGCGACCTACTGCACGCAGTGCGAGGCGGAGGGCTTTCGCCGCATCACCTATTTTCCCGACCGCCCCGACGTGATGGCGGTCTACACCACGCGCATCGAGGCCGAGAAGGCCGAGGCGCCGGTGCTGCTCGCCAACGGCAATCCGGTCGCGGCCGGAGACATTGCGGGCACCACGCGGCATTACGCGGTGTGGCACGATCCGTTCCCCAAGCCGTCCTACCTGTTCGCGCTGGTCGGCGGCACCCTCGCGCACGTCGAAGACACCTTCGTCACCATGTCGGGCCGCCACGTGACGCTGCGCATCTATGTCGAGCCCGGCAAGGAGGGCCGCGCCGGCTGGGCGATGGATTGCCTGCAGCGGGCGATGCGCTGGGACGAGGAGGCGTTCGGGCGCGAATACGACCTCGACATCTTCATGATCGTCGCGGTCTCGGCCTTCAACATGGGCGCGATGGAGAACAAGGGGCTCAACGTCTTCAACGACAAGTACGTGCTGGCGACCCCCGAGACCGCGACCGACATCGACTACGCGAGCATCGACGGCATCATCGCGCACGAATACTTCCACAACTGGACCGGCGACCGCATCACCTGCCGCGACTGGTTCCAGCTCTGCCTCAAGGAAGGTCTCACGGTCTTCCGCGACCAGGAATACACCGCCGACCAGCGCTCGCGGCCGGTCAAGCGCATTTCCGACGTGCGCGCGCTGCGCCTGCTGCAGTTCGTCGAGGACGCCGGCCCCCTCGCCCACCCGGTGCGCCCCGAGGTCTACCGCGAGATCAACAATTTCTACACCGCGACCGTCTACGAGAAGGGCGCCGAGGTCGTGCGCATGCTGAAAGTGCTGCTCGGCGCCGACGGCTTCCGCCAGGGGATGGATCTCTATTTCACGCGCCACGACGGGCATGCCGCGACGGTCGAGCAGTTCGTCGCCTGCTTCGCCGACGCGACGCGGACCGATCTCGGCCAGTTCATGCGCTGGTACCGGCAGGCCGGCACGCCCGAGGTCGCGGTGACGATCGGCCACGACGCCAAGGCGAGGACCTGCACGCTCGAGATTGCCCAGATGCAGGCGCCGACGCCCGGCCAGTCCGTGAAGGAGCCGCTGGAGATCCCGCTGGCGCTCGGCCTCGTCGCGCCGAATGGCAACGACCTTCCGCTCAAGCTCGCCGACGGCCGCGCGGTCGAGCGCGGCGTGCTGGTGCTCACGCGTCCGGCCGAGACCTTCGTGTTCGCCGACGTGCCGGCGCGGCCGGTCGCCTCGCTCAACCGCGGCTTCTCGGCGCCGATCAAGCTCAGCGCCAACCTCGGCGCCGACGATCTGCGCTTCCTCGTCGCCCACGACAGCGACCCCTTCAACCGCTGGCAGGCGCTGCAGATGCTCGCCACGACCCTGCTCACCGACAACGTCGCCGCGCTGCGCGCCGGCCGGGCGACGCGCAGCGACCCGGGCCTGATCGAGGCGCTCGCCGCGGTGCTCGCCGAGCCCGCGCTCGAGCCGGCGTTCGTCGCGCAGATGCTGGCGGTGCCGACCGAAGCCGACATCGCCCGCGAGATCGGCCGCGACGTCGATCCGGATGCGATCCTTGCGGCGCGCGGCGCGCTGCGCGCGGCGATCGGCGCGGCGCTCGCGCCCGCGCTGCGCGACGCCTATCGGCGCTTCGCCGACAGCGGCCCCTACAGCCCCGATGCGGCGAGCGCCGGCCGCCGCAGCTGCAAGAACATCGCCCTCGATCTCCTCGCCGCGTCGGGCTCATCGGCCGCGATCGCGCTCGCGGCCCGGCAATACCAGACGGCCGACAACATGACCGACCGCATGGCCGCGATGACGACGCTGTCGCTCCATCCGGTCGCCGAGCGGCAGGCCGCGATCGATGATTTCTACCGCCGCTACGAATCCGATCCGCTGGTGATCGACAAATGGTTCGCGCTGCAGGCCGCGATCCCGGAGGCCGCGACGCTCGACCGCGTGCGCGAGCTGACGCGCCATCCGGCCTTCTCGCTGCGCAACCCGAACCGCGTGCGCGCGCTGATCGCCGCGTTCGCGCAGGCCAACCAGACCCAGTTCAACCGCGCCGACGGCCTGGGCTACGCCTTCATCGCCGACCAGGTGCTCGCGCTCGACGGCGCCAATCCGCAGGTCGCCTCGCGCCTGATGACCGCCTTCAAGAGCTGGCGCGCGCTCGAGCCGGGAAGGCGCGGCAAGGCCGAGGCGGAATTGAGACGGGTCGCGGCCGCGCCGGCGCTGTCGACCGACGTGCGCGACATCGTCGAGCGCTCGCTCGCCGATGCGTGAGGCGTGGCGCGATCAAGCGCCGCCGGGCGCCCGGCGCGCGCCTGTCGCTTCGCTGTCAAGTGCCTGAATTTGCCCTGTGGACAGCTCAGGCCGCGCCGCCGCGCTAGGTAGAAACCCGCGCCGCAACGGTATTTTCGTGCGTCGTCGGCGGGCGTAACAAATTCTTAGAAATTTGATTCGGGGACTCTCGACAAAGAATCGTCGATCGATTCAAATCGAAGTGATTCGGGCAGAGATGCGGCACATCCTCACCGAACACGGATGGGACGATCCTGATGGGGGAGGCCTGACATGGCGCCCGCTCTCGCGAGCGCGTCAGCGAATTCGGATTCGATCAAGGGCCTGGCGCAATCGATCGCCAAGCCCGCCTACCGCCGCCTCCTCGTCGCCGAGCCGGCGTTGCGCCGCGCAGTGCCGGTCCTCATCATTGCGTTCCTCGTCACCATGGCGGTCGGCGCCGGCGTGCAGGTGCACGATCATTGGCGCCAGTCCGAGGGCACGATCGTCAACGAGCTGCAGCTCACCGCCGATCTCGTTGCGGCGCACCTCGACGACGCGACGGCGATCGCCAAGAACGACGCGGTGCGCCGCGCCCAGGCGCTGCTCGATCGCGCGCTGCCGTCGCGCGCGACCGCCAACGGACGCGCCATCATCGTCAGCGACCTCGACGGCATCATCGTCGCCGCGGTGCCCGCCCGCCACATCGGCCGGCCGCTGCTCGACGTGCTCGGGCCGGCCCAGCCGCTCACCACCTTCACGGCGAGCGCCGGCGTGATGGAGACGCCGCTCGGCAACGGGGTCGAGGCCTACGCCACCGTGCGCGGGCTCAAGGCGCCGCTCGGCCAGCTCGCGATCGTCCAGCCGCGCAGCGATGCGCTCGCGCCATGGCGCTCGGACACGACGCTCACGGTGACGCTCTCGGCCACCACCGGCTTCGTCGTCCTCATCCTCGGCTTCGCGTTCCACTGGCAGGCGACGCGCGCGCGCGAGGCGGACGCGATCTACGACACGGTGCGCGGGCGCATCGACACCGCGCTCAATCGCGGCCGCTGCGGATTGTGGGACTGGGACCTCGCGCGCGGCCGCATTTTCTGGTCCCATTCGATGTTCGCCATTCTCGGGCTCGAGCCGCGCGACGATCTGCTCACCTTCGGCGAGGTCGGCGCGCTGGTGCATCCCGCCGACATCCGTCTCTACGAGCTCGCGACGCAGCTCGCCGACGGCAAGACCAAGTCGATCGACCGCGCCTTCCGCATGCGCCACGCGCGCGGCGACTGGGTGTGGCTGCGCGTGCGCTGCGAGGTCGCGCGCCAGCGCGACGGCGCCGACCCGCATCTCATCGGCATCGCGGTCGACATCACCGAGCAGAAGGACCTGATGGAGAAGACGATCGCCGCCGACCTGCGCCTGCGCGACGCGATCGAGACGATCCCGGAGGCCTTCGTGCTGTGGGACGCCGACAATCGCCTGGTTCTGTGCAACTCCAATTTCCAGGACCTGCACGACCTGCCCGACGAGGCGATCCGCGCCGGCTCCGCCTACGAGGCGGTGGTCACGGCCGGGCGCAAGCCGGTCGTGCGCACCACCGGGACGCACGACGGCGCGCCCACGCTCGGCGCGCGCACCTTCGAGGCGCAGCTCGACGACGGGCGCTGGCTGCACATCAGCGAGCGGCGCACCAAGGACGGCGGCTACGTGTCGGTCGGCACCGACATCACCACCATCAAGCGCCACGAGGAGAAGCTGATCGACAGCGAGCGGCGGCTGATGGCGACCGTCGCCGATCTGCGCGTCTCGCAGCAGGCGCTCGAGTCGCAGGCGCAGCAATTGAGCGACCTCGCCGAGAAATATGCCGAGGAGAAGACGCGCGCCGAGGAGGCGAACCAGGCCAAGTCGAAGTTCCTCGCCAACATGAGCCACGAGCTGCGCACGCCGCTCAACGCCATCATCGGGTTTTCCGAGATCATGGGCTCCGGCATGTTCGGCCCGCTCGGCGCCGACCGCTACGGCGAATACTGCCGCGACATCCATTCGAGCGGCCAGTATCTGCTCGACGTGATCAACGACGTGCTCGACATGTCGAAGATCGAGGCCGGCCGGCTGCAGCTCGACCGCGAGACGCTGCAGCTCGACCAGATGCTCAACGACGCGCTGCGCGTCGTCGCCAGCCGCGCCGCCGAGAAGAAGATCGCGCTCACCCTCGACGTCGGGCCGAAGATCTGGTTCGAAGCGGACCGGCGATCATGCAAGCAGATCATCCTCAACCTCTTGTCGAACGCCGTTAAGTTCACGCCCGAGGGCGGGCGCATCGACGTGCGCGGCCGCGCGCGCGGCGACACGGTCGTGATCGCGATCGACGACACCGGCATCGGCATTTCGCGCGACGCGCTCAAGCGGCTGGGCCGTCCGTTCGAGCAGGTCGAGAGCCAGCTCACCAAGAGCCATCACGGCTCGGGGCTCGGCCTGGCGATCGCCAAGTCGCTGGTCGAGCTGCATGGCGGGCGCATGCGCATCCGCTCGCGCCCGGGGGTCGGCACGCTGGTGCTGGTGCGCCTGCCGCGCGCGGTGGCGCCGTTCGACGCGCGCCACGCCGCGTGAGCGGCGCCAAACAGCGTCGCATCAGGCGCCGTTCTTGCCGGCGCGCGCCGCCGAGCGCAGGTCGATGGCGGAGAGGAATTCCTCGCGCGTCTGCGGCTGATCGCGAAACACGCCGAGCATGCGGCTCGTCACCATGGTGACGTCGGTGCGCCGCACGCCGCGCGTGGTCATGCACTCATGCGTGCCCTCGACCACCACGGCGACGCCGTGCGGCTTGAGCACGTTGTCGAGGCAGGAGGCGATTTCGGCCGTGAGCTTTTCCTGCACCTGCAGGCGCTTCGCATAGGCGTCGACCAGCCGGATCAGCTTGGAAATGCCGACCACGCGGTTGCGCGGCAGGTAGGCGATGTGCACGCGGCCGATGATCGGCGCCATGTGGTGCTCGCAATGGGAGACGAAGCGGACGTCGCGCAACAGCACGATCTCGTCGTAGCCGGCGACTTCCTCGAAGGTGCGCTTGAGGTAGTCGCGCGGATCCTCGTCGTAGCCGGCGAACCATTCCTGGTAGGCGCGCACGACGCGCGACGGCGTGCCGAGCAGCCCCTCGCGATCGGGATCGTCGCCCGCCCAGCGGATGAGCGTGCGCACGGCACTCTCGGCCTCGGCCAGCGAGGGGCGATTGGCGGGCTTCGCATCGCGCACAGCCGGCTTGTCGCTGCGACGACGGTTTGATCTTGCGGCTTTAGCCATGTGGACCTCGCAATGAACCTGCTGTGACGCTCCCCGGGTCGAAAAGGTTCCCGGTCATGCGGGCGGCCGCGCGATCGGCGCATCGACATAGATCTCGTACCGCTGCGATTTCGGCCGCGCCTTGTCGTCCTCGTTGACGTAGGCGATCGAGCTCTTGCCGATGAGCGTGCGCGGCAGGATCATCGCGCGGATGAAGCGCGTCGGCCGATCGGCGCCTTGCGCGAACACCGGCTCGGGCCCCGACTCGAACCAGGCGCCGCCCGGCCCATAGGAGGTCGAGCGGCCATGCGTGTCGATACGGATGCCGCCCTCGATCAGGCAGCGAATGCCGGGCCCCTGGTGGGTATGCAGATAGGCGCAGCCGCCGGGCGGAAACGCGACGCTGTCGCCGCGCAACAGGAGGTCGCCGGGCGGCAGCGCTGCGAGCGGCGCCGACAGCTTCTCGCGGGACGCGACGCCGCTGCCGCGCGCGGCGCCGCTCGCGGCCGATGGCGATGCCAGCTCGAACCGCCAGCAGGTGACGCCTGCCTTGCCCGGAACGAGCGTGAGCGCGCCTTCGCCGAACCACGCCTCGCCGTCGCCATATGCGCGGCCATCGATGGTCGCCGCACCATGCACGATGAAGATCATGCGCGGCATCGCCGGCAGCGGTCCGTCGACGGCAGCGCCGGCGGAGAGCGTGTCCTCGTAAAGTCGGATGTTCGGCATGGGCACCTTCGGCAGGAGGCGGGACGGAGCTGGTCTAGCGCATGTTCCGGCGAAGTGGACACCGGTTCGCCGATAAGAACATGCGCAAAACCGAAGAATCCAGAGCATGTTTCGATTCCGTAGGAGCGGAACATGCTTTGGTGACGCCGCAATTGCTACAGCCCGATCGTATTCCTTACGCCCGACCGAGCAAGCGGCCCTGGCCCTACACGCTGCCGACGATCCGCTCGAAACACCTGCGCACCTTCGCCTGCGTCTCGCCGAGATGCGCCTCGAGCGTCGCGAAGTCCGGCAGGTCGGCGGCGCGCGCGAGCAGGCCGAGCAGGCCGGTGCCGGCGGTCTTCGGATCGAACGGCCCCGGCAGGCACAACCGCAGGATCTGGATGAGATCGTGATAGAGCCGGGTTGCCGGGCGCAGCACCTCGCTGTCCTCGACGCCGAGCACGCCGAGACGCGCCGCATTGTCGAGCACGCGCGCCGTCGACGTGTCGAGGATGTCGGGCAGCGCCGCCGCGTGCACCAGCTGGAGATGCTGCGCGATGAACTCGAGGTCGATCAGCCCGCCCGCGGCGTATTTGAGATCCCAGCGCTCGTCCTCGCGATGCTCGAGCGCGATCGCTCGCCGCATCTCGGCGACGTCGGCCGCGATCGTCGCGGCGTCGCGCGGCACGCACAGCACCGCGCGGATCGCCGCACTCACCCGCTGCGCCAGATCGCCCTCGGCGGAGACGACGCGCGCGCGCGTCAATGCCATGTGCTCCCAGGTCCAAGCCTCGTCGCGCTGATAGCTCACGAAGGACTGAAACGACGTCGCGACCGGTCCCGAGCGGCCGGACGGGCGCAGCCGCATGTCGACGTCGTAGAGCTTGCCGAAGGTGGTCGGCGCGGTCATCGCGCTGACGAGCCGCTGCGTCAGGCGGGCAAAATACTGCCCGCCATAGAGCGGACGCTCGCCATCCGACTCCGGGTGCTCGGGATCGAACTCATACACCAGGATCAAATCGAGATCGGACGACGCGGTCATCTCGCGGCCGCCGAGCTTGCCGAGCGCAAGCACGGCGCTCGCCTGACCGGCGAGCCTGCCGTGCACCGACGTGAATTGGACCGAGACGGCGGCATGCAGCGCCCGGATGACCTCGTCGGCGAGCCCCGCGAACGCCTCGCCCGCCTCGCGCGCCGAGACGGTGCCGGACAGGACGCGCGTGCCGATCAGGAACATGTGCTCCTGGCCGAACAGGCGGACGCGGTCGAGAAAATCCTCGTAGGAGACCGATTCCCCGATCGCGACCGCGAAGCGCGTCGCCAGCCGCGCGCGGTCGGGCCGCGCACCGAAGAACTGCGGATCGAGCAGGGCATCGATCACCTGCGGGTTGAATGCGAGCGTATCGGCGAGCCGCGGCGCCGTCCCAAGCAGCAGCGCGACGAGCGGCATCAGGTCGAGGTTCTCGCGCAGCAGCAGGAGGAGCCGCGCGCCGCCGTGCAGGTTGCCGAGGAAGCGGTCGAACGCCATCACGGCCGCATCCGGATTGTCGGAGCGCGCAAACTGCTCGATCAGGACCGGCGCCAGCTCGACGACCACGCCCCGCGCGACCTCGCCGCGCAGCGCGCGCGGCACCCCCAAGCCCCAGCGCCGCACCGCGGCCGAAACATCGGTCGGCCGGCGGAAGCCCATCGCGGCGAGCTTGTCGAGCGTCTCGCGATCGTCGGCGTCCGGCGGAAAGACGAGGCCGCGCCGTTCCGCCTCGTGCGCCGGCGCATGCTCGAACAGGCGCGCGTAGTAGCCTTGCACCGCCGTGAGGTGGCCGAGCAGCGACGTCGCGAAGGCGTCACGGCCGTCGCATCCGAGGAAGCGGGCGAATCGCTCCACGCCCGCCCGGTCGGCCGGCAGGGTGTGCGTCTGCTCGTCCGCGACCATCTGCAGCCGGTGCTCGACCTCGCGCAGAAATCGGTAGGCGGCGTCCAGGTCCGCGCGCGCCGCCCCGTCGATGAAGCCGCCGTCCGCGAGCGCGCGCAAGGTCGCGAGCGTCTCGCGCCCGCGCAACTCGGCGCGACGGCCGCCGGCGATCAGCTGCTGGGTCTGCACGAAGAACTCGATCTCGCGGATGCCGCCGCGGCCGAGCTTGACGTTGTGTCCTTCGACCGCAATGGCTCCGTGCCCGCGATAGGCGTGGATCTGGGTCTTCATCGCGTGCACTTCGGAGATCGTCGCGTAGTCGAGATACTTGCGCCAGACGAACGGCGCGAGCGCCTTGAGCGTCGCCTCGCCGGCCGCGATATCGCCGGCGCAGGGCCGCGCCTTGATCAGCGCGGCGCGCTCCCAGTTCTGGCCGGCGCGCTCGTAGTAGTCGAGCGCGGCGGGCAGCGCGATCGCGATCTGGGTCGAGGCGGGATCGGGCCGCAGCCGCACGTCGACGCGAAATACGTAGCCGTCGGCGGTGCGCTGCTGCAGCAGCCGGATGAGATCGCGGGTGAGCCGGATGTAGAGCGGGCCCGGCTCGCTGCCGGACGGCAAGGCAGCGGCGGCCGGATCGTAGAAGACGATCAGGTCGATATCGCTCGAATAGTTGAGCTCGTGCGCCCCCATCTTGCCCATGGCGAGCACCACATAGCCCGACCCGACGCCCGGGCGCGCGCCATCGGGCGGCACGAGCCGCCCGGCGCGCGCGGCGCCGGCGAGCAGATGGTCGACGGCGGCGCCGACCGCCGTATCGGCGACGTCGGTGAGCGCGCGGGTGACGCGCATCACGTCCCACGCGCCGCCGATGTCGGCGAGCGCGATCAGCAACGCGGCTTCCGACTTCATGCGGCGCAAGAGCCGCATCGCCTCGTCGTCGCGACCGGCCGCCGCCAGCGCGCGCGCCGTCGCGGCCAACAGCGCCGCGAGATGCTCGTCGGGATCGGATTCCAGCAGCGCCAGCAGCCGCCCGCCGTCGCGCGCCGCCAGATCCCACAGATAGGGCGAACCGTCGGCAATGCCGGCGAGCAGCGCCCGCAGCGAGGGAAGCTGCGCCACGAGCGGCGCGATCGCGACGGCTTCGGGGGTCACGAGCCAATCGGCGACGCGGGCGTGCGCGGCGTCGGGATCGGACAGCAACGGCGCACGCGCCAGCCGGCGCGCGAGTGCGCGCGGCGGCGAGTCGTGCCCCCTGGTCGAGCGCGTCAACTTGGTACTTGCGCCCCCGCGCGCGGCAACCGGATCATCGCCTTGAGGCCGGGCTCGTTGTCGGCGAGCATGAGCTCGCCATGATGGAGATGCGCGACCGCCGCGGCGAGGCTCAGGCCCAGTCCCGAGCCGGGCTGCGAGCGGCTGTGCTCGAGCCGCACGAAGCGCTCGACCGCGTGCGCCCGCGCGTCGGGCGGAATTCCCGGGCCCTTGTCGGCAACCGTGAGCACCACGTTGTCTCCGTCGTTGCGCGCCATCACCGTGATGGTCGGCGGCGGGCCGGCATCGGCGGCGGGCGCAGCGCCAGCCGGCGCAACGTCGCCGGCGAGCGCGAGCTCCGCCTCCGGCTGCGCGGGCGCCGCATATTTGATCGCATTGTCGACGAGATTAGCCAATGCCTGGCTGATCAGCTCGCGATGTCCGTGCACCAGGACCGGGCCGGGCGCGTCGACCACGAGATGAAGCCCCTTTTCCTCGGCGACCGGCTCGTAGAGCTCAGCCACGCCGCGCGCGATCTCGGCCGCGTCGACCTCGCCCATGCCGCGCCCGGCCTCGCCCGACTCGGCGCGCGCGATCATCAGGAGCGCGTCGAAGGTGCGGATCAGCCCTTCGGATTCCTCGATCGTCGAGTCGAGGGCGGCGCGATAGTCGGCGTCGGTGCGCGCATTGCGCAGCGCCGCCTCGCAGCGGTTGCGCAGGCGCGTCAGCGGCGTCTTGAGGTCATGCGCGACATTGTCGGACACCTCCTTGAAGCCGTGCATGAGCGACTCGATGCGATCGAGCATGGCGTTGAAATTGAGCGCCAGCCGGTCGATCTCGTCGCCGGTGCCGGCGATCGGCAGGCGTCCCGACAGATCGCCGGCCGAAATGGACTGCGCCTTCTCGGTGATCGCGTCGACGCGGCGCAGGATGTGACGGCTGACGAAGAAGCCGCCGCCGAGGCCGAGCACGACGACGGCGGCGATCGACCAGCGCCCGGCCGTGAGGATGATGTCGTAGATCCGCTGCTGCTCCTCGATGTCGCGGCCGACCAGGAGATGGAAGCCACCCGGCAGCTCGGACACCAGCACCAGCGCGCGGTGCTCGTTTCCCTCGGGCGAATCGAGCCGCTGGTAGGAGGTCTCGACCCATCCGGTCTGGCTCAGAATCCCGGCATCGAGCGAGGCGACATTGCCGGCGAGTCCCTGCCCGAGCGGGGTTGCGACCAGGTACAGGCTCGAGCCCGGCCGGCGCGAACGGATCTCGACGACCGCGGCGAGCCGGCCGATGCCGCCGCGCTCGTACTGGTCGTTGAGGCCCGCCACCTCGGTATTGACGGTCGTGGTGATCTGCTCGGTGATCAGCCGGCGCGCATTGAGGGCGAGGAAGAACAGGAGCAGCGCCGCGAACAGCGCGAACAGCGCGAGATAGACGAGCGTGAGGCGAAACGCCGTCGTGCGGAGAAGCTTACCGAGCGCCGTCACGGATCATGTATCCGGCGCCGCGAATCGTATGGAGGAGCGGCGGCGTGAACCCCTTGTCGACCTTCGAGCGCAGCCGCGAGATGTGCACGTCGATGACGTTGGTCTGCGGGTCGAAGTGATAGTCCCAGACGTTTTCCAGCAGCATGGTGCGCGTCACCACCTGGCCGGCATGCTTCATCAGGTATTCGAGCAGGCGGAACTCGCGCGGCTGCAGCAGGATCTCGTCCTTGCCGCGGGTGACGCGATGCGACAGCCGGTCGAGCTCGAGATCGGCGACGCGGTAGACCGTCTCTTCCCGCCCGCCGCGCCGGCGCGCCAGCACCTCGAGCCGCGCCAAGAGCTCGGCGAAGGAATACGGCTTGACCAGGTAGTCGTCGCCGCCGGCGCGCAGGCCCTTGACCCGGTCGTCGACCTGGCCGAGCGCCGAGAGGATCAGCGCCGGCGTGGTGACGCCCTTGTCGCGCAGCGCGCCGATCACCGACAGGCCGTCGCGCTTCGGCAGCATGCGGTCGACGATGAGCACGTCATAGGCGCCGTCGGAGGCGAGCGCAAAGCCCTCCTCGCCGTCGGCGGCGTGCTCGGCCACATGGCCGACCTCGCGAAACGCCTTGACCAGATAGTCGGCTGCGTCGCGATCGTCCTCGATGATCAGCAGTCGCATGTTCGCGCGCCATTCGGCTGTTCATTGTTTGAGCATGATCCTTTCCGAAAACCGGTACCCACTTTTCGGGATCATGCTCTACCGCTCCGGTGCGGCACCGCATCACATATATCGAAAATTCCGACCCGGCGGCAGCGGCGGCAAGCGAAAGGGGCGGCAGGAGGTCCCGCCGCCCCTTCGACCGCCTGGTCTCGGCGGGGGCGATGGATGCCGAGACCACGAGGTTCCTGCGTCTCTGCGGGTGACCCGGCCGGAGAACCCGAAGGTCGGCCGGACCATCCGCGAATAACCGGGGACGGGCATTCGGGCCCGTCCCCTAGGGGCGCGCACTGCCGGCGGGGGCGACGGAAGCCGGCACGACGACCCACTTCGAGTGGGTGGCGGGGACGGGTCTTGCGACCCGTCCCCAGGGTTCGTTCCGCTGGCGGGGGCGACGGTTGCCAGCGGCACGCCCCATCTCGTCAGAACATGATCCCGAACCGCGGATGCTCGGTTTCGGACCGGATCACGCTCCGCTACTCACGCATTGCCGAGCGGGATCGCGACGAAGTGCGTGCCCTGCTCGGACTTCACCCGCATCAATACCGTGTGCTTGCCCCCGGCCCTGGCGTCCTGCATGGCGCGGCGGACATCGGCCGGCGCATTGACGGGCTGGCCGCCGACATCGAGGATGACGTCGCCGGTCTTGAACCCATGCGCCGCGGCGGCGCCGTCGGGGTCGACGTCGGTGACCACGACGCCTTGCGTGCCGGCGCCGCTCACATTGGCGGCCGGCGCGAGCGAAAGGCCGAGGCGCGGAATGGTGGTGCCTTGGGTCGTGCCGTGATCCTCGGTCGTGGCCCGCGCCGTGACCTGCTTGGGCAATTCGCCGAGCGTCATCGACAGCTGCTCTTCCTTGCCGTCGCGGAAGACGCCGATCTTGACCTGGGTGCCGGGCGCCATGCCGCTGATGCGGCGCGCGAGCGTGCGCGCATCCGGAATGGGCGCGCCGTCGAGGGAGACGATCACGTCGCCGGACTTGATGCCGGCCTTGGCGGCGGGGCTGCCTTGCTGCGGCTCGGCGACCAGCGCGCCGTGCGCGTCCTTCATGCCGAGACTGTCGGCGATGTCGGCGGTGACCGGCTGGATCTGCACGCCGATCCAGCCGCGCGTGACCTTGCCCTTGTCCTTGAGCTGGGTGATGACCGACTTCACGGTCTCGGCCGGAATCGCGAAGGCGATGCCGACCGAGCCGCCGGACGGTGAGAAGATCGCGGTGTTGACGCCGATCACCTGGCCGTCGACGTCGAAGGCGGGGCCGCCGGAATTGCCCTTGTTCACCGGCGCGTCGATCTGGATGAAGTCGTCATAGGGACCGGCGCCGATGTCGCGGCCGCGCGCCGAGACGATGCCGGCCGTCACGGTGCCGCCGAGGCCGAACGGATTGCCGACCGCGAGCACCCAGTCGCCGATGCGCGGTGCCTGGTCGGCGAGCTGCACGAACGGGAAGTTGGCGCCCTCGACCTTGATCAGCGCCAAGTCCGTGCGCGGATCGGTGCCGATCACCTTGGCGGTGTGGGTCTTGCCGTCGTCGGTCGTGACCTCGACGCTCTCGGCCTTGTCGACCACGTGGTTGTTGGTCACCGCATAGCCGTCGGCCGAGATGAAGAAGCCCGAGCCCTGGCCGGTCGCAAACTGATGGCGCGGGAAATGGTCGCGCAGGCCGGGCATCCCATTCTCGCCGAAGCGGCGGAAGAAGAAGCGGAACGGCGAATTGGGGCCGAATGGGCTGTCTTCGCCGAGCCCCGAGGCCTGCGGGCCGACGTCCATCTTGACGCGAACCGAGATCACCGCCGGCTTGACCTTGGCGACGATGTCGGCAAAGCCGACCGGACGCTGCGGGCTCTGCGCATGGGCCGGCGTGGTGAACGATGTGACGGCCGGGTCGAAGCCCGGCCCGACGAACACGAGCGCGGCGCCGAGAGCGGCTGCGCTCGCCAGCAGTGCGAGGCGACGCCCGGAGAGCAGGCGCTGGCGGGGAACGCTCGACATCAGCGTTGGCTCCAATTGCAACGGTCAGGCGCATCAGCGCCGTTTCGTCAGGCAAGATGGAAAGCCACGCCTTTCCGCATCATGACGGCCATATTAACACTTGGTAAGCTTGGCGGGCCGTTAAAAAACTGATGCGGTTCAATGTCTTGCGAGAAAGACCAGGGTCGCGCCGGGCTCAGCTGCGCCCGGCCCCGGTGAGTTCCGCAAGGCGCGCCTGCTCGCTCTTGCTGAGCGGGGCGGGCGTATCCGACGTCGCCTGCGCTTGCCGGCGCCGGCGCACGGCCACGAGCAACGTCAGCCCGCCAATGAAGAGAACCGCGATCGGCGCAAGCCAGAGCGGCAGGGTCTGCCACTCGAAGCGCGGCTTGAGCAGCACGAACTCGCCGTAGCGGGCAACGAGGAAATCGAGCACCTGCTGGTCGCTGTCGCCGGCTTTCAGGCGGTCGCGCACCAGCACGCGCAGGTCGTGCGCGAGCGGCGCGTCGGAATCATCGATCGACTGGTTCTGGCAGACCATGCAGCGCAGCTCGTGCGACAGCGCGCGCGCCCGCGCCTCGAGCTTCGGATCGGGCAGGATTTCGTCCGGCCGCACCGCGAAGCTCGGCCCGGCGGCGGCGAGCGTCGCGGCGAGAACCATGAGGCGCAGGAGCATCGCGATCCGCATGACCCTACTCCGCGGGCTGCAGCGCTGCGCCCGCCTTCGCGGGCTTCTTCGCCGGCTTGGGCGCGCCCACGCGCAGACGCCGATCGGAGAGCGAGAGCGCCCCGCCCATCGCCATCACGACGGCGCCGAGCCAGATCATCAGCACCAGCGGCTTGTGATAGAGCCGCACCGCGATCGCGCCGTCCGCCGCCACGTCGCCGAGCGAGATGTAGAGCTGGCTCACGCCGCGCGTCATCAACGCGGCCTCGGTGGTCGTCGTCTCGCGCGTCGGGAACGTGCGCTTCGCCGGCACCATCTCGCCGATCAGCTCCCCGTTGCGGCGGACCGCGAAGCGCACCCTGAGCTCGTTGTAGTTCGGCCCGCTGTCGGTCGATGTCCCCTCGAACGTGAAATCGTAGTGCCGCAGCGCGACCTTGTCGCCCTGGCGCAGCGACACGATCTGCTCGCTGCCCCATTGGGTCTCGCCAACGATGCCAAGCAGCGTGATGCCGAGGCCGATATGGGCGAATGCCGCGCCCCAGGCCGAGCGCGGCAGGCCGATGGCGCGCCGCGTCACGGTCGGCAACGGCGCGCGCCACAGCCCGGTGCGCTCGACGAGGTCGGTGACGGCACCGGCGATCACGAAGGTCGCGATCCCGACGCCGAAGGCCGCGAGCACCGGACGCCCTTCGATCACGCAGACGGCCAGGATTCCGACGACCGCCAGGATGAAGGCCGCGGTCAGGCGCTGGGTCACCCCTCTGAGATCGCCGCGCTTCCACGCGAGCAGCGGCCCGAACGGCACGACCACCATGAGCAGGATGAACAGCGGTCCGAAGGTCCAGTTGAAGTATGGCGCGCCGACCGAAATCTTCGTCCCCGTCAGCGCCTCGAGCGCCAGGGGATAGAGCGTGCCGACGAACACGGTGGCGCAGGCGGTGGTGAGAAACAGGTTGTTGATGACGAGCGCGCCTTCGCGCGAGATCGGCGCGAACAGGCCGCCCTGCTTGAGCATCGGCGCGCGCCAGGCATAGAGCGCGAGACCGCCGCCGATGAACAGCACGAGGATCGCGAGAATGAACTCGCCGCGCATCGGGTCCGACGCGAAGGCATGCACCGAGGTGAGCACGCCCGAGCGCACCAGGAAGGTGCCGATGAGCGAGAGCGAGAAGGTGAGGATCGCGAGCAGGATGGTCCACACCTTCAGCGCCTCGCGCTTCTCCATGACGAGCGCCGTGTGGAGCAGCGCGGTGCCGGCGAGCCACGGCATGAAGGAGGCGTTCTCCACCGGGTCCCAGTACCACCAGCCGCCCCAGCCGAGCGTGTAGTAGGCCCAGAACGAGCCCATCGCGATGCCGATGGTGAGGCAGATCCAGGCGATCAGGGTCCACGGCCGCACCCAGCGCGCCCAGGCGGCATCGATGCGGCCCTCGATCAGCGCCGCGATCGCGAAGGCAAACGAGATCGAGAAGCCGACATAGCCGAGGTAGAGCATCGGCGGATGCACCGCGAGGCCGAAATCCTGCAGGATCGGATTGAGGTCGCGCCCCTCGAACGGCGCCGGCGCGAGGCGCAGGAACGGGTTCGAGGTGGCGAGAATGAAGACGTAGAACGCCGCCGCAATCCACGACTGGACGCTGAGCACGGTCGCCTTGAGCGAGGCCGGAATGTTGCGGCCGAAGGCGGCGACCAGCGCGCCGAACACCGACAGGATGAGCACCCACAAGAGCATGGAGCCCTCGTGGTTCCCCCACACGCTGGTGAACTTGTAGAGCAGCGGCATGGTCGAGTGCGAATTCTCGAACACGGTCGCGACCGAGAAGTCGGAGGTGACGTAGCAGGTGACCAGCGCCGCAAACGACATGGCGACGAAGACGAACTGGGCGAGCGCGGACGGCGCCGCGACGCCCATCAGCACCACGTCGCCGGTGCGCGCGCCGTAGAGCGGAACCGTCGACTGCACCAGCGCGATCGCGAGCGCGAGCACCAGGGCAAAATGTCCAAGCTCGGGAATCATGGGGTCCTCGTCGCGCTGCCGCTCTTGTTGGCGTAGTCGTCCTTCCAGTGGCCCGATTTCTTCAGGGCTTCGGCCACTTCCTTCGGCATGTAGCGCTCGTCGTGCTTGGCGAGCACCGTGTCGGCATGAAACGTGCCGCCCGGATCGATCACGCCTTCGGTCACGACGCCCTGCCCTTCGCGAAACAGGTCGGGCAGGATGCCCTGGTAGGTCACCGGGATCGCCTTGTTGCCGTCGGTGACCTCGAAGCGGACGTTGAGGTTCTGCCCCTTCACGATGCTGCCGGCGACGACGAGCCCACCAAGACGCACCCGCGTGCCGGGAGCGACGTGCTTCTCGACCAGGTCGGTCGGCGAATTGAAGAACACGATCGAGCCGCGCAGCGCGAACAGCACGAGCCCCACGGCGATTCCAAGGACGCCGACGCCCGCCGCGATCAGGCTCAGACGACGCTGCTTACGGGTCATAGGCTGACGCTCTTCCTTCCCGGTCGAACGGCCGGTCGCATCCCCATCGATGGGGGCGCGACGGCACAGGGCTTGGGGGTCGCGCCACACCATATAGGCGCGCGTCGGCTGGCACCACCCCATCGCGGCGCGAACGCCGCGTCATGGCGACGCTCGCGGCCGCGGTGGCGGGTTACACCACGGAACCTGCGCGGGCCGCAATCCGCAGAATCCCGGAGGCAGGCTGGCGGCAGAATGTCCGGCGGAACGAAATCGCAGCACAATCCGATTTGCTCAGGCAAGGCGTTCGGCGAGGGTCGGGGTGAGGGCTCTCGGAACCTACAATGAAACTCCGAGCGCCCCTCACCCGGCTCGCTGCGCTCGCCACCCTCTCCCCTGCGGGGAGAGGGAAACGGACGCTACGCCTTGGCGGCAGCGGCCTTGCGCTCGTTGGCGACGGCAACGTCGGCCGCCTTGGTCAGCGTTTCGGCATATTCGGGGCCGAAGACCTTGGCGCAGAAGCGCACGGCGGCGTCGAATTGCGACTGGCGATAGCCGCGATCGACCTTGCCGGCGTTGCGCAGTCCCTCCAGCAGCTGGTCCGTATGGGTTTCGAGGTAGTTCTGCACCTCGGAGAAGGAGCGCATCGTCATCTCGTTGATGGCGAGCTCGTTGGCGTAGTTGCGGCACTGGCCGACGAAGCCGATCAGCGCCTCGGTCTCCTCGACGTCGCTCGAGTCGAGCATGGAACCCGGCACGATGTCCTTCGGGTGGCGCACGCGCAGCATGCGGCGCACGCGGCCCGGCGCCGATTCGATCTCCGGCCGCAGCGCGACGGCGAGCTGGCCGCGGATCGCCGCGAGGTTGCGCGCCCACGGCGAGTCGGCGGACAGATCGACCTCGGTGCGCAGCCCGCGCGCCGCGTCGTGAATGTCCTTGAGCAGCGAGGGCTGCGCCATCGCCTCGCCGCGCCGCAGATCGGTCTCGAGCTCGCGCACCATGCGCTCGAGCTCGGCGAGCACGATCGGCACCGCCGGCGCATAGGGCGTCTCGGCGATGCGGGCGGGAAAGTCGCTGTCCGCCGCCTTGACGGCGATGCGGATCAGCTGCCACGGCGCCGCCAGCCGGCTCATCACCAGCACCAGCGCCATGACGTAGACCTCGCGAAAGCGCCCCGCGGTCGAATCGATGAAGTCGGTGATCGAGCCGATCTGGTCGTCGGTCAGGTTGCGGATTTTCGCCGGCAGCTTGCCGGCGAGCGCCGCGAGCACGTCGCGCGCCTTGAGCAAGGCCGCGACGTGGCGCACGTCATCGAGCGCGCGCGGCGTCCCGATCTGGTGGGCAAGCTTGCGCCGCGCCTTGTCGTCGCTGGCGACCGCGGCGAGCGCCGTCTCGATCGCCCGGGCGACGCGCTCATGGAAGGCGGTGGCGGCCTGGTTCGCCTTCGCCTCGTTCGCGGGCATCAGCCGCGCGACCTCGCTCGCGAAGAAGCTGGTTTCCGTCGGCAGCAGGTCGCGGCCGATCCATTCCCAGATCGGCGCCGCCGCGGCGCGCGCGATGCGCCCAAGATGCACGTTTTCCGGCGCATCGTCGACGAAGAACGGCTCGAGAAAGGCGAAGAACAGCCGGGCCGGAGCGCCGTTCGGGTCGGGCGGCTCGGCGGCCGCAACGACCGGCGCGGCGGACGCAACGGGAGCGACCGGCGCAACCGGCGCGACCGGCGGAGCCGGCGCGACCGGCTTGGCCGGCGGCGCGACGTCGGCGCGCCCGGCATTGCGCAGCTCGCGCACGATGAGCTCGCTGCCCGGCAGCGGCTCGCCACGCTGCTCGCCGCGTTCGAGCTCCGCGAGCAGCATGGCGCGCGCCCGCGGGGTGAGCTCCCGCAGGAATCCACGCAATTTCTCGGCCGTGCGGCCGTCGATCGCCATGCGGCCACCAAACGGGTTTGCAGCGTCTTGTCTCGTGATAGCCGCGACCGCCTTAAGAAGACGTTGAAAGTCCGGGAAAATCGCCCCTCGCGCGGTTCTCGAAGCATGGCGAGCCAAGGGCCGCGCGGCGGCAGTCGGCTGAGCTGAAACGCCGAGCGCCGCGCCATCGTGCGACCCGCACGGGCGGCGATCGGGCCGGGTTCCGCGGGGGCAAGACCCCCTCTAAGATCGGCCATCAGGCACCGTCCGGGCGCTCGCCGACGCGCCCGCGTTAACGCTTTGCTAACAACCGTCGCACCGGGACGGCGCGGCAGGGAGATCGGGATGGAACGGCCATTCGAGACGCTGCAGGTCGCCTCGCTCGACGGAATCTTGCAGGTGCTGCTCGACCGCCCGGCCGCGGCCAACGCCATGAATACCCAGATGGGGCGCGACCTGCTCAGCCTCTTCGCGCGGCTTGCCGCCGAGCCCGAGGGGGCGCGCTGCGTCGTGCTGTCGGCGACCGGCGAGCGCGCCTTCTGCGCCGGCGGCGACCTCAAGGAACGCAACGGCATGAGCGACGCGCAATGGCAGGCGCAGCATCTCGTGTTCGAGCGGATGATCCGCGCGCTGATCGACTGCCCACTGCCGGTGATCGCCGCCGTGAACGGCGCAGCCTTCGGCGGCGGCCTCGAGATCGCGCTCGGCTGCGACTTCATCTATGCGGCGCGCAACGCCCGCTTCGCGCTGACCGAGGTCACGCTCGGCATCATGCCGGGCTGCGGCGGCACGCAGAACCTGCCGCGCGCGATCGGCGAACGGCGCGCCAAGGAGCTGATCCTGAGCGGCGCCGCGTTCTCGGCCGAGGAGGGTTTTGCGTTCGGCCTCGTCAACCGGGTATGCGAGCCCGACAAGCTTCTGGCCGAGGCGATCGAGACGGCGCGGCGCATCGCGCGCAACGGCCCGCTCGCGGTGCGCCAGGCGAAGCATGCGATCCACCACGGGCTGGAGCTTTCGCTCGCCAACGGCATGCTGTTCGAGATCGAGGCCTACAATCGATTGGTGCCGACCGACGATCGGCGCGAAGGCATTTTGGCCTTCAACGAGAAACGCCCGGCCCGCTTCACGGGCCGCTGAACCAATCCCGAGGAAACGCCATGCAGCGCAGCACCGACCGCATTCTCACCACCCACACCGGCAGCCTGCCGCGGCCGCGCGACCTGCTCGAGATGGTGCGCGCGCGCTCGCGCGGCGAGGCGATCGACGCGCACGCGTTCCAGACGCGGCTGCGCCAGGCCGTGGCTGAGATCGTGCGCAAGCAGGCCGAGCTCGGCATCGACGTGGTCGACGACGGCGAGCTCGGCAAGCCGAGCTTCGTCACCTATGTGCGCGAGCGCCTCGCCGGCCTCACCCGCCAGGAGGGCGAGCGGCAGAGCCCGTGGATTCGCTCGCGCGAGGCGCTGTCGTTTCCCGATTTCTACAAGGCGCAGGCCGGCGCCGTGAACGCGCGGCAGGCGCTGATGGCGTGCACGGGGCCGATCGCTTATCGCGGCCATGCCGAGCTCAAGCGCGACCTCGACAACTTCAAGGCGGCGCTCGCCGGCGTGAAGGTCGTCGAAGCCTTCGTGCCGTCGATCTCGCCGTCGAACATCGAGGACTGGAACCGCAACGAACACTACAAGAGCGCCGAGGAATATCTCTACGCCATCGCGGACGCGATGCGGGAGGAATACCAGGCGATCGTCGCGGCCGGCTTCCTGGTGCAGATCGACGACCCGCAGCTGGTGACGCACTACGTCGTCAATCCGACCGCCTCGATCGCGGAGTGCCGCAAGTGGGCGCAGATGCACGTCGCGGCGCTCAATCACGCGCTGCGCGGCATCCCGCGGGAGAAGATCCGCTATCACACCTGCTACGGCATCAACATGGGCCCGCGCGTGCACGACATGGAGGCGAAGGACATCGTCGACATCGTGCTCAAGGTCAATGCCGGCGCGTTCTCGTTCGAGGCCGCCAATCCGCGCCACGAGCACGAGTGGACCGTGTGGGCGGCGGCGAAGATTCCCGACGGCGCCGTGCTCATTCCGGGCGTGATCTCGCATTCGACCGTGCTGGTCGAGCATCCCGAGCTGATCGCCCAGCGCATCGCGCGCTATGCGAAGATCGTCGGGCGCGACAACGTCATCGCCGGATCGGACTGCGGATTCGCGACCTTCGCGGGCTCCGACGAGGTGCACGAGAGCATCGTGTGGGCAAAATTCGCCGCGCTCGCCAAAGGCGCACAGATCGCCACCAAGGAGCTGTGGGCGAAGAAGGCCGCCAAGCCCGCGCGCGTCGTCGCGAAGAAGCCCGCGAAGGCGCGCAAGCGAGCAGCGCAACGATGAAGCCGTAGGGTGGGCAACCGCGCCGGCGCAGGCCGTGCCGCGTGGGCAAGATCGCGATGGCGCGGTTGCCCACGCGGCGACGTTCGCGGATCGCGATCTTGCCCACCCTACGCGTCACTTCAGGCGCTTCGCGGCGTCCTGCGCGATGCTGAGGTCGGAGAACTTCGCGACCGCGAAGCTCGCCTTGATGAATCCGAGGTCGCGCGTGAGGTCGACATTGTGCTGCAGCGCCTCGAGGTTCGGCATGAGGTTCGGATCGCGGTAATAGTCCTTGGCGGTGTACGCCCAGGTGAAGCGCTCGGGCGGTGCCTTGGTGATGCGGGCGCAAATCTCCATGACCTGCTTCTGGTTCGCCGGGTCGAGATACCAGCGCAGGATGCGCAGCGAATCCTCCATGAAATCGACGAGCGCGGCGCGGTTCTTGGCGATGAAGCCCGCGCGCGCGGTCCACATGGTGAACTGCGAGACGCCGAGCGCGTCCCTGGAGGTGAACAGCGTCCGCGCGACCTTGCGCAGCGCCGGGTCGAGCGAGAACGGCAGCACCGCCGGCACCAGGTCGACCTTCTTCTCGGTCAGCATCGCCCGCATGGTCGGGAACGGCGCCTCGATCTCGGTGAAGTCGCGCTTGTCCTCGAGCCCGCTCTTGTGCAGCATCGCGCGCATCGCGATGTCGACGCCGCTGCCGGTCGCGTTGGTCGCGACCACCCTGCCCTTGACGTCCGCCACCTTGTTGATCGGGCCGTCGGCGAGCACCATGTATTCCGAGCTGTAGTGGCCGGCGACGCCGTCCTGGAAGCCGTCGGCGATGACGCGCAGGTCGCTGATGCCGGCGTTCTGGATGGCGATCGGCAGCGTCGGAAAGGCGAGATCGGCGATGTCGACCGCCCCGGACGCGAGCGCCGCCACCATCGGCGGCGTGCCGGCGAAGCGCGAGACCTCGAGGCGATAGGTCTTGTCGAGGTGCGTCGCGAGGTCCTTCTTCTCCAAGAACACCGACGGCAAGTCGGAGATCGGCACGACGTAACCCACCCGCAACGTGACCATGTCGGCCGCTTGCGCGGCGCCGATCGCGGCCGCGCCGAGCACGGCCGCAACGGCGCCCGTCAAAGCCATCTTTCCGAAGCGCATTTATTCCCTCCCCGTATCTTTCTTGGTTTGGTGTCTTTCTTGGTTTGGTGTCGTTCTTGGTTGGCGTCGCAACTCCCCGGCTCGCTCAATCGGCGACGACCACTTCTACCAGGGTCGGCCGGTCGGCTTCGAGCGCCTTGTGCAGGCTCGCGGCGAGCGCGTCGGGGCGCTCGACGCGGCAGCCGTCGATCCCGTGCCCGGCCGCGAGCGCGACGAAGTCGAGCGCGGGCAGCTTGGTGCCGATCGTCTGCGTCAGGCCGAACACCTTGCTGAAGTCCTCCAGCGCTTGATAGCGGCTGTTGCGCACGATCACGAAGGTGACGGGAAGCCGCAGCTGGCCCGCCGTCCACAGGGCCTGGATCGCATACATGCTGGAGCCGTCGCCGATGATCGCGATGACCTTCTCGCCCGGCTTGCCGAGCGCGACGCCGACGGCGGCCGATATGCCAAAACCGAGCCCGCCGCTCGCGCAGGCGAAGAAGCCCTGGCTGCGATCGACCGGCAGATAAGCCTGGCCGGCGCGCCGGCTGGTCGGCGCCTCCTCGACGATGATGCTGCCTGCCGCGCGCACCTCGCCGAGCGTCTGCATGAGAAAATCGACCGAGATGGCGCGGCCCGGTTTTACGCGCGCCGGCTTGCGCCGGCCTTTCGGGCGGGCGCGGCGCGGCGGCGCGGGCCGCGCCAGGAGGTCGGCGATGCCGAGATCGAGGCTCGTCACGATCGAGGTGCCGGTCGGCAGCCAGGCGGCGGCGTCCGCGTCATCGGTGAGCTGGAACAGCTGGACGCCGGCGGGCAGGAACGGGCCAAAACCTTCCTGGTGAAAGGTGAAGAGCGGCGCGCCGAGCGCAAGGACGAGGTCGTGCCCGTCGAGATGCTGCACGATCGCTTCCTTGCGCGGCGGGAGGAAGCCCGCGAACAGCGGGTGGCTTTCCGGGAAGCTGCAGCGGCCGCAGTGCGGGGTGACCCAGACCAGCGCGTTGTGGCGCTCGGCAAGCGCGATGCCGAGATCCCACGCGCCGTCGCGGTCGACGCCCGCGCCGACCACGAAGGCGGGGTGCTTGGCGGCATCGAGCGCATCGCCGAGATGCGCCAAGCGATCGGGCGCGGCGCGCAGCGCGGTGCTCACCTGCCGCGCCGCCAGCGGCTCGGCGGTGCGGTCCCAGTCGTCGACCGGTACCGACACGAAGGCCGGCCCGCACGGCGGCGCCATCGCGACGTAATAGGCGCGCGCGATCGCTGCCGGCACGTCCTCGGCGCGCGCCGGCTCGACGCTCCATTTGACATAAGGGCGCGGCAGCTCGGCCGCCTGCTGCGAATAGAGAAAGGGCTCGGTCGGCAGGATCGAGCGCGCCTGCTGGCCCGCGATGATGACGAGCGGCGTGCGATTGCGGAACGCCGTGAAGATGCCGCTCATCGCATGGCCGACGCCGGCCGCCGAATGGAGGTTGACGATCGCGGCGTTGCGCGTCGCCTGCGCGTAGCCGTCCGCCATGCCGACCACGGCGGCCTCCTGCAACCCGAGGACGTAGCGGAAATCGTTGGAGAACGCGCGAAACATCGGCAGCTCGGTCGAGCCCGGATTGCCGAAGATCGTCGTCGTGCCGAACGCGCGCAGCAGATCCATCACGGCTTCGCGCACGGTGGTGGGCCTCGTCGACGTCATGCCTTCCCCTCCGTGCTCGCGGCGACGCCGTCCGTCAGCCACGCCGCGCGCGATGATGCTCCGCCGCGAGCAGGTCGCGCGCCGGTCGGCCGCCCCGCCCGTCGTCGCGGCCGATCGCCATGATCGCGGTGCCCATGGCGACGCTGCCGAAGGTGATGAAGAAGCCGAACAGCAGCAGCGCCAGCGCGACGCCGGGCGAGGCATCGGCGAACATGAGATCGCGCAGCCCACCCGGGTTGAGCGCGATCAGCCCGCCCGACATCAGCGCGGCCGCGGTCGCGCCGATCGCGAGGTTGATCGCCAGCAGTCGCAGCAACCGACGGGCTCCGGGATTCATGCGCTTCGTCCTATCGCCGCCGCAGTCGGCTTCGTCTTGCCGATTCCATCGCGCCGCGCGCCAAATGACTCGGCCGCGCGCCGCACCTTATACGGCCGTCCCGGCCAGCAGCCGCCGCATGGCTTCCGGATCGCGCTCGATCGCAAGCAGCAACGCGCGCGCCGGAGCATCAGGCGTACTGCGGCCCTGCTCCCAATCGCGCAAGGTGGTGATCGGAAGATGGAATGCTTCGGCGAATCTCTCCTGCGTCATCGCGAGTCGCTGCCGCAACAACTTTACGCGCGAGACGCGGCGCATTCCCGCCAATTGCTCGGGGGTCAACGGCTGGGCATCGGGATCGGACAGCGCCGCAGCCGTGACTTCCTCGTCGGTCAAAGCATTGATCCGCGCCCAATCGGTCCGATCGGGAGGAAGCTTGTCACGGGAGTAGCGAACCACTTTCGAAGTATCTTTCTTCCTCACGTCGCGTCGCCTTCCGGGCGCTGATAATGCGGCAGACATTGTCGCCGCGCGTAACAGTTACAACGAACAGGACGACGCCCCGATACATGCAGAGGCTTTGAATCCGCTCCTCGCCGTAGTCAAATCTCTGGTCCACCCATTCGATCTTATGAGGATCGTCCAGGGCGCGTGCCGCAGCAACAAAGCTCACGCCATGCTTGGCGAGATTTGCGGCCGCCTTGGCCTCGTCCCATTCGTATTCAGCATTCACAAAACTACCGGATATCGGTACTAACGTCAAGATACCGCCCATCAAGCGCCGGTCGCGGCGAGCGGGATCAGGCGGCGGTGGCGAGACGTATTGAAATCATTGCTGTTATCCCAGTTGGGTTATTCTGCCATTTTTGGCCAGGGCTGGCCGCTCGGAGCGCTTGCATTGAAATCACTGGGTTTTTCGGTCTGGGTTCGTTCTGCCATTTTGCCGAGTTGGCTTCGTTCGGGCCATTTTTGCGGATTCCGACGGAAGCCGGCCAGTGATTCCGATGCAATCCGGCCACCGATTCCGATGGAAGCCGGCCACCCATTCCGATCGAAGCCGGCCACCCTGTTGAGACCGGCCTGACGCTCTCGAAGTCGGCGAGCGAATCGCGGACCAGCGCTCCTTTGCGGCCACGCAAGGGGAGGTCCGATGCCCGCCGAGAGAGCGCCGATGCGCAAGGTTCGAGAGGTTCTGAGACTGCGGCACGCCCTGGGCGTGAGCGAACGGCAGATCGCCGTCACGGTGGGCATCAGCCGGTCGACGGTCGGCGAGTATCTGCGGCGGGCGGCCGTGATCGGCATCACTTGGCCGGTGCCGGAAGGAATGGATGACGCCGAGGTCGAGCGCCGGCTGTTCACGCCGCCGACGTTCGAGGAGACGCCGGCGCGAGCGTTGCCCGAGTGGACGGCGGTGCACCGGGAGCTGAAGCGGCGGAGCGTGCTGTTGCTGTGGGAGGAATATCGCGCCGAGCACGCCGACGGCTACGGCTACAGCCGGTTCTGCGATCTCTACCGGGCATGGCGTGCGACGATCTCGCCGACCATGCGGCAGACGCACGGGCCGGCCGAGAAGCTGTTCGTCGACTTCGCGGGCGATACGGTGTCGGTGTTCGACGCCGCGACCGGCGCGCAGCGGCTGGCCCATGTGTTCGTGGCAGTGCTGGGAGCGTCCAACTACACCTTTGCGGCGGCGCGCTGGTCGGAAGGGCTGGCCGATTGGATCGGGCTGCACGTCGACGCGCTCAACGTCATCGGCGGCGTGCCGAAGGCGGTCGTGTGCGACAACCTGAAGGCGGGCGTCACCGCCACCTGTCGCTATGAGCCTGGCATCAATCGCACCTACCAGGAGCTGGCCGAGCATTACGGCACTGCGATCCTGCCTGCGCGCCCGCAGCGAAAGCCTCCATTGAAATTATTGAAGTTTCTAGCTTTGTTTTGTTCGAGTGCTGACCGGCGGGCTTGCCCTGTCTCGGCCGGGGTGAAGGCTGCCGAAGCCCTCCATTGAATTCGTTGACCTTTCCTCGAATGGGTTTGTTCTGCCGTTCTGCCGACGCCGCCTCAGGAAGCCTGTCCTGGACGAACTCTTCGGCGGGAACAAGCGCCGCCGATGCCCTATCCAACAGGTTTGATGCGACACGCAACAAGTCCCCGGCAGGGCTCCAACCTCCGTCCTTCTCTCGCGTCAGCATCGCGCCCGCCGGCAGAATATCCACCAAGGCGGCGGTTCAAGTTCCGCCTTGACTTATCAAAACAATAATGTTCCCTTTCTGTTCCCATGTCAATGCCGGTGCTGGCCGGTTTCGACCCCTAGTGGCCGAATTTGAATGAGGCAGTGGCCGGATTTTGGCGCCGCGCTAGTCGCCATTAACTCGGCGCTCATCTGCGGCCATTTTCCAGGCGACAGCCGCGGCCAGGATGGCGCTCCTATCGCCGGTCCGGTAGGCGCCATCAAGGGCATCGAACGCTCGGCGCTCCGTGAGCGCCCAATCGCCAGCGCCCATGCCTAACGGCGGAACGACCCGCGCCGGCATACCTCTGCAGTCGTCGCCGCTTTGAACTTGCGCAATCGCATCGGCTTCGGAAGCGGCCTCGACCACGAAATGCCAATAGAGCGGCTTCCCAGGCTCGAAATAATTGAAGCAGGTTGATTTGACCTGAACGGTGTAGAGCATGACGGCAGCCTCTGATTTTTTGACCGCGACTCACTCTGTATAGTACTCTCTTTGAGCGGGTCGATTTGGCTCTCACCCAATGCGGAGGGGGTCGGATTCGAACCGACGTGGGGCGTGCCCCCCATGCGCGCTGGTAAGGCCTGCAATTGACCACTCTGCCACCCCTCCAAGGGTGCTTTGAGCCCCGGCCTTACGGCCGGGGCTCTCTTGCTTTTGGGCGGCTAGATCAGGCGGGACTCGCCGCCCATCGATGCCTCGCGGCTGCCCTTATGCTTGAAGCCGTGCCTGATCTCGCTGACGCGGCCCGGGTTCACGTCGAAATCAGCAGCAATCCGGTGCACGAACTCGCCGGTACGCAACCGTCGCTGAATCTCAACCGCGTCTTCAAAGCTCAGTCGGCGGCTTGGCCGTCGCTGCTCACGTCTGTCGTTCATAACGACCTCGCTAATGGCGAGCCGCCTTGAACGAAGGGTCCGGACGCGATACCCTACGAACGCTGACGAGTGATTTGGACTCTTCGGCCCCAGCGGCTCGTAGTGGAACATTGGGGCGGTCGGCAATCAGGCGGTTCGATGGTTGCGCCCATCGGCCGCCTTTTCTTTTGTCGCCATCAAGCTTCGAATCATTAGTAGATTTCGCGCGCCAAGTCGAGTCTTGCGAGCGCGGGCGGTGGCTTCGGCGCGGGCCTAGGGTGGTATGACATGGAACGCGGTGGAAAATTCTTTTCCCTACCTAAGTATATGATATTGATAAATAAAATTGATATAATCACAGCATGAGCGAGAATATCAATTGCATCACGGGAGTCGCATTTTGCAATTTGGCGCGCACCTGTTAAGATGCGCGCGGTAGGAGGGCTATGATATGCCCGACAACGACAGCTCATACGAAAAGACCATCAACGACCTCGTAGCGAAGATCGGCGAGCGCATGCAGCCAATCATCGCCGACATGCGCATCGTCAATGGTCTTTGCGCTCATGCGGGTATCCCGCCGCGCTACCCCGATATCGAGAGCGACGCGGCGCGCGGGGCTCTCGCAGTCAAGCGCGATCAGTTTCACGCAAAGCCTCTGGCAACGGCCGTGCGTGAGTATCTGGACTTGCGCGGCCCGTCGGATCGCGGTGGTTTGGGTGCGGCCACCGTGAACGAAATCTATGATGCGCTAATCTCCGGCGGATACAAACCTGAGACCAGTGATGAGACGAACGCGAAACGCGGGCTGCGCATCGCCCTCACCAAGAACTCGTACCTGTTTTATCGAGTGTCGAGTGCGGGCCCGGCGGGTGGGACCTACGGTCTACTAGAGTGGTACCCGAACGCAAAGCAGCAGCAGGGTGATGACAAGCCGCGCGGTGCGAAACGCAAGCGCGGGCGCCCACCCAAAGCGAAACATAAGGCCGCAAAGCAGCACAAACCTCGCGATTCCGAGAATGTGGTGGATCTCAAGTCGGAAGCGGTGAAGCCGGCCAATAAGCCTCCGGTCGATCCCGGGAAGGCGGCGTGAAATTCAGGAGCTTCGGGGGCGTTCCGGACGTCCTCGGGGGCAAGCGGGGCAGGCCGAGGGTCCGGCGGTCTACCGGGTGCCCGAAGCCTGCCCCGTCCAGAGGGCCGGCCCGCGCAAGCGGGTCGGCTCTCGCCAATTCCAAGAATAGCAGAATCGGACTCTATCGGCTACGCCCGTTGACGTGCACGCCCTTCGGCTTGCCCTTCGGGTCAAATACGAGTTCTACGCCGGCTTCCTCTAACGCCCGCTGAATGGCACCAAGGTTGTTCGCGATCGGCGTGCGATTGCCGTTCTCGAAATCCTTTACGGTGCTCAAGCCTACGCTGGCGCGCTTGGCCAGGTCCTGCTGAGACCAGCCGAGCCATCCTCTCGCGGCACGAACCTGTTCCGGCGACATTCGCCTTTTTAGCCCTAGACAATTATTTTTGTCAACGTCAACCTTTTTAGTTTACATAGATTGAATTGGTCAATACGGTTGACATCAGCCATTTTGGTTGAAGCGTGCTGGCCATGAATATCCTCTCGCGCGACAAGCAAATCGAAGTCATCGCGGCGCTCGCCGAAGGACTCGGCGTCCGCGCCACTTCGCGCCTCACGGGCGTTGACCGTGGAACGGTCGGCGCACTTGCTCTCCGTGTCGGACGCGGCTGCGCCGAACTGCACGATCGCCGCGTCGTCCGCGCGCGCGTCGCTCGTCTTGAGCTTGACGAGGTGTGGTCGTTCGTCGGCAAAAAGCAGGCTCGCGTGAAGGCGCACGAAGCGTTCGCGAAGGGCGATCAGTACGTCTACACGGCGCTCGCCAGCACGCAGAAGGCGATCATCTCCTATCGCATCGGTAAGCGCGACGGAGCGAACACGGACCACTTCGTGCAAGACCTACGGACGCGCGTGCTCGGCTCGCCGGCACGGATGGATTCCATCCCTACAAGCTTTCGGTCCGTGACGCCTTCCGCAACAGCGCCCATGGCGTCATCGTCAAGACGGTAGCCGTAACCGATCTGCGCAAGGACGCCGCTCACCGCTCCTCGCCGACCGCCGTAGTAGCCGTATCGCGCGAGGTTGCCCAAGGTGTGCCGGCGGAAATCTCGACCTCGTATGTTGAGCGTAACAACCGCACGATCCGCATGGAGTCGCGGCGGTTCACCCGACTGACCAACGGATTTTCAAAGAAGATCGAATGCCATGCGGCGGCCGTCAGCCTGTACGTGGCACACTACAACTGGTGCCGCGTCCATGAGGCTCTGACGCCGAATACGCGACAGCAGACGACACCCTCCATGGCGCTCGGGATCACGGATCATGTGTGGTCGATCGGCGAGCTACTAGATGCCGCGCTCGCTACTCAGCCGATCGCGCCTGAGACGACTGCGCCAGATCGGCGTCGGCGGTTTCGAGTAATCGATGGTGGAAAAAAGGAACCGCGTTAAGACGGTCTTTAGCTTAACGGCTTCAATTTTAAGGCTCGCGCACAAAGCGAATCGCCCCCGCGCAACCGGGGGCGATTTAACAGTGCTGCGATCCGGGCTGCATAACGAAGACGTTCGCGATGCAGTTCGCAGCCGTCGAGGACGGCATTCAGGGGGAGGGGTCCGGCCGGACCTCTCCCTCTCCCATTTTGGCGAACGATTCGACTCGCCAAACGAAGAATAAAATCGAATAATAAATATATTTTTAATCGAGAAAAATGGTTCAGGCATGGCGGAGGGACCGGCGAAACGGGGGCGGGGCCGCCCGCGAAAAGAGGGGACAGACGTGCCCCTAAATCTGAATTTGCCTAAGCATCATTTCGACTATTTGCGACACCTCGTCGTGGTGAAGCATCGCCTAGGAACGACCGTCCAGGAAGCCGCCGAGCACATCCTGATCCGTGAATTGGACGCGCTTTTTCGAGCTGACTATCACACGAAGGACCTTCCATCTGGCTAGGCCTGGTTGGCCGGATTTGGCCTTGCGAGTGGCCGATTTCGGCCAGTACCTCAATGCCGCGGAATTATCCCTTGACGACAGCTGTCAAGGGATAACTGCGCAATGCCGGACGCACATGGCGGTTGGATCGAGAACTTGGCGCTTCAGCGTGCAGGTCTTCCGAGACCGAGACCCAGGAAGTGATCGCGCGGATGCGCGACCGCACCATGGCTTGCAACGCGTACGCCGAGGGCGGCCGCTCGATGGCCGGAGAAGCTGGTCATGCTGTGCCCTCGTGCCGCCGCCCGCGGCCAAGCGCGCACTCGTGCTCGACATCGATGGCGCGATCGGTCCGGCCACTGCCGACTATCTCGTGCGCGAGCTGTGGGCCGCGAAGCCGAGCGTGATCGGCATCATCATCTTGCGCATGAACACGCCGGGCGGCCTCGATGCGTCCATGGTTGTGCGAACATGCCGGGACGTCAAAATCGCGCACAAGCGGTCATGCACACAAGCCGTCCTGCACTTCCGCGCCGCCGTGAGGTTGATGTAGCCTAGCGACGCCGCCTCGCCGGCACCGCGCCTGCGATGATCCGCGCTTCTCGCCATGGCCGGCGGCGCGATGTGGGCGAGCGCCCGATGGCGCCGCGGCGGAACAGACGGAGGCTTCGACGCGCACCACAGCAAGCGGCCCCGGTCGCCGCCGTTTCCTGCAGGCGGGTGGCGCGGCGATCGCCGGCGCGGCGCTCGGCCCGCTGCTGGCAACCGGCCGCGCGAGCGCGCAGGGCCGCACGGTCTACGTCAACACCTGGGGCGGCAGCTGGACCGCGGCGGAGGACGCCGCCTTCTTCAAGCCGTTCACCCGGGCGAGCGGGATCGCGGTGCGCACCGCGGCGCCGGTCTCGTACGCCAAGCTCAAGGCGCAGGTGGACAGCGGCAATTACGAGTGGGACGTCACCGAGATCAACCAGTCCGACTGGCCGAGCGCCGAGCGCGAAGGCCTGGTCGAGCCGATCGACTGGACGATCGTGCAGAAGGACAAGCTGTTTCCCGGCGCCGTCTTCGCCAACGGCATCTCCTATTGCGCCCTCGGCACCAACCTCTGCTATCGCAAGGACAAGTTCCGCAACGGCGGCCCGCAATCATGGGCGGATTTCTAGGACGTCGAGAAGTTTCCCGGCACGCGCTCGCTCTACAACAGCGCGCCGCGCACGCTGATGTTCGCGCTCTTGGCCGACGGCGTGCCGGCCGACAAGGTCTACCCGTTCGACCTCGACCGCGCCTTCAGGAAGCTCGACCAGATCAAGCCGCACATCAAGGTGTGGTGGACGCAGGGCAACCAGTCGCAGCAGCTCATCCGCGACGGCGAGAGCGACATGATGGCGAGCTGGAACGCGCGAGCGAACGAGCTCGCGAAGCAGGGCGTGCCGGTCGAGCTCGTGTGGAACGGCGCCCATCTCGGCATCACGATGTGGGGCGTCGCCAAGGGGCGCCCAACCGCAAGGCCGCGTGGGAGTTCATCCAGTTCGCCGTGCAGGCGAGGCAACAGGCCGAGTTCTGCAACCGCCTCTATTACGGGCCGACCAATCCGCAGGCCTACGCGCACGTCAAGCCGGAGGCCGCCCGGCAGATGTCGACCTACCCCGCGAACGCGAGGCAGGCCGTCACCGCCAATGCCGAATGGGAGGGCGCGAACGCCGCCATGCTGCAGGAACGCTTTCACGCAATGGCTGGCCGGCTGACGGCCGCGCTTTCCGGCGCCACAACGGCGGCGGGCGGCGCGCGCGCCGCTGATCAGCGCCGTGCTGCCCGGATCGCCCCGCTCGATCCCTCTTCTCGACTTGCGCGGATCGCGATAGCGGCGCCACTCTGATAAGTATCGTGTGAGCGGCTGCGGGATTGAGCGCGCGTCACCAGAGACGCTCTTGCAAGCTTGCGCGAACGACACGTCAGCGAGAGCCCGATCCATGCGACCCAATCCATTCAGCGATTCGCTGGCCTTCCTGGCCGACACTTCGTTCCCGCGACCAGTGTTCTTGATCCTGCTCATCCTTGGCGCGGCGGTCGCCGTGATCGCGTGGCGGGCGGACCCGCAACAGCGCTCGCCGCGCCACGTCGGCATCTGTCTCTTGCGCGTCATGATCGGCGAGATGTGGTGGCAGCAGTCGCTGTGGAAGGTGCCGCCGCATTACGACTGGGGCTTGATCCACTGGATGCAGGAAATGGTCGACCACGGCTCGATCGAGCTGCAGAGCGCCCTCGTGCGCGACATCGTGCTGCCCAACATCGCGGTGTTCGGGCCGCTGGTCTACGCAATCGAGGTCGGGATCGCCGTCTCGCTCATCGTCGGGGTGGCGACGCGTCTCGGCGCGTTGGTGGGCGCGCTGATGGCGATCAATCTCTGGCTCGGCCTCTACAACGCGCCGGGCGAATGGCCGTGGACCTACATGTTCCTGGTGGTCCTGCAGCTGATCTACCTGATCGATCCGCCCGGACGCAGCCTCGGCGTCGATGCCCTTCTGTGGCGGCGGGCGCAGCGCATGAACCGAAGCTCGACCAGGCTGTCGCTGATTGCCTGAGACGCCGGACGCACGCATGACCGAGCGCCGCCGGCATGACACTTCGCGAGGCGCGCCCCGATGAGCACGGGCGTTCCCGGGTTCCTGCTCGGCGGCTCGCTCCAAGCGAGCGCAGGAAGTCGAGGATGACCTGCTTGTCGCTGCGCGACAGCAAGTCGAAGCTGTCGCCTACTTCGCGGCGTCCACCGGCGTGCGCGTCTTCGCGACTGCGTCGTAGACCGTCACCTGCAGCATCGGAAACTTGCGCTTGAGCTCGGCGCCCATCGCCGTTGCGGCCTCGACCGTCGCATGCTGCGACTTCGCCTTGCCGTCCACCTCGAGGGAGAAGCCCTCGGTCGGGGCGGTGTTGGGCGGCATGTTGCGCGGGCGCGGCTCTTCGATCTCGTCGCCGTGCCGCTCTTCCGCGCCTTCGCGCGGCTCGGGCCATTTCAGAACGCCTTTGCCGACCGGTCGTACCGCCATTGCGTCAATCTCCTGGTGAGCCAGAACCCTAGCGAGAATCTGGTTAAGAGAGTCACATTGTCGTGGGATCCCCCCGCATATAAGTGCGTTTGGCCGAAATGCCAGCCTTGTTGCGCTCCCGGGCGCCTTGTCCCGATCGCCGGCCATCGTGCCGCGCCGCACCGGCCCACTGCGGGATTCCCCTTATGGGCAATTCCTGAATTTCGCTGACCCGGGAGCTGCCGATAGTCTTGCGCCAACGTCGCCTCAGCGGGCGATGACCGATCAGGGAGAGACCACAATGCCGACCACAGCCGCTGCCAGCCCGGAAAGCAGCATGTTGGGTGGAGGAGCCGACGCGCAGGAGCTGTTCCAGCTCGGCCTGATGTACGCCAGCGGCCGTTCGGTGCCGGCCGACATGGTGTCGGCGCACAAGTGGTTCAACATCGCGGCGCGCCGCGGCAATGCCGCGGCGGCGCGGCTGCGCCGCGAGATCGCCGAGGAAATGTCGGAGGCCGAGATCGCCGCCGCCCAACGCGCCGCCCGCGACTGGATCACGCGGCATTAGGGCGCCTTGCGGGATTCGGTTCATCACCTCGGCCGATCAGATGTGGCTGACGTGACCCCGTAACCCGCAAGCTCCTCGTCTACTTGCCCCGGCGCTTGCTCTCCTCCAGCAGCGCCTGCAGCGTCGGCGCGTTCGGGCAATAGCTCTGCCACACCGGATCGTCGGGAGCCTGCGCGAGGTCGCGCTCGCATTGTCGCTTGGCGCCGCAGAGCGTGCAGGTACGCTCGAGATCGCGGAGGGTCCGCGCGCCGACGGCGTCGAGCTCGATCGCGTTCAGCCGCAGTTTCAGCTGATCCGCCGAATCCGGACCCGCGCGTGCGATCGAGTAGAGCTCGGCGGTCGAGACCCCGACGTCGCGTGCGACGTTGCCAGCCTCGCGGCCCGCATTTGCCAACCCTTCGATATCCGCGCGCGCGGTGCGCCAATTGCGCCAACGGCGCAAAAGTCGTTGGAGCAGGCCCTCCATGCGGCCGCCATTCGTTGCTCTCATATCTGCCTCCCATGAGTTCCACGGGCGGATCCCGCAAGGCGGAGCGTCCCTTCGTCCACCCGAGCACCGAGGCTTTCCTGCAACGAATCGTACGCGACGAAAATGTGCGGAGCTTGATCAAGATCAAACTCGGCGCCGCGTCCTTTGCTAAATTTGCTTTCGTTTGAAACGTGGAGGTGCCATGCGGCAAGGGCAGACGACAGCCGCAACGACCGCCGCAGCATACGTTCGGGCAACGGCGTAGCGGGATCAGATCACGAGCGGGACGCAGGGCGCGGCTTCCGGGGTTGCATCAGCAAGGCAAGACCCCAACTCAGCCGCGCCCGCGCCGTCCTTGGCGCTGCGATCTCGCGCCGATCATCCCCGCGTCTCCGATGCGCGCATGCCGATCGAGGCAAGGTTCCGCTTCGGCCCGACAAAAGGCTTATTTGCAGGCGTTCATGCTCGGTTCAGGTGGTCGGAGCCTAAGATCGAATTGCTGAGCAACCGCTGCCAGGCGGGCTGAACATCGCTTGCCGAGGTTCGGCTCGATCATCGCGTGTGAACGGGAGATTTTTCATGAAGAAGCATGCGGCTGCGCTGCTCGGAGTCGTCATTCTTTTCGCCGCCCTGTCGTCGGCGGTTACGCCCGCGTTCGCGTTGGGCGGCTGTGGCCCGAACGGTCATCGCAGCAGCGTGACCGGCCGATGCATCTGGGGCGGTCAAAATCAAGCCTGGTGCATAAGACATACGGGTCATCCTGCCGTTCGCATGCCCAACGGAACGTTGGTCTGCATCAGGTAATGGCATGCCGCTGGCGATCATCGCCGCGCGCGGCGAGACCGGCGGCCGCACGGAATAGCCAAGGCGGTGGAGGGCCGGGCGCTCAGCCTAAGCCGTCAGCCGTCGCGGGTCGCATAATCGACCGCTTGGCACACCCGCTTCGTCGATCTCGATCTGGAAGATTTCGGACAAGCCCGCCCTTCCCGACGACGTCAGCTGGAGTGCACGGCTGCCCGGCACGCATTTGAGCCATCCGAGCTCCAATAGACGATCGAGAATCCGCGCGCCGACGAGTCCCTTGAGGTGATAACGACGCTCGCTCCAGTCGAGACAAGGCTGGCAGAAAATCCGCCGGGTGCGCGGCCTCAGATCGGCGCCGAACGCGGCAAGGAAGCGCCCGCCCGACGACGTGACCTCGCCGCCTTCATCGGTGAGCACGACGTGCCCCATGGCCACGAGCGCATCGGTGACAGCGACGCCGACCCGGCCGGCCAGGTGATCGTAGCAACTTCGGGCAAAACGGAGCGCATCGTCGTTTGCCGACCGCGGCTGACGGCGGGGCGGCACCTCGATCGCGGCGACGACCTTGATGCTCTCCAGCATCGAGGCGACCAGCGGGGACGCGATCCGATAATAGCTGAAGCGGCGCTTGCGCGTGACGGTCAAGAGCCGCGCGGCAACCAGCTTGCTCAGGTGGCCGCTCGCCGTCGAGCGCGAGACATTGGCGCAGTAAGCAAGCTCGGTGGCCGTCAGCGACTGGCCGCCCATGAGGGCGTTGAGCATCGTCGCTCGCGCAGTGTCACCCACGAGAGCGGCCACTTCCACCAGGTTTGCCGCCGCGGCCATCCTCGACCCTATCGCCGATAGCGCAAGCATATCAATCGAAAACGGTCCGGCATGGTTCGGCATGGGCCGAACCGTTCGGGCGAGACAATTGCGCACCTCGCCGCAAGAATGCGCTGCAAATTGGAGTTGAACCGCATGTTGATCCGCACCCTTCATGTCGAGCACGCCGGCATCATTGCTGCCGTGGTTTGCAGCCTGATCGTCGCCGGCCTCCTGAAGGGGATCATCGGGGTCGGCATGCCGGTCGTCGCGCTGCCGCTGCTGTCGCTATTCATCGACGTCAAATCAGCGGTCATGCTGCTGAGCATGCCTTTGATCTTCAGCAACGTGCCGCAGGCGCTGGAGGGCGGGAAGACCGGACGATGCCTCATGCAATTGATGCCGGTGATTCTCGGCATGATTCCCGGCCTCTTCCTTGGCGTTCGGATCCTGCTGGCGCTCGATGCGAACATTGCCGAGATCATCGCCGGCCTGGCGGTCATGGGTGTCGGCGGCGTCACGCTGCTCGCGCCGAAGCTGCAGCTTCGGTCGCGCCTGGTCTTGCCGACCGGCATCACGTTCGGATTTTTCGGCGGGATTCTCGGCGCCATCGCGGCGATGCCGGGCCCGCTCGTCTTCATATTTCTGCTGGCAAAGGGACTGCGCGGTAAGGCGTTCACCAAGGAAGCATCGCTGTATCTCGTCGTTTCCGCCGGCCTGCTGGCAATTCTTCTGACGGCCAGCCGACAGCTCGATTGGCTTGACGTTTCAGTCTCGGCGGCTGCGATGTTGCCGGTCGTGCTCGGCATGCACGTCGGGCAACATATGCGCGACAAGATTGCACCCGCGACATTCGAGAAGCTGGTGTTGATCGCGGTCATTGCCGCGGGCGCCGAGTTGCTGCGACATGGTTTCTTCAGTTGACGGGCTTGCGCTTGCCGCCGCGGTTGGTTCGTCAGGTGCCGCCGCAGCGTCGCGCAGTTGCGTCGGGGGCGGCAACAGGGGCTTTCCGCCAGGCGGTGCAGCGGCATGTATGGACGAGTTGCGGGGTTTCGGTGATCTCCCGTTCTCAGCGAGCGTCGTTACAACGTCAGACTCTCCAGGTCACCGGCGCTCTCGATCGTTTTCACCTCCTTGGCGGCCGGTCGCCGTGTGCGCCGAATTTCAGTCGGCGGTCTGCCGTAGACTTCGGCAAAGACGGAGTTGAACCGGCGCAGACTGCCAAAGCCCGCCTGCATCGCGATCTCGGTCATCGGCAGGTTCGTCTCGTCGATGAGCCGTTTGGCCCGCTGCACCCGTGCAGTCCTGGCCACCTTCGCGGGGCTTGCTTGCAGGTGACGGGCGAATAGCCGCGTCAGTTGCCTTGCCCCTACACCGAGGCGCACAGCGAGGCGTTCGACGGCAGCCCCCTCCGCATCGAGCGCGCCGTCCTCGACGATAAGCCGCAGCGCTCTTTCGACTGTCGCCCTGCTGCCGATCCATGCGCTGCTGAACGGAGCGGTCTCAGGCCGGCACCGCAGGCAAGGACGGAAACCCGCCGCTTCGGCCGCCGCGGCCGACGGGAAGAACGAAACATTGGCGGACCGGGCGGGGCGCACCGGACAAACCGGACGGCAGTAAATACCGGTGGTGTGGACACCGGTATAGAACCGCCCGTCATACGACGGGTCTCGCGCCAAGCGCGCCTGATCGCATTCGGCAAAGTCGAGCGGCATGGACGCGATCATACTCACCCTCACTCCCATGCGCGATGGCCTTTTGGCGATGGAGTCCGGTTTTGGCCAGCAATGGCAACGACCTTCCGCTACGTCTCACGGCAGTTGTCAGGGCGGTGCTCGCCCTCTCTTAGGCAGCTTGGGCACCAACGCAGGGTGGTCGCGGGGGACATGACCAGCACGACAGGGGAAGTTGAGCCCCCGTAGGCAGCAAAAGCGGGAGGTGAGATTTGCAGCAGCATCGAAGCATCGACGTCGGCGATGCGACGTTGAAATGCACACTTTGCGGTTTGGGCGCACCAGTCGTGTTGCTCGCGAATGCGGGCTGCAGCACCGGCTATCTTGATCATCTGGCGCGCGCGCTGGTTAGCGGAGGGTTTCAGACGATCTCGATCAACATGCGTGGCGTCGGAGGCAGTTGCGGTTCTCTCGACGGCGCGACCTTGCACGATCTGGCCGGCGACGCCGCCGGCGTCATCAAGGCGATCGGGTGTGGTCCGGTGCACCTGGTCGGACATGCTTTCGGCAACCGGATCGCCCGCTGTCTGGCAGTCGATCAGCCAGCGCTGGTTCGCAGCGTGACGCTGCTTGCGGCAGGCGGCCTCATCGGGCCTTCGACGCCGCTCGGGACGCCCTTTCGCAATGCGACGCAGGCCAAGATGAACGGCAGCGATTGCGTCACCACGCTGGGCGCGCGCTGGCTCTCGCCGGCATCCGATCCCAAGGTAGTGGAGCAGGTCGAATGCTGGCCTGCGGTCCATATCGCGCATCTCGCGACCAGCCGGAACGTGCCCCTCGAATATTGGTGGAGCGCCGGCACTGCCCCCCTTCTGGTGATCCAGGGGCTCGATGATGAAGCGGCGCCGCCGGGGAATGGGCATGCGCTGCGCGAGCAGTTGGGCGAGCGGGTGCGGGTCGTCGATCTACCTCATGCCGGGCACTTTCTGCTGTTGGAGCAGCCGGAAGCCGTCGCGCGGGCCGTGTCCGAGTTTCTCGGTGCCGCCAACGCTCCAGGCTGATGATACCGCAATGATATGACAGAGAATTTGAATGCCGCGCTATGACGAAGCAAGGGCCCTCCCATGACCGGCATCATCTTGCACCATTACGACATTTCTCCCTATTCGGAGAAAGTTCGGACCGGCCTTGGCCTCAAGGGCCTCGCCTGGGCATCGGTCGAGATTCCCGTCATCATGCCGAAACCGAATCTGACGGCGCTGACGGGAGGCTATCGCAAGACGCCGGTTCTGCAGATTGGCGCGGACATCTATTGCGACAGCCAGTTGATCATGCGCGAGCTCGAGCGCCGGTACCCCACTCCGAGCTTTTATCCCGCCGGCCGCGGCGCAGCCGACGCGCTTGCCTGGTGGGCCGAGAAGACAACCTTCGGCCCGGCCGTCAGCATCGCGTTCGCGAAGAGACCCGACATGTTGCCTGAGGGGTTTCTCGAGGACCGGGCCAAGTTCTCGGGTCGAAATATCGATCCCATCGCAATGACGGCGGCGGTGCCCAACCTGCTCGATCAGCTGCGCGCGCATTTCGATTGGCTGGATCAGATGCTGGCTGACGGGCGCGCGTTCTTGCAAGGCCCTGCCGCTGGCCTCGCCGATCTCGCCGCCTATCATCCGGTTTGGTTCTTGCGACAGAATTTCGGATCGGCGGCGGCGCCGCTCGACGGCTTTCCGCGGCTCCTGGCTTGGGCCGAGCGCATTGCGGCTATCGGCCATGGCCGCCGAAGCCAAATGAGCGCGCAACAAGCGCTTGATGTAGCAAGAGATGGCACATCGATCGCCAGGGCGACCGTCGATCCGCAGGATCCCATCGGTCGCAAACCTGGCCAGACCGTCACCGTCACGCCGGACGATACTGGACGCGACCCGGTTGTCGGTGAACTGGTCGCCTCGGACGTCCATGAAATCGTGATCCGACGCAGTGATCGTGAGATCGGCGAGGTTTGTGTGCATTTCCCACGCGCCGGCTTTGTGGTTGCACCGGCATAACCGGTAGTGCGCCCCAACTGAGTTGATGCCGATGCAGATCACGCGCGGCAGCTTTGGGCCAATTTGACCCTTCCCGCGGCTCGAGCTGAACGGCCGGTGCCGAACTCGAAAGCGTTCCTTCGCTGGAGATATTGAAGACCGGGACTTTTGAGACATGCTCTCAGCTCATCGTAAGATGCCGTTTCGAGACATGGAGATGTTCCTTCGACTCCCTCATGGTCGATTGAACGGCGTCTCGTGGCCTTCATGCGAATGGGTCATTCCTTGCAGTCGGCGAGGCACGACTTGAGCGATTGCCGACACACCGCTGGCGATGCTTGGCATGGCCGCCTGTCGCATTGCTCGCGACAGCTCATCGCCCGGCCGCCGCCTTGGGCCGCCATCGCCGGCAACGAAGATTGCATCGCCACGAGGAGGGCAAGGGCAGCGAGCGTGCATTTCGCCATGAGACAGCTCCAATTCGATTCGCAAGCAGAACGGAGCAAACGTTGGCGTGCTCCGTTCACGCGACGTGTGCAGGATTGGTACGTGGCTGCGGCGCGAAGTCAACGAGAAAGCATCGCCGGTTCCCGATCGATGCAAAATGTTCCGCTGTTCAACAGGTTTCATAGTGTATGGGCGATGACGGAAACGGTGGTATTGCCGCTGCGCCGGCGAAACCATCCTAAAATCCGGCCAGCAATGACTTAGATGCAGAAGACGACGCCCGCGGGGCCGCCGCCGCTGGCGTCCGGCTTGGCCTTGCACAAGAGGAATTGGCGCCCTTAATCTCGCGGCTTGCAGCCACACAGCCCGTGAGCGTCCTCGTTGGTCCAATTTCCGTTCCAGTCCATGCCATTCTGGATGCACGCCAGCGGGCAGATTTTTTTCGCAAACTCGTTGCCGGCAATCCGTTGCCTCACACGGACGTCCTCCGCACGAACGGCCGTAGGCCACGTCGCGCCGACGCACAACCCGATCAACGCGGCCGCAATCGAAAAACGAACCAGTCTTGCCATCTCTTGTTTCCTCTTCCCGAAACCTGCTCAAACAACCAAAATGGCCGAGGCTGCGCCGCCCGTCGCTCGCCGCGCCTGGCGCGGGGGCGCGGTTGCAGGCCACAGCCGGATTATGCGATGCGGCGACAGTCGAGCACCACGTACGCGTATATCAGGTTCCCGGCGGAGGGGTTGGACAACTTTGCGCATATTTCTTGCGCGCCTTGCTGCACCGCGGATGATGGCTGGATGAAGGCCCGTTCTGGGTCAGGAGCCGACCTCGGTCATACAGTTGATGGCGCCCTACCAGCTCGTCCGACTGCACAAGCCCACGGATGGCTGAGTGACAATGCGGGACAATTGGTGACTGCCGCCATCCCGCCCAACACCTAGGAATTTTTATCCTCGACCCGGGCACTGGCTTACGCGTTCGGCGGCTATCGCCTCGGCCGGCGACGACAAGACTGTCGGGGTCTGCTCGCTGTACGAGGGTGCGACCCGATAACTCTGCCTATTCCTGCGGTGGCCGCAGCCGATGGATCAAGTTGGCGATTGCGCGGCCGAAATCCACGTCCTGGAGCCCAGCCTGCCAGGAGCGCATTCTGTCGAGGAAGGACCCGGAACGCATATACTGGAGACTGGCCGCCCATCGGTCTTCGGCGAAAGCCTTCCTCTCGAGATCGACCTCTTCCTTCTTCATTAGCTCGAGGATTCTTTTGTCCTCATCCGCATCCAGCCAAAAGCCGTGCCCATCCTCGCAGAAATCCATCTCGAGGTCATAAAGCCGGTACTTAAATCTTTTCATCAGCTTGCCGCATTGGGGACATTTGCGGCTGGTGGCGGTGACGTTGAAGATCAATGTTCCCTTCTCCTCGTCGCCGAAATCAAAGACTTCGTCCTCAAGCTCTTCCAACTCCTGCCGGGTGAGCCACATTCCGCGACAGGACGGACAATATTCAAGGTCGATGCCCTCGCGCTTCGTCTGCATCAGGTCGTTGTCGCAGTTTGGGCATTTCATGCACGTTTCCTCCGGAAAAGGTCATGTGGGCTTTATGCAGGGCCACAATCGCTGATGATAGCGCATCGGTCTAAAATAGTCAGTGAATCAGGAAAATCAGTGGTCCGTCAACCCGGGTGCTGGTTAATTTTCGGGATGTCCGCTCCGGGTCAAATGCAGACCCGTGAGGCACGCAAGTGCTAGCGCGCGCCAGGCGATTGATGCAATGAAACGCCCGGCGAACGTCAAGGCTGCGGCGGCACGATTTCTGAGGTCGCGGTAGCGGCGTTTGCCGGCCCCTTTCGAATATTCTTCTTCAGCCATGCCTCGAGCGCAGCGAGCGCGATCAATACCGGAAGCCACACCAGGTTCAATACGAACAGGAGGTAGAAGGCATCGAGCTCTTCATAGACATAGCTGAGGTAATCGTCGTAGGCCCGGAGCGTCAAGAACAGCGCTCCGGCAAAATAAAGCGCGCTTGTCACACGTGCTCTCATGATGGCCGCAGCTGTGAGACCAAGCAGAGCAGGCCATCCGATCACGAGGGCGGTAAGGAAGGGCAGCCACAAATATCGCCAGTCGCTAGCAATGCAGCCGACGTTGCGAACGTCGACGCAGCTGTCGATAGACATTATCATCCATGCACACGCCGCATTGAGCGTATACGCGGCGATGAGCTGTAACCAAATCCTGGATTTAGACTGCGGCATGTCGTGCCCAAGATAAGTGGGCTATGCGACGGTGGCAACGTCGGCTCAGGGTCATGAGCGTCGGATTGCACAGACCTCACACGTCCAATGATGTCCGCTATCCCCCCGACAGCGTCCGGATTTGCTGCGCCGCCGCAATCGATGCCGCAATTCGGCGGGGGTGATGACTCCACGCTTGCATTCGGCGCCCGCCAGCCGAAGCCGGGCGACCATTTCACGTTCCAGCTTTTCAATTTCACACTGCCGGCCTGGTGTGCACCAGCAGCTAAGTCGGGCACTGGCTCCGGGCTGATTGGCTGGATTTGAAATGTGGGCTAACCCGATCTGAGAGTGTCGGTAGCGAGTCAAGTTGTCCGGTTTTGGTAGCACATCAGTTGTCCGCTTCTTGGTTTGCGCTCGGCCGGGTTGGAAGCGGTGGGACGCGCCGGCCGAGAAGTTGGGTTAGGTCGGGAGCGCTGCGAAGGGCTCCCGCTGTTTGACCTGTTTCTTTGTTCGACCTGGGGACCGTTTCTTCGTCCCGACCTGCACAGGTTCCGGGACGCCGCGCGTAGACGCCGTCAAGGATGGCCGTCGGTGCGGCGGCGCCACAGTCTCCTGCGTGGCCAGGCCACGCCTTGACGGCGGCGAGCACGGCGTCACGCTGCCGGAGGTCGGGACGTCGACGAGCTCGGCACCTTGTGCGTCGTAGCGGGCGATGCGCCGGGGTCCGTGGAACACGGCGAGCGTCCCGTCAGGATATTGGCGCACCTTGACGGTTGCCTTGACGTAATGAGGGCGCAGCGGGCTTTGCGGCAGCTGCAAGCGCCGAGCCGCGAAGGAGACCGTGTTGTCGCGCGCGACCACGCGCTCCTCCTCGACGCACAGAATCTCGACGAGCATGGCGGGATCTGCGCTCACGAAGGCGCTCTCGGCGATCGCCGGCGGCTTGGCAAATCGGGCATTGTGCGCCGGCAGGTAGACATCGCGGATGAAGCGATTGGCCGCTTCGATCTCACTGGCGCCGGTAAGCTTGAGCTCCTTGGCGAGCCTGTCCTGCAGCGTGCCGAACATGCGTTCGCTGCGGCCGCGCGCCTCCGGCGAATAGGCCGGAATATGCGCCACACCGAGCCGATCGAGCGCGCGGCCGACCTGAGTGAGACGCTCCTTGTCGACCGCCGCGCCGGCCTTCGGCGTGAAGAAATAGTGGCTCCCGCGGTCCGTATAGAGGCTCGCCGGCAAGCCCTGGGCGGTGAACACCTCCAGCAACCCTCGAAACGTCGAGACCGTGCCCTCCTCCTCGACCAAAAAAGCCGAGTAGATCGTGCTCGTCGCATCGTCCAGCGTCACCACCAGGTCGAGCGGTGGCCGCTCGGCAAGCCATGCGAAGCGGCTTGCGTCCTGGTGCAGCATCATCCCCGCACACGGCTTGCGCTCGCGCTTGCGCCGGTGCGCCCCACGCCGCGCGGCCCGCTCCACCAGTCCCGCCGCATGCAGCTGCGCCTTCGTCCAGGTGTAGCCCCACCGGAAGGCCTGGTCCCGCCGCATATGCTCGTGAAAATGCTTCACGTTCCAGCCCCGATAACTGC
>Ga0335081_10000782_pt1 | contig 52082 bp, 64 predicted proteins | sample Lox_Sample_35_FD_206713 | JGI IMG/M metagenome (GOLD analysis project Ga0335081, IMG submission 206713) | Soil microbial communities from Loxahatchee National Wildlife Refuge, Florida, United States - Lox_Sample_3.5 | ecosystem: Environmental > Terrestrial > Soil > Wetlands | place: USA... | reverse complement strand
GACCGATTGGCTTGTCGAGCGCCTGCGCGATCCGCACGTGATCGTCGTCGATGCCTCCTATTTCCTGCCGACGCAAAAGCGCGACGCACTCGCCGAATATCGCGAGGGTCACATTCCCGGCGCGGTGTTCTTCGACATCGAAGCGGTGAGCGACCATTCCACCGAGCTGCCGCACATGCTCCCGGGGCCGAAGCAATTCGGCGAGGTGGTCGGTGACCTTGGCATCGGCGACGGCGACACGGTCGTGGTCTATGATTCAACCGGCTTTTTCTCGGCGCCGCGGGTGTGGTGGACGTTCCGGGTGTTCGGCGCGCAATCCGTTTACATCCTCGACGGCGGCTTGCCGAAGTGGAAGGCCGAAGGCCGCCCGCTCGACAAGGGCGACACCAAGCGCGCGCCCAAAACGTTCACCGCGGAAATGAATGTCGGCGCCGTCGCCATGCTCGACGATGTGCGCATGGCGCTTACCGACGACAGCGTACAGATCGTCGACGCGCGATCGGCCGAACGCTTTGCCGGCAAGGCGCCGGAGCCACGTCCTGGCCTGCATTCCGGCCATATGCCGGGTGCGTTCAATCTCCCTTACGACCGGCTCCTTGAAAACGGCCGGCTCGCTTCGCGCGACAAGATCACAAAGGCCTTCACCGCCGCCGGCGTCGATCTCGACAAGCCGATCATCACCAGTTGCGGCTCCGGCGTCACCGCGGCGATCTTGACCTTCGCGCTGGAATCCCTGGGCAAGGAGCCCAAGGGTCTTTACGACGGCTCCTGGGCGGAATGGGGCTCGCGCCCTGACCTGCCCGTCAAACGCGACAAATAATGCCGAACACGAGACCCGCCGCCCTGGTGACCGGCGGCGCGAAAGGGATCGGCCGCGCCATCGCGCGACGTCTGCTCGACGATGGCTGGAGCATCGGCGTCATTGATCTGCCCGATAGCGGCTTGAACCGCGTCTTTCCGCAGCGAAGCCGCAACGCGCTGGCCGTCGAAGGCGACGTACGCGATGAAGAAGCGCTGTCCGACGCCGTCGACGCGATGCTTCATCGTTTCGGCCGGCTCGACGCCGCGGTCTCCAATGCCGGCGTCATGGTCCGCAAACCCATTCGCCGCCTGACGCTTGCCGAATGGCATCGCGTCATCGACACCAATCTGACCGCGGCGTTTCTGCTCGCGCGGGCCGCCGAAAAGCACCTGCGCAGGACGCGCGGCGCCTTCGTCACCATCGCTTCGACGCGTGCGCTGATGTCGGAGCCAAATACCGAATCCTATTCCGCGAGCAAAGGCGGCCTCCTTGCGCTCACGCACGCGCTTGCCGTCAGTCTCGGCCCGCAGGTACGGGTCAATTGCGTCAGTCCGGGCTGGATCGAAACCAAGAATTACCCGGCGCTGCGCCGCAAAGACCACGGCCAGCATCCCGCCGGCCGCGTCGGCAAGCCGCAAGACATCGCCGAGATCGTCGCCTGGCTCATTGACCGCGAGCGTTCGGGGTTCGTCACCGGCGCCAATTTCATTGTCGACGGCGGCATGACGCGGAAAATGATCTACGTGGAGTGAGGCCGACTGAACGTGCTAGCGGCAGGCCCCTTGCGATCGCGCGGTATCAAGAGCCGCGTGCGCGGCGAGCCAGTCCGGTAATCCGTATGCGATTTTGGTCCAGCCGACGCCCCAGGGGTTATCGGAACTGTCCCACCAGATCTTGCACCAGCCGTCACTTAATCGAACCACGGCATAATCGGCGCGCGCCGGCGTTGAAGCGGCAAAGCCAAGCGCCAGCACGGCGAGAATTAAAGCCAGTCGTTTCATCGCGAACCTCTTCCTGCGCCCGTCCGCATCCTTCAGATAGTCCGAGCACGCAAACGCGGCAAGACCAGCCATGTTCCACGCCAAAGGTCACAAACGCGAAAGCCGCAAGACGCTCAGTCCTGCGGCTTCCGTCTTTGCGCCCGCTGCAGGGAGGAAATTCAGCGGGCGCCGGCAATTATCGAACCAAGCCTCAGAGCTGCCCGCCCTGACCGGCGCCGTCGCTTCCCTCATTTGCCTGGCCGAAATGACGGCCATGCATCCAGCCATGGCCGTCACGGCCGAAGCCCTCGCCGTGCCGCCAGCCGCGCCCCATGAAAGCGTGCATGCGCGGATGCGGGCGCAAGATGCGCGCCAGCTTCATGAAGCGGGCCTTCTGATCCTCATTGAGGCTTTGGTAGAGCGGTGCGCCGGTATCGGCGACCTTCTTGAGCGCGCTGCTGCGCTTAGCCATGGCGTCGGCGCGGCGCTCCAGGCGGTCAAACGGCGTGGTCGGCGCCTGCTGCGCGCCGGACAGGCGGGCCTGGATGCGCTGGATGCGCAACTGGGCCATGTCGCGCAGCGCCTGCTCGAACGACGGCCAGTTCTTGGCCTGGTCCGGCGTAAGCTCGAGACCCGCTTTGAGCGCGGCGATCCGCGCGTCGGTGAAGGCGGCGATGTCGGCGGGATTCGGCAATTGACGGCGTTCGAAACGCGGACCGTCGCCGGCCGCATTGTCGCGTCCGCCGAAACCTTGCTGCGCGTAAACCAACGGAGCGCCGGCGAGGGCAACCAAGGCCGCCGCGGCGATGACTGACTTGAGCATATGATCCTCCTCGCGGATTCAACGTGAGCAAAATAATGAACCGCGAACGCCGGAACTCAAGTTAAAGTTTCGCCATGTGAGAGCCGGCATGAATTACCGCTTGGTAATTCATTTATCATTCGGCATCGTTCATGAACAAACGTGCAGTATTGTTCGCGATCTCGATGCGACAGCGCGATCGCGTTCAGCGCAATATCTGCTGCAGAAACAGGCGCGTTCGTTCATGCTGCGGCTCCGCAAAGAACGCATTGGGCTCGTTGATTTCCACGATCTGTCCGTCGTCCATGAAAATGACACGGTCGGCGACTTGGCGGGCAAAACCCATTTCGTGCGAGACCACCAGCATGGTGATGCCGTCGTTCGCCAGCTCGACCATCGTGTCGAGCACTTCCTTGACCATTTCCGGATCGAGCGCCGAGGTCGGCTCGTCGAACAGCATGATGTTCGGAGACATGCATAAGGCGCGAGCAATGGCGACCCGCTGCTGCTGACCGCCGGACAGCCGCGCCGGATATTTTTGCGCCTGCTCCGGGATCTTGACGCGTGTCAAATAGCGCATCGCCAGGGCTTCGGCGTCCCTCTTCGGCATGTGCCGCACCCAGATCGGCGCCAGCGTGCAGTTTTCCAAGACCGTCAGATGCGGAAAAAGATTGAACTGCTGAAACACCATGCCGACGTCGCGGCGCACCGCGACGATGTGCTTGGGATCGTCGGTCAATTCGATGCCGTCGACGACGACACGGCCGCGCTGCCAGTCCTCCAGGCGATTGATACAGCGCAGCAGGGTCGACTTGCCGCCGCCAGACGGGCCGCAGATGACGATGCGCTCGCCGCGCATGACGGTGAGATTGATGTCGCGCAGCACGTGAAAATCGCCGTACCATTTGTGCAAGCCGGCGATCTCGACCGCCTTTTCCGCTCTGGCGTCAGCCTGGGGCACGTCGGGACCGACCATCGCGAAGTCCTCAGCGCCGATGCGCTCTTGCCAGCCGCGTTTCGACGCTGCGCGCGTAGCGCGACATGCCGTAGCAGCAGATGAAGTAGACCAAAGCGGCGAAAGCATAGCCGGTCACGCTGGTGACCGGCGTCGCCCAGCGCGGATCGGCGCGCGCCGCTTCGATGGTGCGCAAGAAGTCGAAAATGCCGACGATGAAAACCAGCGTCGTATCCTTGAACAGGCCGATGAAGGTATTGACGATATTCGGCAGCGTGACGCGCAAGGCCTGCGGCAGAATGACGAGCGCCATCATGCGCCAATACGGCAGGCCGAGCGCGGCCGCCGCCTCATATTGGCCGCGCGGCATCGCGGCAAGCCCGCCGCGCACCACTTCAGCCATATAAGCGGACGCGAACAGCGCAACGCCAATCAGCGCGCGCAACAGCTTGTCGGGCGACAAGCGCTCCGGGACGAACAGCGGCAGCATCACGCTCGCCATGAACAGCACCGTGATCAAAGGCACGCCACGGACGAATTCGATGAAGGTCACGGCGAAGAACTTCACCACCGGCAGCTCGGAACGGCGCGCCAAGGCGAGCAGGATGCCGAGCGGCAAGGACGCCACGATGCCGACGGTGGCGACCACGATCGTGACCAGGATGCCGCCCCACAGCCCAGTTGGAATGTCGATCAGGCCAAGGCGCGGCACGCCGCTCAAAAACACGTAGGACAGGATCGGCAGCATAATGAAGAAATAGACGGCGCCGAGATCGCGACGCGGCGCCGACAGCCAGGCGAGCCAGCCGATGCCGATCGCCAAACCGACGAAGAACACGTCGACGCGCCAGCGCTCGAAAAGCGGATAAAAACCGTAGACGAAATAAGAAAACCACACGCGCACGAATGCCCAGCAAGCGCCGGGTTCAGGCAGCTGCGGCGAGGCGAGACAGGCTTCGCGGTCATTCCCCGACCACACCGCGTCGAGCAAAAAGAACCGCAGCAAGGGCGGCACCGCCCAGGCGATGAAGAGAAGGCAGATCAGGGTCAGCACGACGTTGCCCGGCGAAGAAAACAGATTTTCGTGGAGCCAGCCGATCACGCCGGTGCGCTCCGCCGGCGGCGGCAGGCGTTCCGACGGCGACATGCGCAAATAGCTCCGCTCGGCCATGGGCAGCGCCATCTCAGCGTTCCTCGACCGCGATGGCGTAGCCGTAGAGGTTCATAAGGAACGACGTGATCAGGCTGATGAACAGATAGACCGCCATGGTGATAGCGACGACTTCGACGGCCTGACCGGTGAGATTGAGCACGCTGCCGGCAAAAACCTGCACCAGATCCGGATAGCCGATGGCGACCGCCAGCGAGGAGTTCTTGATCAGGTTGAGATATTGGCTGGTCAGCGGCGGTACGATCACGCGCATGGCCTGCGGAACGATGACAAGCCGAAGCGTCGTCCCGGACGCCAGGCCGAGCGCCTGCGCCGCTTCGGTCTGGCCGTGCGGCACCGCCAATATGCCGGCCCGCACCACTTCGGCGATGAACGCCGCGGTATAGACCGACAGCGCCAAGAGCAGCGCGGCGAATTCGGGGAGGATTTCGACGCCGCCCGCGACATTGAAGCGGCCCATCGTGGGAAAGCTGAAGGACAACGGTGCGCCGGCCGCCGCGAATACGACGCCCGGCAAGACGACAATAAGGCCGAGCGCCGCCCAAATGATCCGCGTCGGCTCGCCGGTGCGGTCCTGGCGGCGGCGCGCCCACAGCCGCAAGACGAGGGTCGCGCCGATCCCGATCAAGAGCGCGCCGAGAACGTCGCCAAAACCCGGCGCAAATTCCGGTCGCGGCAAAAACAGTCCGCGATTGTTGAGAAGACCCCCGCCGGGCAGCGAAACGCTGCCGCGCACCAGGGGCAGCGCACGCAGCACGGAATTGTACCAGAACAACAGCTGCAGCAAGAGCGGCACGTTACGGATCAATTCGACATAGCCGCCGGCAAGATGCGAAACAAGCCAATTGCGCGACAGCCGCGCGATGCCGATGGCAAAGCCGAGCACGGTCGCCAGGACAATGCCAAGGCCGGATACCAACAGCGTATTGAGAAGGCCGACCCAGAAGGCGCGGCCGAAGGTCGAGGTGCTCGCCGAATAGCCGATCAGCGTCTGGCTGATGTCGAAACCGGCGGTATTGTTCCAGAAGCCGAAACCCGAGGTGATGTGGGCATTGGCGAGATTCTGCGCCGCGTTATGGATCGCGGCATAAACAACGCCGCCGACGATAACGACCAGCGCGACCTGCAACGCGACGTTCCCCGACAGGCGCGCGGAACGCGGCGGCGACAGCGCCGATCGAACCGACTGCGGCATCGTCGGGCCCGCGGGTGACACGGCCGGCGAACGCCGGCGGCTCAGCGGATCGGCAGACCGTATTGCAGGCCGCCCTTGGTCCACAGCGCGTTAAGACCGCGGGCGATCTTGAGCGGCGAGCCTTGGCCGACGTTGCGCTCGAAGCTCTCGCCGTAATTGCCGACGGCCTTGATGATGCGATAGGCCCAATCCTTGGTCAGCCCGAGCGATACGCCGAATTGGCCCTCGACGCCGAGCAGGCGGCGGACGTCTGGCGCGTCGGATTTGAGCATGTCGTCGACATTGTGCTGGTTGACGCCCATTTCCTCGGCATCGACCATCGCGTAGTGCGTCCAGCGCACGATGTCTTCCCAGGTATCGTCGCCCTGGCGAACCGCCGGACTGAGCGGCTCCTTGGAGATGATCTCCGGCAGCACGATGTTGGCGTTCGGATCGGCCAGCTGCAGCCGCGAGGCGTAGAGTCCCGATGAATCGGTGGTGAAGGAATCGCAGCGGCTGGAGTCATAAGCTTTGATGGCCTCGTCGATCGTCGCGAAGGTCACGGTCTTGAGCGACATGTGGTTCTGCCGGAAATAATCGGCGAGATTAAGCTCCGTCGTGGTGCCTTGCTGCACGCAGACCGAAGCGTCGTTGAGCTCGAGCGCGGAATTCACCTTCAGCGCTTTGCGCACCATGAAGCCTTGACCGTCGAAAAAATTCACCGCGGCAAAATCGATGCCAAGCGTGGTATCGCGCTCCATGGTCCAGGTCGTGTTGCGCGACAGGACGTCGACTTCACCCGATTGCAGCGCGGTGAAGCGGTTGGCGGCGATGAGCGGCACGAACTTGACCTTGGTCGGATCGTTGAAGATGGCCGCCGCAAGCGCGCGGCAGAAATCGACGTCAAATCCGGTCCAGTTGCCTTGCGGGTCGGGCATGCCGAAGCCGGCCAACTGGCCGTTTGAACCGCAATTGAGCACGCCACGATCCTGCACCGCCTTGAGCGTCGCCGACTGCGCGAAGGCCGCTTGCGCGCTCAAAGCAAGCGCCATTGCAACAGCGAAAGTCGTGGCTGCACGTTTCATGATGCCGATCATGATTTGGCCTTTCAGCATGAGGTTTGCGCGCAAACGCCCCGCAATCAAGCGCGCCAGGATGGTGACCTGCCCCGGTCCAGGTTGTCGCATCTGAGAACGATCCCGCTATGAGGTCAAGGGGTTGACGAGCGCGGCCAATACCGAGGTAATGCGCCAAACCCGTGCGCCAACCGGGCCGGTTTCGGCATTCGAGTCGAGATAGAACCATGAACGACAAAGGAGACGACCGGCCGCCGCGCTCGCGGCGCACGGCGACGAAGCTGGTGACCGCCGGTCGCGATCCCCGCTCCTACCACGGCTTTGTCAATCCGCCGGTCTATCACGCCTCGACCGTGCTCTACCCGAATGCTGAAGATTTCCTCGCCCATCGCGCGCGCTATCAATACGGCCGCCGCGGGACGCCGACCACGGAGGCGCTCGAACTCGCGCTACAGGAGCTGGAAGGACCGCAATGCGCGGGAGTCGCGCTGTTGCCCTCGGGACTGGCGGCGATTTCAGCGGCGCTTCTCTCGGTGGTGCGCGCCGGCGATCACGTGCTAATTACCGACAGCGCCTATGGACCGACACGAAATTTTTGTGGACAGATCCTGGCGCGGCTCGGCGTCACTTCGAGCTTTTACGATCCCGGCATCGGCGGCGGCATTGCCGAACTGTTGCAGCCGAACACGCGGGCCGTCTATCTGGAGTCCCCTGGGTCGCTGTCGTTCGAAATGCAGGACGTGGCGGCGATCGCGAAAGCGGCACACGCCAAGGGCGCGCTGGTGCTGATGGACAATACCTGGGCGACGCCGCTTTATTTCCGCCCGCTCGATCACGGCGTCGATCTCGTCATCCAGGCCGGCACCAAATATATCGGCGGCCACTCCGACGTCATGCTCGGCACCGTCTCAGCCAATGCGGCCACCGTCGCGGAACTGAAGAACACGGTGCGGCTGACGGGCCTGTGCGAAGGGCCGGACGATGTCTATCTCGGCTTGCGCGGATTGCGCACGCTCGGCGTGCGGCTCGACCGCCATTACCAGTCCGGCGTCGCGGTGGCGCGCTGGCTGGAAGCCCGGCCCGAGGTTTTGCGCCTGCTGCATCCGGCGCTGCCAAGCCATCCCGGCCACGCGCTGTGGAAGCGGGATTTCACCGGCGCGTCGGGGCTTTTCAGCATGGTGCTCAAGCCGGTGCCGAAACCGGCCTATCATGCCTTCGTCAACACGCTCGAACTGTTCGGCATCGGCGCCTCGTGGGGCGGCTATGAGAGCCTGGCGATACCGTTCGACTGCACGCCGCTGCGCACCGCGACGCGCTGGGAGCCCGGCGGACCGACGGTGCGCTTCCATATCGGGCTTGAGGCGGTCGAGGATTTGATCGCCGATCTCGAACGCGGCTTCGCCGCGCTCGCGGCGGCGGCTTGACATTCTTCAGGCGACGGTCGTCGGCTTGTGATCGCGCAAGACGAAATAGAGATTGCGCAGATAGACAAAGACGCCGAATGCCTGGCCGGCGATGAACACCACGTCTTTCCGGTAAAGCGCATAGACGAGCAGCAACAAGCCGCCGCCGATCGACAGAAACCAGAACGCCGTCGGGATGACGCTGTGCCCTGCCCGCTCGGAAGCGATCCACTGCACCAGGAAGCGCATGGTGAACAATGCCTGCGCAACCAGCCCCAGCACGACCCACCAGTCCAGCCTGGTGACGAACACATCCGTGAGATAGGCGCCGACGGCGTGCTGCATATCAATGAGCAAGGGTTATCTCCTGCGATTGCGGCACGCGTTTTTTGCGCCGGACAAGCCACCACACGCCGGCGAGATCGAGAATGCCGATCCACAGGCGGTCCCAGAAACCGTAGTTCGACGTGCCGTGGGCGCGCGGCCGATCGACGACGTCGACATAGCCGATGCCGAAGCCTTCGCGGCGAACGAGCGCCGGCAGAAAGCGATGCAGACCGTCGAAATACGGCAGCGATAAGAACAGATCGCGACGGAATGCCTTCAAGCCGCAGCCGGTATCGCGGGTCCCGTCCTTGAGCACGGCCTTGCGAACCGCATTGGCGATGCGCGACTGCAATCTCTTGAATCCCGTGGCCTTGCGGCCGATACGCTGGCCGGCAATAAGCCCGATCCGCGGCGCGCCGGCTTCGAGCGCGGCGACAAGCGCCGGAATGAATGCCGGATCGTTCTGACCGTCGCCGTCGAGCGTCACCACGATCGCCGCCCGCGCTGCTGCAACGCCGGTGCGCACGGCGGCCGACTGACCGCAGGATTTTTCGTGCCGGATTTGCCGCAAGTAGGAACGCTCCGCCATCAATGTGCGCAATTCCTGTTCGGTCGCATCGGTGGAACCGTCATTGACATAGACGATCTCGAAGGCCCTCCCCTGCAACGCGCCGGCAATCTCGGCGACGAGCGGCGCGACATTGCCGGCTTCGTTGCGCACCGGCACGACCACGGAGAGCGCGGGTAAAAGCGCGGTCAAGTCTTGGCGAGCCTCGCCCGGCGGATTGTCGTTTTGCGACATGGCGCACGCTTCTAGAGCATGATCCCGAAAAGTGGAAACCGGTTTTCGGATGAGACCATCTCGATCAGGCGGCGCGAAACGCCTGACCGAGCGCCGCCTTGATCCGCCGCCATGACGGTCCCGGAAAGGCGCGCAGGTCGCGCGCGCAGAAGACGAGCCGCCGGGCGGCAAACCAGCGCCGCACCAGATAGGCGCCAACGGCTCCGGTCAGCGCGCCCGCCACGACGTCGCTCGGGTGATGCGCCAGCACCGCAACGCGGCTCACCATGATGACGAGCGCGTAGAGCCACATGAGGATGCGCGTGCGCGGCCAGATCGCGCCGATCGCAATCGCCGCCGAGACCGCCGTGGTCGAATGGCCGGACGGCATGCTGGCATAGGCGGGACGCCACACGAAGGGCATATAAAGGAACGGATCGTCGTGGGCGCCGCCGCCGACAAAGGGCCGCGCCCTCCCGATCAGACGCTTGACAATGGCGACGAACAGGCCCGGCACGCCGATCGCCAGGAACAAAAAGCCGAACCGGGCGGCGAGCGCGGTGAGCACACCCTGTGACATCCGGGACAATCCCGGCGTTACCAGCGCCGCCAAACCCACCACGATCGCGGCGAACGGAATGAGAAACCATCCCGACAGACCGAAATTGGTGATGTGTTCGAACGTGCCGCGAACCCAGTCCGGCTCATTGCGCGCCAAATCACTGGCTGCGGCATCGATGGCGAACATCGAGGCTATTACGACATAAAGCGCCGCGGCCGTGGCGGCAATAGCGGGGAACGACGGCCGCAGCATTTTGGCGGAGGGTATCGGCGCGACGGCAAGGGTCCAACGCTCGAGATTTCTCAGCGCATTGCGCCAGTGCCGTTCCAGCGCGGATTGCCCGCCGGCCGGATCGGCGCCGCTTATGACCGCCAATTCGTCGGACCGCGGACCAGGTCCATTCACGGCTTGCCTGCCGATTGGAACACCGCGATGGAAACCGGCCTGCCGATGCTGACGTTGTAGCCCTCGATGCGCGGCCCGCGGTCGTAATGCAGCCCGACCGCCTCGGCGCGCAAAGCGAATTCGCGCTCTTGGGGCGCATCGACGAAAGCGAAGCGGCAAGCCCCGCCGCGCAGGAAATCGGCGGCGCCGTCGGCATCGGTGAACCGGGTCTTGGTGCCGGCGAGAAAGACCAGGCTCGGCTCCTGGTAGGCGGTGCTGGCAGCAACCGGATGGGGGCAGCCGGACTCATGCAGCACTTGCGCGAGCGCGACGCTGGGAAAGGCCGGCGTCAGCGACGGCACGATCACCGCATAGATGCCGAAGGCCATCAGCACCGACGCGGCGGTGGCGCGCATGAAGGCGCGCTCGGCGCCGTCGTCGTCGAATAATTGCCAGGCAAACAGCCCGCAGACGATGGCACCGGCAAAGAACGGCCAGGCGGCGAGCGCCAGGTCGCGATCGATCACCACCGCGGCGATCACCGCAATCACGCTGACGATCACCGGCACGAGGAACCACCACATGATGCCGCGCACCAGCCACACCCGTCGCGACAGCACCCGCGTCTCCACGGCGCCGGCGATCAATATCGCGATCGCCGGGTAGAGCGGCAGCACGTAATGCGGCAGCTTGGTCACCACCAGCTCGAACACGATCCAGGACGGCACGAGCCAGGCCAGCAGAAAGCGCGCGGCGGGCTCGCGGCGCACCGCCCACACGGCCGGCGCCGCCAAGCCCGCCAGCATCGATGCCGGGAAGAAGGTGACAAAGAACAACATAAGGTAGAGACCCGGCGGCGCGCCGTGCGCATCCTGCGAACTGGCGACCTTGGCCAGCATGTCCTCGCCGACGGAAGCGACCAAGAACTCCCTGCCGACCCGCCAATAGATGGCGATGAACCACGGCAGGACGAGGAGGAACGTCCAGGCCAGGCCGGGCAATGGGCGCAGCGCCAACAGCCAGCGCGCCGAGCGGTCGAGGATCGACAAGGTTATCGCCGCCAGCCCGACAACCATCAGGATCAGCGGCCCCTTGACCAGAATGCTGACCGCGATCGCCGTCCAAAACACCCCAAGCAGGCCGAGACCCGGCGGCGCCTCGTTGCGTCGCGGCGCGAGATAGATGCGCGCCAAGACGCTCATGGCGAGAACGACGGTGAACAGCAGTACGGCATCGGTTTTGGCTAATCGCGCCTCGACGCCGAGGATGGTCGAGGATGCCATTATCAAGGCCGACAGCAGAGCGCCGCGGCGGCTGACAAAGGCGAGCGCGCACCAATAGGTCGCCAACACCGCACCGACGGCGCCGATGAGCGACGGTATGCGGTAGAGCCATATCGTGGTGTCCGCCTTGGGCAGCCCGAGCGCGCTCGCGGTGTTCACCACAGCCGCCTGCAGCCAGTAGATGCCGACCGGCTTTCGGTAGCGCACGTCGTCCTGGTAGCGGATATCGACGTAGTCGCCGGTCTCGATCATCTGCTTGGTGGCCTGGGCAAAATAGGCCTCGTCGCGATCGACCGGGGGAATCTGGAAAAACCCCGGCAGGAAGGCGAGCAGCGCGACGAGCACCAACAGCGCCGCCGCCCGCCGATGCGAGCGCGCGGCATAGTCGAAAAGCCCGGTAAAGCCTTTGACAGGCCAGTCGGACCGCGGTTCCCAACTGCTGGTCGTCGTCATTGACGATCTGTTCGCTGCTGTCTCGAAGCCCGCATGATTGCGGCCCGCCAGCCGGCGCCCGCTTAGCGCGCTAAATCCCGGCCGACAATAGTGAATTCCGGCTGGCGGGAAAAGCGCCGCAACCCGGATTTTGCCTCACCAAAGATCATGTCGGGGTCATGACCGAAGTCATGACCGGAGCCACGACCAAACCCATGGCCAAAGCGAGCGCGGCAGATTCGGCGCCTCCGCGACGACGACCGGGGCCGCGTTACGCGATTTACCGGGAATTCGGCCGCCGATTTTACTATATGATCGCCTCGCGCGGCCCCGTAGCTCAGGGGATAGAGCAACAGCCTTCTAAGCCATTTAGTAACCTTCCCCTCATTGAGGTTATTGCATTTTCTCCCGCCAAATCACAATATTATGGGGTGTCCAAACCCGTACCTGCGCAGGTAAATCGCGGGTGATTTTGAAGGTACAACAGCTATGGCGAAGCGTCGTGCACGTCCTGGCCGGCCGGCGGATCGAGGCGACTACATCCATCGTGCGTTCGTGGGGCCACAAGAGGGGATCGAGGCGAAGCGGCCGAAGATCGCCCGGCTCGACTTCCCGCCGAACCTCAATCCCGACAGCTACCTTGAAAACGTGCTGAGCTTCCCGCGCGACAAAATCGTGCTGTACACCGATCCGACGTGCGAGGGTTTGCAGTGCCGCGTAGGTGCTCACCGGACCACATGGATTTTCTACCACGATGATCGCCGCCGATCCGCGCCGCTCAATGCCAAGGGCGAGCGCCGGCGGATCATCAGCAAGCGCCTTGGCTTCTTTCCGACCATGCGTATCGAGGAAGCCCGCAACGCCGCCCGCGTCGAGCGGGGCAAGGTCGCTGCCGGCGAAGTCGGACCCGGACGCCGGGAGGCCATTAAGGTCGAAACATCGCTGGCCGAATACGTGACCTATCTGGAACGCAAGAGCGCCGCCAAGGGCAAGGAAGCCCGATGGGCGCGCAACGTTCGGCACTACATCAAGCGCCACATCGGCCCGCGATGGGGGAAATGGACGCTCGCCGATCTTGCCGTGCATCCCGGCGCTGTCGCGGACTGGCATCAAGAGTTGTCGGAAGATGCTGGCCCCGTCACGGCGGACCACTGTTGTCGCGTGCTCCGGGCGGCGTATCGGCGGAGCGCCAAGCGGGACCCGTCACTGCCGCAGCGTAACCCGGCCGCAGCGGTCGAGTATAATCCACAAGAAGCGGCGCAATCCGCAATGCCGTTCCGCGACTTCCCGAAGTGGCTTGCCGCGCTCGACGCGCTCGACAAGACCGACGATCTAAGCGAACCGAACAAAGGCGGCCGGCCCAAGGCGCCATGTCGCCGGCAATTCCATTTGTGGTGCTTGTTCACAGGTTGCCGACCAGGAGAAGCGTCACGCATCCGCTGGCGCGACGTGAAGCCGGCGGAGCGCGTGGTGCTCATTCCGGGCGCAAAGGCCGACAAGACCATCCGCGTCATCATGAGCGCGCCCATCGCACGCATCCTGAAAGCGGCGCGCGATCTTGGGAAGCCGGCGAGCGCCGATGACTTCGTATTCCCGCACTCGTTCCATCACCCACACCGCGACGATCTTCCGGTGCGCGGTCACGCGCTGCGGCACACTTGGAAAACGGTGTCCGCCGACTGCGGCATTGATGACTTATTGTCGCGCCTACTGCTTGGCCATGAACCGCAGGGCATTTCGGAGAAGTACATCACGCGCTTTGTGCTCGCCGCCGGCTCCGCCGTTCGGCAGGCTCAGCGCAAAGTATCCCGCAAGATCGTTCAACTACTCGGCAGCGATCCGACGCGCTGATATAGTCGCATCCCCGAAAGAGAGCCGGGATGGACGACACGCCGCAGCAGCCAACACCTATCCCCGCCCCGCCCGGCTTTATCGAGCCGCACGAGGGCCTACTGACCGCGCCGCCCGAAGGGCAACTGCTATACAAAGTGATGGCGATGGAGAACCTATTGCAGTCAATCGCCGGGTCGTATCTGCATTTCAATCGCGTTGACGCATATCCCGACTTGGACCCGAACGATGGTGCCGTGCCGCCGGGCGATCAGGCGATCAATGCACAAGCCACATTTGAGAAAGCTCCAGACTTCTCGGCCGCCGACTATTACAATCGATGTCGCGCGCGGACCTATGCTTGTTGCTTCTCACTTGAGAACACCGACTACATTTGGCGAACCTACGGGACCGGCGGAACGCGCGGCAAAATCTGCATCGTCTTTGACTTCGCCAAGCTGCGGGCGCGATTAAATCACACGTTGACGCAAGGTCACTGTGTTCTCGAACATAATGGCATTCGCTTGCATCAGATTTTTTCGATCAACTACAGCGTAGTCGAGTACGTCCCTTGGGATGCACACCGCGCTAATACTGAGTATCTGCAAAACCCAATCAAATACACCTATCTGAAAAGCGACAAATATCGAGACGACCGGGAATTGCGCATCGCTCTCTCCGCCATTGGCATCGGGCATTTTGTACTGAATGACGGCAGTCGCCTCGACTTTCCACCAAGCCTGCAACTCGGCTTCGATTTCAAGTCAGCTTTTGCGGATGGCACGATTACGCGGCTTTTGCTCGCGCAGGATTGCGACATGGACTTCCTCCGCACCGAACTTGACAAGCTACGCATCGTCCCGGTCGAGGATGGTGAGCGAAGCAATCATGCCGACCAGTGAAGTGTAGGACCGCGTTGGGTTAGCGCGCTGCTCGGAAATACTGTAGTTTAGCGGATGGGCAATCTACCGCATCGGGGCAATAGAGGAGCGATGCCCGTGTATTCCGATACTTTGACAAGGGACAGCGCGGTCAAATACGCAAGAGCGTGGATAGACGACAATACCCCGCAGCCGACAACGCGGGTCCACTGGAACCAATTTCGATGGTTGATGGAGCAAATGGGCGCTCTTTGCGTCGCCGAAAGCTTGAGGAACAACGAGGATGAGGACCACCTCAGCGAGCGACTGTCAAAGGTTCATGAAATTCTCATGAATGTTTGGTACGCTACGGCCCCGGAGATTGCGACCCATTGGTGGCGCGATGATGAGAAGCCGACTGAGGACCAACAAAAGGCCATCGACAAGGCAAAAGCGACGATCTGGAAGCGCCGTGATCCGCAACGATCTTTCGTTGAGGGTTTCGAATCTGAAAATTACACGGCTTTCAATCAAGATGACTTCCACAGCACCGTCGCCGAATATCTCAAGGAGCAATGGCTAAGGCATCCGGTACTCGATTGGATCATGCTGGACATGATGGTGTCGCGCGAACTGTCGGCCTTCGGCGAAGAACTGAAACAAACGTTGGTGCCGGGTCCGAGAGCCAATTTCGGCTTAACCCACGCACGATACTTCGAGACAAAGGGCAATCTGGAAAAAATGAAGGTGCCCGACTGGAATAGGATCGGAGCTAAATTTCTTCTCGTCATCGCGCTTCCGATTGGCACGATCTATTCTGCATTCCACTTCGGTTATGAGAGCGTCGGCCTTACGATTTCAGGTCTCTACGGCGCTGCGATTGCACTCTGGCTTTTCGTGAAGGTTCTGCGCCTTATCGTGAACATCGGTTACGCCGTGACCGGCAAGACGCATCCGCGCGCCAAACCCTTTGTGATTTGGGAGCGGATGTATGAGGTATGGAAGATGCTTAAAGGCCCGACTGTTAATCCGACATTGGTTCGGGAAATGATGGTGAAGGCGCGCGATCAAGGTGCGGTTTGGGATGTGCCAGCGTGGTCGATTATCGACCGTGTAATTCAGCACGATCCGGCGGTTTGGATCGTTCAAGGCGGCAGCTTTTCTTGATGTGTGTATTATCTAGCTAGAGTACTAATCCAAGGTCTTTGATGAGGACCTGTATCACCCTGACAAACACTGAAATAGACGGGAACAGTAAAGCCGCGAACCCGATCAAATAAAGGATCGCCGTCACCCATCGTGCAATGGGATTGCTACGATCCTGCATTTCGTAAAACAACTGCATCTCTATACGGAAAAACCGCTGTCCTCGCCGTCTAATTTCCTCATCTGAATCTACGGAAGGGCGCGAGTTATTCCACTGCTGATAATCCCTGAGTGATGTACGTGCAATCTCATCCCCATGTCTCAAGCGCGCCTCAAGCATCCCCTCGCCGCGCTCGCTCATAAAGGGTTCCTCACCCGCGATATATTCTTCGGTCGAAGCGTACTTTTTTACTTCCAATGGGCAGCACAGCGCGTAGATAGACGACGCGAGTGCTACGCAAACCAGCCCGATGTAGATCGCCAATAACTTAGCCGTTGATCCGGCTGTTGCAGCTTGCCCGAAAATTCTCTCAGATAGCGCCAAAAACTCCACCACTCGGTCATTCAAAAGAATGAGGTAGCCAACAAGTGGGATGAGAATGGTGAGTTTGGCTGCCGTCGAATTGCCGAACGCCCGCAACTGGTGCCAGAGCGGGTGAATCCGCCGCTCCGAAAAATGGTTGTCTAAAGCAGGCGCTTCATCCAGTTGACTCATTTGGTGATCCCGATCATGTGGGAGTTATCGCGGACACGGACACTGCAACACGGCTGACGCGATTTAGGAAGTCTGAAAATTTCGGTTTCTTATCCAGCGCAAAACAGGGTCGGGGTTCGGGCTGTGCGATGGAGCGACTTAAGGCCATACAAGGTCACGACCATGGCGGGGTGGTCGGGACCTTGACCCCATAGCAAGGTGTGGAGCCGCCAGCATGAGGATTAGTTCAAGAGCACCGTTAACGTTAATTTCTCATGCTACTTTGTCGTCAACCCACGCCTCGATCAGCCTCGATAGCTGTTGCTTCGATCCGAAGATCGTCGAGCAAACAAAAAGATGGATGGTTAAGATCATCGCGCCTGCACCATCTAGCTGCGGCGCACGGTTAACAGAAATCAGTATGAGAAATTAATATTAACGGTCGAGGCCCTCGACCTAGCGGACGACGCGGAAACCGCCAGCAGGTGCCTCCCCTCGACCACGCCCCGCACTATCGAGCGGAGCAGCACGAACGCCGCGCGGATTGTCGGTCGGCGATTGCGACTGCGGCGACACCGTTCGCGCATACGAGACTGCCGGCGGCGCCGGTGCGCGGCGTCCATAGCCCTGCGGCGCCGGCGGCGTGAGCTTCGCCATGGTCATCAGTTCGTCGGTTGACTTGTTGCTCAGGTCCGGCGGCCGTCGTGCACCGATCACCTTGACGACGGATTTTGATTTAACGCGCACGTCCATCGTCGAGTGCGGCTGATAGTCGGGGATCAATTCGAGCACCTTGTTCCGCGTTGTCGCCGGCAACTGTTCGGTGCGCGTCATGATGACCGGCAAGTCATCCTTGTCCCGCAAGATGCGGTCACGCATCGGATCGAAGTCGAGCAGACGCATGTCGTCATCGCTCCATCCGATGAACTGCGGATTGAGCTTGTAGACGTATTGGCCTTCGCCATTGAGCACCGGAACCTCGACGCCGTGAATTGCCTGATGGCGCACAGTCGCTTCGTACACGATCAGGCTTTCCTTGCGTGCTCGACCGCAATGGACGTGCCAGTAATCGGTGACGCCTCGCCATTCCAAAAAGAACGGTGACGCGGTGTCATCGTCGCGCTGAGCTTGGCGAGAACGGGCGAGCCAATTGAAGGCCAGTTGTTCGCTCGCTCCAATCGACGCCATCGCCGTCGCCCACTTCGGATGCGTGACCAGCGTTTCCGTGACGCGGATCAGGTTGTCGGTTGTCAGGTGCGTCATCGTCGCGGCGTCCTGTGGCGCGCGTTGCGTGCTCCGGTCGAGCACGACAGGTCCAAAAATTCTGAGGGGGCGAGCAGATGGCTTACACCCCGAAAAACCGCATCGCAACCCGGCTCAAGCTCTAATTCCTCTAAAAAGCCGGACGCGGGCGCCGCGCCCGCCATGATGGGGACCTGTGCAGTTTGTTCAGGGCATTTTCCGTTTTCGCATTTGTTGTTCAGGGCAGTTCAGGGCATTCAGGGCATTTCCTGAGGTCCGAGGAAATTTTGAAAACGCTCCTTTTGAGCCATATCCCCAAATTTTTATAGGGGTCGGGAAATGCCCTGAATGCCCTGAACTGCCCTGAACAAACTCACCCCGGCCCAAAATCGTCGGCGTCGCTGTAGCGGTGCGGCCGAAGCGGATGCAGGAGCCGGTCGGGATAGCCGAGCAGGTCAAGATCGCCATCATCCAGGTCAATGAGCTTTGGGTTGGCTTGGTAATAGCGGGGGAGCAGGTCGTCATTGAGCCGGATGCCGCACCAGCCCGGAACCTGCTTGCGTTCGTCATCCCGATACACGGCGCGGGTGTGCTCGATTTCGCCGCCTGTGTCGGACACCGCTTTGGCGAGGTTGCGCATGACCCAATTTCGTTCGTCGGGCGGCGTGTGCACTTCCTCGCAATAATCGACGTAAGCCCGCCAGAGCACATCCGTCTCGATCCGCGCATCCTTGTCGAGCTTGCATCGGTTCACGATGAAGGCCGCGACGGTGCTCTGCGCACCAAGCAATTTCTGCTTGATGGCCATACTCTCCGGTGTCTGCTCAAACCGACCGCGCGCCCGGAGCCGGTCGAGCGCATCGAGCACGTGCGTCATGATACCGCTCAGATTCTCCGGTGTGCAAAGCCGGTCGCTCAGCGTCGGGTCAGGGTTGTCGCGGAAGTCGCCGTCGAATGGCCAGCACACAAGGCGGCGCATCAGCGCCTCCGTCGCGGAGCCGAAGTTCGGCATGATATTGGAGAACAGCCACAGGATGCCCGGCAGCGTGATCGCGGTGAAGCTTGGCTTTGCCATGCGGCGCACGTCCACCGGGTCCTGTCCGCTGATGTTTTTCAGCCGCTCCGCTGCAATCGCTGTGTCGGTGTTTTTACCCATGGTCAGATCGGCGATGATGATCGCGATCTTGTCGAGGGTGTTTTCCAAGCCGTACTTTTCGCCGAGCACCGACATGGAGGGGAACGCACAGTTGTTCCGGCCGCACAGTGCGGTGAGCACGCGGCCGACCGTGCCCTTGCCGCTGCCGCTGCCGCCTCGACCAAAGAACAGTGCTTGCAAGGTCCGATCTTGCGAGATTGTGTAACCGATGGCCTCGACCAAGCTGTCAATTAGATGCTGACGGCCGCACATGATTTGGTCGAGGAAGTCGAGCCATATCTGTGGCGGCTTGGCGTCGGGATCGTAGTCCATCGGCAAGCAGTAGGTGCCGAAGAAATCGGGAGTGTGCGAGACGAATGTGCGCGTGCGCACGTCGAGCAAACAATTCTGAAACGGGATGATGAATTTCGCGCTGTCGTCACTCCATCCTTCCGGCGGGTCCCGTAGCCACGACGGAGGCGATAGCGTATCCTTGGGCAAGTGAACCTCGCCGCCCAACATATCGATGGCGGCACGAATGTCGCCCGGATGCGGCTGGAACGGAATCGGCTTGCCTTCATCATTGAGAAGCGGCTGCATCGTGCCGTCGTCGAGAAGCTTGCCGCGCGTCGCGTTGCCGAGTAGCGACTGCACCGACTGCCGGATCGTCTGATGCTCGACTTCGGTGTAATGCGTGCCGGCGTAATCGTACCATGCGTGCTGTTGCTGAACGAGATTAGGCCGCACGGTGTCGCGGAATTTCAGCGCAATGTCGAGCGGTGCGCCGCCGTCGAGTACCAGCTTTTCCATGACCGTCACCATCTAACTCTAAACCGCGCGTGCTTGGCGCGCTCGATCCGCACGGCTTTGCGCGCCCGAAGTTCCTCACGGCGTTCTTCATTCTGCCGTAGCTGATAAGATTGCAGCACGCGCTGCATTTCGGAATCGACCTTTTCCTTCAAGCTTTTCGCCTCGCCGATGAACTTCATCTGTGCGAGAAGATCGCAGTACACCGATGGAGCGCGCTTGCGCCGGGTGACTTCTATTCGCGCAGCTTTACGGTAGCGGTCATAGGCGTCGCCGACTTCGCCATTCCAGATGGCTTCTTCGCGCAACCGATTAGGATGCTCGACGATGAACGCGCGCTCGACCGTATCGAGCGCGTCGCCAAGGCGAAAGATTTTGTCGGCGGCGGCGGTGGTCATGACACCTCGCCTATGGGCATGTAGCCCACGTCGCCCGGATATTGTTTCAGCAACAGTGGATCAGCAATCAAGGCGTCTTTGATTTGTCGTGCCTTATCGCCCCCGCTGGCGAAGTATTCTTGTTGGCGCATCCGGTAGTCCTCAATGCGCCCCATGCCGCCTCTGAACGCGAATACTCCGAACCCGGCTAAGAGTGCTTTCATGCACCAATCGTGAGCGCGCTCTTTGTCTTTGGTTTTGATTCCAAGTGCACCCTTGCGACGCCAGTCGAATTGTAAAGGAAACGACTTCCAATCGCTGATGATGGAAAATTCCATCATTCGCTTGCAGCGGGTCCTTAACATCGCGGCGGCGAGCAAATAATCAGTGATCGCTTCGGCAATGACCAAATCAGTTTCGGTGCCGTCCAGTCCCCAAGACACGCGATAGCTGGCCTTGCGTTCGGCTTCGCAAAGCGCCTTGTACTCTTTGGTGCTCATGACACTTCCTCCATCAACCGAATCGCCGCGTCACGCCCGGCACTCCGGGACGGCGGCGGATGACTTCAACCTCGACCTTGCGATACTGGCGCGGAGCCGGATGCGGCTGAATGGCCTTGTGCTGAGCCGCAGCACGCCGCGCGGCTTCGGCCTTGGCCTTCGCCTCAGCTTCGGCACGCGCCGCCGTCTCTGCATCCGCCTTCGCACGTTCCGTTGCTTCGATATTCGCCAATTTGGCGGCGGCGTATTCTGCCTCCGCGTCGGTGACGACCCCGACCGCATTGCCTTCAAGGTCAATGCGCACCGCTCCGGGCTGACACGCGGCGAGATACCGCTTGCCGTCACAGTAGTCGGCGACGGCGCGGCCGACAGTGAACGGGTGTCCGAATTTCAAGTGATAATGGACTTCAAGCGCATCGCGCACGCCGATTGCCAGCGGCACCTTCGGCTCGCCGAACCCCATAAAGGCTTTCGGGAAGTCACGATGGAGAAGTCGGCGGACCCACAGCATCTTGCGATGCGCGGCGTTGATTTGCTTTTTCATGATGCGCTCCTTCGTTCGCAGCGGTCGGCGATCAGCAACCAAGCTTCCGCGACTTCGCGCGCACGGTCGGCGAAGTTTCGCAGGGCGATTTCGTCTAGGGTTTCTTGACTGAGCCGGTCAGCATCGCGCGCCAATCCCGTCGCCTGGTCGGCAAGATCGGTGAAGGCGACTTCGCCGGCGTCGGATCGCTTACCGGACTGAGCCGGGAACGCCACGACATTCGAGGCCACGGCCTGCTCGTTGTCGCCATCGTCCGTGGCTCTTACATCGGCCGTTGTAAGAGCCTTCTGGCGAGCACGATGTGCCGCCGTATTCTTGCGGCTCTGCTCGCGGATGTGCTCGCCCTGGCCGGCGGCCTCGCCAAGTATCCGCTTCGCCGTCGAATAGCTGATGTGCGTGTGCGTCAGGACGAACGCCTTGAAGTTGGCGACGTTGGCCTTGGCCTCGACCAGGAGTGCGGTCAACTTCTCGCGCGCATAGAAGCCTTCACGGTCGGCCGCTTCTTGGTCGTGACGGATTTTCTCATACGTCGTGCGCGCGGCATCCAACGCCTCAAGGGCAGGCTCGGCCTTGATGTGAAGTTCGTCGCCGCGCTTGAACGCCGCCTCCATACGATCATGGAGCGCGTCGATTTCTCGACCTGCGGCGACGGGATCAAAATTGCGGGGTTGATCGGGCGAGGCCGATCCTGTAGAAGTGGGGCCGATAGACATGGGCAACCTCCATGTTCAACGTCGGCTCTATTCGGTGGAACGAATGCCGACGAAAAATCCGAAATCGGATCACAGCCCCGCACGCATTGCGGGGCTTTCCGTTTCGGGTCGGCGTGTGCTGTTAGAGAAAGTGCCAGCGGCGCGCCTGCGCCCTATTCGCGGTAGGGCAGGCATTTCCACTTGGCGCGGAAGTCCGGCGGCTCAGTGGGGGCCGCCTCCGGTCGCTGGCGAGATAGTCGGTTCCTACACCTGACGCCGATGCGATGCAACCCGGTTTTCGTGAACCGTTTCAATGAGATAGTTGCACCATCAGAACAAAGTGTAGCCTTGGCTACATTTTGCTTAGCCGCCCCTCTTGGGCGGCGTGGCCGTGTTCGGGACAGGCGTTGTCCCGGACAGGCTCTTGGCCGCGCCGGGCCGAAGTCGGTGTCCGACACAGCCGGTGTGTCGGACACCGAAAGCCTCCTAACGCCCCATAATTGATCGCTGATGGGCCGTCCGCCGGCCGGTCCTTATCCTCGATTTCGTCCGGCGGCCGAATGGACGGCGACGGCGCCGTGGCTAACGAATCATCGGCCGGACATTAAAGCCCGACACAAGTTTACCGGCTACGCTGGCGCGGCCAGTCGAAGGCAAAATGGCTTCACCGGCGACGATCCCTCCTGGCCGCTGATGGTAGAGCTTTTCGAGCACTATGATGTGGCGGCGCAAGGCTTCCGCTGCCTCCGGGTCGGTCGTCTCGCGAAGTCGGCGGCGGAAACTTACCAGGACGGCGGGATCGTTCGGTTGCGGTCGAGACGGCGCAAGCAATGCCGCGCGCTCACGCTCAGCGGCGCGGCGGCGTCTCATGTACTCGCGCATATATTCGGCTGAGTGCCTACCGCTCATGGCCTCGCCTCAATATTTGCTCAAGCCGACGCGCATCCTCGCCGGCACGCTGACGAACGAGACGTTCGGAATGATGGCTGCTTCGGACGCGGGCGCGATGCAACGCGCGTTCAAGATCGGCTACGGTATCGACCATAAGCGCGCGCTCACCGCGCGCCATCCGGCGCGAGTGTTCGCTTTCGCCGTTGCCGGCGTAGCCACTCGCGCGTTCGGCTATCTCCGCTGGCGTTCCTCGCCGTATGACAACTCGCCTAGCCACGATCATCCTCGACGTACTGCATCGGCCGATGCCGGGTGAACCAAATGAGCCGGATGGTCCTCAAGATTTTGGCCACGGTTCCAATCCCCTCGCCCGGCACGCCGCCTCATATCCTTCTTCGGAGCCGTCTGGACCAAGCGCATGGGCGATTTCGATCAGCGGTCTCCACATCGCGGCGGCCGGTTCGTGTAGGCGCTCGACAATGGCTTGATGGGCGTGTACGCGCTCGACTTCGGCAGGATCGTCGCTTTCCAGAAACGGAATTTCGGCAATCTCGCCGCGCGCGGCCATCTTCGCGAAATGCAGGCGCTCCATCAATTCAAGCTCGACGCTGTTCACGGCCCGCTCCGGGACGACAAGCGCATGTGACCAATCTTCGTCGCCGTCATTCTCGGAATCGGTGCCGAGAATTTCTCGCATCATGTCATCATCGTCGTCAGCCATTGGTGATCTCCTTGAGCCGGTCGATTACGGCCTGCCGTCGCTTGGTCTTTTCCAATTCTTCACGGTAGTTCGGGATGCCGAATAGAAGCTCGCCGCGTTCGTCATCGGTCGTGCAACGATCAAAGCCGACCACATAAGCGCGCGCCGTGCATGGGCGGCCGGTGAACGGATTCAAAAAGTCTTGCATCGTTGTCTCCGTCGAATTGGTGCGACCCCGGTGTCATGGCCGTTCCCCCAACACCGGGGCCGCCGCGCGGCGTCGGGAGGGTGTGCAAACCCGACGCCGCGTTTTGAGTTGGCCGGGCGCGATGGGGGCGCGCCCGGCCGAGAGTGCCCGCGACGGGACGCTTAAACCCGCCGCTGGCCCGCGAACTTCATTTCAGAATGTCGGTCGGCGGCGAAACGCGTTTGTGGCCGAACGTAATCGGAAACGGCTCAGCCGGTTCGGCTCGTTCCTGCCAATCCTCGCTCTTTGGAGCGGGCACTTGATCGCCTCGACCGGCGACGCCGTGTGCGATGACTTCGGCGAGTGCCGGGTCATCCACCGACTGCTCCATATTCAAGCCGAGGCCGGACACGACACGCACGCCCGGTGCCGGCGTCCGCGACGGATTCGCCGTGCCGTCGTTCTGGCCATACGTGGCTCCCGATGGACTTCTCACATGCGAGATTTCATCCGGTGCCGGCGTTCGATTGATCCGACCTGCGGCCGGTGCTTGCTCTACCTGCTTTGCCATTGGTGCCTCCATCCATCAGTTCAACTTGATGCCGCTGCCGACGATCTGACCCGGCGTTGCCGAACCGGCCGGACGCGATGCGTGCTGAGCCTGCTGGTTGTACGCGGCGTTCGCTGCGGCGTTCGGCCCGTTGCAATCGTGCGCGCACGGCTTCTTACCGGCATCAGTGTTCACCGACTGCGCACCGGCATGAGCCGCCACGACGGCACGCGACTTGATCGCGCCGGGATGACCGGGCACGAAAGCATGTTGGCGCCCCCTGAGCCGTGCGGTGATACCCTTCGTTGATTTGTCCATTTCATCCTCCCATCAGGCGTAATCGAACTGGTCGCGAATCAGGTCGTTGAAATCCTCGCCGCTCTCGACCTGTCGAGCGACTGAGCGCGGCACATCGAAGTAGAGATACTGCGATCCGCTCTTGACGAATGTCAGGGCCAGCGTCTTGGAGCGGGCGTTGTAGTGGCCTTCGCGCAAGCACGTACTGCCCGCCACGTCCAACTCGAATGACCGCGACCGTGACGGCTGCTTCTCGGCTTTCGCCGGCGTCGGCGCACTCGCCTTGAGCGATGCGTCGAGCGCCTTATTCAGCTTCGCGTATTCGCGGTCGAGTTGCTTGAGCAAATCGACCTGCCGCTGCGCCGCTTTTGTGTATCGGGCCATCGGTCAGTTCTCCGTCGTGCTCGACGGCAACGTGCCGATGCCGTAATGGGCGAGCGCCGCCTTATCGTCCGGCGAGGCCGTGGCAGTGCTGAGCAACAGCTTGCCCAACATGCGGAAGTGTTCGCCAGTCAGCCCAGGTGAAGTGCGGGAGCGCATCGTCGGTGTGATCGCCGGCTCCGTCAGCCGCTTGCCGACAGGCGGACCCAACGTCGGATTGGTGCCGGGGTCGGCGTCATAGCGGCTGATGCCATCGCCGCCGACGCCATCGAAGTGTTCTCCGGTGCGTCTGCTTTTTGCGGCCATCGCACCATGGACGGGAACGGGGCCTTGATGCTTGGCAACGGCGCCGACGCGCGGATCAATGCCGCCGGAATAGGTGCGCTTCATGCCTTCCGCGACGTGCACATCATGCTCGATCTGCCGCCCCGGCATGTGTCTGTCGTGACTGACAGACATTCCAGGATGCACGTTGATAACCGCCTTCGGTCGGCCGTCGTGACCGACACCGAACGGATTCTTGTTTGGTTCGTTCGCCATGACCGGCCTCACATCTTTTTCGGAATCGAATGAATGCCGGCGCTGTGCGCGCCGTGCTGCGCTTTGATCGCCGCTGTCACCCGCGCCATGAAGCCGGACGGTGCGGCGCTGCCGGTGTTGTGGTACAGAGTTTCGTCTTGCTTCTTGTAGAGCGCAGCGCGCTCAGCGGCGGCGCTTGTCAGACGCCCACCATTTCCCCCGGACGCGAAGCGTCCTCTTTCGTCTCGTTGCTGGTCCATAGCACTACTCGCATGGGGGACTTCCGAGTTGCTGTTACCGTGGTGCTCGCACTGAGCCGCGCGCGGCTTTGTGTGCGGCAGTCTCAGGTCGGCGACGTACCGGCGCCGGCTGTCCGCGCCATTCGAGGCGTCCGCCTTTGCCGCGAACAAGCTTCGCATTGGCGACGCCGAAGCGTGCAATGGTCGAGGAAGCGGCGACCTTCGGGCCGACGTGCCCATGGCATTGACCGGCGGCGTCGTACACGCCGATCCGATCCGGGGGTATTGTGCCGGGGCGCCGGGAGCGCATATCACGCCGCCTTCGGCGGACGAACGTCGCCAATTTTTGCGCCGACCGCCGCTGCAATCTCCGCTGCCTTCGCGGCGCCGATGCTGCGCACTAGATTACTTTGCAGCGTCATCGCCCGCGCCGTGTACCGGCCCGTCTTGGGATCGGCGTGCTCGCTTGACCATGGGTTACGAGCGTGATCGGCGTTGGGTTTCAGTTTCTTCACGCTCTCCGGGACGCCGTTCGCGTACATCTTTTTCAGTTCATCGAAACGTTGCGGGCCGACCGTGCGGTAAAGCTGAGACTGCGCCGTCATGTTCCGGGCCACGAACGCCTTTGTCGCAAGCTCCGCATCAAAGTCAGTCTGCATCGCGAATCGGTGCGGTCGCTCGACCCGCATTTGGTCGATGTACTTGCCGATTTCATCACGACCGAATTTGTAGGCCGAAGCGTCGGCGACGAAATCGGCGATTGCTGTCGGCAACACGCCAGCGCGTGCACACGCGGACTGAATTTCACTCTGGAAGCCGTAATCAATGTCCATTGTTACCTCCGTCGTGGGAGTGATCGAATAAGCTTCGCCAAGTCCTCGACCATGACGATGGTCTTTCGACCGTCCTGATACGCGGGTAACGTGCCGGCGTTGATCGCTGCCACGATCCGTGAGTGCCGTAGCGATGTGATCTCACATGCGGCACTGATCGTGACGGAGATCGGCCATAGCGGCCGGACGCGGCGGCGAGCCATCGTTACCTCGTAATTCGCGGGGGGACTTGTTTTGCTGGAACGCGGTCGAGCCGCATCACGCGGGCGGGGCGCGGCCGTCACGGCACACGCTGTCGGTTCTCAGCGTCGTAAAGATCGCGCCGACGATCCGAAAAGGCAACCCGGTTAATGGGACGTTTTGCACCGACGTGGCTGCGACCTATGGCGATGCAATTCGGCGACGCATGTGCTATTCAAGAGCCGGAATTTACCCGCGCAAAATTGGTTGGAATGGTTAGCAGGTGTTTCGCGGGTAAATTATGAGGAAGCGGCCGAAAAACTGCTGTTTTTCAACGGTCGGCCCCGTAGCTCAGGGGATAGAGCAACAGCCTTCTAAGCTGAAGGTCGCAGGTTCGAATCCTGCCGGGGTCGCCAATGAAATAAGGTACTTCTTGCGTTTTTGTCTCCTAAAATCCTCCCCAAAAAACGCCTGGGGAGGACAGGGGGAGGACGCCAAGCCAAGAGAATCGGGAGCAGAAAAATGGAGGAGCAGGCCCCGCTCAACCAAGCCGCTGATCCGCGCCAGATATTCGATCACGCCTGTCGATTCTTGGCTTCAGATCAGCTTCTTCGCAGAACAGGAAAACCGGGCTCGGGATGGGAGCTTACCGTCGCGCCTCCGGCAATGGTGCTATCGGCGTTTGCTGCCGAATTATTCTTGAAGTGCCTATTGATTATGGAGAGCGGCGCGGCACCACCGATGCATCGGCTCGATAATTTATTCAAACGTGTCAGCCACAAGCGTCAGAGGCGAATACAGGAGCTTTGGGAGGCAGACGGACGACCGAAACTAGAGCCGCTGTGTCGATCGTTGAAACTTCCGTCAGACCTAAGCAATGCGCTTGTAAAATGCGGGAGCGCGTTTGAGAAGCTACGATATTACTACGAGGATCCGACCAAAGTGGTCTACTACATAGGCGACTTCGCATGGATCTTGATGCGGGTAATCGTGGAAATTGAACCAGAGTGGAGACCGCCAGAGCCGCCTCCTCTGCCGTTGAACGAAAGTGCATTGCAGGCGCCGGCCCGGTGATTATCTTGCCGCTGCAGTTGCGCGCTATGCCGCCCGAGCTGCTCGCGGCCCCTGCCCTGGCCGCTGAAATCCCGACCTTCACGGCGCTGCGCACGCTCGCCGACATGCGCGGGGTCAACCGCGGCGCCAGTGACGCAGCGCCTGCTCTGAATCTAAAACGCTCCGAACACGTATGCGACACTGACGACCATGCAAAGCGTAGCTGACGCAAGCAGTGCGACTTCGGCAAGGTCGTAGGTTTTCAAAATGCGCACTAACATGGGGACCCTCACAGTCCCCCGACACGTCCTACATCCTCCCGCTCTAACCGAGGCAAAAATAAGGTCCTTCCGCGCTTCCTGCGGCCCTAGCCGGCTGAAAAAGGCCACTCCTCGCCACGGCCAATCGAGAATTATTGATCTGCGTCAAGGCCGCCAATCCCGAACCATCCGCAATTGGATTGGCTAGCGGGGGCAACACCCGCGCAAGCCGGGGCGGCCAGGATCGTCTCCGTCGCAGTTAGCGGTTCTGGCCGCATCCTCACAAGCTGGACACATGGCGACGTTCATTTTTCGCTGCCCCAATACCGGTCTTCAGGTGCAGGGTTGGATTGCTGACGATCCTGAAAAGGGCGAAGGATTTTATGAGGCGGTGACTTGCACCGCCTGCACCGCCGTCCACCTGGTCAATCCCGAAAATGGCAATGTGCTGGGCGCCGATGACGAGTGATGCTTAGTTTGCATCAGCGGGAGCGATGGATATTATGGGGCTGCACGTCTCCGTCGACTCCGCCGCCCCAACCGCGCGGCGGCACCAGGTGGGGTTCCTGCGCCGGGGGACAGGCCCCGATCGTACATTTCCCCACGATCGGGGTCTCTCTCGACTGTCCAGTCAGTGAAGCGGGCGGACTGATGGACGAGAGTATCGAAGCCTTTCTAAATGACGTCATGGCGTTTGAATGTGAAGATTCAAACGTCATCGGAGAAGCAGTGCGCCAGCGTCTCGCGACTTATGAGAAGGAATTTTGCGAGGCTGAAACAGACAAGCGGATGAAGGGCATGGCGTTTCGCGCCTTCTACGTACTAGCGCGAACTCGGGTGGTCGAAGAAATAAAGCGATGCAAAGGAACGTCGACCGCCGAGCACCTAAAGATAGTTCTCAGCGTGATTGACCGCGCTCGATGACCGAGCGCCGCTTCCCTCCGCCTTGGACCGTAGAGGACCTGCGCGCGTGCTTTGTCGTCAAGGACGCGGAAGGCCAAGCGCTCGCCTATGTCTATTACGAGGATGAGCCCGGCCGGCGAGCATCGGCTAAACTGCTCACCAAGGACGAGGCGCGGCGCATTGCGGCGAACATGGCGAAGCTGCCGGAATTGCTGAGATAGGCAGCTTTGCCACGAGCTAGCGACTCTTTAGATTTCTCGGTATGGTTGCTTTTACCCCGTTGTCTCGGGGGGCTTGCATTTTCACCCCCAGTTAGTGATATCATCGGTAGTATCGTTCAGTGGCACCCTGCAGGGCTGCCGAAAAGCTTGGCTTTGCGGCAAAGGGCCAATCTGGTTCGCATCACGCATTTTCGAGACCGGGAGAGCCAGTATTGCTCAATTTTCAAAATGCCGGCGGTGGCAAAATAAAGCCATATCAGGCGAGACAGCTGATCGTGATGATTAACAAGTATTGGGACTGGGAAAACGACTGCATGAGAAGCGGGAGTGAGTTGGGTGGCTAGTTCGTCTCGATATCCCATCGAAGTCTTCTATAGCGAAGAGGACGGCGGCTTCATCGCGCTGGCGAAGGATCTAGCGGGCTGTTCGGCATTTGGCGAAAGCCAAGAGCAGGCGGTCTCGGAAATCCAGGATGCGATTAAGGCCTGGATAGAAGCAGCGCGCGCTGCCGGAAACCCAGTTCCAGAGCCCACCGTCCACATCGATGAGCCTCTGCCAAGCGGTCGGATCCTTTTGAGAATGCCACGTTCGCTCCACGCATCCTTGATTGAATCCGCGAGACGAGAGGCGGTGAGTTTGAACCAATACGTAGTTTCGGTGCTGAGCCTCACTACCGGCGCTGCCTTTATGCAAGCGGCGACGCACGTCGCACCTAGGGGAATGGTCGCGGACGTCATCGGTTCCGATCAGCCAATAACGCGTCGCGTCATAACGCGTCTCAACGTCGGCAGCGCGTATTATCCCACGACGTGGGAGGCACTGAACACGGGTACTACATGGCAGCGAGTGGAGGAGTTTGAGACGGCCGTCCACCCGCGCGGTCAATTAGATGTAAGAAAACTGCCAGCCGGCGAACCTGTGCTGGTGGAGGACCGCTGATATGGCGGAGCCGACGCAATTCACTTTTGCGTGGAAAGAAGTGGCCGAGGCGCTGATAAAAAAGGCCGATATACACGAAGGCCTGTGGCTCGTCTCAGTCGATTTCAATTTCACAGCCGGCGTGATGGGTCCGAATCCAGGTGATGCAAGACCGGGCGCGGCCATGTTGATCCCTAGCCTCAGCTTAGTGAAAGCGTCGGCGGAAGCACCAGCGCATCTGACAGTTGATGCCGCCAAGGCGAACCCTGCGTCATAGCAACTTCTCCGCTCTGCGATCGAAAGCCCGAGCGACGCAAGAAAAAGCCCGGCCAGCAATTTGCCAGCCGGGCCAAGTATGGGGACGTCCCAAGCAGCCGGAACGCCGTCCAAACCCTTATACGATCGCCGCGACGTGGCTGTGACGTAGATCACGATGGCGGAAGAAAATTCTGCTGGCACCGATAATAGCAAAGCCGCCGGCTTGCGCGGCCGACGGCTTTGCCTTGTCGCCCTACCGCGCGGCGTGGGTTTGGCGGCCTCACGCCGAGGCGGTCGGCATGGCCGGGGCGGCTTGTGCTGTGGGGTCTCCCCGGCCCAACAACGCAAGTCTAGCTCGGTAATGCCGGCAGAAAAAGGCCCCGGCTTTGGACCGGGGCCGTAAGATACACCGCACATCGAGGTGACTGACTGCCGGAGCAGTCATCGGATAAACTCGCATCCCAGCCATTGGTTTCTTGGAACCAAAGACAATTTGGCGGTTTGGCCTAGCGGCGGGTTCGGTATGCCCAGATCGCCGAACTTGCTCAGTGGCTCCGGCTTTTAAGCCCCCCGGCCGGAGCCACGCTTACGGTGATGCAGCCTGCAAAAAAGGCCCCGGCGCGGCAAGCCGGGGCTAAGCTTCTCCCCCAAAACCATCTGTAAACTGACGCGGGCCTAGGGCGTCAGTCCGACGGATTGAGCCGTACTCTACCAGCCACGTAAAGCTTGGGAAACGACGGCTGCTGAGGTTGTGGATTACGAAATGCCGCCTCTTCACCGCACCTGCCGCAGGATCAGCGCCAAGAGGATTGGCGATAACATTCATCGAAAGTTAGCGACGATTTGCGACGCCATGCCGCCCGCAGCAGCGAAGAGCTGGCCATTAAACAAAATCACGTCGATCACGTAGAGTATGGCTATGCAAACGAGCGCGGTAACCAGCATCCTCATTTTGCCTCCCAACGGTGGTGACAAAACATCAACTGATTTCTGTTCGTAGATTTCTACGCGCGGATGTAACGCGGGGCAAGCGGCTGCCGGCCCCGCGCTTTACTTGTTGCTACGCAACGAGCGGTAACGGCTTGACGCCAGCGAACACGCAGACCGCCTCGATGAAGTTTCGATGGTCATGCTCGTTTTCGTCGTCGACGCTGCCGCCGTCCCACAATTCGGAGTAATAGACCGTCATTGCGCGCGCTTGAACGGCGAGGCCAGCAACAGTCTGTGCCTTGCGAGAAATGATGTCTCGTGCAAGCGGGTGCAGTCGATCGTGAATTTCATCCCAAACGGTAAGATCGGGGTCAGTGCTAGGAGATTGTTCCATGATCTTGTCGTGCGTCGCCCAATACCACACCGCACGGTTCTTTTTGGTCAGTTTTGGAACAGGGGAGCACCGACGGTAGCCCTTCGGTATTTTCGGCGCATCGCGGCGAGCTATGCCCGTTGCCCGTTCAACCGCAGCGTCTAGGGCTGCGCTCTCCGCGTCGTCGAGCGCGCGCTGTGCTGCCCATTCGCCGATGATCGGTTCGAGCTCGGCGCCGAGACGTAACAGCTCAGCGTCGGGGTGATCGGGTCCGATAGGGGATGCAAACGCCGGCAGCGAGGCGGCAGGAAGCATTGCGGCGCCGACGACAAGCGTGCGGCGTGATGTGGTGGTCGTCATAGCTGTTTCTCCTTGTGGGTGAATGCACCAGCAAGGGCCAGCCGTTTAGGATTTTTGCTATTATCGATTCGGTCATGACGCGCCTTGCGGGGTGCGTTGTGGCAAGTGGCCCGGGTCGGTTCGCGCCGATCCGGGCTGCGCATTAAGTTGCGCCGATCCGGGGATTCACGTCAAGGGACTTTCGTCCTAATCGCGGGAATTTACTGCCGCCCGATCATATGTGGGTATTCTGCCTTCCATCTGTCGAGCAGCTTGGCAAAAGCTGGGTGCAGCGGACGGTCGGCGCCGGGGGCGTCTTTGAGGAAATCTCGTTTCGGTCCATCGGGCCAGCCGTCCCACGGCTCGCACTTGTCTTGGCCGCGATCGGCACAGATTTCTTGCCATAGCTCGGAAGCGGTACATCCTCGCTTTTCGATGAGTTGCCTGAGCGTAAGGCACCGGCCTTCGCACATGACGCGAAGCGCTTCCAGGGCCAGGTCTAACCCGTCCTCAGCGGGAAGCTGCTCGAATTTCCTCATTAGCTCGGCACGGCCGCGGCGGCGACATTGATTCCGGCAGCAATAAAGCTGCCAATACTCGCAAGGTTGGCTTGCTTGGCGGCGTTGCCCGCGATGGTCGCCATGGTCTCAAACGACTGCTGCTGTTCCTGGTAGCCTTGAGTGGTGATCTGTCCTTGCTCGCTTGTCACAGCTTGGGCTAGTGCGCCCTGCTGAGCATTTGAACGCATTATGTCCAAACCTGAACCGCTTGCGGCAAAGCCGGCGCCGGCAACCTCGGCCGCGGTGCGGCCCATCGCCATCGTAGTCTCGCGAGCCTTCTGCGCCTCTTGGATTGCGGTCGACTGCTGCGAGAATTGGGCTTCCTGCCCAGCGTATGCGGCGGCCTGCTGATATTCGCCGCTTTCCAACTCGTCGGCCTTCATCTTTTCGATGTCGCCGAAACCGCCGAACAGATCGGACGAAGCGTTGCCGAAAGCCTGGACGTTCTGTGGGCCGTATGCGCTGCCGCCGCTATTGCCGTTCATGGCTTCCTCTCATTTCGCGAAAGCGGATTGCGTCGAGTAGCGACTGATTGAGTGTGACGAAATGCCAGAACACGCGCTCGCTGGTCAGGACGTCAAAGCTCGCATTCGCAAGCTTGTCCTTGGGGTCGTCGAGAGACCTGGCTTCCATCAGCATTTCGGCTTGCGTGGTATCCATTGGCTCGATCATCGCCAGCACGTCGGACGTGATAAATATATCGACGGTGCCGTTGAGCCATTCGAGCAACTGAAGGTGTTCGCCCGCTTTCATCCTGAAGTTTGCAATAACGTATTTCACGTAGGCGATGAAAAGCATCGTGAACTTGTGGCCGCTCGGCACCTGCAAGACGAGCTCAGCGTCGGTCATGGCTGCGCGCCCTCTACAGGCACAACAGAAAATTCCGCGTCGATCGGCGGCGGTAATTCCCGGACGCCGGCCCGTGCTGCAAGTTCCTCAATACGCGCCAAAACTTTCTCGGTGGCTTTGACCAGTTCGTGCGGCTCGCGGTGCTCGACCACAACGTTATGAGTTGTGGCAACCGGGTCGCTACGATCCAGCACCATGGCAATGCCGCGCGCATGGTCGCGGTGGGTCGGATCGTCGATCAAATCTTCCAGCGCTTTGATTGCCCGCGGGGATAGGCCGCGCATCCGGCGTTGCGATTCCTCGGCAATCGCAGCCTGGATCTTGTCGGAAACGTGCAGCCGCGAACCGATAACGCTTAGCGACTTGTTGGTTGAATCCGCAGAGCCGTAGCCGGCGGCACGCGCGGCGAAGATTACCCGACCCTCCTTGCGCGGCGCATCAAACAACGCGCAGACAAAAGCCCGCTGCCGGTCGTTGGCAAGCGCTCGCATGGCCGGACCATATTCGACCCCCTCACGCTCAATGTCGGTATTGGTTGTCATCAGTTTGGTGGTCCCGAAGGCTGCTGCGTGATCGCGATGGCGGTAGTTCCGCCGGTCAGCACCCAGCGCTTGAACGCATCGAGAATGCGAACGAGGTCGAGGTCGTTCATGTTATGCGAGTTGGTATCGAGGACGTTGAACCGGAGTTCAACGTCGCCCGAACCGGGCGCCGATGTGCCCACCGTCACGTCGGACATCTTGAAGCCATCGACGCCACGGCTCATCGAGAAGGATACGGCAGTCATGCCTTGCCCCTTAGGCGGCGTCGGTGACGAGACGAATGCGACGCATCATGTCCGCTTTAAGCTCCGCGGCCTTCGTAGCGTCCGCCCGCGCCTGTGCGTTCAGCTCCGCGGTGCGTTTTTGGGTCGCCGCAATCTCGGCATTGATCCGGCCGATTTCGGCGCGATGGGCTTCGCGTTCTCGCGAGAGTTGGTCATCGTGCTTTGCCCGCTCGTCCGCGAGCCGATGCTCAGTCGCAAGCCGATCGGCCGCAAGCTTGGCCTGTGCTGCCGCGGCGTCGTCGAGCAACTTCTGCGCAGCGGCACTCGCCTTGCTGAAATCGTCCAGGCGGGCGCGCGTCGCCTTTGGGTCGGCGAGCAGTTCCACCAGCGAGACGATTGTCTGAATATCGCGCGGCGACGGGATAACCGTTGATGGGGCTAGACTAAGCATTTCATTCCTCTTTGGTTGATCGACATGAATGCCCGCGGCGGCCCTGGCTTTGTCCGCGACGGCTTTACCCTCGGATTTTTCGAGAGCAGAAAAATGCTGCTCAGTCAGATTTCCAGGCGAACCGACGCCGGTCATGTGGCGCCCCCGAGTCCGAGGCCGCCGCCAAGGCCGAGGTTCAGATACTGCGCCGCTGGGCTCAGATTGGAGTTTGAGAGCGAACTTCCGATATTTGCTCGCGTGTTTTGGAGCGCGGCTAGGCGCCTGCGCTTTTGTTCCTCGGTTTCGACGGTGCCGCCGTCGAGTCCAAGTATCTGGCCGGCCGGCGAGAGGTTAGTCAGCGCCATTTGTGTTGTCCGGTTTTAGGTCGATGAGCTTCAACGGTTGCGCGCCGGCAGCGGCACGCGACTTAGCCACCTTGGTTTCAGAAGCCAGAAGTGCGGCGGTTCGTTCTCGATGCTGAGCCGACACTACGTCGGCAATCGCTTCTTGAGGTCGGTTCGGATCAAGCGGCATGATGTGTCCTTTCACGCCTTGATAGGGGCGCTGCGAATGACCTGTAAGATTTTCCACCTTGATAGAGCCGCGCTATCATTCGCATTGAGGCGCTTCACAAAATCGACGTCCTGCATCAGGCGGTCACGCTCCTCCTGCGCCATTCGGGCCTCTTCAGCCGAGACCGGTGTCCCTGCGCGAACCATGGCCGCTACCTCCTCGGGTATCGCGGCCTTGACGCGCAGATCGTCGACCTGGGTTTCCCGAAAAGCAGCAACCTGGGCGGCACGCTGAGTTGAAATCTCTTCCGCAATCTTGGGGCTAAGATCATTCAAATTAAGGCTTTCGCCGATGCTCCACCGAACGCCACTATTTAGGACGCGCGCCATCTCAATACGCTTGGCTGGGTCTCCCCGCTCGAAGGCTGCCTTCCAGGCAGGATCTGAAAGCAGCCTTGCCCTTTGGGCGAATGCCTCGGCCGGCGTCATAGGAGCGGGCGTTTGATCTTGACTGCCGGCGCCTGACCCTGACGGAAGCCCCAAGTCCGCCGCCGCGTTCGTCATCGTGGTCATGCTGCAGCCTCTTGGTCGGGTTTGCGTTCAACCGGGCCTTTCTCGCGAATTTCAGCCACAAGAAGCTTGTGGTGTTCCACTTCCTTCGACGCAAAGCCGTCGACGCGACAATCCGCGTCGAAAAGCATGGCGAGAAATTCGGACGTGCCGGCCGGCTGCCCGGAATACCGGCGCACCAAAATGCCTTTGCCGGCTGCCGCGGGCTCAAAACACGCTCGCGCCCGCTCAGCGAGCCGGTTCAGCGAGAGATGATAATCGTCCAGGTACGGCAAATTCGCTGGCCGGCACTTCCGCGCCGTCTCGTTCGCTTCTCTGAAATTCCGGGCCGCAACGGCGAGGGCCTTGAATGCTTCCTCCAATTTTGTCGCAGCCGCGGATCGCGGCAACAAATTGGCCTCCATGCGGTCGACGGCCGCCTCGTAATCGGCCAGCTGCTGGGCCTGCCTTTCGGCATCGGCCTTCGACTGCAGCAGGGTCACGCGGTCGCCATGGGTCGCAGCGGCTTCGCGGTGGCTGCTGATCTCGGCCGCCAAACGTATCGCGGCGGCAATGTCGTCATCCGCGAGTGCCTTCGCTCGGTCGGCCTGCAACTGTGCCACCTTGGCTTCCGCCGCGGACGCCGCGGCCTTCGCCTCGGCAAGTTTGGCGGCAGTGTCGGCCGGTCGCGAAATTTTCATTTCAAGGTCCCCTATGCGGCTGCCGCTTCGCTGTGACTTTCGAGCGCGGTCGCCACAATGTGCCTAATAAGGCTGGCAACCGACCGGTGTTCGGCCTCTGCCCGGCGCTCGATCGCAGCCCGCAACGCCGGATCAAGCGGCACTGAAATCTGCTCCCGACGCTCCCGTGAATTCGCCATGTGGCAATCCTCGATTGACTGTTCGCGCAAAAACATGCGCCCAGGGGTGCAATCTCGCAACGCACCAAAACGCACCGAAAGGATTTTCAGTTCGGGGCGCGAAAAAGGAGGAGGACATCGGCTTTCAGCGCGGCGGCGTTGGCTTGCCCCGGCACCACCCACCCCCGGTGTTTTGAGGCTCGATTTGCTCGGCTGCGGGATTAATCTCGCCCGGATCAGCGGCGAAACCTCGCTGGCGATCGGGATGGTATCCCTCGCGCGTGGGCGCTGCTCTTCCTGAGTAAACTCAGAGTCATAGCCTCGCGCGCGCTAAACCCCTTTGGCGCCGATTTGGTGAATGCACAGCGGCGATACGCAGCGTCGCGAGCCTAATGCGTGGTAAGCGTGCATCCGCAGCCGCATAGCGCCCCGATTGCGCGCTGTACGACTCGCGCTGGGGCAATGCGATGGCATCGGCGGGCAATGCTCGGCTGGCGCATGTTTGCCGATAACGCTAGTGGCACGATCGAGGCGCCGATTCCTCCCCGTGTCCTCCCCGAAGCAATCTTGACCTGGCGCGCTGCAGGTCGATTGCCCGTCGATGCTGAGTTTGTGCGATATTGCGGGCCATTTGAGCAACAGTCTGACAGGCTGAAGATCGCTGCGCCGCGCCGCGCCTCGCGCCCTCGCGTCATCCGCTGCGACCGAGGCTGAAAGCGGTGGGCGAGGAAGAGCCCAGGCAAACACGGTTGCGCGGCGAATGAGCTATTTCCAGACCGGTTTAGCGAAGGTCTTATGGCTGCTCGCTGATAGCATTTGCTATAGCATCCGTAGCGTTTGCTAGCGTTTGCTACGTGGCCCATGCGGTGTAGCAGATAGCATATCATAGCGCCCCCCTTATAGGGCGCATGATTTGCTATTTGCTACGCGGGCTGCCGGGGCGGATTAGGCAACTTGGTCGTTATGACGAGGCTTTGTCACCCACAACCGCGTGACGCGACGTGCATACCAATACCGTTGAAGGTTTTTTCTCGATCCAGAGAAGCAATTGCATCGGTATCTGGCCATGAAGCGAACGGTCGCCGCTGTCCGTGGCGCAGTGCGCAGGCGGTTGACCTGCCATCAACCTCACTAAGCTTGGAGCCAGTTGCGGCTTAAGGTTCGAGACTCACCCGTCTTCGTCGGGATATCCTTCAGCGACGTGGCGGGCCGCTAAAGGCTCCTTACAGGATTTTGCTTAAGCGTTGCTCATTGTCAATGTTGGGATAATAGCATGTCAGGAGGAAAAACTAAATTACCGGCCCATGAAATTCCTGCGGTGCCATTTGAAATCGTTTACGAGCTGCCCCCGTCGATTCACCGGAAGATCGGTAAGGTAGTTTCAGCTCACGCATTTCTAGAATACAATGTATTAGAACTTCTTTGCGATTTATCCCAAGTCGATTATCCGATTGGCCGTGTCATATTGAGATATCAGGCAGCAAGCGAAAGATTTAAGACCATTCGGCGTCTTCTTATCCTTCGCGGGATAAAAACAAGCTTCAATCTAAAGAATATATTCGAACGAATAGAACAATCATGCAAAAAACGTGACATGTTTGCTCACGGCGTTTGGGTTGCAACAAAAACTGGTTCCGATCTGGCATTGGCTGTAACTCGCGGTGAGTATGAAATAGAAGGCGGGGTAGCCGACCGCTCCTTTGTTCCGCAATCATCTACTTTTTCGTCGGAATATTGCGAGAATACCAAGAACGAGTCCATAGAGTTAGCGCACACCGTGCGCAATCTTAGAGACGAGATCGTTTCGATACTCGAAGCGCAGACTGCAAAATCCTAATTACGATCTCTCTGCAGGAATGATCTTCGGGATCATAATCCAGTATTTCTCCAATCCCCGCCTCGATCATTTCTGGCGTGATTTCGATTTTGCTCTCCGGGGGCATGTCCGTCATTATCAACCCCTTGGGGCTGGCGCGGCCATGTGCAGTATTGTTGCCGCTCATGTGCGCCAAACCCGCTCGTCCATGATGCCGATGTGGCCGCGCTCAGAGAGCTTGTTTTTCAACCTGCTCCACTTTGATGCCCAATTCTTGCCTTCGCCGCGCTCGAGCACGCCACGGCGGAATAGCTGCTCCTTCCACTGCTCGAGAGTGACAACCTTGTTGACACTGGCGGGCAAACCCATTGCAAGTGATGGCGCGACTCCTGCCTCCGCAAGACATTCGGTGAGGGCGGTCAGGGCATTTTTTTGTTCGGCGCCGAGTCCCTTCGTGCTTGTGCGCTTGACCTGCCGCAGCATTGTTTCGTCGGGCGGCAGGACGACAAGCGATGTCACCGGATCACCGTCCGGATCGACCCCGAGCTCCACGCTCTCAAGGCGTGACGCTATTTCTTCGCCCTCGGGAAAGTCCTTGGCCTCGATCACGGTAGCGGTCATTTGAAGGTCGGCGGTTCGATCAACTCGGATTTGAGCATCAATCGCGCCGGGTAGCGATGAATGCCCGCGCATACGGCTGGCGTCGTAGCCGCAGTGGTGCACGATCGCCACAAGGCTGTTGAACTTTTCGGAAATTGTGGCTGCACCCGCCAGATAAGCCTGCATATCCTCGTCTTTAGACTCCGAGCCGACAAGGCTACGATTGAGTGTGTCAATAAAAACGGCACCGGGTTTGATGCCTTGTAGCTGTGCCTCAACACTGGCGATAAGACCTGCCGCGTCCTTTGCGAGATTCAACTTTGTTGTAATTGCGTGAAATGGTGCATCGCCAACGCCATAGTGCCGCGCCATTGCTTCCTTGCGCGCCGGCAGTCCGTCCTTACCCTCCAAGCAGAGGTAAACAACGGCCGCCTGTTGCACTCGGCGCCCTCGATACGTCCATCCCAGCGCTATGTGTAAGGCGAGGTCCATCGCCCAAAAGCTTTTGTAGCATTTTGGTGGTCCCCAAATGACGGCAACGCCAGCGCGGGGCAGTAATCGCTTTACTAGGTAAGTACTGCGTTTTAGATCGAGGCAAATGTCTTTAAACGCTACAAGCGGAAAGGCAACCAGCGCATTCCTAGTCGGTTTGATTGCGTCCGGCGGCTGCACGCCGTAGGCGTCCGGTTCCGGTGTCGGCTCGTTCAAGTCAATCGGCAGCGCGGCGGCATGTCCGTTGCGCGCCGGCGCTGGTTTTGGCGCGGGCGGATCGGAACGTGTCCGGCCGTCGGCTAAAATCCGCTGTGTCTCGTCATCGTCAAGGCCGTTTATTTCGGCGTGGCGTTGCAGGAAGTCGCCGATCTGGGGGAGGCTGTTAAAAAGGCCGACGCGGTTCGAGCGGTAGAGGTCGGCGGCAGCATTGCGCAGCACATCACGAACGACGGCAGGCTGCGCAGCGTCGAGCGACCGCGCCCACGATTCCATGCTTTCAGCAAGCTTGGGCGGCACGTGCTCGGGCATTACCTCATTCATCGGCCACGCCTTCGATCAAGCCGAGCTCGTGCGCGGCGGACATTGCATTGCTAATACCGCGGGCAAGGTCCGGCAGTTTGCGGATACTGAGGGTGAGCCCCTTTTTGGTCGGCCGTAACCTGCCATCCTTGCCGGTGAAGAATTTCCGCAGGTCGATAAGATTCCGACCTTGATAATTGCGAATCTGCACGCGGACGGCCTCGCCGCGCCGGTTGGCCCAAAATTCATGGACGAGTTTGCTGCTGTCGAGCGCGAGGTCGTGCTTGCTTTTTGGAACGGCTGCGGCTATTTCCACGGCGCTGATCCTTTTGTTGCTGATCCTCAAATACGAGCGCCGCCCTTGCCGGGGCGGCGTTCTCGTTAGGCGGCCTTGGGAACGGGAACGCCTCGCACCTTGGCGCGCAGGTCGCCCACACGCCGGCCTCGTTTGCGTTCTGAAATCTGGCGGGCCGGCACCGGATTTTCCCGGCGCAGCGTCCAGACCGAAATGGAAAGAATTTTTGCTGCGAGCGTATCCGGCACGATCGCGTCGTCAGGGAGCGCGGGATACTCCGCAAGCTGCTGGCGTAGGGTCGGCGACATAGGCAAACCTCCGTTGTCGAGGTCTGCGCTTTCTCATGCTCCTAGCCGCTCTGGCTATTCTTCAAATCGACATGCCGAAATGAATAGGTCGTTTCAGGTGGGAAAAAATGAACAGTGGCCCTAATCGTCAATGCGGATCGGCCCGTACCACTTACCCGCAGCCATGGCCTTGTCGCGCAACTTGACCTGTCGGCGAATCTGTTGCGCCAACTCAATGGGATCAGTGCAGCCGGCGCCATGCTGCTTTGCTCGGGGAAGCTTTTTGTTCTCCTCGGCAAGTTCGCGTGCAAGCCGTTGCACATTTCGCGGCTTCATCGTGTCGAGCCGATCGAGCAGTCCCATATTGGCGATAAGACGTAGGCGTTTTGGCGATGGCGGCTCACCCCATTTGGCGAAGACGCGCCGCGCTGTTCGCTCGCCGTGGTGAGCCCGGATCAACATGAACAGCAAATAGGCCATGTCCTCGCAACCGCGCACTGACTCGATACCTTCGATGTATGCGAGTCCGATTTGATCCGGCCGCAGTGGCTTCGATCGGCCATGCGGTCGCGGCGGTTCCGGCTTGCTCAATCGTTCGATGAGCAATTTCGGATAATTGGTCATGACGCTCGGCTCGCGTCTTTGCGCGGCATGGGCGTCACATTGTCGGCAGCTGCGATGATGACTTGAAGATGCGAGGCCCAAGCTTCCAAAGCTTCCCGCTTTTCTTTCTCGTAGGTCGAGCGGTTATAGACCTGCGCCACCCCTGCTTTGTGGGCGCCAACATGGTTTAGGATTGCCTCGACTACATGCGGTTGGATGCCGAGGCCGGTCGCCAGTTCCTTTTCAGCCTTGGGCAGTTTTTCCAGCGTGTGTGCCGGCAGGCCGCCGCCGGCATAGGTCGCGAATGTGCGGCGGAGGTCGTGCAAGGTCCAATGCGGAATAGCCTTGCCGCCGTTCGCCTTTGTGATCCGCTCGTCCAGCCGTTCCTTGCATTTCGACCAGCCGGAAAAGCCACCCTCACCCCGGCCGAAAATCAAATCGCGTTCGCTGCCCTTTTCCTGCTCCGGTATGGTTTGGAGCGCCAGGGGCGATAGCGGCACGACATGCGGGCGCTTATTCTTGGTCCGCTCGGGCGCCAGGATGATCAGTTTCTCGTGAATTTCGCTGCGGCGCAGTCCACCGATTTCGCTTTCCCGCTGCCCGGTAAGCGCAAGCAATTTGACAATCGCGCCGTAGTCGTCCGCGCCGGCCGCATTCCAGACTAGACGCAACTCGGACGGCGTAAGCACCCGCTCGCGGGATTGCTCGTCATGGCGCGCGGTGCCGACGACAGGATTAAGCTCAGCATGGCCCCGCTGGATTGCCCACGAATAGAATGTGGAAAGCGACGTGCGGACGCGGTTCGCCGTCACGGCGCCGCTGTCCTTGGTGACTGCCTCAAGCACGGCAGCCACATCGTGCCTCGTAATCCTCGCCACCGGCCTCTTATTCAAGTCGCTGGCGTGCTTCGTCAGGTGCCGCTCGATTTCCTTGAAAGCGCGCGGCCGATAGCGGTCGCGCAGCGTGTCGAGAAACGGCTTAACGGTGGCCTCGAACGTCTGGGCCGCGTCGAGCTTGGCGGTTTTGATCTCGGCGGCAGGATCGGCACCCCGGCGAACGTCGGCCTTAATGTCCTTGGCGCGGTTCTTCGCCTTGCCGAAGTCCATATCGGCGACGGAACCGATCGTGACGCGGCGGTGATCCCCGCCCACCTTCCAGCACATGACGAAGCTTCGGGCGCCCGTCGCCTTCACTCGGACGCCAAAGCCCTTCACGTCGTCATCGAAAAACACGGTCTCGGTGCGGCCGGGCTCAACGGCTAGACCGCGGACGTTGGCCGCAGTGAGCTTCATGGTGGGCATGTGATTTCCCCTCGCGAATCGCCTGGGGAGGATTGGGGGAGGAATTGCGATGCTCTCGCCTGCTCTCCCACGCTCCCCTGTGACTGTTGGTATATGAGCGATTTCGGCTATTTACAAGGGAAAACTGTTGGTCTTGCTCCTCCCCGCTCCTCTATGCACAGGGGATTCAACAGCCTTCTAAGCTGAAGGTCGCAGGTTCGAATCCTGCCGGGGTCGCCAACTCGAAGCGGCTTGGCTCGTCCTATCGGTCCGGCCGATCGCCGCACTGGCTAATGATCAAAAATCCCTTGGCCCCGGCTGTTAGGCGCGAGGCCGAAGAGGATTGGAGCCGTAGTTAGAGGAAAGCGCGCTCAGTTGCCGCGGCGCGGCGTCTGATAATAAGGGCCGTAGCCGTGTAACGATTGGTCCCACCAAATGGGATCAAATGCTTGGCCTTGCTGGCCGCCGAGCTGCGTCGGCTCGCTCGAACGGACGCCGAGTTTGTTCGCAATCTGGTCGTCCGGATCAGCGAACGACGAGCTCCCGCCGCCCCCGGTCCCACCATTTTGCAGACTAAACGCCCATGCGGATGGAGTTGTCAGTAGAAGCATGCCTGCCGCAATTAAGGCTAGCCGGTATCGCAGCATCGTGATTCCCCATTTCCTCGACACCACAAATTATAGCATCGAAAAGCTCCCGAATGCCAGCCCGCCGCTGCCAGCCACCCCGTGCCGTCTCGCCTCTGTTTTAGCCCGGGGGCTCCTGCATGAACGTGTAGATAAGCAACGCCACGACGACGCCACCAAGGACGATCATCCAATTAGAAACTGGAAGGCCCGCTATTGATGTTTTCTGGTTGAGCCACTCCATAACTTTCCTCCGCGCAGATGCGACTTGATCGCTTTATCCGGGAAGGTCTGCCTTGATGTAGATCAACACTAATGCCTCACCGCCGCTTCCCGGCGCCGTGGTCAGCCGAAGAAACGCCCGCCTGCTTCATCGTGCGGGACGGCACCGGCCAAGCCTTAGCCTATGTGATGCGCGAAAATGTCTTTTGCCCCCAATAAGGCGCGTTAGGGCGGTTTGCGGCCCTGCCCCATTGACGATCCTTGGCCGTGGCACATCTGCCGGGGTCGGCAGTTAATCAATGTCCAGCCCGGAGACATGGCTTTGCATGGCGCGCCGGGGTGACGCTTGGGGAGCGTAAGGATTTTCCGCCTTCCCCGCCGTCCGCAAATCTTGCCCAACACAAAGTCTGCCCAATCGACACGCCCCCAATCCACCCACCCATGAGCGGACACTAGCCGGCTACCCGCAATGAGAGTATGTTTTCGGTCACGCCAGCCAAATCAAAAAAGTCGTGGCGGCGATAGGGAGGATTCGATGACCACCACAGGTCTGCCTGCACAATCGCGTAAACTGTCGCGCCGCAGCGTCCTCAAATCCGCGGCGCTCGGCTCCGCCGCCGTGCTCGCCACGCCCTACGTGCGGGGCGCTTACGCCGCCGGCTCGCTGTCGCTCGGCGTCTGGGACCATTGGGTGCCCGGCGCCAATAACGCGCTGATCAAGCTCTGCAACGAATGGGGCGCAAAGAACAAGGTCGACGTGCACATCGACTTCATCACCTCTATCGGCGACAAGGACATCCTCACGGCGAGCGCCGAAGCGCAGGCCGGCGCCGGTCACGATATGATGTCGCACCGCGCCTGGCAGATCCAAGTGCACCGCGACGTGCTCGAGCCGGTCGGCGACATCGCCGACGCGCTGATCAAAGAATATGGCCCGATCAGCCCGGTGGCCGAATATCTCGCCCAGCATGACAAGGTCTGGTACGCCCTTCCCACAACCATCGGCAGCCAGGTCAAGCCGCCGGCGTCGCGCCTCGATCTCTACAAGCAATATTGCGGCCTCGATCTGACCAAGATGTTCCCGGTCGGCGGCCAGCCGCGCGACAAGGCACTGCTCGACAGCTGGAACTACGATCTCTACCTCAAGACCGCCGAGCAGCTGTTCAAGGCCGGCCATCCCATCGGTCTCGCCATGGGACAGACCAGCGACGCGATCGACGCCACCGGCGCCATCTTCCGTTCCTTCGGTTCGATGATGGTCGACGAGAAAGACAACATCACGGTCAACACCGACGCGACCCGTCAAGCCTTGGAATATTTCGCCAAACTGATGCCGTTCAACGCGCCAAACGCCTATGCCTGGGACGACGCCGGCAACAATCGCTGGCTGATTTCCGGCGAGGGCTCGGCGATCATGAACCCGCCGAGCGCCTGGGCGGTCGCGGTGCGCGACAATCCCAAGGTCGGCGAGCAGATCTGGCATCACAGCATGCCGAAAGGACCGAAAGGACGCTTCGCCGGGCAACTGCCGTTCTTCTACGGCATCTGGAAATTCTCGAAGAACAAGCCGGCGGCCAAGGATCTCCTGCACTACATCTCGCTCAAGGATTCCGCCCGCCAGCTGGTCGCCGCCTCGAAGGGCTACGACCTGCCGTCGTTCAAGAGCTTTTACGACTTCGACACCTGGAACACCGTCGGGCCGCCGGTCGGAACGGCGTACAATTATCCGCCGCGCGACGACGAGGAACCGAGCGTCACCGGCTATCCGGCACGGCCCGCCGTCGGCGCGCAAATCTACAACCAGTCGATCCATACCATCATGGTCGCCAAGGTCGCGCAGTCCAAGGAGTCGATCGACAGCGTGATCAAATGGGCCGAGGGCGAACTGGAAGGCTATCTGCGCGCTTGACCCTCTAGGGCAGGCATATTCGATCGGCCGTGGCACCCGGTCCGCCTGAAGCGGACCGGCGCTGCGGCCTCTGCGCCGGCCGGCGCGAATTCAGTGGGAGCCGATCCATGGTCGATGCGGTACAGCGATCCATCCCATTCGCCGCGCCGAGCGCTTTGACGCGCCAGCGCGCCAGCCTGCACGGCCTGATGCGGCGCCGGTCCAGCGTTGCGCTTCTGATGTGCCTGCCGCTCCTGATCATCGTTGCCTCTCTGATCGTCTATCCTGGCCTTTACTCGATCTATCTGTCGATGCTGAACCGGCCGCAGACCAAATTCATCGGTTTCGGCAACTTCACGTATCTGCTCGGCCGCGACACGTTCCTGATGGTGGTGGAGCAATCGGCCATTTTCGCGCTCTCGGCCGTGTTCTTCAAAGCGCTGATCGGGCTCGTTACCGCGCACCTCATCAACAACCTGCCGGCCAAAGGCCAGCGCAAGTGGCGCGGCATGCTGCTGGTGCCCTGGGTGATGCCGCTCGCCTTGTCGACGCTCGGCTGGTGGTGGCTGTTCGACCCGACCCACAGCGCATTCAACTACATGCTGCAAAGCTTCGGTTTCGATCAAATTCCGTGGCTGAGCTCGCCCGGCTGGGCGCGCTTCTGCGTCATCCTGGTCAATGTCTGGTACGGCGCGCCGTTCTTCCTGATCATGTATCTGGCGGCGCTCAAATCGGTGCCCGAGCAGCTTTACGAGGCCGCTGCGATCGACGGCGCGAACGCCTGGCAAAAATTCCGCCACATCACCTTGCCGATGATGCGCAACATCATCTCGATCACCGTGCTGTTTTCGCTGATCGTGACCTTTGCCAATTTCGACATCGTGCAGATCATGACGTCGGGCGGGCCGCGCAACAAGACGCACGTCTTCGCCACCTATGCCTTCCTCTCCGGCATCCGCTCCGGCGACATTCCGCTCGGCGCATCGATCTCGCTGTTCATGTTCCCGATCCTCGCCATTGCGGCGATGTTCATCCTGCGCGGCGTGCGCAGGCGCGGCCAGGAGGTCGGCGCATGACCGCAACCGCCATCCCGACGCGATCCGCCGGCAGCGTGGCCGGAAGGCGATCGAGCTTGACCCGCAACCGGCGCTGGGCCCTGTTCGCTTCCTATTTTTTCCTGGTTCTATTCGCCATCTTCTTCCTGATGCCGCCCTACTACATGGTGGTGACGTCGCTGAAGACGAACGCCGAGGTCGCCCATATGACGACCAATCCGTGGCTTATCGCCGACGGCGTCACCTTCAGTCATTTCCGCGAGCTGTTGTGGCACACGGATTTTCTGATTTTCTTCAAGAATACCATCATCGTGACGCTGTGCGTGGTCTGCATCACGATGACCGTGAGCATCCTCGCCGCCTTTTCGCTGGGCCGGATGAAATTCTGGGGCTCGGGAATTCTCGCGACCGGTATTTTCCTCACTTACCTCGTTCCGGAGTCGCTGTTGTTCATTCCGCTGTTCCAGATCGTGCGCGGAGTCGGGCTCCTCAACTCGTACTGGGGCATGGTGCTGGTCTATCCGACTTTGACCGTGCCGTTCTGCACCTGGATCATGATCGGCTATTTCCAGTCTATTCCGAAGGAGCTCGACGAGGCGGCGCTCATTGATGGCGCCGGCCATCTGCAAATGCTCACCAAGATCTTCATCCCGGTGGCGCTGCCGGGCATCATCGCCGCCATGATCTTCTGCTTCACCGTGTCGTGGGCGGACTTCGTCTATCCGATGGCCTTCCTCTACAGCTCCGACCAGCAGGTTCTCACCGTCGGCACGGTCACGAGCCTCATCCGCGCCGACGTCTATCAATGGGGCATGCTGATGGCCGGCGCGCTCCTTGCCGCCGCGCCGCCGCTCGTGATCTACGCGTTCCTGATGGATTACTACATCGCCGGCCTGACGGCGGGCGCCACCAAGGGCTGAAGAGGTCTTAGCACAATGGCCGAAGTCGCGTTACGCAACGTAGTGAAGCGCTTCGACGAGGTCGAGGCAGTACGCAATATCAGCCTCGACATTCCCGACAACGAATTCGTCGTGCTGGTCGGCCCCTCGGGATGCGGCAAGTCGACCACGCTGCGCATGATCGCCGGTCTCGAGGAGGTCACCGCCGGCGACATCTACATCGGCGGCGAGATGGTCAACGACCTGCCGCCGAAGGATCGCGACATCGCCATGGTGTTCCAGAACTACGCGCTTTATCCGCATATGTCCGTGTTCGAGAACATGTCGTTCGGGCTGCGGCTGCGCAAATTCCCCAAGGCCGAGATCAAGCGCCGCGTCGACAATGCCGCGCGCATTCTCGATATTACCGAACTGCTCGACCGCAAGCCCAAGGCGCTGTCGGGCGGCCAGCGCCAGCGCGTGGCGATGGGGCGGGCGATCGTGCGCAATCCGAAGGTCTTCCTGTTCGACGAGCCGCTGTCGAATCTCGACGCCAAGCTGCGCGTGCAGATGCGCACTGAAATCAAGCGGGTCCACCAGCTCGTGAAAACCACGACGGTTTATGTCACCCACGACCAGGTCGAAGCGATGACGCTGGCCGATCGCGTCGTCGTCATGAACGGCGGCGTGATCGAGCAAATCGCCGCGCCGCAGGATCTCTACCATCATCCCAAAACGCGCTTCGTCGCGGGTTTCATCGGCTCGCCAGCAATGAATTTCATGCGCTGCCGGCTCGAACAGAACGGCGTCGGCCTACGCGTGCGCATTTCCGACACGGTCAGCCTGCCGGTGCCGCCAGCACGGTCGCCGCGTTTCCAGCAATTCACCGGCAAAGAGCTGATCTTCGGCTTGCGCCCGGAGCACATCACCGAGCCGCGGCGCAGCGACCGTGACGCGAATTGCGAATTCAAGGCGACGCTCGACGTCGTCGAGCCGATGGGCATGGAGACGATGGTCTATTTCACCGTCGACGGCCAGGAGGTCTGCGGCCGCGTCGATCCGGGCAGCGCCGCCGGTCCGGGCGAGTCCATGCCGCTCTACGCCGACATGGAGCGCATGCATCTGATCGACCCGCAGACCGGCGCGGTGCTGTAAATAATCATGCCCGGGACGCGAGCCCCGGGCATGACTTTGAAGGCGATCGACTCGGCTAGTCTTCGACGTAAGCTTCCGTCGAGATGTCCTTGCCGGTGTAGTCCGGCATCAAAGAGGCCGATACCAGGCTGATCACCGCGCAGCCTGCGATGTAGATGGCGATCGCATAGCCGGAGCCGTAGGCGGCGAACAACGCCGTGGCGATGATCGGCGCCGGGCCGCCGGCGATGATCGAGGCGAGCTGATAGCCGAGCGACGAGCCGCTATAGCGCAAATTCGGCGTGAACGATTCCGCGATCAGCGCCGCTTGCGGGCCGTATTGCATGTCGTGCGGGATGAGCGACAGCACGATGGCGATGAACACCGCAGACGGGATCGCCGTATCCACCATGCCGAAGTACAGGAAGCCGAACAGGCCCATCGTCACGACCCCGATCAGGTACATGTTCTTGCGGCCGATGCGGTCCGAGATATGGCCTGATATCGGAATGGTGAAGAACGAGACGCAAGCCGCGACCAGGACCGCGGTCAGGATAAAGTCCCGGTCCATCTTCAGCGTACCGACGGCATAGGCGAAGATGAACGCGGTGAAGACGTAGAACGGCGCCTGCTCGGACATCCGCAGCAAGGCCGACAGGATGATCTCCTTCGGCTGCTTTTTGATGACTTCGAGGATCGGCGCCTTCTCGATCTTGTTGGTGTCGACGAGCTTCTGGAACACCGGCGTCTCGAGGATGCCGAGACGGATCCACAGCCCGATGCCGACGAGGATGATCGACAGCGCGAACGGTATGCGCCAGCCCCAGACCGCAAAATCGGGACCCGCCCATCTGCTGAAGACGATGACGGCAAGCGTGGAGAGCAGAAGCCCGCAGGGCACGCCGAATTGCGGCCAGGAGGCCACCAGACCGCGCTGGCCGTGCGTGCGCGACCATTCCATGGCCAACAGCACGGAGCCGCCCCACTCGCCGCCGACGCCGATGCCTTGGATCGCGCGCAGCACGGTCAAGAGCACCGCGCCCCAGATGCCGATCGACTCGTAGGTCGGCACGAAGGCGATGGCGAAGGTCGCCAGCCCCATGCACAAGAGCGTTGCGATCAGCGTCGCCTTGCGGCCGATGCGATCGCCGTAATGGCCGAATATCGCCGCTCCGATGGGCCGGCCGACGAAGCCGATGAAGTAGGTCCCAAATGCGGCGAGCGTTCCCGCCAGCGCCGATTCATGGGGAAAGTAAAGCTTGCCGAACACCAGGCCGGCAGCCGTGCCATAGAGAAAAAAATCGTACCACTCGATTGCCGTGCCGACCGTCGACGCAATCACTGCTTTGCGCAGCTGTGCGCTGTGTTCAGCCTCCGGCAATGCCCCAGCTGTCGTTGCCATAGCCATGGCGTACCTCCCCCGGTGTTACTCGTTATGCGGAACAAGCCCGACGGCCTGCTCCCTGGTGCCGAGAATATACGCAGAGGTCGGGGCGTGGCTACAGGTCAAAAGGCTTACGCACAACTCAGCCGGACGCGTTTGACGCAGTGCAGCGCAAGTTCCGGCGATTGCCGGAACTTGCCCTGCGCAAAAGCGCGATACGCTTACTGAGTCGGCTTGTTCGACGCCAGCACGGTGACCGGCGTGTCCCGATAAAAATCGGGGAACATGCGCTTGAGGTTTTCGACCTTCGGCAGATCGTTGAAGACGATATAGGGGTAGCTGGGGTGGGTGACGGCAAAGTCTTGGTGATAATCTTCCGCCGGATAGAAGCCCTTGAGCGCTTCTAGCTTGGTCACGATGGGCGCAGAGAAGACGTGCGCCTTGTCGAGCTGCTCGATGTAAGCCGCCGCAATGCGTTTCTGGTCGTCATTGGCATAGAAGATGGCCGACCGATAAGACGGCCCGCTGTCCGGTCCCTGGTAGTCCAGTTCGGTCGGATTATGCGCGACTGAAAAAAAGATCTGCAGGATTTTGCCAAGCGAAATCTGCCGCGGATCGTAAGTGACCGATACGGATTCGGCGTGGCCGGTGCGTTCCGTTCCGACCATCTGGTAATGAGCCGTTTCCTTGGCGCCGCCGGAATATCCCGAAACCGCCTGGGTGACGCCCTTGGTATGCTCATAGACGGCCTGCACGCCCCAGAAGCAGCCGCCGGCGAGCACGACGTTCTGCGAGGCGCCGTCAGCCGGTGCCGTGGCGTCGAGCGTCGGCGCCGGAATGGCAACTGCCGGCTCGGCAGCCTGGGCTAGCCGGCCGACCAAAGCGAGCGCCGGGACACACAGCAGCGCTCCCACAAGCAACGTCTTCGCGACCCTCATGCGTGCCATTTGTTCCCTCCGACGCAGCCCAAGCTCGGGGCCGCAGCAGTCTCTGGTATTAAGTCAGTGTATCGAACACGCGCCAATCACAACTCTAGCCACGCCGCCGCGCGGTCCGCTCACGGTCTCGTGTTCGGGATTCCTTCGCGGCGATTGCCGGACCGCTATTCGACGGTTTGATAGCCACGGATAACAGCCTCCGAGCCAAAACCCCAATAATTGCGCAGCGTCCCCTCGGGCCAAACTTTCGGCCGCTGCGGCCGGTCCTGGTGCCACGGCCGCGGGTCGAAATAGCCGAGCGTTTCGTCCTTCATCTGGTCCATCTCGCAGAAGAACTCGACGCGCACCTTGTCGGCATTGCGGTGGTAGATCGCGACGTTGTGGCCGATGATGTGGCGGCCGGGTCCCCAGACCAGACGGATGTCGTGCCGCGCCAGGATTTCGGCGGCGCGTTGGATTTCCGCCCAATCCTTCACTTCGAAGGCGATGTGGTGAAGCTGCGGCTGCGCGTCATAGACGAAATTCACCGTGTGGTGGTCGGTGTTGCAGCGCAAGAAGGCGAAGTGATCCGCGTGCCAGTCGGAGACACGAAAACCGAGCAGGTCGCAATAGAATTTCACGGTCTTGTGGACGTCGTCGACACGATAGGCGACATGGCCCAGCTTGAGCGGCATGACGCCGGCCTGCCGCCCGTCGTCCTTGGCGAAACCGTAGTCGGCAAAGACTTCGATGACGGTGCCTTTGGTATCACGAAAGACCACGGCATCGGCAATGCCGGGGGAAATCCCGCTGGCGCGTTCGCTTTTCACGCCGTGCCGATCAAGTTCCTGCGCGATGGCCGCCAGGTCGCTGCCCGGAGCAACCTGCAATGACAAGCGCGACAGCGCGTTCGCCGGACCCGGCTCGAGCGCAATCGCTTCGAGGCCGAGGTTGCAGGCGAGAAAAGCGCGGTCCCTGGTGCGCTCGACCAGGGTGAGGCCGACGATCTCGATATAATAGGCAATCTGGCGCTCGATATCGGGCGTGGTCAGTGTAGCGTGCCCGAGGCGTCTGACCTGAATCATGTGAACCAGCTCCCGCGCCGCGCAATCTGCGCATTTCCGCTCGATGCGGTCTCAGCCTATCTCATTTGAACGGCTGCTGTGCCTAAGCAATGAGGGCCGCAATGAGGTTTCGACAACTGGTCGCTGCCTGCGCTTGCGCGTCCGCCTTTGCCAAGCACACCGAATTCTACAGATAAACGCCGCATTTTCGTCTCTGTAACACGATCTTCCAGCGCCGTTTCGCCGAAACCGCAGGTTAATGATTTACCGCAATGATGCGCCAACCTATCGAGGCGCATCACCCGTCGCGGCCGCCTGACCGACCAAGACCATGAGCGCAATTCCGGAGCAGTCCCCATCCGCGGCGCCGGCGGCAGCAAGCGAGCCTCATGCGGGGCGCGCTCCATTGTGCTTCGTCATCGACGGCGACGGCAGCATACGGCACTTCCTCTCGCTTATTCTGCATGGCGCCGGCATTGATTCCGAGGAATTTGCCGACGGCCAGG
>Ga0335081_10000780_pt1 | contig 52157 bp, 50 predicted proteins | sample Lox_Sample_35_FD_206713 | JGI IMG/M metagenome (GOLD analysis project Ga0335081, IMG submission 206713) | Soil microbial communities from Loxahatchee National Wildlife Refuge, Florida, United States - Lox_Sample_3.5 | ecosystem: Environmental > Terrestrial > Soil > Wetlands | place: USA... | reverse complement strand
GCGCTGCAGACGGGCGGCGCCCATGCGCCTTGAGGAGGGGAGGCGCAAGGGCGCTCCGCCCGTACTCAGGCCCGGATCTCAGCTAGCTGAGCGGACTCGGCGCGCTATACCCGATCCTCAGCACGGCTTGGCCGGTACGCAGCGTGACCTGTTGTACGGATGCGGGGAGATACGGGGCTCGCTGCTGGCCGATGAACGCTTGCATCCAGCCGAAGTATGCGGCAGGAGTCAGGTGCGCCGCATGGTCTACCGCTGCCAAGTCCATTGACCGCAGCAGGCTGGCGGGTCCGCCACCAGGCGACTGGTCGACGAAGTCCGCGATGTGCACCGGGTGGCTTCCGGCCATCATGGCGAGGAGCAGCGGCAGCCGCGGATCAACGTCGCCGCTGAGAAGTTGTGCCCTGGCGGTGGCCGAGGCCCCGATCCGGCTGTTCGCCAGCAGCTGGGCGCCGGCGCTCTTCCGGGCGCGCAGCGCCGTCTCCTGATCGCCGCGGTATCTGGCGGCCCCGCCGGGATAGACCAGCCGGATATCGATCCTGGCGTTCCCGGAGCCGAAGCTCGCGATGAGGGCCGGAGCGTAGACGGAGACCAGCCGCCCGCGGTACTGGGCGCGGACCGGGCCCGTGGCGACTACCAGCGCAGAGCCGAGTGGATCATTCGACGTGGGCCCGAGCGTCAGCAGGTTCGCGGACGGGAAGCCCCTGCTGACCAGACCCGCGCATACCAGCGGATCGCATGACACGACTGCGGCCCGGCTGACCTGCTGCAGGATCCAGGTGATGGCCTTCGTTCTGGCCGCCGTCTCAGCGGTGAGTTCGGGGTTGACCTGAGCATGGCTGCCCGCCAGCCGCTCAGACGCCGCGCCGTGCCTGGGAAGATTGACGGCGATCACGCCGGCGCACGCAACCAGCAGAATCGCAGCTAGAAATAGGTGAGCCCGCCGACGCCACCAGACGCGACGGCTCCCGTGCCGCGCCGACCGGGGCCCGGGCGCTGGCCGGGCGGCGAGCAGGCCATCGCCGCTGCCGTGCCGAGGCTTCGGCGGTGCGGCAAACGCACGCTGTGCGCGGGATGCCGTCTCCTCATCCGCGGCCAGAGCGGAGACCATCGGCGGCATCGGTCCCGCGAGCCGCGCTCCGGCGGCTACTAGCTCGCCCAGCACGTCGCGGGCTGACGGCCGGCCGGCCGGGTCCTTGTCGAGGCAGCGACGGACCAGCCACTCCAGTGGTTCGGGAAGCCCGCCGACATCTGGCTCGGAATGAAGAATGGCGAACGCCCTGGCCGTCAACGACTCGCCCTTGAACGGCAGCTCACCGGTACCCGCGAACACCATCGTCACAGCCCACGACCACATGTCGGCCGCTGCGGTCACCCGGGTCCCAGCCAGTTGCTCAGGGGCCATGAACGCCGGAGTTCCCGCGGCGACCTCGCCGGAAAAGACCGTGGTCATCCCCGGAACGGCCGCCAGACCGAAGTCGATCACCACGGGCCCGTCGGGGCCGAGCAGGACATTGCCAGGCTTGAAGTCGCGATGCACCATCCCGGCGGCATGCACCGCGCCCAGCGCGGTCAGCGTCGCGACGGCGATGCGCTCGAGTGCGGCGCCGCCGCGAGGCCCAAGCTGCTCGACGACCTCTACCAGAGATGGCCCGCTGACGTATTCACTGACAATGAACGGCCGCCGCTCGAAGATTCCCGCGTCCAGCACTTGCGCGGTACAGAACCGGGCGACCCGCTGCGCCGCGGCGACCTCCTTCAGGAAGCGGCTCCGGACCTGCGGGTCTGTGGTCGGCGGCAGAAGCTTGACGGCAGCGGAGCTTCCGGTAGGACCCTCAGCCAGGAACACAACGCCCTGCCCGCCCTCCCCAAGGCGGCCGAGCAGCCGGTAGACACCTACCTCACGCGGATCCGTGTCGCGCAGGGCGAGCATCTCAGGCATTGCGGACCAAGCTGATGTCACCCGGCCATTTTGCTCCTGGTGGCTCAGCGCACGCTACTCTTCCATTTCACCGGTCGCCTGGGGCAGCCCTCCGGCGACCGGCGACGCACCGGGGCCACTGCTGTTGGCAGAACATCAGGAATTCTCTTTGAAACGCGCTTCGGCCCGGGCATGCTGTTGGATAAGCCCGGCCGCAAACCGCCCTAGGGCAGGCAGCGAGCCGGGCCAGGGGTGGGGCCCTGGCAGCATCGTCTCCCCCCCACGGTGCCCGGGGCTCCGCTCCGTTTCAGGCGCGGGCGACAACGCTGACGTTATTTCGCAGCCAGGAGGCATGCACTTCACCCCGCTGCGGAAACCCACGCGAACGGCTTCTTGACTGATTAGACCTGTCTGTCTAGGCTTGGTGCTATACAGACCTGTCTACTCAATCAAGGTGGGTAACCAAGACATGACGACGTACCACGTCGCAGGGCCGAGGTCAGGCGTCGCGCAGCCAGCTCCGGTCCCGCATCGGGCCGAACGGGCCGGGATTGCCGCGGTCCTGCCGGTCCCCCGTCAGGACAGCGACAACGCCGCGGCCTTCCCGCCTGACCCGTTCGCACGCCGTCCTTGGCTGCGCGGCCGCCGGCGGCTGTCCGGACGCCCGGCCGTCTTCGTGCTGGCCTCGCTGATCGTGGCGCTGCTGGCCTCGTCTGCCGCCCCCACCCCGCTGTACGCGATCTACCAGGCCCAATGGCACTTCACGCCGATCACCACCACGGTGGTGTTCGGCGTGTACGCGCTGGCGGTGCTGGCCTCCCTGCTGACCCTGGGCAGGCTGTCCGACCACGTCGGGCGCCGCCCGGTGCTGCTCACCGCGCTCGCCGTGCACGCGGGCTCGCTGGTGATCTTCGCCACCGCCACCGGGGTGCCTGCGCTGCTGGGCGCCCGGGTGGTCCAGGGCCTGTCCACCGGCGCGGCCCTGGGCGCGATCGGCGCGGCCATGCTGGACATGGACCGCGAGCTCGGCACCTTCGCCAACGCGGTGACCCCTGGCATGGGCAGCGCGACCGGCGCGATATTGTCCGCGCTCGCGGTCCGGTTCCTGCCTGACCCTAACCACCTCATCTACCTGGCCCTGATCGGCGTGCTCGCGCTGCAGGCGGCCGCGATCGTCGCGATGTGCGAGACAGTCAGCCCGGCACCGGGCGCGCTGGCCAGCCTGCGGCCGGAGATCACCCTGCCGCGGGCACTGCGGGCCCCGGTGCTGACCGCCGTGCCCGTGCTGTTCGCGGTGTGGGCGCTGGCCGGGCTGTACGGTGCGCTCGGCCCGGCGCTGGTCCGCACGCTGACCGGCTCGGCCAACGTGGTGCTGGGCGCCCTGAGCCTGTTCGTGCTGGCCGGCTCGGCCGTCGTCGCGACCGTCGCGCTGCGCCGGGCCGCGGCCCGGACGGTGATGCTGGCCGGCATCTCGGCCCTGATCTCCGGCGTGGCCGTGACCGTGCTGGCCGTGAGCCTGGGGTCCGTGGCGGTCTTCTTCGCGGGCTCCGCGATCGCCGGTGCCGGGTTCGGCAGCGGCTTCCAGGGGGGCATCCGCCTGGTGGTACCGCTGGCCGCGGCGCATCAGCGGGCCGGCCTGGTGTCGCTGCTCTACGTGGTGTCCTACCTCGGTCTTGGCGTGCCCGCCGTGCTGGCCGGATTCGGCGTGGTGCACGGCGGAGGGCTGGTCCCCACCACCCGCTACTACGGCGCCGCGGTGATCGCGCTGGCCGCGCTGGCCCTGTTCGGCCTGCTGAGGAACCGGCTTACGATAGACAAGTCTGTCTAGGGAGGTGGCCATCACCATGGCGGTCAAGGAAACGGGCACAACCCGGCCGTCGGCGCGCGAGCGGCTGCTTGCCGCGGCCAACGAGCTCTTCTACAACGAGGGCGTGCACACGGTCGGCATCGACCGCGTCATCGAGCAGGCCGGCGTGGCCAAGGCCTCGCTGTACAACACGTTCGGCAGCAAGGACGAGCTGGTCCGCGCCTACCTGGAGACCCGCCACGCCAGCGTCACCCAGCGCATCATGCAGGCGGTGGACCGCTACGACACCCCGCGCGAGCGCCTGCTGGCCGTGTTCGAAGGCCAGGGGGAACTGTTCGCCCAGCCGGACTACCGCGGCTGCGCGTTCGCCCGGGCCAGCGCCGAATCCCATCCCGGTGACCCGGCCGAGCGGGCCGCCGAAGGTTACCGCCGCTGGGTGCGCGACCTGCTAACCACGCTCGCGGCACAGGCCGGCGTGCCCGAGCCCGAAGTCCTGGCCCGCCAGCTGCACCTGCTCTACGACGGCAGCGGGCAGGCCGCGCGGATGGATCACGACCTCACCGCGGCCGCTGCCGCCGGCGCCGCCGCGGCCACCCTGCTCGACGCGGCCCTGGCTCGGCGCGGAGCGTGACGTCGAGGCGCCGAACTGGTCGGGTCAGGGCATTGCGTTGGCGCCGTCGCGGGAGGCCAGTGCGAGGGTTACCTTGGGCCCATGGATCCGCACGATGGGCAGGACGCGGAAGGCGGCAGAGGCCGTCGAGGCTTCGACCGATCCCGGTAATGTGGCGATGCGGACAGACTTACCCGGCCGCAGTGGGAGGCCCGGCGGCGCCAGCGCCAGGCACCAAGGCCATGACGGCGGAAAGCCGACCCTCGATCGGCGCAGCTGCCGATTGTCCCGCCAGCACACCCCGTCGCGCGCGTTTCTGCGGAGGTGTCAGGGACGTGGCCGTTCCTTGACTCCTGCCGCGAGAAGGCTGGCGACCTCAGCAATGCGGGCAGCGCGCAGATCCGGCCGGCGGGTAGTCGAGTCGATCCAGCGCAGGTAAGCCTTGCGGTAGAACTGCGCCAGCGTATCGAAGAATGCGCCTGCCGCCGGATCGGCCGCGAGTGCCGCGGCGATATCGTCGGCGAGATCGCCGCGCTGCGGCCCTTCCGGGGCCAGCTCGACGGTCACCTCATCGCCGATGGCGATCGCCATGCTGGTCAGCCGCTTCGGAGCCAGGGTCAGCACCCACCCTTGGCCGGCCGACACGAGCCTGGTGCGGATCCGGCAGCCGCCGATCGTGCCGCTGACAGGATGGTCGGCCTTTGCTCCCCACTCCTGATCAGGGTCGAACGGCACCATGATGACCGCGCTGTCCCGGGGCCCGGCGGCGATGACGGCGCGGAAACGCTGCGATCCCATGATCCCCATCGTGGCATGACGGCGGTGATGGCCAGAAATCAACGCGGGGTGGCCGCTCCGATGGATCGTGAGATCTCCGGCGAGAAGCCAGGAGGCCAGATTGGATGAGGTTGGGCGCTCACACCGTGCGCAGCGCTTCGGTCGGCGAGAGGCGGGCGGCTCGCATTGACGGGTACAGTCCGGCAATTGCGCCGATGACGAGGGCGGCACCCAGACCCCCGGCGAAGGCCACGGCGGGGATCTGCACGGACCAGCGCTGGCTCACGGCGTAGATGACGGTCGATGCGATACCGGTGATGGTGCCGACCAGGCCGCCGAGGACCGACAGGAGCACCGCCTCGGCCAGGAACTGCTCGGCGACGTGGCGGCGGGTGGCGCCCAGGGCCCGGCGCAGGCCGATCTCGGAGCGGCGTTCGAGGACCGAGACGACCATGACGTTGGCGATGCCGACGCCCCCGACGAGGAGCGCCACGGCGCCGAGACCGAGGAATAGCCCGTTGTACGCCCCCTTGGTGACCAGCGCGGCTACGAGGATGTCGGCCGGATATCTGACCGCCACGACCGAGGGGCTGGCCGGGTCCACGGTGGCGGGCAGGACGGCGGCGACGTCGGTGACCTGGCTGGGCACGCTGCGCAGGTAGAGCCCGGTGGGGTGGCCGTCGAAGCCGAAGTACTGTTCGGCGACGGGGAACCCGATGAAGGCCATGCTGTCCATCTGGGCAATCAGCTGCACCGGGCTCAAGATGCCCACGACGGTGAACCAGTGCCCGCCGATCCACAACTGGGTCGGGTGGGTCAGGTTATTGATGCCCAGCAGGCTGGCTGTCTCGGTGCCGAGGACGACCGCCGGGTATCGGGCGGTGGCTGCGTTGAGGAAGGTGCCGTGGGCCAGGCTGGCGCCGAGGGTGGCGGGCAGGGCGGCGTCGGTCGCGGTCAGCGAGATGCCGCTGGTGTCACTGGCCGGGACGAGGGGGGTGCGGTAGACGTAGACGTTCGCGATTTCGCCGATCTCGGTCGCGCTGGTGACCGGTCCGATGCGTGACACCATGCCTTCGGCGGTGACAGGCAGCTCGGCCGGCTGGCCCAGGCCGGTGTTCTGGGCCTGCACGCTGATCAGGTTGCCGAGCTGGCCCAGCTCGTTCAGCAAACCGGTCTTCGAAGACTGGGAGATGCCGAGCACGCCGACGATGGCGGCGATGCCGATGCTGATGCCGAGCGCGGACAGTGCCGCGCGCAGCCGTCGGCTTCGCAGCCCGAGGCTCCCGACCCGGAGCAGGTCCCGGCGCGATAGCCGGGAACCGCTGCTGTCACGTACCGGTCGGCGTATCACGGATGATCCTCCCGTCTCGGATCTCGATGCGCCGCTCCATGGCCGCGGCCACGTCGTGGTCGTGGGTGATGACCACGACGGTGGTGCCGTCGGCGTGCAGTTCGCGGAGCAGCTCCAGGATGGACGCGCCGGTGGCGGTGTCCAGGTTGCCGGTCGGCTCGTCGGCCATGACCAGGGCGGGCCGGCCGGCCAGGGCCCGGGCGATAGCGGTGCGCTGCTGCTCGCCGCCCGACAGCTGGTTGGGCCGGTGCCCAGCGCGGTGGCTGAGCCCGACCCGCTCGATGGCCGCATCGGCCAGCAGCCGCCGCTCGGCGGCCCGGCCGCCCCGGTAGAGCAGGCCGTCGGCCACGTTGTCGAGCACGGACAGGCCGTCGAGCAGGAAGAACTGCTGGAAGACGAAGCCCAGCCGCCGGGCCCGCAAGCCTGACAGCTGCGGGTCGGACATGGCTGAGGTGTCCTCTCCAGCGACGCGGACCGCGCCGCTGGAGGGTCGTTCGAGGGTGCCCATCACGTGCAGCAGGGTGGTCTTGCCCGACCCGGACGGGCCGACGATGGCGACCAGCTCGCCTGGGTCGATTGTCCATCGTGCGAGCCATCGCGACTGCACACAACGCCGTCATCACCATCTGTCCCAGGGTCGGCGGCGGCCTCTCCGTGAGCGTCACCTTCCCGCAGCCCGGGAGCCCGGCTGCATCTCCGGATAACCATTCCCCCGGCAACGGATACAGCCTGGATGCCAAGCTGGCCACGCCATGACCCGCCCGTTCATGATCTTGCTGATGCGCGTCGATCGACATCGACCCAACTTCTACCGGCCCGGTAGAAGTTTCGGTGAAAGCCCAATCCGCGGCTCAGGCGCTGCGGGCCGCTGAGGCTCAGCAGGAGCGGTGCGATTCCGCGCTCCTGCACACTCTGCCTACGGGCCCAAGCCGAGCCTTGATGGCATGCCATCACGCGTGGCTCCTCATGCCGAGGACCTTCGTCCCTTGCGCCATCAGATTGGTAGTGCCAACCTGATGGCATGAGCAACATAGCTGATGTCCCGGCGGAGGACCCGCAGCGGCTGTTGGCGACAACCCAGCGCCTGACCGGCCGGGTACGCCAGGCGCAACGGGCCACCTGGTTCCCGCTCGTCCTGCTCGGGCTGGTCGTCGTGATGGCAACGCCCTTCTACCGGGTGAGTTCGGGCTTGCACGTCGTATGCGGGCCAGCGATCGTCACGGCGGGTGGAACGTCCCGGCAGTGTGTGGCTTCCCTCGGCTGGGCGGCGTTCACCTACTGGACGATTGCGCTCGTCCTCGCCTACGCGGTGATCGGCGTCTACTACGCCATCCGCGCTTGCCGCCGCGGCATCGGCACCCGGATCATCCTGTATTCGATCGTCGGCGTCCTCGCCGGAGTCGTGCTGACGGTCACCTCGGTATGGCCGGTCGCGCGACACCTGAGCGACCTGCAGTCGTTGTCCTCGGTCGCCCTGCTCGTCCACGGGCTCAACCCGCTCCTCGCTATCGGCCTGGCCCTGCTGGCGCTGGCCTGGGTGGAGCGACTGTGGGCGCTGCTCGCCTTCGCGGTCACCTACTCGGCGCTCGCGCTGTCGATCAACCTCTACAGCGTCAGCAAACTGGTTCGCCACCTCGGCTGGACACTGCCCGGGCCCTGGGTGCTGCTCCCCGGACTCCTGCTCGCCGCCTTGCTGCTGCTGCTCGCGGCCGCCGGCTTCGGGATAGCCGAACGAGGCAGACCATGACCCACCCGGCCAACGCCCTCGACGACGTCGTCCATCAGCGGGTCCGGCTCGGCATCCTCACCATCGCCGCCGAGGCCCGGCGGGTGGAGTTCGGGTTCCTGCAAACCAGCCTGGACCTCACCGCAGGCAACCTGTCCAAGCACGTGACCGTGCTGGAGAACGCCGGCCTGATCGAGGTGGAGAAGGGCTACGCCGGGCGGCGCCCGCGGACCTGGATCCGCCTCACCCCCGCCGGCCGGCGGGCCCTGCGCGAAGAGATCCGCCATCTCAAGCGGCTGATCGACCAGTTCGAAAGCGAGGGAGACAAAAGTGAAACCAGCTGACACCCGGCCATGGCGCCGCCGGTCGGCACGCATCGCCGGCTGCGCATCCACCCTGGTCGCTGTCGCGTGCGCAAGCGGCCACGCCGGAAACCCCCCACCCAGCGCCATGTTCACCGTGGTAAACAACACCGCCTCCACCGTGACCATCGCCGAATGTCACGGCCAGATCAACGAATGCGTCAACGGGCCGCCCGCCCACCTGCCGCCGCGGGGACAGCTCAGCTCTCCGCTGTCCAGCAGCCCTGCCACGCCGAACCTGCTCGTGATCACCGGCCATGGCAGCCAGACCAGATGCATCCTCGTCCCCGCGAAACCGGACAGAGTCAAGGTCACTCAAGCCACCACAAGCGCATGCACCGCGCCATCAGCACCCTAGAAAGGAATCAAGCCAGGCGTCGGTCACCCGCAGGAGGGTGATGCCCCAAGCCCAACTGACAGACACGCTGGCAGGATGCGTAATTGTCTAGCAAGGATCCTGCATGACCCAAAGAGTAAACACCGGCGTTCCGGAGACGGCGAAGAGTAACCAGCGGCTTGCCATCCTGCTGGCGATGGCGATGTTCGTGCTGGTGGTCGACACGTCGCTGATGAACGTGTCGATTTCAGCGGTCGTCCGGGATATCGGTACAACGGTCAGCGGGGTCCAGTCGGCCATCGCGCTCGAAGCGCTGGTCTCTGCCGCGTTCATCTTGATCGGCAGCAAGGTCGGCGATCTCATCGGGCGGAAGCTGGCCTACGTGCTGGGCCTGCTTGGTTATGCTGTCGGCGCCCTGGCCATGGCATTCGCCCAGAGCCTGACCGCGATTATCGTGTTCTGGGCGGTGGTGGGCGGGCTCGGCGCGTCGCTGCTGCTGCCGGCCATGCAGTCCCTTATCCACGGCAACTTCGAAGGCGCGGCACAGAAGAAGGCCTACGCCCTGGTCGGGGCTTCAGCAGCGATTGCCGCTGCGGTCGGGCCGCTGCTCGGGGGCTTCGTCACTACCTACCTGTCGTGGCGCGTCGGATTCCTCTTCGAGGTCGCCGTCATCGCGGTCGTGCTGTCTGGGATCAGGCTCGTGCATGATGTCCCGTACACCGGTTCCCGGCGCATTGACCTGGTGGGAGCGCTGCTGTCCGTCCTGGCCATGGGCGGCATCGTGCTGGGCATCCTGCTGTGGCAGGAAGGGGCTGAATCGGTTCTGGCGGTCCTGGCCATCGGCGCAGCTGCGATGGTCTCGCTGGTGTACTGGCTCAGGCGCCGCAAGCGCCGGGGGAGGCCGACGCTTCTGGACCCGGATCTGTTCCGGTCCAAGATCTTCGAATCGGGCGTGTCCGGGCAGATGCTCCAGCAGATCGCCCTGGGCGGCACGATGATCGTCCTGCCGATCTACCTGCAGATGGTGCTGGAGTACAACGCGCTGAAGGCGGGCTTGTCCCTGGCGCCGCTCTCGCTCACCATGTTCGCCGTGGCGGTCGTGGCCGGGAAGAAAGCGGCCAGGCGGCGCCCGGCCGGCATCATCCAGCTGGGATTCGCGACCTTGACGATCGGGCTGGTCCTGCTGATCCCGATCGTGCCCCGGGCGGACTCCGGCTGGTGGCTGGTGATCCCGCTGATAATCGCCGGCTGCGGGCTGGGGCTGCTGGTGTCCCAGCTCAACAACTACACGCTTTCCCCGATCTCGGACGAGCGGGTGAGCGAGGCCGCGGGAGTGAACTCGGCAGCCGGATCGTTCGGGCTGTCGTTCGGGCTGGCATTCGCCGGCGCCATCATGCTGGCCACGCTCTCCCTCAGCTTCACCAGCATGGCCACCGCGAGCACCGTGCTTTCCCCAGCCCAGCAGCAGCAGGTTGCGCACGCGCTGGAGAATGACGCTCAGATAATGAGCAACACCCAGCTAGAGCAGCAACTCGCCAGCCACCCCGAGAAGATCCAGAACGAGATCATCCGCATCAACACGGACGCCAGGCATCTAGCCCTTCAGGTAGCACTTCTCATTCCGATTCTCGCCGGCGCCCTGGGCCTGCTCAATTCGTTCCGCATGAAGCGCCTCCCAGACCCCGTGCCTTCGGAAACCGCTGACGGCATGGTTCTGGGCTGACTTCCGGATTTGCGATGAGCCAGAAACCGAGGATAAAGCTCCCGAGGATGATCGCCTGGTCGGTGTGAGAGTCGATCCAGCTCCTGAACCTGATCAGGAGGGCCTGGTCGGGCTTGAAACCGGCGTAGATCTCGATAGCCAGGTAGGAGGCCGAGGCGAGGACGCAGAAAAGGGCCAGGGCGAACAACGGAGTCATGGTGTCCACGGTCGCCTGCCACTTTGGCGGCTTCTTCGGTTTCTTAGGCTGGCCCATCGTCCGGCGCCGCCGGATCGCGATCACAACCAGGACCACGCCGATGGCGATCTTCACCGCCCGCGACGCCAGGGAGGGTACCGTGTTCGGCTTGGGGGGGTTATTGCCCGTGGCCAGCACCGTGATCGTGACGACGATCGCCAGGGACACCAGCCACCCGAACACGAATGCCGCGCCCTTTCGCACGCCGCGCTTGGAGGGCACCACGACCATGAATGCCATCAGGGGCAGCGGGTCGAATGCGATCGCCAAACCGATCAGGATAAGGCTAAGCACCACAGCCGTCCCCAATCTCGCCCGACAGGAGGACCGTCGTACCGATTCTGGCCAGGCGATCCCGGGGTGTCGTCACCCCGGGCCGGGTGGTTCCCGAGAGCGAGTCACTATCACCCTCTGCTGGGTGATGACCTCGTGACAGGTCAGGGTGAAGGTGAACCGAACACCATCGTTGACAGGGCATGGACGAGGATGCCAAGGCTCAAGGCCTAGAGGAGCAGGCCGTGGACACACCGGAGACGCCGGTCGGTTCGCTAGCGGGTGAGCATCCGGATGTTGCCGGGCAGCGTACCGCCGAACCGGCTGGAGCCGATCAGCCGCCCGCAGGTCCCCAGGCCGCCGATGAGGCCGAAGGCCCTCAGCCATCGCCGGAGCCCGGGAAGCGCAGGAGGCTGCTGTACGTCACGCTGCCCGGCTGCTGGGGCGCGCTCGTCGCCGGGTGCCTGTCCTTCACCCCATCGCTGTTGCCCCGGACCGGCATCATCCAGGGCATCGTCTGGGGCATCACTGCCGCCATCGGCTACGGGGTCGGCGTGCTCGCCGCGCAGATCTGGCGGTCTTTCCCGGACCGGGAGCCGCGGCGCCCGCGGCGACGGTCCTGGCTGATCTTCTTCGTCAGCGCGGCCGTGCTGACCGTGGTCTTCTTCGGGCTCGGGCAGTACTGGCAGTACTTGATCCGCGGGCTGATGGGGGTGACCGAGTACAACATCGCGCTCGTGGTGGCCTCCCCGTTCGTCGCGGCGCTGGTGTTCTGCCTGATCCTGCTGATCGGGCGCGGCCTGCGCGGCCTGTACCGGTGGGTCGCGCACCTGCTCCACCGCTGGATGGGCCAGCGCGCGGCGCGCGCGATCGGCTGGGGCCTGGTGGCCGGCCTCACTTACGTGGTGGTCACCGGTCTGCTGTTCGATGGCTTTGTCAACGCCATGAACAGCGCATATTCGCTACGCGACACCAAGACCGCCGAGGGGGTCCACCAGCCCGCCACCAACCTGCGGTCGGGCGGGCCTGGCTCGGTCATCGGCTGGGACACGCTGGGCTGGCAGGGCCGCAATTTCATCGGCAAGGGCCCGTCGGTGAGCGACATCGAGAAGGCCACCGGGCAGCCGGCCATGGAGCCGATCCGCGTCTACGCCGGGCTGGCGTCGGCCTCCGACGCCGAGGCCCGGGCCGCCCTGGCCGTCCGCGACCTCGAGCGCGCGGGCGGGTTCCAGCGAAAGTACCTGCTGGTAGTGACCACGACCGGCAGCGGCTGGGTCGACCCGGCGCTGTCGGACTCGTTCGAGTACCTCACGGGCGGCGACTCGGCGATCGTGGCGATCCAGTATTCGTACCTGCCGTCCTGGATCTCCTACCTGGTGGATCAGTCCAAGGCCCGCGAGGCCGGCCGCGCGCTGTTCGACGCGGTGTACGGTCCCTGGTCGCAACTGCCCCAGGACAAGCGCCCCCGGCTGCTCGTGGCCGGCGAGAGCCTCGGGTCGTTCGGCGGCGAGACCGCCTTCAGCGGCGAGCAGAGCCTGGCCAACCTCACCGACGGCGCGCTGTTCGCCGGGCCCCCCAACTTCAACACGCTGTTCCGCGAGTTCACCGACCACCGCGACGCCGGCAGCCCCGAGGTCCAGCCCGTCTATCACGACGGGCGGATCGTGCGGTTCGCGGACGATGCGACCACGGACACACCACCGGATGGCCAGCCATGGCCGGCCAGCCGGGTCCTGTACATGATGCACCCGTCCGACCCGATCGTCTGGTGGAGTCCGCACCTGGTCTTCAGCGAGCCCGACTGGATCGGCGAGCCTCCCGGCAAGGACGTGCTCGGGGGCATGTTCTGGATTCCCCTCGTGACCTTCTGGCAGGTCACCGCCGACCTCCCGTTTGCCACCGGCGTCCCGGCCGGCCACGGCCACAAATACACCAGCGAATACGTCGACGGGTTCAACGCCGTCATGCAGCCCGCCGGCATCACCCCCCAGGAACTGACCGAACTCAGGAAGATCATCGCGAGCGAGGAATAACCTGCCCGGACCTTGTTATCGGGAAGCCCACGCCCAGATGGACACGGCGGCCAGGACACCCAGCCCGTTCGTCGCCCAGTGCAGCCCGATCGACGCGAGCAAGCTGCCGCTGCGGCGCCGCAGCTCGCAGAACACCACCCCCGCCAGACCGGTAAACAGGACCGTTCCCAGCACCGAAATCGCTTCGCCGGATGTCCCCTTCCCGACCGCGCTGCCGATCGCCTGGTTGTCCGTTGCCAAGCCGAGCGACGGAAGCACATGCCACAAGCCGAACAGCGCAGACGACACGACCGTCGCCGTCAACGTCCCGCGTTCTCTCCGGAGCAGGCCCCACAACACCCCGCGGAAGGCGACCTCCTCGAAGAGCACCGTGCCCAGCGGGATGAGCAGGAAAGCGGTCAGCAGGGCATGTCCCCAGCCCAGCTGATAGCGGACGTCGCGGAAGGCGTCGCGGGTCAGCGGCAGCGCCGCCCCCAGGGCGAACACCACTGCCACGGCTCCGATCGCACCGGCCGCCCAGATGAGCCCGCGCCGCCAGGTCCCGCGGCCCAGGCCAAGCTCCTGCCAGCTGAGTCCTGCCCACCGGGCGATCGCCAGGAACCCCGCCGCGCCAGCTGGCCCGAGCACCAGCGAGGCATGCGCCACGCGGGCATCGATCACGTTGACAGCCACGAGAACGACGATGACGACCGCGACCGCCCAGCCACGGCGCGCCGGAGTTTCCCCCGATGTCTCCAGCCGCTGGTTCAGCTGCCCAGCAGCTTTGCCTTAGCCGCGGCGAACTCGTCGTCGGTGAGCACGCCCTGCTGGTGCAGCGCCGCGAGCTGCTGCAGCTGATCGCCCATCGACGGCCCGGCTGCGGGCGCGGCCTGGGGCGGCGGAGCCTGGGGCGGCGGAGCCTGCTCCGGTGGCGGAGCCTGCTGCTGCTGCTCAAGCTGGCTGATGCGGTCGTCCTGGGAGGCCTCGTCCGCGGCTCGCTGATCCGAGGCCCGGGCCATATGCTTGCCCGCCAGGTAGGCACCCCCGCCGACCGCGGCGGCGCGCAGGAGCGGGCGTCGTCGTCTGAACATCTTGTCCTCCTACTGTGACCTTTGCAGCTCACCGCTGCCCATGGAGAAGCCTGACGTGCCGTCCGTATGCCGCGATGCCTGCCGGAAACCCGTACGGCCCGCGGATTCGCTGCAGTCGCGGCGAGACATCCCGGAAATCCAGGTCGGGATCATCGCCGCAGTCGCAGCAGACGAGCTCATAGTCATCGGTGTAGCCGCCTTCGGGATGGCCGTTCCTGAGGTGGACTGGCTGACGTCGCAGGACCACCGTCCACCCCAGTGTCAGCTCATCATGGGTCTGCATGGCGTCTCCGCGGGCTATTGCGCGGCTGTCCCTCCGCCGTGCAGGGCGTCCTGGAGTTCCTTCTCGTCGTCCGTGGACAGGGACGTCTTCAGGACCGTGCCGCCGTACTTGCTCATCGCCTCGACGGCCTTGTCGGGGGTCACCTTCTCCAGTACCAGGAACAGCGCCGAGGTACCGGGCTGGAGCAGGCCGCGGACCTGGTCCTGGAACTGCTTGTCGATGCTGGTCTTGGCGAACTTGCCCATCAGCGCGCCCAGCCCGGCGCCGACCCCCATCCCGATGACCGGGATGAAGAACAGCAGGCCGAACAGGAACCCCCAGAACATGCCCCACGTCGCCCCGCCGCCGACCGCGTGATGGCTAGTGCTGGTGTGGTAGGTGCCGTCGGCGTCCCGGGTGATCACCGCGATCGCGTCCGGCTGGATGATCAGGTCGGCGGCCAGCCGCCGCGCCTCGTCGGCGGCGGCAGCGGCGGTTGCCTCATCTGGGTATCCGATGGCAATCAGATCGGCCATGGTGTTCCCCTTTCCTCGTATGGTGTCCTTCCGCCCGGACCGTTCTGATCCTGGCTCCGGCGCGCCGGAAACTCCTCACCCGCCCGCGGGTGAATCGCACCGGGACAGCCAGTCGGCGTAGGACCGGCAATGGCTCATGTCAAATTCCACGTCAGCGGGCAGGGCCTGGGCAAACACCAGCGCGGCGGTGCCCTGCAACGTGCTGTGAAGCAGCTCGGGGGGGCCGGTCGCCTCAAATCCCAGGGACCACCAGGTCTGGTTGCCCGAGCTGACCTCGGTAAGCTCCACCGCGCACGCCGGCTCCGCGGCCCGCCCCGGGATGCCGGCCATGAGCCGCCCGCTTGCTAGCCGGAATTGGCTGATCCGCCGTCTCTTGTGCACCACGGTCCAGGCGGACGGTCCGGCATCAAACGGGCCGAGCGGCCCGAACGGGAACGACCACTTCCGCCAGGACTCGAGGCGACCATGCGCGCGGCCTGCTGCCTCGAGGATTCCCGGACAGCCGTGGTACACCTTCACCTCGAGGACCCGGCCTGCGCGGATCTTTACCGACAACCCGCGCAGAACCGGGCGGATGAGGTAGGCGTCCTCGCGTGTCTCCGTCTCGGCGGGGAATCGCCTGAACCATTCGGCGAGCACGGCATCCAGCTGACCGGGCAGGATCCACCGCACCTCGACAGTGTTCAGTCCCTCGATGACCGAGTTCCCTGGCGGCCCGGTAAGGGGCGTGGTCAGGGGATCCTCAGACACCCTCGACTGCCTGGAGGCGCCCGGACCGGATTGCCTTGACGAACTCCTCGTAGTCGTGCTGGTTCTGGTCGGCGTAGCGTTCGGAGAAGTCGGTGATCGACCGGTCGAACGCGTCGTCCCGGCCGAGGTACGCGGCCATCGCCACCGGGTCGCCGGACCGCGCGTGCGCCCGCGCCAGCGTCCACCCGCACATCTGCGCGTAGTACGTGAGCGTGGCCGGCGCCATCAGCTCGACCAGGGCCGAGCCCTTCATATCGCGCAGCTGCCGCCAGTAGAAATGCCGGTTCACGTCCACTCCCTTGGTCCAGCCCAGGAAGATGTCGCTTGCGGCCTGCATCATCCGCTGGCCCTGCACCACCCGCTCACCGTGCTGCCGGTACCGGCTCCTGGGCAGCGATGCCTCCAGCACCGAGGCTGTCGCCTCCTTGATCTGCAGGAACAACGGGTCCTGCGCGTCACGTCCTTCCAGCAGGACGATGAACGCCCGGGTCCCCACGCTGCCGACCCCGACCACCTTGCGCGCCGCGTCCACGATCTGGAACCTCTCGAGCAGCTTGCGCCGGTCGTCTGGCAGGGTGGCCCGGTAGGCGCGGAACTGCTCGTAGAGCATGGGAATGACCTGGTCCGGAGAAAGGCCGAACGTGGCGGCCAGGTCGCGGGCCGGCACGATGACCGGCGGCTGGCTGACGATCCGGTACTTCCCGTCGGCCAGCTCGGCGAGCTTGGACAGGGCCTGCACGCTGTCGCGCGTGTGCGCCTTCGCGAGGTTCTTCTCCGCCCGCCGGGCCGCTTCCTTCGCTACCTTGGCCCGGTTGGCGTCCTTCTGCCCTTTCTTGGCCGCCTTGGCCTTCTCCTTCTTCACGGCAGCCGAGGTTTCGGCCGCGAGGGCATCCTGGATAACCGCCTTGAACCGGTCCTCGTCGAAGTGCGCATACCAGATGTCCATCGTGGGCATCCGCGCGAAATCGGCCATCGCCTCCCGGTAGGCCGCCACCGAGGCCATGGCCGCGGCACGGGTGTCCGCCTTGGCGAATCCGTTGTTCCGGCCGGCGATCAGGAAGCTCGCCGCCATCCGCTTCACGTCGTACTCGAACGGCCCCGGCAGGGTCTCGTCGAAGTCGTTCAGGTCGAACACCAGGCGTCGTTCCGGCGAGGCGAACATGCCGAAGTTGGACAGGTGGGCATCGCCGCACAACTGGGCGCCGAGGCCGGCCGCCGGCGTGTCTTTCAGGTCCGCCGCCATGATCTTGGCCGCGCCACGGTAGAAGGTGAACGGCGAGACCATCATCCGGCCATGCCGCACCGGCACCAGGTCCGGCTCCCGGGTCCGGTCCTGCTGCTCGAGCAGCCCGACCGGGTCGGGGCGGTCCGCGGCCGGCTTCCAGCCGGCATGGCTCGACGGGGGCGTGCCGTCCCGGGCCATCCTGCCCCTGGCCAGGCGCTCATCGAGGCTCGGGTGGCTGACTCTCCTGGTTCTCGGCGCGGCTCCTTTCTGTGCGGCTGCTTTCGGCGCGGCTGCTCTTACGGCCATCTGGTCCACCTCTCGCTTCTACTGCTGACTCACCTCGGCGGCCATCTCGGCGTCGGCCACCGCGACGGCGATGCCGAGGGCGCGCAGGATGTGCCCGCCGGCCGCCATCACCCGGGGAGCACCTACCACCGGGGCCACGGCGATCATGACCCCCTGGATCTCCTCGGTGGTCATGCCGCTTTCCTCGATGGCGGCGGCATTCACGAAGTAGGAGATGGGCGGCGCGTCCATCGCGATCAGGGCGGCCAGCCGGACGAGCATGTAGTCACGCGGCGACAGGGAATTGTGATCGACAGAGGCGGCGGTCATGTCGGTGAGCGTGTCCAGGACGGGCGATTCGGAACTCATGAATCCTCCGGTGATCGGTGCGGCACCCGCGAGCAGCCGGCCCCGCAGATGGTGACATTCACAATTCTTAGTGCTACCCCTGACCTGGGGCATCACCCGTGAAGGGGTGAGCTCTGGCGGGTCAGCTTGCGGTCCGGCTCGCCGCGTGCCCCACCGTCAGGCCCAGGGTCACCCTCGAACGGGCGATTACGAAGACACCGGCAGCGCGGCAGACTCGACGTGATCGACGTAAGCATGGTGGCGCCGCCGGGGGCGATGACTGGTCCTGTTCACCCATCAGGGGTGATGACGAGGGCTCGGCTTGGCGGCCACACTCGGCACTCGTTGACCAGCACACTGCTGGCGGGATGTGGGGCCGATGTTCAGACTGGCGCGTGGGCTGAGCCCTTCGTCCTACCGGCGCGAGTGGCTGGCCAAGGACGTCGTCGCCGGGATCGTGCTCAGCACGCTGCTGGTGCCGCAGGGCATGGCGTATGCCGAGCTGGCGGGCCTGCCGCCGATCACTGGCCTGTACACCTCCATCTTGTGCCTGCTCGGCTACGCGGTGTTCGGCCCGTCGCGGATCCTGGTGCTGGGCCCGGACTCCTCGCTCGGACCGATGATCGCCGCGACGATCCTGCCGCTGGCCGGCGCCGACGGCGACCCCAAGCGAGCCATCGCGCTCGCGTCGATGCTCGCGCTCATGGTCGGTGCGATCCTGGTCCTCGGGGCCGTGGCCAAGCTCGGGTTCATCGCCGACCTGATCTCCAAGCCGACGATGATCGGCTACATGAACGGCCTGGCGCTCACCATCCTGGTCGGCCAGCTGCCCAAGCTATTCGGGTTCAAGGTCGACGCCGACGGCTTCATCGGCGAGCTGACCGGGTTCTGCAAGGGCCTGGCCCATGGCGATGCGGTAGCGGCCGCGGCTGCCGTCGGGATCGCCGGGATCGTGCTGATCCTGGTACTGCAGCGGTGGCTGCCGAAGATCCCGGCCGTGCTGATCATGGTCGTGCTCGCGATCGCCTCCGCGACCGTCTTCAGCCTGGCTGACCACGGGGTCAGCCTGGTGGGCGTGCTGCCCAAGGGATTCCCGCCGCTTACCATCCCGGACATCCACCTGGCCGACCTCGGGCCGCTGTTCGCCGGGGCGCTGGGGATCGCCCTGGTGTCGCTGGCCGACACGATCTCGACCTCGTCCGCGTTCGCCGCCCGCACCGGGCAGGAAATCAACGGCAACGGCGAGATGATCGGGATCGGCGTGGCGAACCTGGCCGCGGGCCTGTTCCAGGGATTCCCGGTCAGCACCAGCGGGTCGCGGACGGCGGTGGCCGAACGGTCTGGTGCTAAGAGCCAGCTCACCGGCGTCACCGGGGCCGCGGTGATCATCGTGATGATCGTGCTCATACCCGGCCTGTTCCGGAACCTGCCGCAGCCCGCGCTGGCCGCCGTGGTGATCACCGCATCGCTGTCGCTGGCCGACATCCCCGGCACGGTGCGGCTATGGCGGCAGCGCAAGGCCGAGTGCCTGTTGTCGATCGCGGCGTTCGCTGGCGTCGTCCTGCTCGGCGTGCTGCCCGGGATCGCCATCGCCGTGGGGCTGTCGATCCTCAACGTCTTCCGGCGGGCCTGGTGGCCGTACGACACCGAACTCGGCCGGGTGACGGGCCTCGAGGGCTACCACGACGTGCACAGCTACCCAGAGGCGCAGCAGCTTCCCGGCCTGGTGATTTACCGATTCGACGGCCCGCTGTTCTTCGCCAACGCCACGACCTTCCGCGACGAGATCAGGCGGATGGCCCGGGCCGAACCGCCGCCGAGGTGGATCCTGGTCGCGGCCGAGCCGATCACCGACGTGGACACCACCGCTTCCGACATGCTCGAAGAGCTCGACGAGGCGCTGAACACCCAGCACACGAGCCTGGTATTTGCCGAGCTCAAGGACCCGGTACGGCGCAAGATCGAACGCTACGGCCTGACCCGCACGATCGACCCGCGCCACTTCTACCCCACGATCGAATCCGCCGTGACCGCCTTCCGCGAGGAAACCGGCGCGGACTGGACCGCCGCCGGGCGGGCCGGACAGTCACCCGGTCACGGGTGAGGCGCCAGAGTTGCCGGTTCGCCACGATGTCACTATGGACAAGTCGAGCACGAGCTCACAACGCTGGCTTGCGCGCCTCAGCTTCCTGCTCGCGGGCCTGGCGATCGTGGTCCTGGTGGTCTTCGCCGGGCTCAAGAGCGTGGCCATGCTCGCGGTGGCCGTGGCCGCCGCCGTCGTGAGCCTGGCTGCCGCCTACGTCTTCCTCGCCCGGCGCGGGGTTTGGCGCTGGCTGGCGCTCGCCGTTTTCGTCCTGGCGCCGATCGCCGTGATCGTCGTCTACGCCTTCCGGCACCTGCTGTGGGTGGCCATCGTGTCGGCCGCGCTCTGGCTGCTCGCGAGCATCACCGCACGCCAGGCGCTGACCGGGGACCAGACGGACTGGCGCATGCCCGAGTACCCGGCGCAGCCACCTGCCCGGCACCCGTACCTGATCATGAACCCGAAGTCAGGCGGCGGGAAGGTCGGGAAGTTCGACCTGAAACGCAAGGCCGAGGCTCTCGGCGCCGAGGTGTTCCTGCTCGGCGGGTCCCAGCACGTCGACGTCGCAGCGGTGGCCCGCAAGGCCGTCGCTCAGGGCGCCGACCTGCTCGGCGTGGCCGGCGGTGACGGCACCCAGGCCCTCGTGGCCGGCATCGCCGCCGAGCACGGCATCCCGTTCGTGGTGATCAGCGCGGGCACCCGTAACCATTTCGCCCTCGACCTCGGGCTGGACCGCGAGGATCCGTCGGCCTGCCTGGGCGCCCTGTCCGACGGCGTCGAGTTGCGGGTCGACCTCGGGGTGATCAACGGCCAGACCTTCGTCAACAACGCCTCGTTCGGCGCCTACGCCGAGGTCGTCGAGACCCCGGCCTACCGCGGCGACAAGCTGAACACGACGCTGAACACGCTTCCCGACCTGCTGCAAGGCCACCGGGGAGCACGCCTGCACGTGCGGGCGGACGGTACGCAGATCGAGGCGCCGCAGGCGCTGCTGGTGGCCAACAATCCGTACGGAACCGGGGACCTCGCTGGCCTGGGCCGCCGCGCGCGGCTGGATCGCGGCATCCTGGGCGTGGTCGGCGTCAAGGTGGACAGCGCCCGGCAGGCCGCCGGTCTCCTCGGCGGCAGGCATGCCGCCGGCTTGAAGGTGCTGACCGCCGAGCAGATCGAGGTCACCGCCGACGAGCAGCAGATTCCGGTCGGTGTCGACGGCGAGTCGATACTGATGTCAACGCCGGTGACCTGCACGATCTCCGCCGGCGCGCTCTGCGTCTGGGTGCCACGTAATCGCCCGGGCATCCCCCGGCCCAAATCCCCGGTGAACTGGGACCGGCTGCGGCATCTCGCGGGCCCGGGCCGCCCGCAGGCACACCCCATCCAGGCATCGCATTAATCGGAGGCGGCGATATGGCCAAGAAGAAGAAGAAGAAGGACCGGCATCACCGGGACGACGCGGAGGCGCGGGCGTCAGCGACGGTTGCCGGGGAGGAGGCCGAAGCCGGGCCGCCCCCGAAGATGAAGCGCAAGGAATACGAACGCCAGATGAGGATCCTGCACGGTGAGCTGGTGGCCATGCAGGAGTGGGTGAAGGACTCTGGGGCCAAGATCTGCATCGTCTTCGAGGGCCGCGACACCGCCGGGAAGGGAGGCACGATCAAGCGGATAACCGAACGGGTCAGCCCGCGCGTGTTCCGGATCGTCGCGCTGCCCACCCCGACCGAGCGGGAGAAATCGCAGATGTACGTCCAGCGGTACATCCAGCACTTCCCGGCCGCCGGGGAGGTCGTGATCTTCGACCGGAGCTGGTACAACCGCGCGGGCGTGGAGCGGGTGATGGGCTTCTGCAAGCCGGAGGAGACCGAGCGGTTCCTGGAACTGGCACCCGCTTGGGAGAAAGCCATGACCGATTCCGGGATCCTGCTGCTGAAGTACTGGCTGGAGGTCAGCCCCGAGGAACAGACCCGGCGGCTGGAAAGCCGGATCAACGACCCGAGGAAGATCTGGAAGCTGTCCCCCATGGACTTGAGGTCCTACAGCCGCTGGTACGACTACTCCAGGGCCAGGGACGCGATGTTCGCCGCGACCGACACCACGTGGGCACCCTGGTATATCGCGGACGCCGACGACAAGAAGCGCGCCCGGCTCAACATCATCAGCCACCTGCTCGGCCAGGTCCCGTACAAGCCGCTCGCCCACCGGGACATCAAGCTGCCCAAACGGCAGCCCCCCGGGGGCTACCAGCAGCCGGACCTGCCACTACGGCACATTCCGGCACCCTTCTAGGCGGTATGCGCGCGGGCCGGCGCCCGCGGCATTAAATGGCGGGGAAGAATCTGAATGTCACGATCTGGAGCCGGGGAATGGCGGTCACCGCGGACGGAGTGTGGGCCGAAGATGCGCTTCGGGTCTTTGGCAGGAGCCTGTATCCGGCAGCGCTCCGGATGACCGGAAACGCCCCGGACGCCGAGGACCTCGTGCAGGAGACGTTCGCGAAGGCGCTTGCGGCCTCGGGGCGGTTCCAGCCGGGTACGAACCTGAGCGCATGGCTGCGCCGCATCATGGTCAACACGTTCATCAGCGGCTACCGGAAAAGGCGCGACGGACCGATATTTGTCGCCCCGGACTCCGTCGGCTCGCAACTGCTCCGCGCCGAGTCACACGATGGCTCGGCCGAAGACCTGGTGGTCGGGCGCCTGCTGAGCTCCGATCTCGCCGCGGCGCTGCGGGCCCTCCCGGACAGGCACCGGATGGTTGTCTATCTTGCCGACCTCCAGGGACTCGGCTACCGGCAGATCTCCGCCCTTACCGGCATCCCGCTCGGTAGCGTGAAGTCGTGCCTGCATCGGGCCCGGAACAGGCTTCGCGCCGAACTCGGCGCCTCTGCATCTCAATGCTAGGTCGCGGTATCCCAAGTGAAGAGGAAGGGATGAGCCCGTGGGCATCTGGTGGATGAACATAGGGTCGCCGGACGGACTCCGGTCCTTCGATCCCTTCCGCCTCGCCGACCTGGAGCACCGGATGTGGGTGGCCTACTACCTGCGCCGCTGGCCCCGTCTGCTGGCGGCTTCGGTCAGGCTGCTCCGGCTGGGCTTCGGCACGAACTTGCCGCAGATCCTGCAGGGCGCCTGGCTGATGCTCAGGGCCGTCCAGTTGTGGGCACCGTTCCCCGACAACGACCCTGATGGTGCCCAGGCCCGCATGCACGAGCTTTACGCGCTGGTCAGGCTCCGCTTCGGCGAGCCCGCGGACCCGGCACAAGCAGCCAGCCTGGAGATCGACTGGTGGCGGGCACACCGGAAGCGCCAGTACGCGCTCCATCCCGCGGAGACGGGCGACGAGCTGGTCGAGTCGGTGACCCGCTTGTTCAGCTATCTTTCCGGCAAGACCGAGGCCATGGTCAGGCCAGCCGCCGCCCACCGGGTGCAGGCAATGGATCTGTCCGACCAGTGGGTCCGGGAGGGCTGCCCACCCGACAGCCCGCTGCTCCCGCTGGAGCGCGCCGCGCTGGTCCGTGCTTACGCCGCACTGCTCGCCGCCGTCCACCACGAGGAACCTCGATGAGCGGCCCTTCGGATGGTCATGAAGGAATCACTCAGCCGGCTGATCCGGTGTGCCGAGATCCCCGGGATCACCCGCTTCCGGGCCGGGCGCCGACCTCCGGGGTGGCGACAGCCGGTCCATCAGGCCCGCGACGGCCTGCCCTGTGCCCTCGCCGATCAGCGAGCCGACCACGATGTCGCCCGGGTAATGCACCCCGGTGTGTACCCGGGAGTATGCCACCGTCGCCGCCAGGAACCGCAGCGCCACCCCGAGCCAGGGCTGGTCCCGGCCGATGGCCGCGGCAAAGGCGAACCCCGACGCCGCGTGACCGGACGGGAATGACGTGGAGGTCGGCATTCGCACATTCCGCCAGAGTGGGACCCCGACGCCAGCCCGGTCCGGCCGCTGGCGCGACCAGACGGACTTCACCGCCAGGTTCACCAGCGCGGACGTGACGCCGATGGCCACAGTCCCCCGCACCGCGGCACGCCGGCCGGCCCCGCCACCGGCCACGCCGAGTGCGGCCGCGGTGGCCAGCCACAAGCCGGAGTTATTGGCGGCGTTGGAGAGCCGGCGCAGCGGCTCGTCAAGTGAAGGGGTGGGGGTAGCCGCTACCGCGGAGTAGACCGCCCGGTCCAGGGCACCCAGCTCACGCAGCCCTCGCGCGGCCAGCTGGCGGACCGGGCCGCCTCGTCGCGCCAGCCCCTGTGCTAGCTGTTCCGCGGCCGCATCGGCGGCGCCAGCAGACGGCTCGCGGAGGCTATCCCGTTTTGTCTTCAGCACCACGGCTGTCGCCTCCGAGGGTCGTTTCCTGTCGGCGTCGGGCCACGTACTTGCCGAGTTCCCACAAGACCAGGAGGGCGAGGGCCGGAATCAGGGCCCAGCCGAACTGGCGCAGGTTGATCTGGGTCGTGCCCAGCAGGCGATTGAACACGTCCATCTGGGTGACGAGCACGGCCAGGACGAACTCGCCGAGCATGGCCCAGTTCATCTGCTTGCTGTCGAAAGTGGCGGTGGTCAGGGCAGTGCCGGTCTCGCTGCGGCATTCCACCGCCGCCACGATCAGGCACAGCGCGAAGGCCGTGAATGCGATCGACTGCCCGATCTGGACACTGCCGAACAGGTGCTGGCCGACTTCGATCATGGACAGCAGGCCGATCGTGATGGCCAGCCCGGCCAGCCCGACCGTGATCATCACCCCGGTAGTGAGCACCGACTCGCCCCGGGGACGCGGCATGCGGCCCATGAGGCCGGGACTTGCCCTGTCGAAGCCGAGGGCGAAGCCGAACGGGGCGTTGACGACGAAGTGGATCCACAGCACCTGGGCGGGCGTGAACGGCTCGCCGGCGGCGATATTGAACAAGGTCGCGCCGAGGAAGGTCAGCACGAACACGACCAGCAGGACCAGGACGAAGCGGATGTACTTGGTCAGGTTGTCGTAGATCTTGCGGCCCTGCTCGACGGCGAACACGATGGTGGCGAAGTTGTCGTCGGACAGGATCATCCGGCCGGCGTTCTTGGCCACCTCAGTCCCGGTGCCCATGGCGATCCCGATGTCGGCGGCCTTGATGGCCGGGGCGTCGTTGACGCCATCGCCGGTCATGGCGACGACCTCGCCCTTTTTCTTCAGCGTGTCGGCGAGCAGCACCTTGTGCTCGGGAGCGACCCGGCCCACCACCCCGATGCTGTCGATGCGGGCCAGCCGCTCGGACTCGGGCATGGCGGCGAAGTCGGCGCCGAGGATGGCCTCGCCGCCGATGCCAACCTGCTTGGCGATGGCCGCGCCGGTGGTGACATCGTCGCCGGTCACCATGCGTACCCGGATATGCGCCGCCTGAGCGCTGGCCACCGCGTCCCGGGACTCATCCCGCGGCGGGTCGACCATCCCGACCAGGCTGGTCAGTTGCAACTCGGTCACGTAGCCGAGCAAGTCACCGTCGGGGTCGAAGGCCGCCCGGTCGAGGTCCCGCGTCGCGGCGGCCATGACCCGCTGGCCCGCGCCTTCCATTCGTTCCATGTGGGCCCGGTGCTGCTCACCCAAGCCCGCATCCCACGTGATGACCTCGTCTCCGCATAGGGCGGTGGCGGCGCGGGCCATCACGGCCGGCGCCGCGCCCTTGACGAAGCACCGCGCGACCGGCCGTCCAGCGGCATCGGTGGCCGTGTGGAAGGTGGCCATCAGCTTGTAAGTCGGGTCGAATGGCAGTGTGGCCAGCCGGGGCAGCCGCTCGCGGGTCTCGTCGATGTCCACTCCGGCCTTGTAGCCCAGCACGAGCAGCGCGCCCTCGGTGGGATCGCCGACGACCTTGCCGTCCACGAGCCTGGCGTCGCTGGCCATCAAGTAGGGCAGGATCGAGTCCTCGATGGCGGCCGCAGCGCCAGCGGCGTGATGGACCCGGCCGTCCAGGCCGTAGCCGATTCCCGAGATCGTGTACCGGTCGGTCGGGTTCACCACCTCGACGGCGGTCATCTGGTTCATCGTCAAGGTGCCGGTCTTGTCGGAGTTGATCGCCGAGGTGAACCCCAGCGTCTCGACCGAAGGCAGGTCCTTGACGATGGCGTTCCGCTTGGCCAGGTCGACACCGCCGATGGACAAGATGGTCTGGGTCACGGTGGGCAGCGCTTCGGGGATGGCCGCGATCGCCAGCGAGACGGCGCTGACGAATAGCGCGTCCCACGCCTGGCCGCGCGCCCGGCCCAGCGCGAACATCACGATCATCGTGAGCCCGGCCGCCGCCGCGATCCACAGGGTGAGCCGGTTGAGCTCCCTGGTCAGCGGGGACTCCTCCCGGGTCGTGGCGGCCAGCATGCCGGAGATCTTGCCCAGTTCGGTACCGCCCCCGGTAGCGGTGACGATCACGGTGGCGCTGCCGTGCGTCACCGGCGTGTTCATGAACGCCATGTTCGTCTGCTCGCCGGGGCCCAGTTGGTCACCGGACAGCGTCTCGGCGTCCTTGGCGGCGGGCACGCTCTCCCCGGTCAGCGCCGACTCGTCGATCTGCAGCGCGCTGGCCCCGACGATGCGCCCGTCCGCCGGGACCTGGTCCCCGGCGGAAATGAGCACCACGTCGCCGACGACCAGTTCCTCGGCGGGGATCTGCGCCTCGGTCCCGTCCCGCCGCACCCGGGCGGTCGCCTTCATCATCGATTTGAGGGCGTTCATGGCGCTTTCCGCCTTGCCCTCCTGCCGCATCCCGACCACCGCGTTCAGGACCGTCAGCAGTATCAGCAAAACCGCGGTGCTCCACTCCTTGATCAGCAAGGACACCACCGCGGCGGCAACCAGGATGATCTGCATGTAGCTGCGGTATTCCCCGAGGAACCGGAGCCAGCCCGGCCTGGGCTTCTCCTCCGGCAGCGAGTTCGGACCGTTCTTGGCCAGCAGATCCGCCGCCTGCGCGGCGGACAGCCCCACGCCCGGGTCCACCCCGGCGGCCGCGGCCGCCTCTTCCGGCGTGCATGCGTACCAGTTCCGGCCGGCCACGGCGGTTTCAGTCTGAACAGCCATCGTGTGTCTCCGAACAGTCGGCTTCCTGATACTGGCCGGGCGCTCTGGTCAGGTCATCACCCAGCGAGGGTGATTCCCGGCGGCCTCAGAGCAGGCGGAGGTCGACGGCCCGCTCGAGGGCCTCCGAACGTGATGCCACCCCGAGTTTCTGGTAGATCGACCGGAGATGGGTCTTTACCGTATTGCGCGAGATATAGAGCGTGTCCGCGATCTGCAGGTAGGTGCTGGTCGGCAGCAGCGTAAGGATGCGCTGCTCGGCAGCTGTCAGCGGCTCGGTCAGCGCCCGGCTGGACACGGCGCGGCCGGGGTGGGTGGCGCGCACCTCGAGCGCCGCGGCGACCAGCCGCTCGGTGAACGGGTCTGGCCGCAACTGGGCCGCGTGCTCGACCACGTACCCGGTCACCTGCGGTGCCGTGGTGACCACGGTGTTGAGGAAGCCCTGGCGGCGGGCTGCGTGCAGCACGCCGCCGAGCAGGCCCGCGGCCGCGGGGTCGCCACGCTCGATCGCGGCGGCGGCCAGCAGTATCTGGCGCACCAGCGCATGGCGCGGCGTCAGGTCGCCCAGGCCCGCTGCCTGCAGGTACTCGGGCACAGCGCCGTGATCACCGGCGGCCAGCGCGATGGTGGCCAGGAGCACGCCGCGGCGGGCGGCGGGCAGACGGCGGGCCAGCTCGGCGGGGGCACGTGGGTCGCCGAGCGACAGGCGCAGCAGCGCCTCCTGCTCGTGGACCCGCGCCAGCAGGGCCGGGCTGCCGCCGGTCATGACCCGGCGGGCGGCCTCGACGGTGGCCAGCGCCTCGTGGATCTGCCCGCGCGCCGCCCAGATCTGCGCCCGGTCCAGCAGCGCCATGAACTCGAAGAGCGGGCGGCGCTGCTCGGTTATCGAGAGCACTTGTTCGGTGAGGTGCTCTGCGGTGTCGAGGTCGCGGCGTTCCAGCGCGAGGCCGGACAGCGCGCGCAGGATGTCGGTGGCGAAGAAGTGCTGGCCGAATCCCAGACGCCGCGCATCGGCATCGGCGGCCCTGGCCGTATCGGCGGCCTCAGCCAGACGGCCCGACTCGAACTGGGCCAGCGCCAGCGCACCCGGCACCATGACACGCTTGACGGGTTCGGTGACCTCGGGGGCCGCCAGAGCCGTGGCGGCCTCGCGCTCGACCGCCGGGAAGTCACCCAGGCAGCTGTACACACGGATGAGGATCAGCGGGACGGCTGCGTTCCATTCGTCGGTGAGCTGCGTCCGCTCCTGGATAGCCTGCGCGGTCCGGGCCGCCCGCACGGATTTTTCCAGCTGACCGACCACCCCGTAGCGGAACGACTGAAATGCCGCGAACCGGGCGGCCAGCTTCGACTCGGCCGGAATCGTCCCGGCGTGCTCGAGCAGGTCAAGGTACTCACCGCCGCGAGCCGTATCACCCGACAACAGCAGCTCGGCGGCCAGGCCCAGCAGCCGTTCCGGGGTCTCTACCAGCGGCGAGGGATCGATCATGTCCAGTACCAGCGGCTCCGGCGCCGTCGGGGAATGCAGGAAGTCGGACACCACCCGATCCTGCAGGAGCGACAGCGCCGCATCGGGCTGCTGCGCCGCCAGATAATGGTGGGCGGCGCGCCGGATGTCCCCTGCCGCCTTGAACCATTCGGCCGCCCGCAGCTGAATCACCTGCTCGCGGGCGGGGTCCTTGGCGCGCAGCTCAGCGCGCAGCACCTGGCGTACCAGATGGTGGTACCGGAAGCTGGTCCGCTCGTCGTCAATGGCCGCCAGGAACAGGTGCGCGGCGTCGATGCGGCGCAGCAGCGCCGCCGTGTCCTGCCGTCCGGTGACCGCGGCGCACGCGCCCGCGGTCAGCACCCCCACCAGGATGGAGGTGTCCAGCATGAACTGGGCCACCTCAGGCGGCTGCTGGTCGAGGACCTCCGAGACGAAGTAGTCGGCGATGGCCGGGCCGCGGACCTCCAGCACCCGGGCCAGCCGGGCCGGATCCGTGGTGCCGCGCAGGGACAGCGCCGCCATCTGCAGGACCGCCGGCCACCCCTCGCTTCGCTGGTGGAGCAGGGCCAGGTCAGCATCGGAAATCCGGACACTGAAGTTCGCCAGCAGGTCACGGCTCTCCTCGAGGGAGAAATACAGGTCACGGTCGCGGATCTCGCACAACTGGCCCGACATCCGCAGCCGGTGCTGCCGCAGCGGAGGGTCGAAACGGCCGGCCAGCACCAGTTGGACGGTCTCGGACGGCCAGCGCTCGATGAGATCGGTCATCTCCGGAGCCGCCGCGGCCGCCGCGAGATGGAAGTCATCCACGATGATCACCGAGCCCGCGGGCAGCCTGGCGGCATCATTGGCAACCGACGCGGTGACATCGGCCGACATCCGCCGGTCCATCGCGAGCAGGTCGGCGGCATCGGCACCGAACCCCGGCTCGATAGCCCGCGGCGCCTCGATGAACCCGGCCCAGAACCGGGCCGGGTCCGCGTCGGCCCGGTCACAAGCCAGCCAGGCAGTCACGCCGGGAGGCCGCGCCGCAGCCCAGTCCGCCAGCAGCACGCTCTTGCCCGCCCCGGCCGACCCCACCACAACCGTCAGCCGCTGGCCAGATCCCGCCGCCAGCCGGTCATGCAGCTCCGACCTGGTGATGAGCGTGCTGGGCAGCGCCGGAGGCCGGAACTTCGCCAGCGCGAACCGCGTGCTCCGCAAGGAGCCGTGTCCAGCTATCACGCCTTCTGCCATGGCTTCCTGGCTCCTGAGCCCAGGTCGTGCCCCTTAACATGTTCTCTGCTCATGTACAGTCCCCAGGCCGACCGGTGCGTCGGACGATCGTGAGACGTGTACCAATTGGACCCTGACGCCGGGCACGGGACATCACCCCCCGCGGAGGATCTGGACCGTATTTCCGTTGCTGCTGAATCTCGGGTCACCCCCCAAAGGGCGATTACGAAGAACCGACTGCGCGGCATGCTGGGGAGACACCCATGAACCAGAGCGAGGGGTCCGGGAGGCGTGACCTGGTGCAATCACTGACATATGAGATCACTTTCCTCGGGCAAGCGAGCACCACGCTCAGCGCGGAGTTCGACGACTGCGAAGTCACCATAGGGCCCGGCAGCACCACCCTCCGGGCCGAACTGCCGGATCGGGGCGCGCTGACCGGGCTGATCGAGCGGATCAACAGCCTGGGACTCGATGTAATCGACGTGAGCCTGGTGGCGCCGCCGTCCGGGCGATAACAGGCTGGGCATTCCTGATGGTCAGGAACCCGGGGCGTCGCCATGTCCGGAAGACGCCCGCAGCGCATCCGTCAGCAACGCGGCCAGCGCCTCGAGCTGCACGTCGGCCGACGAGGAGACCTCCTCGTCTGACCCGTCCAGCGCCCGGGCGGCCAGCCCTGCCTTGCCGTCGATCAGCTCGGCGATCCGGGGGTCGATGGTCTGGGCGGCGATGATGCGCCACGCGGTGACCGGTTCGGCCTGCCCGATGCGGTGGCTGCGGTCGATGGCCTGGGTCTGCTCCGCGTTGGTCCAGGACAGCTCGGCCAGCACGATGTTGGAGGCGACCTGCAGGTTCAGGCCCACGCCGGCTGCGGTCAGCGAGCACACCGCGACCGCGACATACGGGTCGTTCACGAAGGCGTCGATGTTCGCCTGCCGCGCCCTGGGCGTCTGGTCGCCGCGGATCGACGAGAAGCGCACCCCCTGCCGGGTGAAGGTCTCCTCGGCGGCGTCCATCACGTCGACGTGCTTGGCGAAGAAGACGACCTTGCCGGCGCTGCGGGCCAGTTGCGCCGCGTAGTCCGCGGCTAGTTCGGCCTTCGCCTGGCCGATGCGCCGCATCATGGTGAACACGTTCTCGCCGGACTGCGCGGTCGTCGCGTCCTTCAGCTCCGACCGGGCCACCCGGCGGACAAGGTCGTGATCGATGCCCTCGACGCCGGCATCGGAGGACCGGTTGGCGAGCGCGGTCTCGTACTGCGCCACCATCCGGCCGGCGAGGTTCCGCTCTGCCGCCCGGATCGTCTGGCCGGCCCGTCCGTCCAGCTCGACGGGGAGGTCGGCGATCCGGCGGGCGGGGATGTCGGCGGCCACGTCGAGCTTGCGGCGGCGCACGATGCCGAGGTCGATCACGCACTGGCGCGCCGCGGGGTAGAAGCCGCGGCCGGCGGGCGTCAGGCCGATGTCCTCGAGCGCGTCGGCCAGCTCGTCGAGGGGCTTGCTGTCGTCGATCCAGCCGAGGAACTGCCAGATCGCCCGGAAGTCCTCGATGTCGTTGATCAGCGGGGTGCCGGTCAGCGCCATCAGCAGGGGCCGGTCCGCACGGGACCGGATGCGGTCGGAGAGCGCGAGGACGCGCTGCGAGCGTTGCGAGGCCTTGTTCTTGATGAAGTGGGCCTCGTCCACGACCATGCCGCGGAAGTCGAAGTCGCTGAGCCAGCCCATGTGGCGGTCGAGCACCTCGTAGTTGAGTACGACGATGTCGGCGAAGCCGTCGACAGCCTCGCCGTCGCCCTGCACCACGGTGGTCGGGCGGTGGGGCGTCCAGCGCGCCGCCTCGCGGGCCCAGTTGGTCTTGACGACGCTCGGCACGACGGCGAGCAGCGGGTAGGCGTTCGCCGCTTCCGCAGCCAGCAGTGCCTCGGCCGTCTTGCCCAGGCCCGGCTCATCGGCGAGCAGGAACGTCCGGTGACCGGCAGCGGCCGCGGCGACCACCTGCCCCTGATGCGGCATCAGCTCGAGGCTCGCCGGGGTGAACCGTGCGGTCGGCGCCGGGAGCTCCATGCAAGCGGGGGCTCCCCCGCCGGCGCGTTCGAAGGAACTCAGCAGCGGGCCGAGCAGTTCCCAGCCGGCCAGGCGCTGCGGACGCGACGTGCGCTGCGGAACAGCGGAGAAGTCGGGGGCGAGAAAGGGGTTCGCCAGCTGCCGGGAGATCACCGACTGCGGCACGACCCGCCGCTCCGTGCCGACGGAAGCGGTCGCGGTCTCCGCCGGCGCGATATCTTCTGGCGCCGGCTCGATGCCGAGATCCCGCTGCATCTCCCGCTTGAGCGACCGGGCCGCGTCCGAGACATCGGAGTCCTCGGCGAGCAGCGCCATCAGCCCAGCGTCCTGGACGGCGGTCGTCGCGAGGATGGTCGCGATGCCGTCCAGGCGCTTGAGCTGCTCGGCCCGGTGGCCGTCGCTTCCGGCCGCCGCCCGGACACGGGCGCGCTCATCCCGCAGCAGCAGGGCTACGGCCTGGAACTTCGTGCGCACCGCAGGGGTCACGCGGCCGCGCTGTGCCGCCGCCTCGACCTCACGGGCGGTTCGGGCGAGCACCGACACGACGTCGCCGTGGTGGCGGACGCGTCGCTGCTTCCGCGGGGCGGTACGGCGAGCGCCCGTCTGGCGCTGGCCTGGTCGAGCCAAAGACCCCTCCTCTGGAATGCCGGGGCACGGCGGCCACGGCAGCATGCCGCCCAGTCCCGCCGACGGGACACCGAACGTCCCGGGCAGAGGGCCTGGTACTTCCAACGCCGAGCCGACTTGCGGATCTCCGACGATCGACGCAGCGGGCCCGGCAGACCTCTCATGCGGACCCGGAACCGCCGACGGGTGGACTGATCACCACGACACGGGAAGCCGTCGTCAGACGACCGGTTCGGCTCTCGGGTACCTCTCCTATATTAACGCGTCCGAGGGCACATCATTCCCGGCCCACCCCCACTCGACCGGGGACGGCCAAGGCCGGTGAGGGAGATCCGCGTGGTTACCTCAGTTGACAGATGAACTGACAACTTGTACCGTTACTGTTATGTCAGAGAAACTGACAACTTCGGTTGTGCCGCTCCCCCCGCTGGACGCGAATCTCGGCTACCTGTTCCGGCTCGCGCACCAGCGCTTCCGGGAGCTGCTGGAGTGCGAACTGGCGCACCTCGGGCTGTCCGCGCAGGAATACGGGGTCCTGAGCGTGTTCGAGACCAGGCCCGAGCTCTCCACCTCCGAGCTTGCTCGCATCTCGCAGGTCACGAGGCAGACGATGCACACGTCTGTCCTCAGCCTCGAGGCGGCGGGGCTGGTTGAGCGCCGAGCGAGGAATCAAAGGGTCGTGCTCGTGCGGCTGACCGACCGGGGCCGCACGTGCCTGGACGCAGCAACGCGCCGGGTACGCGTGGTGGAGCAGGCCGCTTTCGCAGATCTCAGCCGCGAGGACGAGCGAACCGTACGAGCGTGGCTCGCCAACGTGGCGGCTATGACGACAAACCCCAAGAGGCAGCAGAGGTCAAGCGAGGAGAAGCCATGAACCATCAGGCCCGGGCGACCGGGAATCTCGAGCGGCGCATTCACGACGCGGAGAGCAACCTGTTTGCCGCCGTCGGCGCGGACGTCGACGAGTTCTTCGTCGAACTCGCGCGGACAGGCCTGCGAGTACGAGTGCTCTCGCATGGAGACGGTCCGCCGGTTGTCCTGCTCCACGGTGTGACGGAGAGCGCCGCCATCTGGGCGCCGTTGTTCACGGAGCTCCGCCAGTTCCGGCTGCTCGCCGTGGACCTTCCCGGCCACGGTTTGTCCGACCCGGTCGCCTTCCGGCGCGGGCAGGTACGCGAGCATGCCCGTCGGCTGATCGACGACATCCTCGATGCGCTCGGACTCGACGAGGTACCGGTGATCGGCCACTCGCTTGGCGGCATGTTCGCCCTGTGGCACGCAGCCGCCGGTTCCGAACGGATCTCTGAGGTGGTCGTGATCGGAGAGCCCGCCGTCGCGCTTCCGGGCGTACGCGTGCGCATGCCGCTCTCGCTGCTGACCGTCCGCGGACTTTGCGTCGCCGTCTTGCGCTCACCCAGCCCGCATCGGGTCTATCGCCGCATGTTTGCCCAGGGGCAAGGCTCCGCCGAACTAGCGGCCGCGCCGGACTCGCTGATCGAGGCGCTACGCCTGTCCGCACGGCGGCCGGGGAACGCGAGAACCGTGGCGTCGCTCATGCACGCGATCGACCGGTTCCGCCGCCCTCGCCGGGAGAGCGTCCTGACCAGCGCAGAACTCGCCGCGATCGCGATACCCGCGACCTTCATCCTCGGATCCGACGACCCGTACCTCTCCATCGAGCGCGCACGGCCGTCGATCGACCTGATTCAAGGCGCCAGGCTCTATGAGGTGCCCGGCGGGCACGCCCCCTGGCTCGTCGACGCCCAGAACGCGGCCGGGCTGATCACAACCCGCACGCACACCTCGCAGCCAACCCGCAGCTCCGCCCCGGCGCCGGGCGAAGGCCGGCCAGCATGATCCGGCGCGGCGCGCAGGTAGGCGTGACCCAGGCCCCGGCGTATGCCACCCGGAACCGGCGTCCGGATGGACACGTCGCGCGGCCTGGCTGGCCGGGCCAGGTCAATCCCGTGCCGCGTACTCGATCGAGCGGAACGGCCAGTCGCGGTCCAGCCAGTCGCGGACCGCGTGATAGAGCACCGGGTCAAGCGCCGCATGGTCCGCGCGTACCCAGGAACGGACGACCGCATGCCGTCCGCCCGCCTCAGGATGGTCCGGGCCCTGGTCGCGCGGCGGGTAGATATAGACGCAGCCGATGACCTCGCCGGTGGCGGTGCTGAGCACGGTGTAGGTGAATCCGCGGCGTGCGGTGAAGTCCTGTGCGTGGCGTTCGAGGTCGCGCAGATTCTCCGCCGGGCTCATCTGGTGCGGCCAGCTAGCCCCGGCAAATCCCGGTGTCGCCAGGATGTGGCCGATGCTGGCCGTCCATGCGGCGTAGTCAGCGGTGTTGTGCTGGGGCCCGAGCGGTTCCAGCCGGAACTCCCCGGTCATAAGCCCGTCTGGAACCATGAACTCCGCCGGGACGAACGGCTGATCACTCACCATCCGATGCTAGCCGTACGGACCCGCACCAGCCCGGCCCGGCCCGGCCCTGGCAAGATAACGGCATGGAACGTGTGCTTGGAATCGGCGGGTATTTCATGCGGGCCGCCGACCCGGTGGCCCTGGGCGCGTGGTATCGCGATTGCCTGGGCCTGGACGCCGACGAGAACGGCCTGTGGCGTCAGGGAGCCGGGCCGACGGTATTCGCGACGTTTGAGTCCGGGACCGGCTACTTCGGGTCCCGCGCCCAGCAGACCATGCTCAACTTCCGGGTCGGCGACCTGGATGCGATGCTCGCGCAATTGCGCGCCAAGGGAGCGGACGTGGCCAGCCAAACGCAGGAGATGGAGGGTGTCGGCCGGTTCGGCTGGGTCACCGATCCTGAGGGCAACCGGGTCGAGCTGTGGCAGCCCGCCTGACTGTCTGCCGGCCGCCTGTCCTACAGGACGAACGGGATGAGCATCTTCGTCCTGCTCTTGTACTCGGGGTATGCCGTGGGGAAGGCGGCCGTGAGGTTCCGCTCCTCGATGATCGCGCAGTAGTAGAAGTACGCGACCAGCACCGCGACGACGATCAGGCCGAGCAGGTTGTCGACCAGCGCAGTCCCCAGTATCGCCGTCAGGAACCCGGTGTAGATCGGGTGGCGGACGTACCGGTAGGGGCCTGAGGTGACAAGCTCCGGCTCGGCCCGCTGAGTCGTCGGCATCCCCCAGTTGCGGCCGAGGTGCAGGCGTGCCCAGACCGCCAGCGCGATCCCGCACCCGAACAGCGCGGCCCCGATCGCCGCGATGATCACGCTGTGCACCGCAAGGCTGCCGCCGTGCAGGACGCCGACGATCACGAAGACCCCGACCGCGCTCACGCCGGTCAGCCGGGTCCGCCACCCGCCCCTGACGCTCTGCTTGCTGGCAGCGGCGGACACGAGCCAGTAAATCCAGAAGACGAGCCAGGCGTAACCGATGGCGAGCTCGAGCGGATGCATGCTTCTCCGGCTTCTCCGCCCGCTGCGGCCCGGGCGGACATCGATCAGCGTATGCCCGGTTCCGGTCGCTGCCATCGGCTCCCGGGTTGATGTGAGGTTGACCTGGGCTCTCCACCCATCGGTGGTGTCCGCGATGGACGCGCGGTGAGGCTGGCCTCGAGGAGGTCGAGGGCATCGGGCAGGTCGGCCCGTCGTCCAGTATCGCGCCCGCATGTCCCGGCGGACCCCGATAAAGGCTGGCCGACCGCGGCCTACTGCCGAACCTGTGCCGCCTGCACCGCATCCGTGCCGGGCAGCTGCCCGACGAGCAGCTGGCGCACCTGCGCCAGGTGGCCGACGATGCTGTCCTGCTGCCTGGTGAGGTCGTCGACCTCGTGCTGGGCGGCAGCTCTGCGGCGCTCGGCGTCGGTCTTGACCTCGGTGAGGAGCTGCTCGGCCTGGGTCTTGGCCTGGCTGACGATCTGGTCGGCGTTCTTCGTGGCGTTGCTCACCAGCTGCCGGGCGTGCTGGTCGGCGTCCCTGCGAGTCTGGTCGGCCTGCACGCTGGCCTTGGCCGCGCGCTGCTCCGCGGTCGAGGCGCGCTGCTCGGCTTCGGACACGAGCTTCTGCGTCGAGGACTGGGCGGCGGCCAGCCGTTCGGCTTCCAGGCGCTCGGCTTCTTCCCGGCGCGCCGCGACCTGGACCTCGAACTCGGCCTCGGCCTGGGCCCGCTGTGCCTCGCTCTCCTCCAGGATCCGCTGTGCCCGGCTGCGCATCTCGTCGGCCTGCCGCTTGGAGGTGGTGAGGATCTCGTCGCGGTCCCGCTTCGCGGTCGCCTTGAGCTGGGCCACCTCACGTTCGGTGCTGGTCCGCAGCTTGGCGATGTCACGCTCGGCGCCGGCCCGCTTCTCCGCGACCTCGTGGCCGTCCGTGGCGCGGAGCTTGGCCACCTCGCGCTCAGCGGTCGAGGTCAGCTCGTCGGCCTCGCGGCGGGCCGTGGTCCGGATCGAGTCCGCCTCGCGCTCGGCCGCCTCGCGCAGGTCGTCGGTCTCGCGCTTGGCGCTCGCGTGCAGCTCGGTGGCCTCGTGCTCGGCGCCAGCCCGCAGCTCGGCCGCATCAGCCCTGGTCGCGGCCTTGATCTCGGTGGCTTCCGATCCGGCCGCCCGGACCAGCTCGGTAGCCTCCTCTTCGGCCTGCCGCAGCAGCTGCTCGATCCTGGTGCCGAGGCCGGAATAGGTGGGGCGCTCCTGCTCATGGAGCTGGCGGTGGGCTTCGGACAGCTCCCGCTGCATGGCCTGGGCTTGCTCGCGGTGCTGCCGCACTTCGGCCTCGATCTGGCTGATGTGCTCGTCCACCTGCTGACGGTCATAGCCTCGCATCGCCGTCACGAAGTCACGCGGCGGGGCTTCCTCGAAGGAATTAGTCAGCTGAGCGTCAATATCCGATTGCATAGGGCCCGATCCTGATTAGACGTGACGACGGAGGGTTCACGGGTTTGCGCCGGGTGATCGGGCCGGGCATCCGCACCGCGGGCCTCAGGCTGCCATCCAGTGACACGCACACTACTCCTGCCGGCCGCCGCCAGCGTGAGCATCCCGGTGCTGGCCGTACGATCGCGTTGATGAGGGCCGTGCCCGGACAGGCGGGAGGACCAGGTGGAGGCAGAGCCGGACCGTCAGCTGGCTGACCCGCCGGCCACCTGGCAGGAGCACTGGTTCGACCACCGCCAGCTGCTGCGGCTCTACCACGGCGACGAGCACTGCGCGATCTACACCGACCCCGACGTGCGCCGGACGGAGATCCGGTGGCTGCCCCGGTTCATTAATGTGACCTGGCAGTACTCCAAGGCCACGTACGGCGACGCGTTCGGGCCCGATCCGCGCATCTACTCCATCCACCACGCCGGGCGGCACGGCGGCGGCCACGCCGGCTACTACGTCAGCCCCGTCCACGACTACCACAACGTCAGCGACTGCGGGCTGGACACCTGGCGGGAAGGCAACGCCCTCGCCCGCGAGCTGCCCGCTCATGAGATCGGGCATTCCGTGGAGAGCGCCAACAACGGCCTCCACGGCTCGCCGGCATACGAGATCTGGGGCGACAGCAAGTGGGCCGAGTTCTACATCTATGACCTCTACACGGCGCTGGGCATGGACCGCGAGGCCAAGGGCGTCTACCGCCGGTTCACCCGCAACACCGACGATTTCCCTCGCCGGGGGACCCGCTGGTTCCGCGACTGGTTCTACCCGCTATGGCGGGACTGCGGGCGGGCAGAGGTCATGAACAGGTTCTTCCGGGAGCTGGCCCGGCACTTCCCGCGCGACTCCGGCGGGACCTACACGCGGCGGATGAACTGGGGCGAGTACGTCCACTTCACCAGCGGTGCCGCGGCCGCCGACCTGAGCGGCCAGGCCGCCCGCGCCTTCGGCTGGCCCCGCGAGCGCGCCGAGCAGCTGGAGCACGCCCGCGCGCAGTTCCCCGGCATCACGTACTGAGAACCGGCCGGCATCTCGGCCGCAGACGGCGTGACGGGAAGAAGCGCAGGTAGTTCGTGTATCACCGCGCTGCGGATGCGCTCCGTAAAGGCATCACGCAGTGACCGGGGGCAATCGGGGGGCACAGTGGCCGTCAGCAATCGCAACGAGACCGGGCCCGTCGTGGTGGCCTCTCGCCGCCCGCATGAGGCATTGGCGGCTGTCCGCCACGTTCCCAGCGACCGGACCTGCTCGCCGTGGGGCATGCTCGCGGCGATCGATCTGCACGGCTGCGAGCGGAGCCGACTCGAAGACCCCGGCACGCTGCGTCGTTTCGTGCCGAGCCTGATCAACGCCATCGGCATGCGCGCGCACGGTCCGCTCATGCTGGACCGGTTCGGCGATGGCGAGCTCGAAGGCTGGTCGGCGATGCAGTTCATCGAGACCAGTTCCATCACCGTCCACACCGATGAGGTCTGCGACCGGTGCTTCGTGGACGTCTTCTCCTGCCGACCGTTCGACGCTGACGCCGCGGCCGCGGTCGCCGTCGCGCATTTCGGCGGCACGTTCACGCTGAGGGTGCTTCACCGATGACCTATATCGCGCCCGGATCGGCTGGCCGATCGCGGTGCTTGCCAGCCCGTCAGCGCGGCGATCGCCTGCCAGGCACCCGCAGAGCCCCGTCCGGGGAGAACTCGATCCTGTGGTTCGGGCCGCCGCAGTTGACGGTCGTTGCCGATCGCACCACGATTGTGACTGTCACCGAGCAGGAGGGGACCCATGATCCTGATCAACATCAAGATGCAGATCCGGCCCGAGAAGATGGACGAGTGGCTGGCGCTGGCCGACTCCTACGCCAAGGACGTCAACTCCGAGGACGGCTGCTTGTTCTTCCAGTTCGCCCGGAGTCTCACCGACGACAACGAGTTCGTCTGCATCGAGGGCTTCGCCGACGCCGAGGCGGGCGGCACGCACGTCAGGCAGCCCCACGTGAAGAAGTTCTTCGACACCGCACCCGGCTTGGTGGCCACGCAGCCGCAGATCATCTACATCGATACCCCGCACGACGGCTTCGGCCCGATGGGTGAGATCCAGCCTCGCTGACCGGCTGAGCGGTGGAAAAGCCTGGCGGCCTGCGTGCATGGCGCGCGGAAAGGCGGGCAGGGAGGAGGGTCCGCTGGCTGGCCCGGTAGCGGTCAGCCACCCCGGCTCGCGGGGACGAGTGAGGAGCGAGATGAGGTTGCGAACGCGCGTCCGGCCGGACCGGCCCGCAGATGTCCCGGTAGCCGGGGACGTTGAGCTGCCTGCGCCGGCCCGGCTCGCGCTGACCGCGGGCTGGAACCTCGCCGAGTCCCTCGGTCTTCCCCTCCTCGCCTACGCGGTGGGCAGTCGGCTGGGCGGGCAAGGGGCGGGCATGGCCGCGGCGGCGGTGATGGTGTGGCTGACCGCCACCGTCCGGAAGGTCCTGACGGGCCGCGTCCCCGGCCTGCTGGTGATCTCTGGCCTGGTGCTCACGCTGCAGGCCGTGCTAGTGCTCGCCACCGGCAGCGTCCTGTTGTTCCTGCTCCAGTTCCCGGTGGCCAACCTGGCCCTGTGCATCGTGTTCGCCCGGACCGCGCCCACCGGCAGGCCGCTGGTGGCGCAACTGGCCACCGAGGTAGTCGCGCTGCGCCAGCCGTCCGCGGCGCCCCCTGGCCTGGCCCGTTTCTTCCGCACGGTGACCTGGCTGTGGGCCGGGATCTTCGCGGTCTCGGCCGTTGGCCTGGCGGTCCTGCTCGCGGCCGTGCCGGCCCCGGTCTTCCTCCTCCTCACCACCGTGGTGACCGTCGCCGGGGTGGCCGGGGGCACCCTTCTGACGGTCCTGTGGTTCATCCGGATGCTGCGCCGCTGCGGCCTGCGGGTCCGCTTCGGGCAGGCCTGACACCAGCGCCGGGTATTGTTCTGCAGGTGCCTATCGAGCGGCGGGAATTCTTGCTGCTCGCCGGCCTAGCCGCCACCGGAGCCGGGCTGGCCGGCTGCACCAGCGCGCGCCAGGCCGGCGAGCCGTCCGCCGGTCACGGTCCTGGGTCATCCGCCGCCGCGCCGTCGCCGTCGGCTAGCCCGCGCGGCAGCGCGGGCAGCCAGCCAGGCAAGCCGCCGGGTCAGCAGCTCGGCCCGCAGGTCGTGCACGGCCCGCGAGACCGGTCCCAGGTGGCGCTCACCTTCCACGGTCAGGGACCGGTACCGATGGCGGAGGCGCTGCTCGCCGAGGCAGAGCGGGCGGGAGCACGGGTCTCGGTGCTCGCCGTCGGGACCTGGCTCGAGCAGTACCCGCAGATCGCACGGCGGATCCTGGGCGGGGGTCACGACCTGGGCAATCACACCCTGCATCACCTGGACATCGCGGCCATGGACGCCCCTGAGGCCTTTGCGGAGATCGCCGGGTGCGCGCGGCGGCTGCGCGCCCTGACCGGATCGGCCGGCCGCTGGTTCCGGCCCTCGCAGACGCAGTACTCGACCCCGCTGATCGAGCGGGAGGCCCGCAGGGCGGGCTACCCGGCCTGTGTGTCCTACGACGTGGACTCGCTCGACTACACCGACCCGGGACCGGACGCGATCGTATCCACCGTGCTCGGTAAGGCACGGCCGGGGTCGATAGTAAGCCTGCATCTCGGTCATCGCGGTACCGTGACGGCGCTGCCCGCGATCCTGCGCGGCCTGGCCGGGCGGGGGCTGCGCCCCGTCACGCTGACCGGCCTGCTGGGCCCGTGACCGCTCGGTCCGTGCGGCGGGGCTGGCCGCTCCGGCTGGCGGGAGCGCTGGCCATTGCGGCGGTGGCCGTGACGGCGTGCGGCGGGAGCGCAGGCGTTCCGGGCCCGCCGTCGGCCTATCTGGGCACCGTGGCGGACAGGCCGGTGCCGGCCGGGATCGCGGACCTGCCGCTGACCACCGACGCCGGCCGGCCGACGAGCCTGGGCGCCTGGCACGGCCAGGTGGTGGTGCTCGCGGACTTCCTCACCTTGTGCCAGGAGACCTGCCCGCTGACCACCGGCAACCTGCTGATGATGGACCGCGCGGTCACCGCGGCCGGGCTGGGCCGCCGGGTGCGGTTCGCGGAGCTGACCGTCGACCCGGGCCGGGACACGCCGTCCCGGCTGCGCGCGTACCGGACGCTGACCGGGGCGCCGTCGAACTGGCTGCTGCTCACCGGGCGCCCGGCGGTGATCGAGCGGATCTGGCGCTACTTCGGGGTCTGGTACCAGCGGGTCGGCGAGGACAGGCCGCCCGGGACCGACTGGCTCACCGGCCGGACGCTGAGCTACGACATCGACCACGCCGACGACCTGCTCTATCTCGACGCCTCCGGGCGGCTGCGCTTCGTCGTCACCGGCGCGCCGAACGCCTCCGGGGCGCCCGTCTCGCCGGCCCTGCGCCGCTTCCTCAACGCCCAGGGCCGGGCCAACCTCGCCCACCCCGACGCGAGCACCTGGACCGCGGCCGGCGCGCTCGCCCCGATCGCCTGGCTGACCGGACGGCCGATCCGCCGGTTACCGGGTCCGGTCAGGCGTGACTGACGGGCAGGTGCAGGAGAACCGAGCCGGCGTGGGCGAAGTACAAGGTGATGGCCAGCGTCGCACCGGGCGGCCGGGCGGAGCCCGGCGCCACCGTCAGGGTCGCGGTCGCGGGCGGGGACGAGCCGCCGGACCGCCCCGGGACCAGCAGCGGCCCGTAGTGCAGCCAGCCGTCCACCACGCCGGGCGGCGGCGTCTCGGCCCCGCAACCGGACAGGTCCGGGAGCTCCCCGACGCTGACCCGCTGGTGGTACACCGCGACCGCGGCGCCGCCGGCGGCGATCGCGGCGTCAAGCTGGTCGGAGGGCTGCCCGCCGGTACTGACCCGCAGGCTCGTCGTCAGCGTCCCGGCCGGCCCGGGGCGCAGCGCGGTGGCGCTGACTGTGATAGCGCCCAGCCGGGCGAGCACGGTGCCGGGCCCGTGCGCCGGCGCCGCTCCGGCCAGCCCGGTCAGCACCAGGGCCAGGCCCGCCAGCGTCCGGCCGGCCCGGCGGCCGGCGCGTCCGGGCCGGAGACCAGGGATGTTCACCGGGTGATCCCGGTGTGGCCCAGGGAATAGCGGCCCGGCTGGGGCCAGACGCACAGCCCGTGCGGTTGCAGGCCCACTGCGATCTTCGCCAGCAGGTGGCCGGTCGCGGTGGCGATGGCGTACACGACGTTGTTGTAGCGCCCGGACACCCAGAACACCGTGCCGTCCGGGGACAGGTTGCCCATGTCCGGGCTGCCTCCGCCCGGGATCCGCCAGGTGGCGAGGATCTTCCTGGTCGCGAAGCTGATCACGGTGATCGTGCCGTTGCCGCGGTTGGTCACGTAGAGCAGCCGGGCGTCGCGGTTCGGGTACAGGCCGTGCGCGTCGGGGCCGGTCGGGATGAACCCGGCCAGCCGGAAGGTCGCGGCGTCGACCAGCCAGACTCCGCCGTGGTTCTTGTCGGCCACGTAGAAGATGCGCCCGGCCGGGTCGAGCTTGATGTCCTGCGGCGCCGAGCCGGGCAGGTTCAGGTAACCGGCCACCTGCAGCGTGTGCAGGTCGATCCGGACCAGGCGGCCGCCGAACTCGCACGTGGCGATCAGGTAGGCGCCGGTGGCCGCGAAGTCGATGTGATCGACGCCCGTGCAGTTGACGTGGATCCGGTGCCGCAGCGCGAAGGTGTGCGGGTCGCGGAAGTCCAGGTTCTGGCGGGCCTCCGCCACCACGATGGCATAGCGTCCGTCGGGGGTGAAGTACATGTTGTACGGGTCGTCCACCGCGATGTTCCGGCCGGGCCGGCCGGTCACGGGACTGATCGGGGTCAGGCTGTTGCCCAGGTCGTTGGTCACGTACAGGGTGCGCAGGTCGTAGCCGGGCACGACGTGCTGGGGGTTGAGCCCGGTGTGGTAGGTCCCGGTCACCCGGAGGGTAGCCGGGTTGATGACGGTCACCGTGGAACCGCCGCTGTCCGGCACGTAGATGCGGTACGGCACGCCGCGCACGGCCGGGCTGAGCATGTTCGCCCCGGCATCGGCGTAGATGTTCGCCGGGTCCGGCACCGGGGGCATCCCCGGCAGCGGCTCCGACAGGTCCGCGACCGGGCCCGCCACCGGCCAGGTCACGGCCGCAGGAGACGCCGAACGGGCGGGCGAGGCGCGCACCGGACTCGGATGCGGTGTCCGGGTCGGCGCGGATGCCGGGGTGTGCGGCGCCGGCCGGAAGAGCAGCACGCCCACGGCCACCGCGGCTACCGACACGCCGCAGAACCACACCAGGCGCCTCGCCCGCCGGCCTGCCGGCCAGCCAACCTTGCTCATGCCGATCCTTCCTGCGCGGTCCCGGGGTCCGCTCCCCGGTCCGCCCATGGTTACACCGCTGCTAGGGCAGTAGCATCATGAAATCCTGGTTCAGTGCTACGCACTGGAAGTCCGGTTTCATTGCGTCCGTTCAGCGGCAGCGGCACCTGACTCAGCGTGAGCGTGCGGATGGAGCGAGCAGGCCCAGGGTACGGGCGGACTCGACCGCCTCGGCCCGGCTGTGCGCGCCGAGCTTGGCGGCGGGCAACGGGCTCCGGACTCTCGGCAGGCCGCATAGCCCATGATCGCGCGAATGCCAGCTAGCGCGCCCGGCGAACGTTTCCGCGCGCGCTGTCGAGGTAGAGACGGGTATGCACTCCCAATCCATCACCGGCGTTGTCAGCGAAGCCAAGCGGGCTTCGGAAAGCCCGGTCGCGCAGTTCCTGGCCAGGGCGGGCCTGACGGCGCGGGGTGTCATCTACATACTGATCGGCTGGGTCGCCGTGCTCGTCGCGCTCGGCCAGAGCTCACAGGAAGCGGATCAGCGCGGCGCCCTGGAGTTGCTCGCGGGTAAGCCCTACGGGCTGGTTTCGCTGTGGCTGCTCGGCGTGGGCTTCGCCGCCTACGCCCTGTGGCGGCTGAGCGAAGCCGCGTTCGGCGTCACCGCCGAGCCGCCTGGGGCCGGGCCCCGGCTGAAGTCGCTGGGCCGGGCGGTGCTCTACGCGGGCTTTGCCTACCTGACGTTCGACGTGATCTCCGGCACCCGGCACAGTCAGTCCCGCCAGCAGCAGGACGTGACGGCCACGGCCATGGGGAACACCGCAGGGCGCTGGCTGGTCGGCATCGTCGGGCTGGCGGTCGTCGTCGCCGGCCTGGTCGTGGTCAGCGAGGGCGCCCGCCGCAAGTTCATGAAGTATCTGCGGACGTGGCAGATGAGCCCGCGGACGCGCCGCGTCATCGAACTGCTCGGCATGATCGGCACCATCGCCCGCGGCCTGGTTTTCACCCTGGTCGGCGTGCTCGTCATCAGCGCCGCCGTCACCCATAAGGCGTCGCAGTCGGGCGGTATCGACAAGGCGCTGCTCACGCTGCGAAATCAGCCGCTGGGTGAGTACCTGATGCTGCTGGCCGCGCTGGGCCTGGCGGTCTTCGGTGTCTACGGGCTCTGCGAAGCCCGCTGGCGGAAGGTATGAGCCGAACGGCCGGGAAACAACTGCCCGGCACGCCGGACGTCGCCGTGGTGGCGCACTGTCGCAAGAGCTTCGGCGGCGGCCTGGATGAGCTCCGGAAGGTCCTGTCCCGGGAGGGAGTGACCGACCCGCTATGGCACGAGGTGTCCAAGAGCCGCCACGCACCCGAATACGCTCGTCGCGCGGCCGAGCAGGGCGTCGCCGTCCTGTTCGTCTGGGGTGGCGATGGCACCGTCCAGCGCTGCATCGACGCGGTGGCCGGGATGGACACGGCCGTGGCGATCCTGCCCGCCGGCACGGCCAACCTGCTGGCGACGAACCTGCAGATCCCGGACGACATCACCGGGGCGGTGCGGATCGGGTTGCACGGCGACCGCCGCCGGCTGGACACCGGGTCGGTGAACGGCGAGCACTTCACGGTGATGGCCGGCGCGGGATTCGACGCCCGGATGATCTCCGAGGCCGACCGGAGCCTCAAGGATCGCCTGGGCCGTGTGGCGTACCTGTACACCGGGATGAAGAACCTCGGCGCGCGCCGGATTAAGGCGACCGTGGAGGTAGACGGAGAGCGCTTCTTCAAGGGCCGGGTCTCGTGCGTGCTGGCCGGAAACGTCGGCACGATCCTGGGCGGAATCAAGGCCTTCCCCGACGCGCGACCGGACGACGGGCTCCTCGAGCTCGGCGTGGTCACCGCGAAGAACCCGGTCGAATGGGCCCGGACCTTCGGCAAGCTCGCTCTCGGCCGGGCGAAGGAGTCGAGGTTCGCCGAGGTTACGCGCGGAAAAAAGTTCAGGATCCGGTTCGACCGGAAGGTCCCGTACGAGCTCGACGGCGGCGCGCGCCCGGCGCGTAAGGACATGCGGATCAAGGCTCGTCCGGGCTCCGTCACGATCTGCGTCCCGGCGAAGGCCGGCGACGTGTCCGCAGCGACGGCGGGGGGCGGATAAACGTGAACCTCCTAAGACCAGGGAGCCGCGTAGCGGTTGCCGCGGCCGTTCCGTGGCTGGCACCCAGCTTGCGGGTGCCAACAGCGTGGTTGATTCGGGTTATGCGGTCGATTGGGGGTACCCCGCTCCCCCGGATCAACCTCATAGCCCGGATCCACCACGTTAATCCGTGACTGCCGAGGTTGCTAAGGATCGAAGTGGCCAGCGGGGATTTGAATACCCCGAAGCGTATTACGGTCAACCGTACTTCGGTCATACATACTTCGCCGGATGAAGGCCGGATCGGAACCTGGCCAGCCGGGCGCCGGGCCGGTGAGGGAGAGCTAGACACCCGTCGCGAGGTGGCTTGGACGGGTTCCTGGGTAGCTGGGCGGGATGCTGAGCGGCGACGTCATCGGGTGCACGCGAGAGCGCCTGGACCGGGTATGGTCCTCACGGCTGGCCATGCCGCTGCGGCCGGCCTCGTCGGGGCCGGTCCGGTTCTGGCAGGACCAGATCCGGCTGGCGGTCAAGGGGGCTATTGCCGCGGTGGGGGCGTGGGCCCTCGCCAGGTACGCGGTCGGCCAGCCCGATCCTTACTTCGCGCCCCTGGCGGCGCTGCTGGGCGTCTACCCGACGGTGGCCCGTTCCCTGCGCGAGGGCGTCGGGTATGTGGCCGGGTTCTTGCTGGGCGCCGCCCTGGCCATTCCGGTCGGCATACTGCTGGGACCGGGGATCGCGGGCATCGCTGTCGTCGTCGTGGCCGGGGTGCTGGTCAGCGGCTGGCACCGGCTGGGGAATCAGGGTCCTCAGGTGACCTTCACCGCGCTGTTCGCGTTGCTCCTGGGCGGCCACCAGCCGTTTGCCTACATCACGCACCGGCTGGTCGACGTCGGCATCGGCGTAGCGGCCGGGCTGGCGGTCAACGTCCTGGTGTTCCCGCCGCTGCAGCTCCGTCCGGCCGAGCATGCGATCAGCCAGTGGGGCAGCGACATCGCCCGTGCCCTGGAGGATCTCAGCGCCGCTGCCGCCGATCCGGATTCCGGTATGCAGGCCTGGCCGCGGCACGACCGCCAGCTGACTGTGGCGGCGGAGCAGGCCCGCCGGGCGGCCCGGAACGCGCGGGAGAGCCTGCGGTGGAATCTGCGGGCCAGGGCCGAACGAGCCGTACCGCGGCCCGATACCGCGGTGCTTGATTCCCTTGAGGACCTGACCGCGCGGACTCGCGCGGCGGCAAGGTCCCTGCCTGATATCGAGGCCGTGGCCGGTCCTGGCCAGGACCGGGTGTCGTTCGGCCTGAGGGATTTCCGGGTTCTCGACCCGGCCGGGTACTACCTGCGGATCACGGATCGAGCCCGGTAAGCGCGTGCGCTCCGGGCTTTCGGCGGGCCGCATAACGCATAATCGCACGGTTTGCGGGGTGCCGCCGGTACCGAGGATCTAGCCTGGCGACTGTCACCCGGGAAAGCAGGGAGGGAAGGGGCATGACTGTCAAGCTGCCCGATGTCAGCGAGTTTCAGTCGCCGGCCAGCGGCAACGCCCCCGACTGGGCGGGAATTAAGTCCCAGAACGGCGGGGCCGCGATCATTAGAGTCGGGTATGGGAATTCCCACCTTGACGGAATGCTCGGGTCGAACCGGGCGAGAATCAAATCGCTCAAGTTCGGGTTCTGTGGCTTGTATCAATACCTGCGAGCGGGTCAGGATGTGAGCTCGCAAGCCAATGCGTTCATCAACTGGATTGGCCCGAACCTTAATGAGGGCGAGATTCCCATACTCGATCTGGAAGAGGGGCCGGGAAACCAGTCGGGCCGGGCTAACCAGTGGTTCGGCATAATTGACGACGCGTACAACCTCGTATCGTTGCCGCTCGGCCAGCGTTCGTGGCTGTACAGCGGCCAGTTTTTCGCGGTCGACGCCGGGCTCGCGCCCATCTTCCACTCATCCCGCCGTACCTGGATAGCGGCCTACCAGGCTTCCGAGGCCGGACTGCTGCCACACACCCTGTGGCAGAGCACCAACGGCCAGACCGGTGCGAACCGGACGAACTGGAGCGGCTGCGGTTTCTGCGATACGTCTATTTACCATGGCACTCTCGCCAGCCTGTCAGATCTCGGCTGGCATTCCTCGACTCAACAGAGCCTGCTTCTCGCGGAGGAAGAAATGCAGATCCAGAACGACAAGCAGTACGGCGCCGTTGCCTTCGGCGGGGGCCAATTCAGGTGGATCTCCTTTTTCTGCGACCCCGGTGGCGAAGGCAAGACCCCGAACCGGCTGCGGGTGGCTCCGTTCTCCAACGACACCCAGGATTTTGCCAATATCACGATCGTGACCGTCGGCCCGGCGACCCAGAAGGTCACCGTCAACCTGCCGAACGGCTGCAGCGGGATCTCGTTCCAGCGGCAGGACGACCCGGGCAACTGGGCGACGATCGCCTACAACCTAGGCACCTGATACGACCGGGGAACTCCCGGAAGCCCGCTCCGGTTAGAGACATAGGACCGGAACGATCCTGGCCCGGCCGTCAGCGGGAGGTTGTGGCGTGACGCTGGTGCTGATCGGCCTGGTCGGCGGGATCATTACGGGCTTGTCCCCCTGTGTCCTGCCGGTGCTTCCTGTCGTCCTGCTCGGCGGCGGCAGCGCCGGGCCGGACACTGGGCCGGACACTGGGCCGGACACTGGGCCGGACACTGGGCCGGACGCGGAGTCGGCGCGGCGGCGGCCCTATCTCGTCGTCCTCGGCCTGACGCTGAGCTTCGCCGTTTTCACCCTCTTCGGCAGCCTCATCCTGGTGAGCCTGCACCTGCCGGACGACGCCATCCGCTGGCTGGGCCTGGCCCTGCTGGTCCTGGTCGGTCTCGGGCTGCTGGTAACGCCGCTCGGCCACCTGATCGAGCGGCCGTTCTACCGCTTCCCCCAGCGCGCCCTCGGCACCGGCCGCAACGGCTTCCTTCTCGGGATCGCGCTCGGCGCGGTCTTCGTGCCGTGCGCGGGGCCGGTCCTCGCCGCCATCACCGTGGCCGGCGCGACCGGCCACATCGGACTTCGCACGGTCGGCCTGACCCTGGGCTTCGCCGTCGGCACCGCGATCCCGCTGCTCGCCTTCGCGCTGGCGGGCCGCGGCCTGACCCAGCGGCTCGGGGCCTTCCGGCGTCACCAGGGTGCCTTCCGTGCGGTCAGCGGCGCCGTCGTCATCGTCCTGGCCGTCGCCCTGACGTTCAACCTCCCCGACATCATCCAGCGCGACATCCCGAACTACTTCGAAGCCGTGGGCAACTCACTGGAGAAGGGCGCCAAGGCGGCACCCCAGGGCGGCGGCAGCGTATCGCTCCAGGCCTGCCAGACGGCGGCCTTGTACGGCGGCTCCGGTCTCGAGAAGTGCGGCCCCGCGCCCGCGTTCCGCGGCATCCAGCAGTGGCTGAACACCCCCGGCGGCAAGCCGGTGAGCGTGGCCTCGCTCAGGGGCAAGGTCGTCCTGGTCGACTTCTGGGCCTACTCCTGCATCAACTGCCAGCGCGAGCTTCCGCACGTCGAGGCCTGGGCCAAGGCCTATGCCTCCGACGGGCTCGAAGTCGTCGGCGTGCACACGCCCGAGTACGCTTTCGAGCACGTGCCGTCCAACGTCACCGCCGGCGTGCGCAGGCTCGGCCTCACCTTCCCGGTCGCGCTCGACAACTCCTACGGCACGTGGAATGCCTACGACAACCAGTCCTGGCCGGCGGGGTACCTGATCGACGCCAGCGGCCAGATCCGGCACATCTCCATCGGGGAAGGCGACTACGGCGGCGAGGAACAGCTCATCCGCAAGCTGCTCAGCGCGGCGCACCCCGGGATCGCCCTGCCGCGGGCGACCGATGTCCCCGACACCACCCCCGACGACGCCGCGCAGACGCCGGAGACCTATCTCGGCGCGGAACGCCAGCAGGGGTACCACGGCAGCACCCCCTACGTGACCGGCCCGTTCGGGCCGCCCGCCGCCGTCCCCGCGAACTCCTTCGCCCTCGCCGGCCAGTGGACCATCGGCCAGGAGTCGATCACCGCAGGCCAGGGCGCCGGGATCACGCTCGCCGCATCTCCGGTGCCCCTGACATCTACACTGTCGCTACCGAGCAGCCTGCGGGGGACGGCACCGTGACCATCAGGCTCTCACCGGGCCTCGCGGCCTACTCGTTCACCTTCGGCTGACCAACGGCTGCGGGAGGATTTCGATGGATCACGAAACCGTGGCGGCCTACCTGCACCGCGTCGGTGTCACCGCGCCGGCCGCCGGTGACGCGGCGGGCCTGCGCACGCTGCACCGGGCGCACCAGCTGACCGTGCCGTTCGAGAACCTGAGCATTCACCTGGCCGAACCGATCTCGCTGGACGAGCCCGACCTGATCGACAAGATCGTGCACCGCCGCCGCGGCGGCTTCTGCTACGAGCTCAACGGGACCTTCGCGCTGCTGCTCGAGGCGCTCGGCGCGCGGGTGAGCCGGGTCGGCGCCCGGGTATACGGGGAGGACGGCCTCAGCCCGCCCTTCGACCACCTGGCGCTCATCGTGCGCCCTGCCGACGGCACCGGGCCCTGGCTCGCCGACGTGGGCTTCGGCAGTCACAGCGACTACCCGCTGCGGCTGGACACCCGGGATGACCAGGACGATCCGGCCGGCCGGTTCCGGCTCGCCGACGCCGAAGAGGGAGACATCGACGTCCTGAAAGACGGCAAGCCCCAGTACCGTCTCGAAACACGCGAGCGCTCGCTCGCCGACTGCGCCCCGACGTGCTGGTGGCAGCAGACCTCGCCGCTGTCGCATTTCACCCAGAGCACGATCTGCTCCAGGCTGACTCCAGGCGGCCGGGTGTCCATCAGCGGCCGGATGCTCATCCGGACCCAGCACGGGACCCGGACCGAACAGCAGCTGGATACAGACGACGCGCTGCTGGCGGCGTACCGGGACCACTTCGGCATCACGCTGAGCCGGCTCCCAGACGACCCGGCCGCACGCATCCCCGGCCAGGCCTAGGGGTGGCAACGGCGCGGCGACACCGCGGTTTGGGTCGCCATTCCAGGGGCAGTTCATGGTGAATCTTCAACCGTGAAATGAGGAATTACCCATGTATATCGGAATCGGGACGCTCGTTGTCATCGTCATCATCGTGATTATCGTCCTGGCCCTGCGGAGGTGACGGGTCCGCCCCCGGCTGCCGGGGGTCAGGTGACGGCGATAATCGCGGTGATCCCGCCGACGTACAACCCAGCCGACCAGCCCACGAACGGCGCTGACCAGCCGCGGGCGCGCAGCACGGCGATCAGGCTGAGCGCCGCGCCGGCGAGCGCGGCGAGCATGGCCGCCAGCGCGGGAGAGGTCAGCCGCCAGCTGGTGAATACCATGCCGAAGGCGACGAGCGGCATGGACTGGAGGACCAGGGCGCCGGTGATGTTGCCCAGGGCGAGGGTGTCCTTACCCTGGCGGACCCAGATCACGCTGTTGAGCGTCTCCGGGAGCTCGGTGGCCAGCGGCGCGATGACCAGCGTCAGTATCAGCGGATCGACCCCGAGCCCGTGCGCCAGCTGCTCGATGCTGCGCACGAACAGCTCCGCCCCGCCGATGAGCATGCCGATGCTGACCAGGACCTGCGCCAGGATCTGGAAATTGGTCGGCGGGTCGTTCTTCGTGGTGTCGAAGTACAAGCTGCCCGGCTCCTCGGCCCCGCCCTCCTGCCTGCCCTGCACGATCGTCTTCCAGGTGACGGCCGCGTACGCGCCGAGCAGCACCGCCGCGGCGGCCAGGCGCAGCGGGCGCGAGCCCACCAGCCCGACGCTGATGGCCAGCAGCAGGGCACCCAGAACGACGTACAGGTCCCTGGCTATCGCGTTGCGGTCGGGCTGCAGCCGCGCACTTGTCCTGCGGGCCCGGTAGATGAGCGCGGAGACACCACACACCGCCATGGCCAGCGTGGCGAGCAGGAACGGCGCCCCGACGATGGCGCCGATCGCGACCGGACCCGCCTGCTTGCCCTCGGTGATGACGGCGATGACCGGGATCAGCGATTCTGGCATCGCGGTGGCCACGGCTGCCAGCACGCTGCCCACTGCTCCGTGGCCGAGGCCGAGACGCAGGCCGGCCCACTCGACGGCGTTGGTGAACACCGCCGCGCCGGCCACCATCACGGCGAAGCTGACCACGAGCAGCGCACCGGCCATACGGCACAGACTAGTGGTACGGTCGGCCGGTCCCGGCCGACGGGATCGGCAGGGGATGGCCGGGCAGGCGTAAGACCGGGCCGTTCGGTACGAAGATCGTGATTTGATCCCGAACGGGCTGGCTTCTCGCGTCCGCTCAACCTTATTCTCGACCCGATGGCTGAGCTGATCGTGGACGATGCGGACCTGGTAGTCCATCTCACCCTGGGCGAGAAGATCGGGGGCTTCCACGGTGACATCCGGGTCCCCCTCTCGTTCATCTACGCGGTGGCGCCCGATCCCAAGCCGTGGCTGGGCCTGCGGGGATGGCGGATGGCGGGGGTCAGCTTTCCCGGGGTCGCTTCGCTGGGCACCCGCCGGCACGGTGACGGCTACGATTTCTGCGCCCTGCACCGCGACCGGCCGGCGGTCCGGGTGGACCTGAGGCGGGGACGTTTCGGCCGCCTCATCATCAGCGTGCCCGAGGGTGGCGACCCGCAGGCGGAGGCGGCGAGGATCGCCGCCGCGGCGGGGATC